>Ga0075163_10002078_pt1 | contig 27013 bp, 17 predicted proteins | sample JI1023141ADNA_FD_71478 | JGI IMG/M metagenome (GOLD analysis project Ga0075163, IMG submission 71478) | Wastewater effluent complex algal communities from Wisconsin, to seasonally profile nutrient transformation and Carbon sequestration -... | ecosystem: Engineered > WWTP > Effluent > Algae...
GAGCGCGCTACGGGACGAGCTGCTCGAGGAGCGCGATGCCGTCGGCGTCGGCCTCGATGAGCCCGAGCGTGAGTCGGGCGGTGCGGCGCACCATGGGGCGGCCGCGCTCGGCCAGCTTGCCGAGGGCCTGCTTGGCGGCGGTCTCGCCGGCGTCGGTGCGGGCCAGCATGACGAAGGCGGCCGCGACCACGAGCCGGCGCATCGCGTTGCCCTCGGCGCGCCCGAGGAGCTGCGCGAGCTGCTCGGGGGAGTTGACCGCGGCGTAGCCGGCGCCGAGGGAGGCCAGGAGCGCGACCCGGACGTCGTGGGCGGGGTCGTCGAGGAGCGGGGTCAAGAGCTTGACCGCGAGCGGGGCGTCGCGCTCGACGAGGCCGATCGCCGCCGCCGCGGCCTGGGCCCGGGTGCGCTCGGCCCGCGAGGTCATGGCGGTGCCGAGGCGGGCGGTCACGGCGTCCTTGGGCCCGACCCGCGCCAGGGTGGTGAGCGCGATCTGCCTGAGGCCGGGATCGGGATCGCGGACCGCCAGCGCGAGGGCGCGCTCGAGGGCGGCGGCGTCGAGCTGATCCTGGGCCTGGCCCAGGCGATCGAGCACGGCGCGTCGGACCTGGGGATCGCCGTCGGCCAGGGCCGCGGCCACGGTCGGCGCGACCCGCGCGCTGGTCGCCAGGGCGGCGTCGACCGCCTCGATCCGGACCAGCGGCGACGGGTCGGCGATCGCGGCCTCGATCAGCTCGGCGGCGGCGATCGTGCGGCCGGTGCGCAGGAGGGTCAGGCGCTCGGCCTCGTCGGCGGTGGCGAAGGCCTTGATCAGCGCGGCGGCCGCGCCCTTGGGCGGATCGGCCAGGCCGCCGACCGCGCGGATCGCGATCGCGCGGACCTCGCGGCTGGCGTCGCCGAGGAGCGCGACCAGGCCGTCGGTGATCGTCGCGCTGGCCTTGGTCCGGGTCGCGGCCTGGGCCAGGACCCGAGCGGCCTCGATGCGGATCGACGCCTCGGGATCGCGCACCAGGCGCAGCGCGGCCGCGACCCCGCTGGCGCCCTGACCGCCGTCGCTGGCGCAGGCGATCACCATGCGGCGGACCTCGGGCGAGGGATCGTCGGCGACCTTGATGAGCTGGCGGCGGGCCTCGGCGTTGCCGGCGGCGGCGGCGGCGCACAGCCCGGCGGTGCCGATCGGGTGCAGGCTGGGGTCGTCGGGCGTGCGGGCCGAGGCCACCAGGTAGTTCATGATCGGGCCGGGGCTGCGGCGGGCCATGTCGGCGAACACCCGGGCGGCGACGCGCCGGGCCGCGCCCTTGCGCTTCCACAGCTGGGCGATGCCGTTGATCGCGACGTTGACCGAGGCCCCGACCGCGGCGCTGTTGGCCAGGCCGCGACACGCGCCGGCGGCCACCTCGAGGCGCTCGATCTTGACCAGGCGGACCAGGGCCTCCTGGGCCGGTCGGCCGAGGAACCCCGAGGCCTCGGCGGCGGCGGCGCGGACCTCGAAGGCGTCGTCGCGCAGGAGCTTCTCGAGGGCGGGCCCGGCGGCGTCGACGTGGGCGCGGGCCAGCTCGCCCCAGGCCAGCGTGACCGCGACCCGCATCGCCCGGCTCAGCCGATCCGACGACAGCCGCGCGATCTCGGGCGTGGCCTCGGCCGGCGCGACCCGCGCGTACAGCGGCACGATCGCCGCGCGCACCGGCTCGTGCTTGGAGGTGAGGGCCTGCTTGGCCGGGCGGGCCAGGGTCGGCGCGCCGCCGGTGCCGACGTCGAACTCGTCCTTGACCAGGGCGATCGCCCACAGCCGCGCGTCGACCGGCGCGCGCTCGTCGGTCCACACCGCGGCGATCGCCAGCGCGGCCTCGGCGGCCTGGGTCCGCTCGCCGCGCATCGACCGCACGAACTGGGCCTGGGCGCGCTCGCGCAGGCCGGCGCCGACGTCGGGATCGGCGAGGATCGCGGCGGCGTCGGCCAGCGAGGGCTCGACGTCGTCGGCCGGGGCGCCGGCGATCTCGGCCAGGAGCTCGCGGCGGATCGCCGGCTCCGGATCGCCGGCCAGGGCGGCGCTGTACAGCGGCCGCGCGCGCTCGGGCGGCAGCGCGCGCAGCGCCGCGATCGCGATCCGCCGCTGCTCGGGATCGCTCGCGGTCAAGGCCCGGATCAGGGTGTCGCGATAGGCCCCGTCGACCCGGCGGGCGGCCGCGCCGGCGACGGTGAGCGCGGCCTGGCGCACCGCCGGCGTGGTCCGGGTCAGGGCGGCGTCGACCACCTCGACCTCGGCCGGCGCGCCGCGGGCGATCGGCGCCACCGCGGTCAGGAGCGCGGCCAGATCGTCGTCCGCGGTGGTGGCCTTGGCCACCGCGGCGAACCGGCTGGGCTCGCCGGTCGAGGCGTAGGTCACCAGGGCCGCCAGGCGCGGGGTCAGGAGATCGTCGAGGAGGCGATCCCAGCCGTCGAGGCCGGCGGTGAGGTCGCGGGCGCGCAGCTTGCCCCAGGCCGCCGGCGCGACCATGGCGCGCGACAAACCGGGATCAGCGATGGAGTCGCCAAAGCCGGGAGAGCTGGGCAGCCAGTCGAAGGCGCTCAGGCTCGGACGTCCGGCGCGAACCACGACCCGGTCGCCACCCGGGCCCGACGCGACGTCGAGGTAGGCGCGACCGCGCTGGGCCCACCACAGCCCGGCCAGGAGCACGACCGGCGCGGCCGCGGCGGCGATCGCGAGACGGCGGAAGTGGCCGCGCGAGCGCGCCAGCACCGCGCGCTCGCCGGCGGTGGTCGCGGCGATGCCCTCGCGCTCGATCGCCCACCACTCGCGCAGCGTCAGCCGACCGCCGGCCTCGGCGCGCTTGCCCAGGAGCTCGTGCGACCGCCGCGCGACGGCGCGCTCGAGGGCCGTCAGATCGCGCACCGGCTCGGCGAGCACCGGGTGGGCCAGGCGCCACCGGCCGTCGGTGGCGACGATCGCGCCGCGCTCGGCCAGCGGCGTCAGCGCGCGGGTCACGGCCGACGCCGTCGCGGCCAGGCCGGCGGCCAGCTCGTCGACCGTCGCGCCGTCGCCGACCAGCTCGCCCAGGGCGCGCAGCCCGAGGCGCTCGTCGCCGCCGGCCCGGGCCCCGGCCGCCAACCACTGCCGGGCCAGCTCGGCCCGCCCGCCCAGCCGGCGCCAGTCGGCCAGGGTCGCGATCCGCTGATCGCGCAGCGCGCAGGCGGCGAGCTGCAGCTCGGCCGGCAAGACGCCGCGGTCGTCGGCCAGCGCCGCCGCCACCGCCGCGGTCAGGCCGGGCTCGGCGGCGACCCCGGCGTCGGTCAGCACCCGCGCCAGCACCTCGGTGGCGGTGGCCGCCGTCCACCGGATCAGCTCGAAGCGCGCCGCCGGCGGGAACAGCGAGCCGGTGCGCCGCTCGAGGGCGCCCAGCCGATGCACCTGATCGCTGGCGCACGCGAACAGGAACCGGGCCCGGCCGGACGAGCGCCCGACCACGCGGGCGTAGATCTCGTTCAGCTCGGCGACCGCTGGATCGCCGCCGATCGCGATCGTGCGATCGATGTCGTCGAGGACGAACAGCGCGAGCTGACCGGGGCCCAGGCCGGCCGCGAACCGCGCGAGGTAGGCCGAGGCGGCCTCGCCCGGGGTCAGGCGCGGCCCAGTCGCGGCCACCGCCCGGGCCAGGGCCTCGCCGGGCGCCAGCGGATCGTCGGCGACCACCACCGCCACCCCGGCGTCGCGCAGCGCCGGCTCGACCGCGGCGGTCAGGAGCGAGGTCTTGCCGACCCCGGGCTCGCCGTACAACAGGCCGGCGCGGAACCCGTCGCTGGTGATGGCGCGGACCAGCTCGTCGATCTCGGCGTCGCGGCCGGTCAGCGCTGCGCGCTCGCCGTCGCGATACGGCGCGAGGCCGCGCAGGGGCGCTGACGAACCGGGCACGGCGGCACTATACACGCGCGCCCTGGCGCGGTCGCGGACCGGTCGGCGCTGCTACACTCGGCGCGATGACGATCCGGTCCACGGCGCGCGGCGGCGCCTTGCTCCTCGCCGGCGCGGTCGCGGCCTTCGCGGTCGCGAGCCACGCCCAGCCGAGCGAGCGCCCGCCGACCACCATCGCGATCAGGGCCCTCGATCCCACGTACGGCGGTGAGGACTACGGCGGTGGCGGCGGCGGCTACGTCACCGAGCGCCGCGACCTCGAGGTCGGCGCCGACGGCGTGGTCCGCCTGGTCGGGGTCGCGGCCGGCCTCGATCCCGCGACGGTCGAGTTCCGCAGCCTGACCGGCGGCGACGCGGTCCGCGTGGTCGAGCAACGGGTCACCGGCAACCCGCTCGAGCCGAGCGCGCTGCTCGCGGCCTCGGTCGGCAAGCCGGTCGCGATCACCACCGCCGCCGGCGAGCTGGCCGGGACCCTGCGCGCGGTCAGCGACGACGCCCTGGTCGTCGAGGGCAGCGATCGCGCGCTGCGGATCGTGCCGCGCGGCCCGCAGCTCCTGGCGGTCAAGCTCCCCGCCGGTAACGGCGACCATGCGCCGGCCCTCGAGTGGCGCCTGACCGGGGCCCGCCCCGGGCGCCACGCGGTCGAGGTCAGCTACCGCGCCGAGCAGGTCTCGTGGCGTCCCGCCTACACCGCGGTCCTGGCCGACGACGGCTCGATCGAGCTGTCGTCGTGGGCCACGATCATCAATCGCACCGGGGCCGACTTCGTCGACGCCCGCGTGGCCCTGACCGCCGGCGGCGGCGACGGCGTCTTCGCGACCCTGGGCATGGTGCCGGGGCGGCCGGCCACCACCAAGCCGCGGACCTGGCAGGTCGCGACGCCGGTCACGCTGCGCCACGATCAGCCGGTCCAGGTCGAGCTGGCGCCCAAGAAGCTGGTGGCCAAGCCGCGCACCGCGATCGTCTTCGAGGCCCTCGACCCGGCGGCCGGCGTCGGCAACACCAGCCCGTCGGGGTGTGGCGACTACGCGCCCGAGAACCCGCGCATCGGCAAGTACACCGAGCTCGAGGTCGGCGCGGCGTTGCCCGACGGCCAGGTCCGGATCATGCGGCGGACCGCGACCGGTCTGGCGATGGTCGGCGAGGATCGCCTGCGCGCGTCGCCGGCCACCGGGCTGGTGCGGATCCCGGTCGAGGCCGGCGGGGACCTCGAGGTCAGCGGCGTCCGCGCGGTCGTCGACTGCGTGCCGGGCAACAGCGGGCGGTCGCTGCGCGAGGACCTGTCGATCGAGGTGTCCAACGACAGCGCGACCGCGGTCGACGTGGTGATCCGCGAGTACCTGTTCCGGTGGCACACCTCGAAGATCCTGCGCGAGAGCGAGAAGGGCACGAAGGTCGACGACCGGACCCGCGAGTACCGGGTCCGCGTCCCCGCGCGCGGCAGCAAGGCGATCACGCTGTCGGTCCAGTACGACTGGTGAGCTCGATGCGCGGCGCCTGCTTCGTCGCCCTGGCCGTGACCGCGTGTGCGGCCCGCGCCCGGCCGGCCGCGTCGACGGTCGACGCGTCGATCGCGCTGTACCGCGGCGCCGCCCTGGTCGAGGAGCGGCTCGCGGTGGCGATCGACGACGCCGGGGTCGGCGTGGTGCCGCTGGCGGGCGAGCTGGCCACCGCCACCATCGAGGTCGACGGCGAGCTCGGCGCGATCGCGAGCTGGACCCGGACCGCGGCGCGCCCCGGCGATCCGATCGAGGCCCAGGTCGGCGGCGAGGTCGTGGTCGGGCGGCTCGGCGGGGTCGGCGCCGACGGCGTCCACATCCTCACCGCGGCCGGGTCGGTGATCGTGCGGCCCGAGGTCCTGACCTCGCCGAGCGCGACCCTGCGCATCACCAGCCCGCGCCGCGGTCAGACCGTGACGGTGGTCGTCCGCTACCAGACCGCCTCGCTGACCTGGGACGCCAGCTACAGCCTGGTCGAGCGCGATGGCCGGGCCGCGCTGCGCGGCGCGATCGCCCTCGACAACCGCACCGGCCGGGCCTGGCGCCAGGCGCAGGTCACGGTGGTCGATGCCGATCTGACGACGCCGACGCCGGCCGAGGCCTGGGCTCGCCTCCACCCGCTGTCGCTGGGGCCACCGCGCCGCGTCGGCCTCGGCACGCAGCGGCTCGAGGTCGCGCTGCCGACCGCCGCGGTGCCAGTGGCCGCGGTGCTCACCTACGCGCCACGCTCGCCGGACAACAACCGCGACGATCTGTCGACCGAGCCGCGCGTGATCCGCGAGCCGGCGACGCCGCGGGTCGACACCGCGCTGGCGTTCACCCTGCCACCGGCCGCGGTCTTGCCCCTGCCGTCGGGGCCGGTGCGGGTGGTGTCCCTCGACGACGACGGCGCGCCGACCTGGCGCGGCCAGGTCGACCTGACCCCGGCGGCGCCCGACGCCGAGCGCACCGTCGCGATCCCGGTGGGAGTCAACCCCGACGTCACCGGCACCTGGCGCCAGACGATGTTCGACCTCGACTATCAGCGCGAGCGGATGGTCGAGGAGATCACGATCCGGCTGACCAACCGCGGCCGTCGCGCGGCGCGGGTGGTGGCGCGCGAGCAGCTCTACCGCGGGCTGTGCTGGACCCTGGCCTACTACTCGACGCCCGAGGTCGCCAAGGAGGGCCCGCAGCAGATCCGCCTGGTCACCGAGGTCCCGGCTGGCGCCACCCAGGCCGTCGTCTATCGGGTCGTGTACAAGAGGGGCGCATGTCCGCCCTGAGCGTGTCGCGTCTGACGGTTCACTACGGTCGCCGGGTCGCGGTCGACGCGCTGTCCCTCGAGGTCGCGGCCGGCTCGACGGTGGCCTTGCTCGGCCCCAACGGCGCCGGCAAGAGCACCGCGCTCCTGGCGATCGCCGGCGGCCTGCGCCCGAGCGCCGGGACGATCGCGATCGCCGGCATCGACCTGGCCGCCGATCCGCTGGCGGCCAAGCGCCAGGTCGGCCTGGCCGATCAGCCGCCGTCGCTCTACGAGTACTTCACGGTGGCCGAACACCTGGCGATGATCGGCGCGGTCCGCGGTGGCCACGACGCCGCCGCCGAGCGCGCCCTCCTCGACGAGCTCGGCCTGGGCGCGGTCGCCGAGCGACCGTGCCGCGAGCTGTCGTTCGGGATGCGCCAGCGGGTCGGGCTGGCGGCCGCGCTGGTCGGCCGGCCGGCGGTGGTGCTGCTCGACGAGACCCTGAACGGGCTCGATCCCCACGCTGCCCGGCGGGCGCGCGCGGTGCTGGCCGCGGCCGCCGGCGCCGGCGCCGCGATCGTGATGTCGACCCACCTGCTCGACGTCACCGCGCGCATCGCGACCCGGGTCGCGATCATGGATCAAGGCAAGCTGGTGGTCGACCTCGACGGCGCCGCCCTGCAGGAGCGCCTGGCCGCCGGACCCGACGCCCTCGAGCAACTCTACCTCGAGGCGGTCGCCGACCGGGGCGTGGCGTGACCTCGCCGGCGGGCGTCGACGGCGCCACCGTCTTGGCGTGGAGCGATCGCGACGACGCCCGCCGCCGCGGCGGTCGACCGTCGCCGCGGTGGTGGCTGGCGCTCGCCGTCGGGCTGGGCGCGGCCGGGCTGGCCGCCTATCGCGGCGGTTGGCGGACCGGCGTCGCCGCGCCACCGTCGCCGGCCTTCGCGCTCATGATCGCCGTCGTCGGCTTCGTCCCGGCGATGCTGGCGATCCCGCATCAGCTGTTCTGGCGGGCCGACGCGGCGATGCTGGCCCGGCTGCCGATCCCCGGGCCGGCGCTGTGGCGCGCCGCGCTGGTGCGGGCCGCGCGGACCGCGGCCGCGGCGGCGCTGGTGGCGGCGCCGACCGTGACGCTGGCCGCCGTCGCCGAGCCGGCCTACGGCGGCCGGCTCGCCGCGCTGGTGGTCGCGCTGGCGGTGGCGACCGCGGCGCTGGTGCCGGCGGTGTGCGTCGGCGCCGCCCACGTCGTGGCCTCGGGGCAGGCCGCGGCCGCCAGCGCCGCGCTCGGCGGCGGGGCCGCGGTGCCGACCACGTCGCTCCTCGGGGCGCTGCCGGGCGCGACGATCGCCGCGGTGGTGGTCGCGGCCCTCGCGCTCCACCCGTGGCTGGCCGACGGCCTGGGCCCGCGCGGCCCGGCGATCTTGATCGGCGTGGTCGCGGTCGCGGCGCTGGCCGCGGCGCTGGCCGGCGCGACCGCGGCGCGGGTCCTGCCGCGGGCGATGCGCGAGGTCGCCGCCCTCGATCGCCAGATCCTCGCCCACCTCGAGATCCAGCCGATCACCGGCCTCGAGCGCGTGGTCCGCGATCGGCTCGCCGCCGACGCCGCGATCGGCTTCGATCGCATGGCTCGCCTGATCCGGCGCCGCTACCCGCTGTTCGCGCTGGCTGGCGCCGCCGGCGCGGTCGCGCTTCTCGGACTTGGGCTCGGCCGTCCGAGCGGAGTCGAGCCGTGGCTGGCGGTGGTCGCGGGCGCGCTGGCGGCGGTCGCGGCGACCCTGGCTCACGCCACCGGCCGACCGCCGATCGAGCTGCCGCGGGCGACCGCGCTCCTGCCGATCGCGCCGACCGCGATCGCGACCGCGCGGCGCGCGCTGGTCGGGCTGTGGCTGGCGGTGTGGTTGGCGCCGGCGGTGGTCGTCGCGATCGCGGCGAGCCCGACGCCGGGCTCGAGCGCCGGTCACCTCGGCCTCGGGCTGGCGGTCGGCGCGCTCGTCGGCGGCCTGCGCCGCCCTGCGGCGTGAGCGCGGCGCGCGCGGCGCTTCACCGCGCGAAGACGTGGAGCGAGCGCGCGCAGGCGTCGCCGTCGCGACCGGCCTGCCGGAGATCGAACAGGCCGATCACCTCGGTGCGGTGACCGAGATCGACGTTGGCGATGAACCGAGTGACCGACGACACGATGAAATACAGCCCCAGGCCGGCGCCGGCGGACTCCGCGGGCGTGCGCGGCCGACCGCGCTCGGCCCGGGCGCGCTGCAGGTGCTCGACGATCGCGCCCTTGGCCAGGGCACCGAAACGATCCTCGACCGACACCGCGAAGTGGCGGCCGTCGGAGGCCCAGCGCAGGAGCGCCGGCGCCGCGACCCGCTCGAGGACGTCGGTCGGGAGCCGCGGCGCGTCGCCGCGGGCCGCCGCCGGCGCGTCGTACATCGCGTTCATGAGCAGCTCGTCGACCACGCTCTCGATCCGCGCCACCGTCGAGCGGCGGCCCCCGGCGTCGCGCGCCGACTGGGTCACCGCGCCCAGGGCGGCGCGCTTCTCCTCGTAGTTGCCGACCTCGCGGGCGTGGACCCGCACGCCCCACGCCAGGTACTTCTCGAGGCCGAAGAAGTCACCCGAGGCCAGCTTGCCCGAGGTCACGACCAGCTCGGCGTCGTCGTGCTCGTCGCTGGTCGTGATCACGTGGTTGCAGCCGTCGGCGCGCAGGCCGTCGACGGTGCCGTCGTCGGCCAGGGACGCGCCCAGCACCAAGAGCGCGCGGCCCGCGGCGACCGCGGCGCGGGCGTCCGCGGTCAGGGCGTCGTGCGTCGGCCGATCGATCACCACCAGCGCGGCCTCGCGGTCGACGGCGTCGATGGTGTCGACGAACTCGACCTCGGAGCCGGCCGCGTGCAGGCTGCGGCGCAGCGTGCGCCGGAGGACCGCGTCGCGCGTGACGCACACAGCGCGCATCGGGCCGGACATCACGACGAGAGTATCCAAGCCGGGGCGCCGCGGTCAAACCCGACGTGGTGGGGGCCGTCGATCTACCGCGGACGGGTGAGGTCGACGGCGCGAACCTGGCTCGGCCCGCGCAACCGCGCCCGGGCCCTGTTACGATATCCGCGAGATGGCAGAGCCTCCGCCGGATCGACCGCAGCGCCCGCCGCCGCTGCCGGCGTTGCCTAGCCTGCCGACCCTGCCTCGCCGCGAGCCCGCCCCGCCGGTGCTCCCGGCGGCCGCTGCCGCGCCCGCGCCTTCACCCGCGCCATCGCCGCCGCCACCCCTCGCCCTGCCGCGCGCCGCGCCACCGACGCCGCCGAGCGCCGCGGCGCGGCTCCTGGCCAGCGACGACGAGGCCACTGGCGATCACACCCGGCGCATCGACGGCGCCGGCTCGGCCGGGATGATCGACGCGGTGCTCGAGCTCCTGGCCAGCGAGAGCGAGGCGCTCCTCACCGAGCGCGGCGGCGCCGACGATCAACGCCTGGCCGAGCTCAACGTGCGCCTGGCCCTGGCCGCCACCGACGTCCTCGACGACGCCGACGCCGGCATCCGCTACCTCGAGCTGGCCGATCGCCACCCGCTGACCGCGCGCCTGCGCCTCGGCCACGGCGCCGCCGCCGGCGATCGCGCGCTCCTCGACGCCGCCGGGGCCGCCCTCGAGCGTGGCGCCGACCCGGTGGCGCGGGCCCGCGGTCGCCGCGACCTCGCCGAGGTCTGGCTGTACGGGCAGGGCGCGGCCGATCGCGCGCTCGCGGTCTTGGCCGCGACCGAGATCGGCGACGCCGAGCTCGCGGGCGAGCTGCGCGAGCTGACCGCGCTGGCGCGGGCCGCGGCCGGCGCCTGGCGCGACGCCGCCGACGCCGCCTTCGCCGAGGCCACCGCCGCCGACGCCACGGCCGAGCTCCTGGCCCAGGCCCAGGCCCTCGCGCTCGATCGCCTCGGCCAACCGGCGCGCGCCGCCGAGCTGACCGCCGCCGTGCTCGCCGGCGATCACGCCCGCGGTCCGGCGCTGCACTGGCTGCGCGCGCTCGACCTCGCGCTCGAGGCCAACGCCCGGGCTCCCGGCGCGCGGCCGGGCGAGCGGGTCGCGCTCCTCGAGCGGCGGGTCGCGCTCCTGGCCGCCGATGGCGCGGCGCCGCGCGCCGTGGCCGCGGCCCGCTATCAGCTCGCCGACGCTCACCGCGCGGCCGGCGATCTCGGCGCCGCCCTCGCCGGGTACCGGTCGATCGCCGTCGAGGCCGACTTCGGCGCGATCCTCGCCCACGCCGCCGCCGCCAGCGTCGCGATCCTGGCCGGCCGCTGGGCCGACGCGGTGGCCGCGCTCCACACCCTGGCGACCGCGTCGGGCCTCGGGGTCGCCGCCGGCGCCTACGCCTGGCGCGCCTTCGAGCTGGCCGGGGCTCACGGCCTGCCCGCCCTCGAGCTCGGCGAGGCCGCGCTGGCTCACCTGCGCGGCCCGGGCGCGGTCCGCCAGCTCGAGGCCGCGCTCCTCGGTGGCCCGGCCGAGCGCTTGGTGGCCACGCTCACCGCCGGGCAAGAGCTCCGGCGCGCCGCCCTGGTGGTCGAGCTGCGGGTCGGCGATCTGACGCGGGCCACCGAGCTGGCGCGGGTCGCGGCCGCCGCGCGCCCGCCGGCCGAGCGCGCCAGCGAGCTCGACCTGCAACTCCGCCTGGCCCGCCGCCGTCATGAGCGCGGCGAGCTGGCCGAGCTGCACCGCGCCGCGGCCGCCACCGCGAGCGAGGCCCAGGTCGGCGCCGCCCACCTCACCACCGCCGGCCTCCTCGAGCTGGCGCGCGGCCGGTTCCTCGAGGCCGAGGAGGCCTTCCTCGCCGCCGGTCGGCGGGCCACCTACGATCCGGCGGCCAAGGTCGCGCTGGCCGCGATCTACCGCAAGGCCGAGCGCTGGTCCGAGCTGTCGACGACGCTCACCGAGCTGGCGGCGCTCTTGGTGAGCCCAACAGGCAAGGCCGCGGTGTTGCGCGAGCACGGCGCGCTCTTGGCCGGCGAGCTCGGCGATCTGCGCCAGGCCCGAGCGGTCCTCGAGCAGGCCCAGGCCCTGGCCCCCGACGATCTCGACACCGCCTACGAGCTGGCCCGGCTCTACGAGCACGGGCGGCAGTGGGACCAGGCGATCGCGATGCGGCTGCGCATCGCCGAGCGGACCAGCGATCGCCGGCGCGCCGCCGAGCTCCACCTCGAGATCGGCCAGCTCGAAGAGACCCAGCGCAGCGACGACGTCGCCGCCCTGGCCGCCTACGAGACCGCGGCCCGCCTCGACGAGCGGGGCCCCGAGCCGCTGCGGGCCCAGGCGGCGCTGCATCGCAAGCACGGCCGGACCGAGCGCCTGATCGCGGTCCTGGTCGGCGAGCTCGAGCGCGGCGTCGAGCCGTCGCGCCGGGTCGCGGTCCAGCTCGAGCTCGGTCGGCTGCGCGCCGCCGCCGGCGATCCCGCGGCCGCGGTCGCGTCGTTCACCGACGCCCTCAGCATCGAGCCCGAGCACGAGGCCGCGCTCACCGGCCTGGCCGACGCCGGCCGCGCCGCCCAGGACTGGCGCGCGATCGCCGACGGCTTCCGCCGCGCGCCCCGGACCTTGGCCCACCTCCACGTCCTGGCCGAGGCCCTCGAGCGCCTCGAGGAGTGGACCGAGCTGTCGGCGGTGCGCCAGGCCGAGCTCGCCGAGGCCCCGGTCGCCGAGCGGCCACGCCTGGCCGCGGCCCTGGCCCGCATGGCCGAGGACAAGCTCGGCGACGTCGACACCGCGATCCGCTTCCACGCCCTGGCCGCGCAGGCGGCGCCGACCGTCGAGACCCAGCGCGACCTGAGCCGGCTCCTCGAGCGCGCCGGCCGGTGGCCCGAGCTGGCGGCCGCCCTCGAGCGCGAGCTGGCCGCCACGCCATCGGTCGACACCGACGCTCAGATCGCGGTGCTCCTGCGGCTGGGCGAGCTGCGCGATCAGCGCCTGGGCAAACCCCTCGAGGCGGCCCAGGCCTACGAGGCGGTCCTCGAGCGCAGCCCACACCACGGCCCGTCCCTCGAGGCCCTCGAGCGGCTCTACGAGCAGGCCGGCCGCGACAAGGATCTGCTGCGGGTCCTCGAGCTGCGCGCCGACGCCTGCGCCGACAAGGTCGAGCGGGCGCAGCTCCAGCTCCGCATCGCCGCGGTCCGCCAGGCCCGCGGCGACATCGACGGCGCGATCGCGGCCTCGACCGCGGCCTTCGTCGCCGACCCCGGCAACCGCGAGGTCTTCACCGCGCTCGAGAAGCTCTGCTACAAGCACGAGCGCTGGCCGGCGGCGATGCACCTGTACCAGACCGCGATCGATCTGATCGAGGGCGGGCAGTCGCGGGCCTACCGGCTGTCGGATCTGTACGCCCGCCGGGGCCAGGTCCAGCTCCAGTACCTGGGCGAGGCCGACGCCGCGGCCGCGTCCTACGCCCGGGTCATCGAGATCGATCCCGACAACGACACCTCGGTGAAATTCCTCGAGTCGATCTACGCGCAGAAGAACGACTGGTCGGGGCTGCTCACGATCTACGAGAAGCGGGCCTCGCTCATCCGCGACGACGAGCGTCGCCTCGAGGCGCTGCGCCGGGCGGCCCGCGTCGCCGCCGCCAAGATGCGCGACTTCGCCGAGGCGGCGCGGCTCTACCAGCAGGTGCTCGACGCCGAGCCGGGCGACCCCGAGGCCCTCGACGCGCTCGAGCGCTGGTACGAGCGCAACCAGGAGTGGGGCAAGCTGGTCGAGGTGCTGCGCAAGCGGCTGGCGACCGCGCCGGTCGGCGACGCCGCCACCGCGATCCTGCGCCGCATCGCCCAGATCTCCGAGGACGGCCTGCGCGACGAGGGCAAGGCCACCGAGCACTACCAGCGCATCCTCGAGATCGCGCCGACCAACAAGGACGCCCTCGAGGCTCTGGGGCGGATCTACGAGTCGACCGAGCAGTGGGCCGAGTTCGTCGACGTCACCCGCCGGCAGATCCGGGTCACCACCGATCGCAACCTGAAGGCCCTCTTGTACTTCAAGTGCGGCTCGGTGATGGAGGCCAAGTTCGGCAAGGAGGAGGACGCGATCCGGTACTACGACGCGGCGATCAAGACCTCGCCGTCGTGTCTGCCCGCGGTCCATGGCCTGCGCGATCTGTACCGCCGCCGCGAGGACTGGCCGCGGGTCATCCAGACCCTCGAGCTCGAGGTCAAGCTGTGGCAGGACGACAAGGAGCGGGCCGGGGTGTTCGCCCAGATCGGCCGGATCTACGAGCAGCGCCTGGCCGACCCGTCGCGGGCGATGCACTACTACGAGAGCGCGCTGGCGGTCGATCCCGAGTGTCTGCCGGCCAACCAGGCCCTGTTCGAGCACTTCTACGACGCGCGGCAGTGGGCCAAGGCCCTGCCGCTGGCCCAGGCGCTGGCGGTCAAGGCCATGCGCGATGGCGATCCCAACACCCGCAGCGAGTTCTATCGCCGGCGCGGCGTGGTCCAGCGCGAGACCGGCGATCTGCGCGGCGCCGCCGAGAGCCTGATCGTCGCCCTCGAGATCAAGCCGACCAACCTCGAGGCCCTCGATCACCTGCTCGAGCTGCAGCGGGCCCGGGCGGACGCCTGGGACTTCGAGTCGGTGTTTCGCGAGCTCGACAAGCTCTACAAGAAGCGCGACGACGCCGGGCCGCTCCTGGCCCGGGTCAAGGTCGCCCAGGCCGCCGCGGTCGAGCGCGACGGCGATCTCGACACCGCGCAGGCGATCTACGCCGAGGCGGTGGCCCTGGCGCCCGACGACTTCGCGGTGCTGTCGGCGCGGATCACGCTCGACGTCAACCTGCGGCGGTGGAACGAGGCCACCCTCGCGATCACCCGGTTCGTCGGCACCACGCCGCCGCCGCCGCTGCCCGTGCACCTGGCGGCGCTCATGCGCCAGGCCGAGATCCACGCCGACGGCGAGATGGACGCCAAGGCCGCGATCGCGGTCTTGCGCGAGGTCATCCGCCTCGATCCCAGCCACGAGCACGCCTACTACCTCCTGGCGCAGGAGCACTTCGCCCTCGGCCGCTACGCCGAGGCCAAGGCGGCGATCGATCGGGTGATCGAGCTGGCCGCCGCGCCGGGCTCGGCGATCGCCCCCGAGAGCCTGTCGCGCTACTACTACTACCGCGGCCGGATCACCGAGGTCGGCGGCGACGCCCGCGGCGCGACCTCGCAGTACCGACGCGCGTGCGAGTACGACCCCGGCTACGCCCCGCCGGCCCTGGCCCTGGCCCGCCGCGCCGCCGACGCCGGCGATCGCGCCGCCGCCGAGACGCTCTTGATCGACGCCGCCCACGCCGCGATGGAGAAGGGCGGTCCGATCGCCGCGGTGCCGCTGCAGCGCGGCCTGGCCCGCATCCTCCTGTCGGCCGGCGAGCGGGCCGCCGCCATCGAGGCCTACCGCGGCATCCTCGGCGTCGACGACAGCCCGGCCGATCGCGTGGCGCTGGCCGAGATCTACGCCATCGACGATCCGGCCAAGGCGGTCAGCGAGCTGCGCAAGGTCCTCGAGCGCACGATCCACCACGCCCCGGTGTACCGGCTCCTGGCCGCGTACTACCTGCGGCTGGGCGAGATCAGCCGCGCGGTCCGCTCCCACGCGGTCATGAGCCAGCTCGGCTTCGCCGAGGACGCCGATCGAGCCGAGGCGGCGCACCTGCGGCCGCAGGTGCCGTTCGCGCCGGTGGTGCGGTCCCTCGACGACGACCTGCGCCAGCGGGTGCTGGTGACCGCCGCCGCCCGCGAGGTCTTCGGCGAGATCCTGGCGGCCGCCCCCGACGAGCTGGCCGCGCTCTACCCGACCCCGTTCCTCGGCGAGAACCTGCTGCCGGTGCAGCGGGTCGACGACCCGGCGCTGCGCGCGGCGATCGCCGACGTCAGCCGCCTGACCGGGGTCGAGGCCGAGGTCTTCCTGGGCGAGCGGGTCCCCGGGCTGGTGGCGATGGTCGCGACCCCGCGCAAGCTGGTGGTGATCGACCGGACCCTGATCGGCGAGGCCGACGGTCCGCGCCGCTACCTCCTGGGTTGGGCCTTCGAGGCGCTGCGCGGCGGCTACGCCTTCCTCCACCACCTGGGCAAGAAGCAGCGCAGCGAGCTCGGCGGCTTCGTCAAGTCGCTCTTGCTCCCCGAGAGCGAGCGGCCGGGCCCGACCAACGAGTTCGTCCGCGGCCTGCCCAAGCGGGCCCAGCGGGTGATCGAGCGCCACACCGGCGGCGGCCGCGAGCTCGACGGCGAGGCCTGGATCGACGGCATGCTCGCGATCGCCAAGCGCGGCGGCCTGGTCGCGTGCGACGACTTCTTCGACGCCACCTGGATGATCGCGCGGATCTCCGGCGAGATGCTCCTATCCCACGACGCCACGGTCGCCCTGGGCGCGGTCCTGGGCGGCGCCGATCTCATCCGCTTCTACCTGTCCGACGACTACCAGCGGATCCGCGAGACCTTGACCGCGCCGCTGTGAGGCCGCCGCTGTGGGGGCGCCGCGGGCTGAGATCCCGGCCGGTCGATCGCCTCGCCACGCTCTGCCGGGTCGGCGGCTGGATCCCCGGCCGCCGATCGCGATATGGTTCGACACGACCGCGGCCGATGGTGTATCTTCTGTAAGGCGGACCACGGACATTACGTTCGTGGGCTTCTGCCGCCGCCGGTGCTGCCGGATATGACGGAGACGCAATGAGCCAGAAGTTCCAGGCGTCGGTTCACCACCGCGACGACGTCAGCTACGTGAAGTTGTCCGGCGTGATCGACGAGGACAACGAGCTGACCTCGTTGACCGACAAGATCCCGGCCGGGACGGCGGTCATCGACCTCGGCGAGATCGAGCGCATCAACTCGTGCGGCGTCCGCGATTGGGTCAACTGGCTGACCAAGCTCGAGGGCCAGACCACCAAGGCGGTCCTGGTCGAGTGCTCGCCGGCGATCGTCGCGCAGATCAACCTGGTGAACAACTTCACCGGGTCGGGCGTGGTCAAGAGCTTCTACGTCCCGTACTTCTGCCCCGACTGCGACGAGGAGAAGGTGCTCTTGGTCGACGCCGCCGACATGGGGCCGCCGCCCCACGAGCCGCCGACCTGCCGCTGCGACGAGTGCGATCTGGTCATGGACTTCGACGACATGGCCGACTCCTACTTCGCGTTCTTGTCGAACCAGAAGAAGATCGCCGAGGCCGACAAGATCAACGGCGTGATCAAGGAGTTCGCCCAGGTCGAGGCCAGCGACAAGGCCAAGGTCCGGTCGCGGGCCTCGAGCACCAGCCTGTCGGGCGCCGCGATCGCGTCGATGCCGTCGGTGCCGTCGTTGCCGTCGATCTCGCGGCCGTCGGCCACCGGTAGCCAGCCCAAGCTGGCGCCCAAGTCCCAGAGCCGGCCGTCGATCGCGCCGCTCACCGCGCCGGCCACCCAGCCGGGCATGCGGCCGGTCGGATCCTTCCAGGGCACCGCGTCGACCGCCAGCCGTCCGAGCTTCGCGGCGCCGGGCACCAACCCCGGCGTCCCGGCCTTCGGCGCCGGCGTCGTCGGCGATCGGCCCATGGATCAGCCGCGCTCGAGCGCGATCATCTACGTCCTGGTCGGCGTGCTGATCATCGCGATCGCCGTCCTCGCGATCCTGCTCCTGTCGTCGTAGCTGAAAGGATCGGCACCATGGAGCCTCACCCGGCGCTGGCCCAGTTCCTGACCGAGTTCAAGCGGGTCGCGAGCGCCATCGTCGACAGCTACTTCGTGGTCGACACCGAGCGCCGGATCGTCGACTTCAACCGCGCGTTCTTCGCCATGCTGCCGCGCCAGGTCGCGCGCGGCCTGAAAGGCAAGCGCTGCTACGAGGTGCTCGAGCTCAACATCTGCAAGAGCGAGTGCATCGCCGTGCAGTGCTGGGCCGACAACCGCCACGTTCGCCTCGACGAGATCAGCGGCAAGGTCGCTGGCGATCCCGAGGCCAAGGACCTGCGCTTCATCCTGTCGGCGGTGCCGATCACCGACGAGGCCGGCGCCGCGGTCGGGGCGCTGGAGATCCAGCGCAACGTCACCGACGAGGCGGTGGTGCAGGTGAAGTACCAGGAGATGCTCGAGACCGAGGCCCGCGAGCGCGAGCGCCTGGCCAACCAGATCCGCGCCCGGACCAAGGAGCTGCTCGAGACCAATCAGCTCCTGCTGAAGACGCAGAAGGATCTCCTGACCTACAAGAAGGGCCTGGCGGTGTAGGCGGGCGGGGCGGAGGCCGAGACGGAGGCGGAGGCCGAGACGGAGACCGAGGCCGAGACCGAGACCGAGGCCGAGGCCGAGGCCGAGGCCGAGACGGAGTCCGAGGCCGAGACCGAGGCCGAGGCCGAGTCGGGGGCCGAGACCGAGGTGGAGACCGAGGCCGAGGCGGAGTCCGAGACGGAGTCCGAGGCCGAGACCGAGTCGGAGGCCGAGACCGAGTCCGAGACCGAGGCGGAGTCCGAGTCCGAGTCCGAGTCCGAGACCGAGTCCGAGTCCGAGGCCGAGGCTATGGAACGAAGACCGAGTCGCCCGGCATGATCACCAGGTTCATCTCGGGGTGGCTGCCGTCGGCCAGGAAGTCGTAGGCGATCGGGATGGTCCGCATCGCGCCGGTCTTGGCGTCGCGGCGCAAGATGCGGATGCGGTTGCGCTCGGCGAAGTGGGTGAAGCCGCCGGCCAGGGCGATGGCCTCGACCACCGTCACGTAGTAGCCGAGCTGCTGCACGCCCGGGTTCTGGACCTCGCCGACGATCGAGAAGCGGTAGCTGTTGGCGCCGCGGACCGCGACGGTGATCTCGGTGCCGGCGCTGACCTTCACGTAGTCGGCCAGGCGGCCCTTGATCATGGCCTTGAGCGAACTCGGGGTCTCGCCGACCGCGCGCAGGTCACCGATCAGCGGCATCGTGATGCTGCCGTCTGGGCGGATCGTCGCCTCGGTGTTGAGGGCGGCGTTCTCCCAGACGTTGATCGAGATCTGGTCGCCGACCCCGAGGATCCACTCGCTGTTGCGGGGATCGGGCTCGCCCGCGTAGTTGTACTTGGGCAGGGTGGGCTTGCAGGCGGCGGCGGCGACCGCCAGCCCGCAGACCAGGATGAGGAGAAGGCGCCGCGCGACCATCGCCGTGAGTTTCCGGGATCCCCCCGGTCGGCGCAACGTCACCACGTCCGGAACGTGATCGGCGTGCCACCCAGCGGCAGGACCACGCACCGGGCCCGCCGGGTGTCCTTGGCGTTGCGGAAGTAGATCATCCCGCCGGTGCACCGGCCGTCGGGCTCGCAGTAGAGGTCGCGGTTGCCGCCGCTGACCAGCGAGTTGGCCGGCCCCGCGGTCGCCGACAGGGTCGGGGTCTCGGTCCAACCTGCCATGACGATCGCCTTGGGCAGGCTCATGCGCCGGACCTCGACCCACGACGCCGAGGTCGAGGTCGGGGCCGGGTTCTCCTCGAGCCGCTCGAGGGACAAGACGCCCGGGCTGCCACCCTCGAAGATCACCCGGGTCCGGGCGGTCACACCCAGGGCCTGGGCGACGTTGGCCCGGACCGCGCCGCCGGTCACCGCGCGCTGCGACGCGTCCGACAGGAACAGCGCACAGCTCTCGGCGCCGTCGATCGGCTGCGGATCCTCGCGGGTGTAGACGTAGGCGGCGCCGACCAGGGTGCTGACGATCGCGACCACGATCATGAGCTCGACCAGGGTGAAGCCGGCCCGCGCCGACCGGAGCCTCGCCGTGGGCCTCATCGCGCCACCGCCAGGTTGCGCAGGTCGCTGCCGACCGTGGCGTAGCGGTAGATCGCGTCGCCGCGCAGCTCGGTCGGGCGCGCGGCGTCGGCCACCCCGGCCAGCGGCACCGCGGCGCGGTTGCCGACCTCGTTGTTGTCAGGGCGCGCCGCCACCGTCAGCACCGGCGTCTGGGCCGAGGACGCGCCGTCGAAGCGCTCGCGGGTCCGCACGACCAAGGTCACCCGTAGCTCCATGATCAGCGGGCGCTGGCGCTGGGCCGCCCAGGTCAAGCCCGGCGCGGTCAGGGTCGTCTGGTCGGCCCCCGAGTACCAGTCGCGCTCGGCGTCGGCGTCGAGGTCGTCGGTGTCGGTGGTCCGGCGCGCCGACACGTCCTCGCCCTCGTACCACCGCGACGCCACCTGGAGATCGGTGAAGCCGACCCCGAGATCTTGCCAGTCGTTGCGCAGCCCGCCGGTCTCCGAGAGCTGCAGGACCCCGAGCTCGCGGCGGGTCGGATCGATCCGGTACCCCCGGGCGGCGAACAGGTACATCATCGTGCCGGCGGCGGGCAGGGCGTGGGCGGCGCGGACCTCACGGCAATGGCTGTTCAGGGCGTCGCCCCAGTTGCCGTTGACCCGGAAGTTGACGGTCGTCCCCGCCACCGACACGACCTGGAGCACGCAGGCCTTGGTGTGGTTGACGATCGTCGCGCCGATCGGCGCCAGCTCGCGGTTGGTGATCACCACCAGGTCGTCGCGGCCGAAGTTGTCGGGGTCGTCGACGGTGAGCGAGGTCACCGGGTCGGTGCCGGTGCCGGCGATCGTCATGACCCGGGCCTGGGCCACCGGGTCGGCGTAGAACACCGCGAGTCGGTCGGGGCCGAAGGCGTCGGCGTTGTCGGTGAGCTGGATCGGGGACAGCACTTGGGTCGAGCCGACCCGCTGGAAGCCGTCGAGGAGCTGGAACCCGGCCTGGCGGACGTCGCGCTGGATCACCGCCTGGGCCGCGGTCAGGCGGCGCTGCAGCTCGGCGATGTTCTGCTGGGCCCGGTAGCCCGACGACATCTTGGTGAAGATCTGCAGGATCATCGCGACCAGGAGCGAGCTCACCGTGAGCGCGATCATCAGCTCGATCAGCGTGAAGCCGCGCCGGTGGGGCGGGGTCGGCGCGCGCGGGCGGCGCCGCGCGATCACAGCCCGTCCCCCGCGGTCCGGATCAGCTCCAGGGCGACCCGGTGATCGAAGGCGGCGGCGGCGCCGGTGCCGGTGCCCGAGCCGTTGGCGTTGTCGTCGCTCCACTCGACCTCGACCCGGATCCGCACCAGGTCGGGGCTAAACGCGGTCATCTCCTCGACCTGGATCCGCGGCCGGTACACGATGCCGGTCCGCCCGGTCACGGTGTCGAGGCTGGCGTCGATCGGCAGGCTGGCGGTGCTGAACCGGGTCAGGAGCCGCGGCACGGTGTACGCGCGCATCTCCTCGAGCTTCTCCTGGGCGATCGTCAGGGCCTGGCCGGCGTCGGCGGTCCGCTCGTTGCCGGAGACGGTGGCGAGGTGCAGCGACAGGAGGCCGGTCAGCCCGACCACGGTGATGCCCAGGGTGACCAGCAGCTCGATCAGCGTGAAGCCGCGCTGGTGGCGGCTGGCGGCGGGGGGCCTCGGTGAGCGACGCCGCCCCATCAGTACACCTGACGCCAGCCCAGGAGGGTCAGCGGGTCGGTGGTGCCGACCGTGCCCGTGGTGGTCGACTCGTTGCCGGTGCCGAAGGGGTTGACCCCCGGCCCGGTCGAGTCGCCGCCGGCGTTGCCGGCCCGCGGTGAGCCGATGCGCGAGATGTCGCCGCTGAGCGTCGCGAAGTACAGCGCACCGGCGTCACCGTAGAGCGAGCCCATCACCGCCGAGTCGATCGTCTGCTCGAAGTCGATCGCGAAGTCGTCGTTGGCGGCGGCCTCGAGGGCGGCCGCGGTCAGCTTGGTCGAGCCGTCGTCGCAGGTCGCGGTGCCGACCGCCGGGTCGATCGTGCGGGTGAAGATCACCTGCTCCGGCGTGACCACCGCGCCGCCGTAGAACTTCTCGCACTGCCCGCCCGAGCAGCTCCCGGTCATCTTCGAGCGCAGCTCGCCGGTGTCGGCGTAGACCGCGTAGAACTCGTTCTCCTCGGTCGCCGGGTGGCTCTCGAGCCCGCCGGTGCCGAAGAACAGGACCACGCGGGTCGACGAGTCCGAGCGGATCGCCAGGGTGCCGCCGATCGGGCTGTCCTTGCCGAGGGCGTCGGCGGTCAGGCGAGTCGAGAACAGCGCGCGCTGCGGCGTGGTGGTCTCGCCCGACGGCGTGGTGGTGGTGGCGGCGGTCACCGCGATCGCGCCCAGCCCGGTGTTGTCGTTCCACGCGCCCTCGAGGTCGCGGGCCGGATCGAGCTTGTAGACGTAGCCGCAGGCGTCGGCGAACACCGCGCGGTCGACGTAGCCGTTGAAGGTCGGCGCGCCGGCCTCGAGCTCGTCGTCGGTCTCGAAGGTCGCGATGTCGCTGGTGACCGCGCACTCGGCCTGGAACTTCCACAACAGCCGGCCGTTGGTCAGGTCGTAGGCCGACACCACGCGGCCCTTGGTGAAGGGCGCGGTCGGGTTGTCGTGGGCCAGGCCGGTGGCGGCGATCGCGATGTACGTCTCGGCGCCGTCGATCAGCACCCGGGCCACCGCGGGCTTGACGAAGGCCTGGCCGGCGTCACCCTCGCCCGGCGTCGCGGTCCACAGCGGGGTCGGCCCGATCACCGTCCCCGAGGAGCTGACCGTGCTGGTGACGTCGAGGGCGATCAGGCTCTTGCCGCCGTTGCCGCTGGCGACCAGGGCGGCGGTGGCGTAGGAGCCGTCAGCCTTGCGGTAGTCGGCCAGGGTCGGCGAGCCGTCGGGGTACGACGCCACCTGGGTCACGCCCGCGCTCTGGCTGGTGGTGTAGTCGGCGACGATCCCGGCCGCGACCTTAGGCGGGATGAAGGCCCAGGCCTCGGTGCCGCTGGGCGCGGTGGTGATCGCCGACGGTGCGGTCTGGATCGCGTGGATCATGCCGTCCTTGGCGCCGAACAGGACCAGGTTGCGTCGACCGGCGTTGGCGGTGCGGAAGGCGTCGTGCCGGGCCTTGTCGGCCGACGAGGCGTGGACGTACCAGATCGGGAACCCGGGCTTGGTCAGGATCGCCGGTGTCGAGGTCTCGATCGCGCCCAGCCGCGACAGCTCGATGCCGGTGTTGCCGACGCCGAACCGCGCGCTGCGGACCCAGTTGATGATCGTCGCCGCCTGGGTGGCGTCGCTGACCGCCAGCGTGGTCTGGAGCGCCGTCGACGAGGCGTTGCTGGCGGTGAAGTCGAGGCGGGTGGTGCCGTTGGTGGTGGCGGTATAGACCTTGCGGTTGCTGTCGGAGGTGCTGTTGATCGCGGCCGCGGCGTCCCAGTAGGTCTGCGACAGCCCGGCGTTGATCGCGAACAGGTGGCCGCGATCGCCGGGCTGGCGGAACCCGCCCAGGTAGGCGACGCCGTCGTGGACGATCGCGCCGGCCCGGAAGTGCTCGCGGGCCGGGGTGTAGTCGAAGCTGGCCTGGATGCTCGACAGGGTCGGGGTCTTCGAGTTGGTGCTGTTCGAGCACATCTCGACCTTCCACTTGACGATCCGCCCGACCGGCTTGGGGAAGCTGGCGCAGTAGTCGCTGGGATCGTCGGCGCACGGGGTGGCCTGGACCCAGTTCTCCGGCGACTCGTTCGACATGAAGAACTTGATCGAGGTGCCGTTCGGCACGTTCATGACCGGCTTCTCGATGCGGGCCGCGGTCACGACCATCTCGCTCGACGCCAGCGGGCCGAGGTCGACCGCGCCCGAGGCCGCGGTGCCACACGGCACGTAGCGGGCGGCGACCCGGTTGGCCTGGACGAAGAACGACCCGGTGTGGTTGCCGTCGGCGATCATCAGATCGATCGTCCGGTCGGGGTCGTGGTCGTAGTCGAACGGGAAGCCGACGTCGTAGTCGCGCAGCGTCGCCTCGTCGTGGGTGGTGAGCTTGAGCGGGGCGTTCGAGAACGGCGTGCCGGTGCCGTTGTTGACCCAGTAGAACGACTCGCCGCCGTGGCCGGCGTTGTAGTTCCAGTTGTCGGTGCCGACGATCAGGTCGATCTTGCCGTCGCCCGAGAAGTCGCGCAGGAACACCACCGTGGCGCCGCCCTGGAAGGCGATCGACTGGTGGGTCGACGACAGCCCTCCGCCGGTCGTGCCCTTGTACAGGCGCAGGCGCAACGACTCGTCGGTGCAGCAGGTCGGCGCGCCGACCACCAGGTCGGGCAGGCTGTCGCCGTCGACGTCGGCGTAGTCGAACACCGGGTGGCGGGCGGTGCCCGAGACGCCGTAGCCCAGGCTGGTGATGAGGATGCCGAGGTACGAGAAGGTCGGTCGGTTGAGGCAGCGCAGCGGCGCCGGCGCCGGCGGCGGCGTCGCGCTGGTGTCGATCGTGCAGGTGTTGAGGAAGACGCGGATCGTGCCGCCGCTCGAGCCGGCGCTGACCAGCACGTCGAGCTTGCGATCGCCGTTGTAGTCGTAGGTCTGGATCGTCGTGCCGCCCCATGGCTGGCTGCCGAAGTTCGACAGCGAGGTGTCGCTGGCCAGGGCCCAGTACGGCCCGTTGAAGGTCGGGTAGCCGTCGGTCGTGTTCTCACCCTTGTTGATATAGAGTTCGGTGTCCCACGGCGGGGCGTCGGTCGAGCCGGGCAACGACAGGATGTCGGGCCAGCCGTCGCCGTCGAAGTCGGCGGCCACGGTCGGTCGGCGCTGCACGCTCCACGACGGGTCGTTGGCCTCCTCGGGCCACTTGACGTGGCAGGCGTGGTACTGGAGCACGCCCGAGCTGTCGTAGGTCGTCGGGCAGTCGAACTTGGGCGTGCGGACCTGGCTGGTGTCGGTCCAGTCGGGCTCGGGGTTCTCGTAGGTGCGGTTCTTGTAGATCCGCATGTAGTTGCCGGGCTCGTCGAGACCGACGAAGTCGTCCCAGCCGTCGCGGTCGAAGTCGGCGACCGCCGCGAACACGCTGAAGTCGGTGACGCCCAGGTTGACCGACGAGAACTCTCCGGCGGCGTCGGCGAGCTGGAGCCGCGCCGAGGTGTCCCACTCGATGCCGTCCTTGGTGGTGTCGGTGTCGAGGAAGCTCCCCGACCACGCCGCCGGCGGCGAGGTGACCGGGCAGGTGGTGGCGGCCACGGCGACTGGGCTGCTGGCGACGGCCAGGGCGGCGGCCAGCGCCAGGGCGCGGGTCGCGATGGTGAAGTTGCGGCGAGGATCGAACGCCATGGTCAGGGTCCCCCGGGCGAGTAGGTCTCGACGTCGGTGAAGTCGATGTTGGTGAGGCAGTCGTTGCGGCCGGCGCCGTCCTCGGCCATGCCCTTCTGGCCGTAGCTCGGGCACGGCCGGCCGAGGCCGGTCACGCCGTTGGCGCGGACGTAGAGCTCGACCTGGGCGTGGGAGCCGCCGGGGCCGTGGCCGGTCGCGCGGATGATGATCGTCTGGTCGGTGTCGTCGCCGGCGGCGAACCCGGGATCGTCGAGGTTGTTCAGGACCTCGACCTCGTACCAGGCGTTCATGTCGGCCGAGAACATGTTGCCGGCCTGACCGGGACGCGCCTCGTTGCCCGGGATGCCGGGCGGCTTCTGCGGCGCGACGTTATTGGGCTCGACGAACTCGCTGTAGTAGCCGGACGACCGGACGTTCTTGCGCAGGTAGTCGGCGCCGGCGGCGGCCCCCGACTCGGCGATGTAGAGCGCCACCGACTTCGATCGATCGGCGCCGACCGCGGTGATGCCGCTGCGGATCGACAGCGCGGCCATGCCGCCGATCGTCACCAGGCCGGTGAGCGCGATCATCGCGACGATCATCGCGCTGCCGCGTCGGTGGCGATCGCGGAGGGAGCGGCGGGATGGACGACGGAGGAGGGGTCGCTGGTTCATGGCAGACCGAGGGCGACGCCGAAGCTGGCTGCCCACCGCCCAGTTTCGCAGGATCCGGGCGCAGGCGAAACCTGATTCCGGGGTAGCGATCGGTAGCCGCCCCATCGAAAGGCCAATCAAAACACGCAGGTGGGAATAGACCTCACATGGGCCCCACGAGCGCCGTTCACCCCACCAGGGCGAACGGCGCCCCGGTCTCGGTCTCGGTCTCGGTCTCGGTCTCGGTCTCGGTCTCGGCCTCGGTCTCGGTCTCCGTCTCGGCCTCGGCCTCGGTCTCGGCCTCGGCCTCGGTCTCGGCCTCGGTCTCGGTCTCGGCCTCGGTCTCGGTCTCGGTCTCGGCCTCGGTCTCGGTCTCGGCCTCGGTCTCGGCCTCCGCTCACCGGCGGCGTCGGCGACGCACGACCCCGACCAGCGCGGCGCCCGCCGCGGCCAGCCCGCCCGTCGAGCCGCCGGTCGCACAGCCGCCGTCGCTGCCGCCGTTGCCGTCGCCGCCGTCGCGAACCACCGGAGGCATCCCGCCGTCGGAACCCGACAGGGGCGCGTCGACCGGGGCGTCGACCGGGGCGTCGACCGCCGCGTCGACCGGCGGCGCGCAAGCCGAGCCGCGATCGTCGATCTGGCCGCGCAGCTCGCCGTCGGGGAACCCGGTCGAATGGACGTCGAGGTACAGGCGTCCGCCCTCGAGCGCGATCAGGAGCTCGGCCGTGAGGGGGACGAAGCCCTGACTCGGCGCTCCCGGATTGAGGGTCGCGATCACCGGGCCGGCCTGGCCGCGCTCGGCCGGACCGTGGAGATGGGTCGCGACGTGGGTCCCGGTCAGGCCGTCGAAGTTGACGCTGTACTGTACTTCCTCGGCGCCGAAGAACTGCCGGACGATCACCGCGCGACCGCTGGCGGCCGATGACACCGCCGGGTTCGCCTGGCAGCCCTCGAGCACGATCGTCCAGGTGCGCGACGCCGGCGGCGACTCGGCGACGGCCGCGCCGTCCCCGACGACCAGCGAGCCCACGACCACGACCGAGGCGACGAAGCGGCGCAGCATGGACCGATCGTCGACGCTCCCGCCGGTCGCCGCAAGCCGATCGCGCCCGCCGCGCCGGAGAGAGCAGTGCCGATCACACTCCGAGACCGAGAACGAGACCGAACCCGAACCCGAGACCGAGACCGAACCCGATCCCGAACCCGAATCCGATCCCGATCCCGAACCCGATTCCGAACCGAACCCGAACCCGAACCCGAGACCGAGTCCGAGGCCGAGGACGTTCTCAGCGGACGGGCTTGCCGTCGGCGTCGAGCTCGAGGAGAGCGCCCGGGCCGAGGGCGCCGTCGGCGACCAACTTGGCCAGAGCCTCGCGCAGGGTGAGCTGCTTGCCGTCGACCATGAGCGGCTGATCGGTCTTGCCGTCGCGGACGATCATCGGGGCGGCGCCGTCGCCGACCACCAGGTAGATCGCGCGGTCGTCGCGCAGGTGCTTGGCGGCGGCCTTGGCGACCGCGGCCTTGTTGACCTTGCCGACGGCGCCGACGTAGCCGCGCCAGTAGTCGAGGGGCAGGCCGTAGTAGACCAGGGACCGGAACATCCCGAGCGATGCGCCGGCGGTGGCGAACCGGCCGGGCAGGCCGAGGATCGCGCCGTCCTTCTCGCGGCCGAGCTCTTCGTCGGTCGGCGGCCGGGCGCCGGTGCGCAGGTCGCGCAGCTCGCGGCG
>Ga0075163_10002079_pt1 | contig 27000 bp, 20 predicted proteins | sample JI1023141ADNA_FD_71478 | JGI IMG/M metagenome (GOLD analysis project Ga0075163, IMG submission 71478) | Wastewater effluent complex algal communities from Wisconsin, to seasonally profile nutrient transformation and Carbon sequestration -... | ecosystem: Engineered > WWTP > Effluent > Algae...
GAATCACCAGACGGTGAATCACCCGATTGCGGCTTACCAGGTTGCGGCTTACCAGGTTGCGGCTTATTGGGTTGTGAATTCTGCGATGGCGAGCCTGCTTGCTGCTGAGAGTCGGAGCCACTGGATGGGCTTTGACTTTGATTCGATGGGCTGTTTCCAGATTGCGAACTGCTCTGGCCCGAACTGCTCTGGCCCGAACTATTTTGGCGCGAACTATTTTGGCCGCTGCTTCCGCCAGATTGACCACCTGGGCTATCTTGCGAACTCTCGGAATTCGATTGGCTATTGGCGTGCTGGGTTTGTGGATCACCTGGACTAGAGTTTTCAGCTCCTTCTTGTCCCCAGCCCCAACGACTGGCTGTAAGACCCTCCATAGCCCGTACGTTAAACGGCACATCGAACAGCCCAAACTGTCGTCCAGGCAGAGGCAGGAAAAGACACAGTCCGAGGAAGATAAGTGTTCCAACCAAACCGAGGCTTAACCATGTCACGCTGAATTGGGCAGGAACTTCGACGCCGCGGTCATTGAGATACCGCCTCAAACCCAAGAAGCTGGTGGTGACCAACAATGCAAAAGAGCAGAAGAAATAGCCGAATAACAGATAGAGGGCCGAACGTCGAATCGCGTCATTACCGCTAGGCAGGAATAGCTGACCGATTCCGTACAAAGGAATGGCCAGTAATGCGAAATAAAGAATGGTGACACCCGGATTGTGTTTCCTCTTTCGTTTGCGATTTTCGGCGGGTTCTTTACTGATATCGCTGCGAACTAATCCGAGCGATTGCAAAAGCCCTTCGCCCGAAGTATCACGATCGGCTTCGACCAATGTGCAGTCAAACACAATACGATCCGCTAGATAACCGACAAGTGAGATCAAACCGAGATTGATCAATGGCGACAACGCGGCCAAAGGCCCCTGAAAAACCGCAAAGCGACTGATTACCACCATCATCGCCAAACCTAGCGCTAACGTGTAGGTCATCGCATAAGCGCGGCCGGACTCGATCGCAATACGCGCGATCAATACCGACGCAAAGATGTAAAGAGCAAACAGATAGTTTACGCGAATCTGATAGCCATCTCGATAGAAGACTAGGATGAGAAAACTGATCAAACAGAAGATCATCCCCATGACTAGGCCTGGCGCAACAGCTGCAGCAATAAAATCTGCAATCACGCTTTGTTGCCTTAGCTTTGCCATGATTCAATTACCCTAATAGACTAGCTCTTGCGTTTGGTAGGTTCCGATGTCTTCCCATGATGGTCGCTAGAACATCCCGCACCACACTTCCTAATTGTAATTATTCTACGATTCCTTTGCATCGGGAAAGCCATCCCTGGAGTGAATAGCTGTTGAAAATCGGTCAAACCCGTAGCCCGTTTGCGTAAAAACTTCCATCACGCCTCACGCTCGCCGAATCATCCTGCAGAACCTTCTTGCCAATCCGGACTAAGGTAGATGCATTTCTTATTGGCTATTGGTAAGATTTGAGGACGTCGTTATCGTCCGATCTCCAGGAAAACTCCCATGCCGTCGGCTGAATCCACTTCACTCCTTTCGCCCGAACTAATGGCGAGACTCGAACGGCTGGAATTGGTTACCCGCAAAGTTTTTCGCGGACACTTAAAGGGAGAACGACGGAGCAATCGCAAAGGGGAAAGCGTTGAATTCGCAGATTATCGCAGCTATGTACCAGGCGATGACCTGCGGTTTATCGACTGGAATCTTTATGCCCGACTCGATCGGCTGTACCTCAAGCTTTTTCAAGAGGAAGAAGACCTCCACTTCTATTGCCTGATCGACGCGAGTCCTTCGATGTCATTTGGCAATCCCACCAAACTTCAATGCGCGAAAAAACTCGCGGCAGCGTTAGGCTTCGTGGGCTTGTGCCGCTCAGATCGAGTGGTCATCGATACGTTAGGAGGCCTCAAGTCCTCAGCCCCCATGCGAGGCCGGGCCCATCTCTGGCGAATGCTCGAACAACTGGAACAAATTGAGGCGGATGATCCGACCCACATGCTTGAAGGCGTAAAACGATTTTCGCTTCGGCATGCCGGAAAAGGAATCATCGTACTGATAACGGACTTGATGGACAAAGCGGGCTACGAAGCCGCTTTGCGAATGCTCGTCGCTAAGCAAATGGATTTGTTTGTGATCCATATGCTCAGTCCCGAAGAACTCGATCCCACGCTGCTCGGTGATTTGCGATTAATCGATTCCGAAGATCGCGATGAAACTGAAATTACGGTGAGTCGCGCCGTGCTCAAGAAATATCGCCAGACTTTGGATCAATTTGTTTCCCAAGCAAAGCAATTTTGTGCGCGGCGATCGATTACGTATATGTTGACACCAAGCGATCGAGCCGTTGATGTCATTGTGACACAGTACCTCCGCGAACGAGGACTGGTTCAATGAGCTTTATCTCCACGCTTCCATGGTGGGCTTGGCTGTTATTCGCTCTCATCCCGCCCGCAATCATCGCTCTCTATTTTCTTAAACTTCGACGAGCTCCATTGGTTGTGCCGAGTACCTATTTGTGGATGCGAACGATCGAGGATCTGCACGTCAACAGCTTGTGGCAGCGTCTTCAAAAAAATGTGCTCCTGTATCTGCAATTGCTAGTGGTCGCGTTGCTGTTTTTGGCGCTGCTCCGCCCTGGTTGCCGGAGCGAAAGCCAACTTGGACAGCGATCGATTCTTTTGATTGATCATTCAGCAAGTATGTCGGCGTCCGACGAAAGTCCCAATCGCTTAACAGCCGCCAAACAAAAAGCGATTAAGCTGGTCGATGCTATGGCCAGCACCGATGTTGCCATGGTGATTTCGTTCTCGGATCGCGCCGAAGTTAGACAGGGCTTTACTTCGGACCGTCGTCAATTGCGGGCAGCTATCGAAAGCATCACCGAAACCAACCGCATCACCGATATACGTGAGGCAGTCCAAGCTGCAGCAGGTTTAGCTAACCCTGGCCGAACCAGCGAGATCGACAACGTCAATGACATCCAAGTGGCAGAAGCTCTCCCTGCCGACCTTTATGTTTTTTCCGATGGTGGCTTTGATGGGTTAGAAGATTTTGATCTGGGCAATCTTTCCGCGAAGTACATCGCTATCGGCCAAGCGGAACCGACCAACATTGGGATTGTGGCCTTAACCGCCACGCGCAATCCTGAACGCGAGGAGGAAATCGAAGTCTATGGAAGGTTGGTCAACCATTCCAGTTCAGACAAGTCGGTTACCACCGAACTTTACATGGATGATGTCCTGATCGATGCCACCAAAACGACATTAAAACCTGATCAAGAAGCGGGAGTGAATTTTCAACTGCGCGGTGTAGAAGCGGGCAAACTCACTTTGCGCATTCAAGAAAAGGACGATCTCATCGTCGACAATGAAGCGTACACGACAATCACGCCGACTAGCAAAGTGGAGGTGCTGTTGGTTACCGATGGAAACCGTGCACTTGAACTTGCTTTGGCTACTCCGCAAGCTCAGAAATTAGCCCGATTGACGGTCGTGGCCCCCAAGTATCTTGATTCGCCAGAATTTACCAAAGCCAATAACGAAAACAAATTTGATTTGATTGTTTTTGATAACGTCAGTCCGAAATCCATGCCCTTCAGCAACACGCTATTTCTTGGAACTCCCCCCGCCAGCGATGCTTGGGCATTTGGTGAAAAGCAAAGCCCAGTGATGATCGTGGATACTGAAAAAGACCATCCCTTAATGCGATATCTTGAAATGAATGCGGTCCAAATCTTCGAAGGTTCCGCGCTGAAGTCACCAGAAGGAGCCACGCGACTTTTGGAATCGAATATCGGCACAATTATCGCCTCCGCGCCGCGCGGCCCATTTCTTGATGTCGTTTGCAGTTTTGGCTTAACGCGAAAAGAAAACGATTCCCAAGTGGCCAATACAGACTGGCTCGTTCGTCGAAGTTTCCCCATTTTTTTGCTTAATGCTTTAGAAGTTTTGGGGAACACCGATGCCGAATCAACTGCCCGCTCGATTCTCCCCGGCGAGAGTATCGCACTCAAAGTGGGACAACGTTTCGATAAAGTTGAGGTGATCGATCCCAAAGGTAATGTGGCTATTGCGGCTCGAGGCTCAATGTCACAAATCGTTTATTCACAAACCGACAACAAAGGGATTCATGAGGTCTTTGCCAAAGATTCTGACGAGGCATTAGAGCGTTTCTCCGTGAACCTATTCAGCCCGAGAGAGACACAAATTAAGCCATTGGCGGAAATCGGATTCGGCGAAGAGAAAGTCGCCGCCGCTCCTGCCCAAGCTCCATCCCGATTCGAGTTTTGGAGATGGTTAACCGCCATTGCTGTTGGACTGCTGACGATCGAATGGATTGTCTACCTACGCAGAATCTTCGTGTGAGACGCTGCGATGTAAAGGTCTTGTCCAAACCGATTCTGCACTCTACCTCTGGACTCACCTGCGGACGTTGTCTGGTCGATTAAGATATCGCGGCACTGATCATGCCAGCAAAGATTCATTGACAATTGAGAGCTTATGTCTAGAATCCCCCCATGCATGATCAACTGCCAAGAGTTCCCGCAGAACTCTGAAGTGATTGATGACCTGGGTGGACACCACGCCATCTCGTTGATCGAGGCCGAATTGACAGAAACAAGGGAGAAACCGAATGTCGGAACATGTACAAGAATTCACCGACGCATCTTTCAGCGCGGACGTGCTTCAAGCTAGCGCACCAGTATTGGTCGATTTTTGGGCTCCTTGGTGCGGTCCTTGCCGCCAAATCGCTCCAGTGATCGATCAGTTGGCCCAAGAATATGCTGGTAAAGTAGTTGTCGGTAAAGTAAACCTAGACGACAGCCCACAAGCCGCTCAGATGTACGGCATTCATAGCATCCCTACTTTGCTGTTGTTCAAAAATGGTGAAGTGGTCGAACGAATTGTTGGTGTTCCACAGAAATCCCGATTGAATTCGATTTTGGACTCCGCCATCTAGTTCATGGAATCGGGGGCGACTTTCCCCTTTTTTGCCCAATTTTGAGTTGGTTCTGGCTGCCTCACTTTTACGATGAGGCAGCCACCATCCCTTGGTAATTCGAAATTCCGGCTAGAAATTGGGACAAGTTCGTACCAAAAGCTTCCCCTCTGGTGGGAGAATTTGGTATTTTTTCGGTATGACTCATTTACGGTTGGTCGCGGAAGTGCAACGGTCGCACTCCCGGTAACTGTGGAGGATGGCGGATGGGTTCCCGAAATTCTATTCAACGGACATATGTGCGCACGGAGGTACGACAACCCTCTGTTTTCAATGCGTCCAAATTGCTCAACATGAAGTTGAACTCAGATGCGTGCGCAAAATGGTTGGCTGAACTTCAGTTGATGCTGAAGCAGCTTGCCCAATTGTCTGGTTCGCGTGGCTTATTATCGCCTGCTGTTATGCCTGTGTCTCGATCTCGCGTGATGCGAATTGACAATCTTGAAAGCCGCGAGCTTTTTGCCGTCTTGTCCGGGTTAGTTTTTGAAGACGTCAATCAAGACCAGCGTTTTGATCCGAGCGTTGATATCCCTGCTATCCATCAATGGGTTTTCTTGGACCAAAATGGCAACAGCCTTTTTGATTCCGGTGAATCTACGCTAATGTCCGATGACGCCGGGATCGCCGAATTCCATTTGGACTTTGGCAGTTGGGGCACCATCCTGCCTGTTTCTCGATTACAAGATACTGCTGCGACCTCTTCGTCAACTTATATCCCACTAAGTGTTGCCGCGTTTGATACCGTATTTCGCGGTGACGATGCATTTGATCCAGCAGCTAGACTCTCCGGCGGACTCACTGATTGGTTGATTATCCCAAACCAAAGCGAAGGTGAGGGAGATTTGGTTGGTGATGCACTAACGGTGCAAACCAGACCTCTAGCTGAAAACGGTACCAATGTCACCGAGGTTGGCGAGATTTTGCTATACGGTCAAGCTCCGCCTGAGGGTTGGGTTTGGTTGGTTTCGGACGATCGATTTGACGTTGTAGGCAACAAGATCTACACCAAAGCCGAAACACCGGTGAACTATGAGCACGAAGCCGAAATCGTAATGGTGGTCGAAGGTTACGATAATTCGAATCCCTCGCCTGCTTCATCGAGCACTCAAAAAGCAACTGTAACCTTGATGATTTTAGACCAGAACGATGCACCCACGGGCATCTACTTGGCAGGAAATACGGTCGTTGAACGTGTAACGGGTGCTGCGGTCGGTGCAGTTCAAGTCGTGGATGAAGATGGTAACGAGCCGTTCGCTTATGCTGTATCCGATCAACGTTTCGAAATCGTTGGCGGTTTATTAAAACTCCGCTCTGATGTGGCTTTGCTGCACGATCAAGAACCATTTGTAGATTTGGTCATATCGGCGACAAGTCTGCTTGATCCAACGCATTATGTAGAAGCAACCGCCCACATTGAAGTGCTCCCGAATTCCAAACCATGGACCAATGAAACGCTTCCATTGGATGTTAATGGTGATGGCATTATCAGTGCTACCGATGCGCTGATCATCATCAACATCCTAAATGCTTCAGGTGGAACACTGGCATTGCCCCCAATAGCGACGTCGCGCAACGCACGCAGCACACCCGACTATGTCGATGTAAATGGGGACGGAAACGTTGGGACCATCGACGCCTTGATTGTGATTAACCGCATCCGCAGGGATAACGCTGCAGGCGCAGCAGGTGGCGCCAACAGGTAAATCGTTTAACCCGTAGGCTAGGCCGGATTGTGCGTGCAATGTTAGCTTGACTGTACGCTGTCGCGGACACGCCCCGGGTCTCCTCTCTCCTCTCTCCTCTCTCCTCTCTCGCGCAGCGTCGCCGGAGCGTGTTATTTGCCGATGCAGAACTGACTGAAAATACGATCCAATAAATCGTCGGTATAAACTTCGCCCGCAATCCATCCGAGTTCTTCCATCGCCAAACGAATTTCGGCTGCCACTAACTCCTCATGCATTCCGATGCCGCGAGTCATTTGAATGGCACCTTCTAAGGCCGTTGCGCACCGCTGCAGGCTATCTCGACATCGCTGTGCCGTGGTCGGAAGCATCCCCAGCCCTTCGTCGCTCGTTAGCGATTCAACGCGTTCGACAAGCAGTTCCTTGAGCTCATGTATACCGCTCTTGGTTCGCGTGGAAACGAACAAGTACGCTCGTTCGCTTGGGTACGAAGCGCTCTCCGCTAATTTCGTTTTCCAACGCTCGACAACATCATCATTCACCACATCTAGTTTATTGACCACGATAAGTCTTCTACTAGGGTCAATAGAATCTGTCGAAGATTTTATGAAAGCCAACTCGTCATCAACATCACAAGCTGCATCAATCACGTGCACCACTAAGGCCGCTTGTTGCATCTGGCTCTTAGTGCGCAATTGCGATTCCACATCGATTTCAGAGTGGAGCGAGTCGTCGAGACCGGCCGTATCAACCAGTTCTAAATCCAAGTTGTCATGACCTAACGGTGCCGCCACATAATCGCGAGTGGTTCCGCGTTGCTCACTTACAATCGCTCTATCTTGGCGGATCAAGGCATTGAACAGTGAGCTCTTGCCGGCGTTGGGTCGACCAACGAGCACAATTTTAGAAGAACCGAAACTAACGTTACGTGTTTCGATCTGTTGCTGCAATGTTTCTATTTGGTCTAATGAATGTTGTAGTAAATTCTCGAGCTCTGTGGCCGAGATAAACTCAATGTCTTCATCAACAAAATCCAAACCCGCTTCAAGGTGCGCTAAAGCATGGATCAAATCGGTTCGAATCTTGGCAACGGGTTTTGCAAGTCCACCAGCCAATTGATCGAGGGCTCGATGCAATTCAAATTCACCGCGAGCATTGATGACTCCCAAGACAGCTTCTGCTTGAGATAGATCCATGCGGCCCGCCAAAAATGCACGCAAGGTAAATTCTCCCGGTTGGGCTACCCGCGCCCCAAGCGAACAACATTCTGCCAAGAGTCGTTCAAGCAATGGAAGGCTTCCAAGTAAATGGAATTCCACCGCCGTTTGTCCTGTATAACTTCGGGCTGTTCGCCACCAGTATGTATCCGCCTCTATCCATCCGAGCCGCTCCCCCAGAAACAACTCGCTGGCTTGATATTCAATAGCCGCTACGAGCGAATTTTGCTGCGAGTGCGAGCACTGGTGTTTGCGGTGTTGGGGACGAGTTAGCGCCTCACCAATTGTGATGGCTTGTGGCCCAGATAAACGCACGATACCGCGGAGCCCGGCCCCATGGCCTGATGCGATGGCGCAAATCGTATCATCCGTGTTCCAATTTAACATGTGTTCTCAAAACCCAATTCAATGCTTTGATGACCAGAAAATCGCGGCCTAAAGGCACATTCTTACTCGTCGTAAGGCGCAGAGCCGACTCGAATTTTGGGGAAATCGGGGCCCAATTCGGTTATTCTAGTCTAATCGAGTTTTTTCGTAGGGTCTTAAGTTCAGCAACTAGAGTGAAAAGTCTGAAATCGAATTCACTTCCAGAAACCATTGAGGACAGATACTGATGAACGCTCAAATACCAAACGCCCAATTTTGGCAAGTGAAAATCCTCGGTGCGTTCATTGCTTGGGTTTGCTCGCCATCTGGCTCTTTCGGACAGCTGCCAGCTGGAATCGGCTCACCACCAAGCGAGACCCCACCCCGAGTGTCAACGACGATTAGCGATCCGACTCAACTTACTCCCAACTCTAGCGAGTCGAAGACTGTGACTCAAACAAAGAGAGTCGGAGTGGGAGAACCCGGCTACCAACGATGGGCGAAGATCGGCGGTGTCGGTGATACGGGTATGTACACACAACCTCCCACTCCTTTTGTCATTTGGGAAAAGCCACAAAGTGTAAATCCTCAATGGCTAGTTACGGGTAACAACGCGATCCAAGCTAACGAGCGGATTCGCCAAAATCTTGAAACGGCAAGCGAGTGTGATTTCAGCGAGGTCCCGCTGCAACAAGCCATCAAGGAACTGTTGGACAAAGTCGAAGTCGCCTACTCTATCAACGATTATGAGTTAGAAGCCGCTGGGTATACTCCAGACGTCATCGTTACATTACGAGGCAAAGGGCCAACGCGTGAATTGTTGAGACGTCTCGTAACTCCGCTCGATCTCGGCTATATCGTCCGAGAAAATTATGTTGAAATCACTTCGGAGGATGTGGTTCTTACCACCCCCATCCTGCGAACCTATGATTTAGCGCATGTGATGGCAAATAATCAGAGCCTCAACGAACTGATACGCTGCATTCAAACTACCATCGAGTCTCACCTGTGGGAAAACGGCGATGCAACGATTAGCTCACTCGGTTCGTTACTCGTTGTTAGCGCTACAGACGATGTCCATCACGAAATCTCGAAACTGCTCGCCATTCGCTCACAACAGCCTAGAGGAGCAGGGGAGGCTGGGGAGCAGAAATCAAACAGGGAGTAGTACTCGCCCAATTCAGGCTCTGCTGCACTGCAGTGACTTCATATCGATTTCACATCCAATGCCTCAAGCATAGGCCGGTTATCATCAAACTAACCTAACCATAAATTGCGAAGAAACCGACCAAATTGGGGGAAACCGGGACCGTTGTCCGCTATTCTAATCTTATGCGACTTTTTTTCGGCTGGGGTGAAAGATTCTCCGACTCGTTGAGTTTACCTAGTAGACCCGATCAAGCCGCACTTCTCGTCATTTATCTCATCTCGAGCCTTTTATGAGCACTTCGAATCCGGATACACGAGCCAGTTTGCTCGTCAAACTGCGTGATTCGAAAGACATCGATGCTTGGGAGGATTTTACCAAGATTTACACTCCGGTTATCCATCGGGCCGCCAGCAAAATGGGGCTACAGTCTGCCGATGCAGACAATGTGGTCCAAGAAGTGTTGCTCGCCGTTTCGAAGTCGATCGACCAGTGGCTAAATCGTCAAGAACGAATCGGTTTTCGTCCTTGGCTGTTTCGCATCGCTCGCAACAAGACACTCGATCTATTGACGCGCAAAGCGACTCGTCCTTTCAAAAAACCGGGCGAGGGTAGTTCCTTCGAATGGAGCCAAGTGGCTCAACAGGAATCTGAAATCGCGACGCATTTTGAGTTTGAATATCAATGGGAACTATTCACACGAGCGGCCGCGGAAGTGAGAGAGTCTGCTGCCGAATCAACTTGGCAAGCCTTTTGGCTCACTGCAGTGGAACAGCAACCGATCGATTTCGTAGCCCAGAAGCTTGGTGTTCGTGAAGGCATGGTTTATTTGAGCCGCTGTCGCATTATGGAACGCATCCGAAAATTGGTCCAACAATGGGAAGGGACCTAAAACATGATTCAACCAGCATCCAACTGTCAACCCGAGCGACTATCTGATCTTTTGGTCGGAACCTTGAGCGACATCGAATCCGACGCGATGTTGAGCCATCTCGAATCGTGTCCACAATGCCAAGGCCGCTTAGAGCAATTAGCTGCACAAGGCGAGGATTGGGATCGAGTCTGCAACATTCTCGCTGGCTCGAACTCGGCCCAATCACGTGGCACAGTCACTGAAGACTTTCCTCGCCAACGCGATCGTTCCCTAAATTGGACCGAATCGCTCTCCAAGAAATTGCTTCAAGCACCTTCCCATCCTGAAATGTTGGGAAGAATCGGTCGCTATGACATCGAACGCTTTGTGGGTGCAGGTGGGATGGGGATTGTGTTCAAGGGCTTTGATACTGAACTGAATCGCCCCGTCGCCATCAAAGTTCTTTCACCATCATTGGCCTTTAATGGCACAGCTCGACAGCGCTTCGCCCGCGAGGCCCGTGCAGCTGCAGCCGTGGTCCACGAACATGTGGTCGCCATCCATAACGTTGAATCCAATGGCGAACTACCATTTCTAGTGATGCACTTCGCCCAAGGTGAATCGCTGCAAGCCAAACTAGATCGAGAAGGACCACTCGAACTAAAACAAATTTTACGGATTGGAAAGCAAATCGCGGCAGGCTTGGCAGCCGCTCATGCGCAAGGCTTAGTTCATCGCGACGTCAAACCGGCCAACGTTTTGCTCGAAGAAGGAATCGATCGCGCTCTTTTGACCGATTTCGGTTTAGCTCAAACGGCAGACGACGCGTCGCTCACCTGCTCGGGATATTTACCTGGTACGCCACAATACATGTCCCCCGAACAAGCTCGCGGAGAAAAAGTCTCAGGACAAAGCGATCTGTTTAGCACTGGGAGCGTATTGTATGCGATGTGCACCGGCCGTCCTCCATTTCGTGCAGAAACATCGTTGGGCGTCCTACAGAAAATCAATTCTTCCGAACCCAAAGATATTCGCGAACTCAATCCCGATGTTCCCCAATGGTTTTGTCGAATTGTCGAACGTCTTATGGCTAAACGCCCCGAACAACGCTATGGATCCGCTCAAGAACTCGCCGACCTGCTCGAAGTATGTTTAGCGCACGTCCAACAACCTCTGCACGTTCCTTTGCCAACGTCTTTGCGCGTCCCATCAAGCTTAGCGATGTTCGGCAACAAGCTGCGTCGCAATCCATTTCAGATGATGGTGGGAGTTGTCTTACTCGCCGTCGTTGGATTCGCTTTGTGGCCCCGCGTTCAAGGCATTGAACCGATCAATAGTCAAGCTGCCAAAGTTGCCCCTCCGCCCGAAAGCTCCAGCGAGTCGCTTTCGAACACCAGCGGAAGTTCAGTCCTAGCTAATCCAAGTAGCCAAGCTCCCATTCAAGAAATTGTGGAGTGGAAAGGCCCACCGCTACCGCGAGTTCCGCAAGATGACATTCGCGCAAAGTTAGAAGAAAAATATTCTGTCGACTGGCAGGGGCAATCGTTAAGCACGGTGCTCCAGGAGCTATTGGGATCCGCCGACATTCAATTTGATATTCGACCTCATGGCGACGCAACGGACGACAATAAGACGACAGTAACACTCAAGATGACTGCATCGCGCCGCGCTATTTTGAGACGAATCCTCAGATCATTGAATCGCACGTACATCGTTCAAGAGGGAAGTCTTGAACTGGTGGATGTGGACTATGCCCAAAGCCACCCAACTCTTCATCGCTACGACTTATCGTACCTGACATCCAATAGCAACGAGGCCATTGCTCTGGCGAACACCTTAACCCAAGTCATCGCCCCCGACCAATGGTCGTTATATGGAGGCAAATGCTCGTTGGGTTTATTTGGCCCCATCTTACATGTCCGAGCAACGGAAGAGATGCATCAACAAATCGCTCAATTGCTCACCAAGATCACGAAGTAGTTTTGAATCATTTTGAACGAATCCTGTGGATAATCACTTTTGAGGAGACGCATGTCATGAAAAATCAGATGAAATATTCCAAGCTGTGGCTTGGATTCTGTTTAGGATCTTTTGTCACTGTTGGGATCGTCCCTGGAACAGTTCACGCTCAATTCGGTGGTGGGTTGGGTGGTGGCGGTGGCGGCGGAGGACTTGAAGGGCCACCCTCTGTACCAGCGGGCGGAACGCCCGGCATGGGTGCACCTGGCGGAATGGGAGGAGGCATGGGCGGCATGGGGGGTATGGGCGGTGGCATGATGGGTGGAGGTGGTATGGGCGGCTATGGCACTGGCAGCATGCTCATGCCAAATCCAAATGCTCCACTCGTCATTTGGCAAAAACCACAGGGCGAAGCACCGCAATGGCTCGAGACCGGGAACAACTCGCTACAAGCTAATGAAGATATTCGTCGCAGCCTCGAAAAGCCCAACAATTGCGACTTCGCAGAAGTACCACTGAAAGAAGCGATCCTACAACTTTTGGAACGAGCGAAAATTGACTGCTCATTCAGTACGACGGAAATCGAGAGCACAGGCCAATCTGTCGAAACTCCAGTTACTCTAAGCGGTACCGGAACAACTCGCGAACTGCTACGTCGAATTCTTTCTCCATTAGATCTTGGCTATATCGTCCATGAAAACTCTATAGAAATCACATCGCTCGAAGTTGCTGAAAGCGAGCCCGTGTTGCTTACATACGATCTAGCCCATGTGATGCCCAATAACCAAGGCTTGACGGAGTTGCTTCTCTGCATCCAAACTACCATTGATCCGGATGTGTGGGGCGGTGGAAATGCGTCGCTCAGCCCGCTCGGTTCGTTGCTCGTAGTCCGCGCTCCCGAAAATGTGCACCATGAAATTGCTAAACTCTTAGTCATTCGCTCTCGTGCTAACGGAGAGGTTCCCAATGTTAACGCCGTTCCTGGTGCTACGGGCGTGACCAGCGCTGGAGGCCCTTCAGGAGGAAACTCAGATCCGTTTGGTTCCGCCCCAACGCCGCTTGGTGGTGAAGTGACTACAGGTGGTTTACCGCCGCCCTCGAACGATCCTTTTGGAGCAGCTCCGTCATTGGGCTCGGGAGGACTCGAAACCAAATCCCAACCTGGCGTATCCAATAGCGGCGCTCTACCAGGTTCAGGCCAGTAAACTGAGTAAGGACATCAGCAGAGAGTGTTGATGTTCCAGAATCGAAAATTTCATCAAGCGAGTTTTCAGCCGATGTTGAAGACTCGCTTTTTCTCATTAATACCTACCCGCATTTTCAGCCTCCTTTCGCTTAAATCGGGGAGGATATCGCAACTTCATGCGAAGCGAACTTTCGCTAACTTAGCTATCCATTGATCAACAACATTAGAGCCTCTAATATCTCTGCACCAGAACGGAATTGTGATTCAACCAAGCGACAGGAGGTGACATAGCCAACTCGGTCATTTCCGACTAACATACTCGCTGTAAAATGCGGTGCTTCGCTGGCCAGCCCCCCCCGAAAGGTTGCCATCCGCAACCAGTGCCAGAAGCGCCTCCGCAATCACGAACGTTTGACCAGTACGCAATACACGGCTGCGATCGCATCATGGATAAAACAAAAGTCGCCATCGTTGGAATGGGGACCGTTGGCACAGGTGTTGCCAAACTCCTGTTGGATCATGGTGATCGAACTGCGCGCCACGCTGGACGTACGCTGTGGCTCGAAAAAGTTGTGGTCAACGATATCCACAAACATCGCGATCTTGAATTGCCTGCCGGCGTTCTCACCGATCGACTGGACGATGTTCTCAACGATCCCAACATCGAAGTCGTTGCCCAATTGATTGGCGGTATCGAGCCTGAGCGCACCATTATGCTCAAGCTTTTGGAAGCGGGAAAAAATATCGTTACCGCGAACAAGGCTTTGCTTGCCGAACATGGCGGAGAACTTTTCGATCGCGCCCGTCAACTCGGACGTTCGATCGCTTTCGAGGCTTCTGTTTGCGGCGGGATTCCGATCATTGCCAACATTAGTCAATGTTTCTCGGCCAATGAAATCACCTCGATCAAAGGGATTCTCAACGGTACCAGCAACTTCATTGTGACCCAAATGGATGAACAGCGCTGGAACTATGCCGACGCGCTCGTCCAAGCGCAAAAGCTCGGTTACGCTGAAGCCGATCCCACCATGGACGTCGATGGAAGCGATGCTGCCCAAAAGTTGGCCATTCTGGCTCACCTCGCCTTTGGAGCACGTGTTCATTGGCGCGATATCCCACGAGTCGGTATCGATCGGCTCGATGTCAAAGATATCTACTACGCTCGCGAGTTAGGTTATCGTATCAAACTCATTGCGGTGGGGCGTGTTACCGAAGCTGGCTTGGAATTGCACGTATCACCCACGCTGGTCCGCATGGGCAGCCCATTGGCAGAAGTGCGTGGTGCGTACAATGCCTTGACGGTTGTCGGTGATGCAGTAGGCGATGTCTTCTTTCATGGCCAAGGGGCTGGGCAGATGCCGACAGCTTCCGCCGTTGTTGCCGACATGATCGACACTGCTGTGGGCCGAACAGCGATCACGTTCCGAACTTTAGAGTTATGGTCACAACGCGAATCCCGCGTGACCCTGCGAACATTTGATGATCTGCCTGGTCGTTATTATCTTCGTTTTGAAGTCGATGACGTTCCCGGTGTGCTGTCGCAAATCGCAAAAGTTCTGGGCGAGCATTCGGTTTCGATCGCGTCGATCATCCAACACGAGCGTCATCGCGATCGAATTGAACCGACCGTGACTTTGGTGATCATGACGCATCAAGCTCCGGAGGGTGCCGCTCGTAAAGCGGTGCAACAGATAGCGCAACTTCCGGTCGTTCACAGCGGCAGCACCCGCATGCGAGTGATGGAAGAAGGCCAATAGTTACGAGCAAAATGCTTGTTAGACCAATAGAAATACTCACAGGATTTAGTGGCGAAGGAAGCAATCATCCATGAAATGGGCAATCATTATTCCAGACGGTTGTGCAGACCTGCCGGTCGAAGCGTTGCAAGGCAAAACTTCGTTGCAAGTCGCCAACATTCCCGCCATACGTCAGATCGCCCAACAAGGTCTTGTTGGTGCTACCAACAACACGCCGCTTCATCTTCCCGCTGGTAGCGAAGTCGCCAACATGGTGTTGTTTGGCTATGACCCGGACCAATATTTCACCGGTCGTGCGCCCATTGAAGCAGCCGCCCAAGGTATTCAGCTCGGTCCTCACGATTGGGCCGTGCGCTGCAATTTGGTGACGGTCGAAAATCAAACGATGGTCGACTTCACCGCCGATCATATCTCGACCCAAGAAGCGACCGAATTGCTAGAAGCTTGTCAGAAAGCCTTCGGCACGGAGCAATGGAAATTTGTGCCCGGCGTAAGCTATCGCAATCTTCTCCTGTATCGTGGCAATGAACAAACTCCTGCACCGTTCAATGAACACACCCGCAGTCGTGCACCCCACGATATCACCGATCAATCGGTCATCGATGAATTTCCACGAGGCGCTGGGAGCGACATTCTAACTCGCATGATGGAAGCGAGCATCGAAGTCCTCAAAGATCATCCAGTCAACAAAAAGCGAATTGCTGCCGGCAAGAAGCCCGCGACCAACATTTGGTTATGGGGATTGGGTCGAGGTCCGCAACTCCCTTCGTTCGAAAGTCGGTTTGGTGTTCGCGGAGCGATGATCACCGCTGTCGACCTTTTGCGCGGCATTGCCGCTTTGGTAGGTTGGGATCGCATCGAAGTTCCTGGCGCTACCGGTTATCTCGACACCGATTATGCGGCTAAAGGTCGGTACGCAGTCGAAGCTCTGAAGAAGTACGACATCGTATGCGTGCATGTCGAAGCCACTGACGAAGCCTCCCACGAAGGTCGCGTCGATGAAAAGATCAAGGCGCTCGAAGCCATCGATCGTGACATTGTGGCTCCTGTGCATGCGGCCCTAAAACAATATGGCGATTATCGCATCTTGGTTCTCCCAGATCACCCCACCCCAGTTACTACGAAGAAACATTCGCATGGTGTTGTTCCATTTGCAGCATGCGGCAAAGACATTCCCGCTGGCGGTGTTTCCACCTACGACGAACCAACAGCGATTGCCTCCAAATCTCAGTTTCCACAAGGCTGGAAAATGATGGAACAATTCGTCCAAGGCACCCTGTAAACAGCTCCTAGATAAAACTCAATTCAATTGAGTTTTATCACCAACAGACTTAAAATCCCCTCGAAATTTCACACAATCGGTTTTTAACATGCCTCTGATCGTTCAAAAATTCGGTGGTACTAGCGTTGCGGATCCGGAGAAGATTTTGGCGGCAGCCCGCAAAGCGATTCGCGCTCATCAAGAAGGGAATCAAGTGATTGTGGTCGTCAGCGCGATGGGCCATAACACCGACATACTAATCGACCTCGCACATCAAGTGAGCGATGATCCACCAGCCCGCGAGATGGACATGCTGCTATCGACCGGCGAACAAGTGAGCGTCGCGTTGATGGCGATGGCCGTCCATAACTTGGGTTATAAGGCCGTCTCGTTAACCGGTGCCCAAATCGGAATTCACACGGACAGTTCTTACACCAAAGCCCGTATTCGTTCGATCGCTACCGAACGTATGAGCCAATTACTTAACGATGGGAACATCGTCATTGCGGCTGGCTTCCAAGGCATCGACGATCAACTCAACATTACGACCTTAGGTCGCGGTGGAAGTGATACGACGGCAGTGGCCTTAGCGGCCGTTATGCACGCGGATGCCTGCGAAATCCACACAGACGTTGATGGTGTGTATACGACCGACCCGCGCTTGCTCCCTGAAGCTCGCCACATGTCCCTGATCAGCTACGACGAAATGTTGGAGCTTGCGAGTTTGGGCGCGGGTGTGATGCACAATCGCTCCATCGAATTTGCCAAGAAGTTCGGTGTACCGATTCATGTTCGCAGCAGCTTTAGCGATACGCTGGGAACAATGATCGTCAGCGAACCTGAATCGAAGTCGGTTCCGGTGTGTGGAGCTGCGATGAACAAAAGCGAAGCCCGCATCACTATTCAGGGCGTGCCCGACTGTCCAGGCAATAGTTACCAGATCTTCAAACGCATCGCCGATCGCAAGATTACGGTCGACATGATCGTACAAAACGTCGGACAAGAAAATCGTGCCGACATCTCGTTCACCGTTCCACAAGATGAACTTCCCAAAGCGCTCGCGGCCGTTAAAGAAGCGAAAGAAGTTGTCGGCGCAACAGGCATTACTTCGGATGATAAAGTCACCAAAGTTTCGGTGGTCGGCATCGGTATGGCGCATCAAACCGGTGTGGCTCAAAAGATGTTCCGAGCTCTGGCGAATGAATCGATCAACATTCAAATGATCACCACCAGCGAGATCAAGATTTCGGTACTCGTCGAACGGGGCCAATCTCTCCCCGCGCTGCGAGCTGTGCATCAGAGCTTCGAATTGAACCGTAAACCCGATGATCTGACGGAATGGAAACCGCGTTCGCAACGTCAAGAAAACCCAAATATTCAAGATGTGGTCGAACGACTCCACATGTTAGACATGGAACAATTGACTCTCAGCGACATCTCGCTGACGGGTGATCAAGCTAGCGTCACATTGGTCGGCGTTCCCGATCAACCTGGCCTAGCTGCTGAAGTATTCGATGTGGTTGCGGCCGCTGGTGTTTTCGTGGATATGATCGTACAGAGCTGCGATGGCTTTAACGGCGACACGAGCATCAGCTTTACCGTTCCTAAGGAACAGTTGGCGAATTGCGTGAAAGCGGTCGAATCGCTCAAAGGCCGCTATAGTTTCCGACGTATTGTATCCAACGACAGCATCGCCAAGTTGTCGGTCAGCGGTATTGGACTTCGCAGCCATACCAGCGTTGCTATTGGCATGTTCGACGCGTTGGCACAGGCCAACATCAACGTGCAGATGATCAGCACCAGCGAGTTGCGAGTCAACGTTGTCGTCGCCGCTAAAGATGGTGCGAAGGGGTTGACCGCCTTGCAAGACAAATTCAAGGATAACCTCCGCTAAGCAACGACCTTTCCAACTGAAAGCGGGACACATCGAAACATGACCGAATCTGGTATCGTTCGATGTTTAGCTCGTGTTGGTTCCACAGGGTGGATGGGCATCTTCGGATCCATTCACCCTATTTCTTTGGGCAACGGCGATGCAATTGCTGTGGCCACGGAGTTTGGTGAGTTTGCCGCCGAGATCGCGGCGTTGCTCTCGCAGGCTTCCGTCGAATCGCTCCCTAAGAACAGCTTTTATGCTGGAGAGATTCTTCGCCCACTTCAAGAGCCAGAACGGGAACTTCAGCGTCAGCATACCCGCTGGTGCGCTGAGCATCTACGAGAAATTGAAATCCGCATTGCCGAGGTCACGCCAAACCTGAGCCTCATCGATTGCGAGATGTCTCTGTGTGGTCAACATTTGGTATTGTGGTTTCTCGGTCAAGCCACCGCCGAGCTTGGCCCATTGAGTGTGGCATTAGCCAATCGCTGGCAGTTGAACACGGTTCGTTTCATATCCCCTGACGGCATTCGCTCTTTGACTGAAAAGAAGGATATCAATAAAGAGCCATTGGTGGCTGGCACTTGGCTCAATGTGGCTTGCGAAAAAGACAACTCTGAAATTCGATTTAGCAAAGATGCAGCGACTTTGCTGCAGAGCCATGGCGTATATCAACAAAAGCTGCGTCGCACGTTGACCAGCCATCCTCACACCTGGCCACAATCGACTTCAGCGATGATTCGGATTCGCAAGCAAGGTGCCTTTTGGACGAACGTGCAAATAGCCCGTCTGCTCGAATGGTCACATCAATTTGGCGACGGCTGGTTGCGGCCCACCACAAGACAAGGCTGGCAAATCTACGGAGTTCTCAAGCCGAACATCGAGCCGCTGCTGAGAGAACTACACGAACATTTATTCACGACGCAAGGCACATGTGGCAATCATCCGCGCAACATTACCTGCTGCCCCCTCGCGAACCAAGGAGACTCACTCGAAAGGTATGCATATTCTTTAGCCGCCGAGATAGATCGCTTGTTGGTTCCCAAATGCCCGAGCTATGAACTGATTTGGCTCGATGCTGCGCAGGTTGATAACATTGAGGAAATTGCTCCAACTGCTTTACCGCACAAACTTAAAGTGGGAGTGACAACAGCCATGCATTGCTGTACGGAAGTCCTGAGCAATGATATCGCCATTGTGATCTATCCGTCGGTGTCCATGGGCTTGCAGGTTAGGGGAGATATTTACTTGGGTGGTGGCCTCGCCTTCCGTCGCGATCATCCGGAAACATTTCCGCAATTGGCTACTTATGCGTGCACGGTGAATGCCGAAGACATATTGCCGTTGGTGAGAGGAATCGAGCAAGCGTTTCATCACTGGGGAATTCGACGTCAACGTCGCCTGAGTCGCCTAAAGTATTGGCTCAACGATATCGGCATCGAGGAGTTACTCCGGCTCTCGACCCAAAGAGCTACTCGTCGGTTTCATCTCCATTTGCTTCCAGACCAGAAAGCTCCCTTTGCCGAAGCGAAGCATCAGGGAGTGCATTCCCATCACGATTCGACCTATATCGGCCTACGTTGGAAAACGTGGGGACTTGATGGAAACGACGAAACTCTACGACGCAATTTATTGTCCAGCGAGCACACTTGGCTGAAACGTTGGCACCTAAGCACCCAACAAGAAATCATCTTTCGTTCATACGGGCCCGATACGATCAACTCTATACCGTCCCATCAACAAGCACTGGGGCTGATGCCATATTTCTATGACCTTTCATTTGGTGACGAAGCACACGCGCCCAGAAATCCTCAGCGCACATTGCCTCATGTCATGAGCTGTGCGGCCTTGCCAACTTGTTCTCTGGCTGTAGCGGATGCTGAAGCTCATAAAGAAGAGTTGATGCAGTGGTTGATGGAGTTTCAAGGAACGTTGAATGTTGATCACCTCGGGCTGAGTTGCCGAATCTCAGGCTGTGGCAACAATTGCTCGCGTCCACTCTTAGCGGACATTGGGCTGATTGCCCATGGTCCTAATCGATATGGGGTGTATGTTGGCGGTAGTCATACGGAACAGCAATTAGCTCAATACACTGGCCGCGAATTCGCATGGGGAATTGAACTCAAGAATTTCTTGCATCAACTGATCAGCAAACAGACTTAAGACTTAAGGCTCAAGGTCTGAATCACTGAATCACTGAACCACTGAACCACTGAACCACTACCCCACTAACTCACACGGCAACCGGCGCTGAAATATGTGGATGCGGGTTGTAATCCACCAACTCGAAATCATCGAATTGGAAATCGAGGATACTCGCCGGCTTTCGCTTGATAATCAACTTTGGCAAAGGACGCGGCTCGCGGGTGAGCTGCAATTCGGCTTGCTCAAAATGGTTCGTATAGAGATGCACGTCACCAAAGGTGTGCACAAAGTCACCCGGCTCTAAATCGGTAACCTTTGCCATCATCATCAACAGCAACGCATACGATGCGATATTGAAGGGAACTCCCAAAAACAAATCGGCGCTTCGCTGATACATCTGGCAGCTCAACTTACCCGATGCGACATAGAACTGAAACAACAAATGACACGGTGGAAGCGCCATTTGCTCGATCTCACCGACGTTCCAGGCACTGACGATCAAGCGTCTTGAATCGGGGTTAGACCGAATTTGATTTTCGACTTGTACGATCTGATCGATGACTCGTCCATCCGCGCAACCCCAAGCCCGCCATTGCTTGCCGTACACGGGCCCCAAGTTGCCGTTTTCATCCGCCCATTCGTCCCAAATCGAAACGCGATTTTCTTTGAGATAAGCGATATTGGTTTCGCCCTTAAGGAACCACAGCAATTCATGGACGATGCTGCGCAGGTGAAGTTTTTTCGTGGTGATAAGCGGAAAGCCATCCGCCAAAGAAAAGCGGAGTTGGTGCCCAAATAGGCTTCGCGTGCCAGTGCCCGTTCGATCTGACTTGTCGGTCCCCTCCGCCAAAACCTTGCGCATCAAACCCAAATATTGATCCATGGCCAAACGTATCCTGATTGTGAGCTCGTTATTTTTTTAGTGCCGACCAGGTCCAATGGCGATCGCTGGTCATGGTAACTTCGCTTTTGTCGAATCCGAGTGATTCTACCAAATTTTGAATTTCGTCGAGGGAGAGTGCTGCCTGCAAACTTTGACGAAACAGTTGTTTGGCGGTATCAGTGGCAGAACCGGTATACATTTCCACGAGCTTTTCCACTTCGGCATCATCTTGAGGCCTAGCTAAGTCGCGGACAAAGATTCGTCCTTGGGATTTGACGACCCGCACCATCTCTTTGAGAACAACCACTGGTTCAGGAATATGGTGAATCAAGCTATTGGAAATGACCGCATCAAAAAAGTCGTCCGCGAATCCAAGCTTCTTGGCATCGCCATTGTGCAATTGAATGCGATTGCGGAAGCCTTCGGCCTCGATGTGATAACGAGCCAACTCTAACATCGACACAGCCGCATCACTGGCCATAATGCGAATCGATTTATCGAGACAACACAAATCGACGGGGATCAAGGCCGTTCCCGTACCTAGGTCAAGGATGTCGTTGCCACATCGTGTGGTTGCCAGAAAATCTTCGGCAAACTTTCGATTGACGGCAGCATGATCCATCGCGTCATATTCGTTTGCCTCTTCGGGCGTGTCCATGTACTCTGGCTCGAGCACTCTCGTCAGGGAACTCATTTACACACCTTCTCCTTCATCGAGAAACTCTTTTGGTATCTCGTTCTGCTCGCTGCGAACCAGGTACATGTGCCAGCCCCACAGTATGGCTGTCGTGACGATGTAAGCGAGTACCAAACTTCCTGATTGTTCAAGCATTTTTGGATCCGTGAGCCACAGATCACTCGAGCCGAACCAAGCTTTACCTCCATATCCAGGCAAGAAGAGACGCGCATTGGAAAAGGGTGAATGAATCACACCAAACAATGTCAATAACGCAGCCACACCCATGCAAATCGCTGCTTTATCGAGTTTGCGATCGATGGCTAATGCCAGACAGGACGACCACAACAAACTCACAATCAAGAATCCGTTGGATAGAAGCATGGCGGTTGTAAGATTATTCTTTAGCACTTCACCTTTAAGTGTGCCTGGATTCAAGCCGGCGGCATTCGCAGCTGGGTCACCCCAAATTTGTCCGACGAAGTTAATGGATAATAAGGCTAACGCAGGGACACATGCAAAGGCCACCGCAGCATAGTGTCGCTTCGGTGTTGCCAAAAAACTCTGGGCCGTAATTTCGAGGCCGATGAAAAGCAGAATGGGATAAACGGCTGGCTTCGGCGTCCACATATACACATAACCGAAGAATCCAATTGAGCCAGCCGCTCCAATGAAGATCGCAGTCGCCAGGGTATAAGCCGCGCGGCCTCCCATCGCTTTATAAGCAGGATGACCGATGTAGGGCGTAGTCTGCACAACACCACCACACAAAGCTGCAGCAATGGTGGCAATCGCTTCGATTCCAATAACTACGGAAGTGTTGTATTTGTCGCCGGCCGCTGCAGCGCTCTCTGCGCAATCTATTCCGCCGACGACAGTTCCCAAGGCGAACGGAATAACGATCGGCAAGTAGGGAATAGTATCAGACATTCGTTTTAGCCATTCAAAATCCCAAACGGACATCCAGCCTGTCGGCATCAGCGCCGCTTTCGCATCAAATGCAATTCCTTCTCCATGGATCATCCCTGCGCCCAACATGATGTAATAGACCAAACCTCCAACAAGTAACGCCGCGACTGTACCTGGCATTTTGAAGGGTAGGGGGACTCGTCCGATAAGACTGACCAAGATAATCGCAGTCGCAGCAAGTCCGACGACGGGATAATGCATCACTTCCAACAACGGCATGAAGCTAATCAATACCAGCGCGATGGCGGCTAATGAGCCCAGCAAACCAGCTCGTGGAAACAAGCGATGGATCCAATTGGATCCAAAAGCACAGAAGACTTTGAAGATGCCGCTGACGAGCAATGCGCAAATTCCGATCTGCCAGGCATAGGTGGCTGCATCATTTTCCGCCAAGCCCAGGTTGTTTTTTGCGTGCAAGAATGCAGGACCTAACACAAATAGAGCCGTGCCGAAGGTGCTGGGGGTATCGAGTCCCAGCGGCATGGCGGTCACTTGTTTACCGCTCTTGGACGCCAACTGAAACGCTAGCAAAAAATAGAGAAAATCGCCAACAAAAACGCCAATCGCGGTGCCTGGCACCAAATGTCGAAGTGCAAATTCTACCGGAAATTGAAAAATCGTACTTAGCAAGCTGACGATGAGGATGAGACCCGCCAAATTGTCTAAAACCAAGCCAAAAAAGGCATTTATGTCGCCTGTCGACGCCCAGTGGTACTTTTTTTCCATTCCGAAAACCCGTTTGGCACCAGAATTGCTCTCTACCGCATTACTGCCAAACTGACGCTGGTTAGCAATTTGCGGAAAACCGCTAAGGAATCTAACGGGTACAAGAGGCAGATGTCAAAGGAGTGGGCTCAACTCCCCCTTCTTTGTCAGGAAAATGTTTTGACCTCGGCTAGCCACTTGCCCTACAATAGGGTGATCCTGGCAGTAAAAAGCGGCCAACGGATACGCGATGATTGGACATGATGTCGCAACTTGCGACAATGTGTGTCGCAAAAACGAACGCCGCAAAATTGTTGCAGCGAGACTTTGGACAGGGACATGCCATGCTGACTGAAATCCACAAGGACGTTTCATCAAACAACACCAGCGAAAACGCATTGAGCGATGAGCAACTCTTCGCGCGTTTTCGTGAATCGGGTGACCGTGAAGTCTTTAGTATGTTGGTGAAGCGTTACGAACGCGAAGTGTTTGGTTACCTCAAACGCTATTTGGGGGATCAACAACTTGCCGAAGATGTGTTCCAAGCAACCTTCATCACGGTTTATCGCAAAGCGGAACAGTTTGAAGCGGGCCGGGCTTTCCGCCCTTGGTTGTATACGATCGCAACCAACAAAGCGATCGATGCTCAGCGTGCAAAAAAACGTTCTCGCTTGCGAAGTCTTGATGCTGACCTCTCCCATTCGGGAAATTCATCACAAAGCAACGGTCGTCCATCCTCCATGCTTGAGCAATTAGTGGATGTGTCCGCTGATGTTCAGGGCGAGAGTGCCCGCAGCGAAACTCGCCAAGAAGTTCGCGATGCGATGGAAGAACTGAATGATATCTCAAAACAAGTGATTCATTTGGTCTATTTTCAAGGTATGAAGTATAGTGAAGCGGCAGAAACGCTCGACATTCCTATTGGAACCGTTCGCAGTCGGCTTCATATGGCCATCCGTAAACTTCAGGAAATTTGGCAAAGAAAAGGTCGAAAGTAGCCTGCGGCCAAATGCGCCCTTTTGAAAAAGGGCGCGAACTTTGGAGCACTAGGCTACGTTTGGTATACAGACGAGGATTTAACTCGGAGGTGAGCCAAACACTTAGCTTGCCAATAGCGGATTAGCTTACGTATCGTTGATTTCTGTTGTGGACTTGGTTAACGAATGTCAGTATCAGACGAGGACCTTATTGGTTTTGCACTAGGGGCATTGGAGCCAGCCGTACGGGCTCGCGTCGCTGCCGCTCTTCAAGTGAACCCAATATTGCGAGAGCGACTGGCCGAAATTAAAGCGGCCCTTACCCCTCTCGAAGAAATCTTCGAAGAAGATTCGACTCCACCTGCAGGATTGGCCGAGCGAACCATTGCTCGGATCGCTGACGAACCTGATCTTCAGCCACTACCACCAGACTCAAAAGTTACTGTTCAAACAGTCGCAGATCGCATCCGACCATCCAACGGTGGATACGAGTTCGACGACACCAAAACGGGATTCCGTTTCTGGGATTCTCTCGCTCTCTCCGCTAGTTTCTTGCTCCTGGCGAGCTTATTCTTCCCAGCCTTGCTAAATGGTCGTTCGCACGCTCGTCGAGTCGAGTGCTCTTACAACCTATCTTCGCTCGCTTCGTTGCTGACCCAATATGCCAGTCTGGCTACTGAAGGACGCATTCCAGAAGTTGAGAAAAGTGGCTACCGAAGCTTTGCAGGAATCTACGCTGTCCAACTGAATGACGCTTATCTTCTTGAGGAAACGAAACAGCTTTGGTGCCCTAGCATGGTTTCCTTCAGTCCAGAATGTCAAATTACCTTGCCAAGCGATGATCGATTGCGAACCGCTACAAGCTCGGAAATGTCGTTGTTCCGCAGCTGGGTTGGTGGTAACTACGCTTACAACTTGGGCGTTGTAGACGGTCGACGTTTGAAGGCACCTCGTTATTTGGGAAGAACACAATTTGCATGGTTGGGTGACGCTCCGATCATCACGGATACCAACAACACGCCGATCTTTTCGAGGATTCACGAATCATATCTCGACGCAAACTCGCGAGCGGCCGGTTTGACCTCGTCCCAGTGGTGGACCATCGCCGGTGGAGCGGAACTTGATTGCGAAGAAGGCCGCTGCAATGGCCGTATGACTTGGTTGTCACACGAAGGCCGGGGCTTCAATATCGTTTTCGAAGATGGGCATGTGGCTTTCATCAGCTTGCGGGGAATTTCCCCAGAAGGCCTGGCACCTTACCTGAACCACGCGGGAAGCTTAGAAGCGGGCGTTGAACCCAACGACTCCGCCTTGGGCCCCAGCCCATTTGGTCCGTGGACAATCACAACAGCCATCTCCCGCTCACCGCGTTGATCAATTAAACTAGGTCTGCAAATCGCCTGATTGCGATTTCAGGTCTATTTTTCACTCGATCATTGTTAGCGGAATTCCATGTCCTCCTCGAAAAAACGCTTAGCCCACCATGTTTTCTTTACTTTGCATGACTCTTCGGATGCAAAGATCCAAGAACTAAAAGCCGCCTGCCACAAGTACCTCGACAATCATCCCGGGCTTGATTCATTTGCAGTCGGTGTCCTCAATCCGGATCTCGCGCGGCCTGTCAACGATCGTGGATATCATGTGAGCCTGCACGTCGTTTTCGATTCACGTGAATCGCATGATGTGTATCAAACTGCCCCTCGACATCTCGAATTCATCGCTGAGCAAAAACCGAATTGGTCGCAAGTTCGCGTGTTCGATAGCGACTTAGACTAAACTCAGCGAAAGACGTGTTATGCAACACAATATACCGGTCGGGGAACTACCACCGCGTGGCGAAGAGATGGCCAAAGCAGTGCAAACCTGCGTCCATTGTGGCTTCTGTTTACCGACGTGCCCAACGTACCAAGTGCTTGGCCAAGAAACCGATTCCCCTCGCGGCCGTATCTTCTTGATGAAAGAAGTTCTGGAAGGGAAGTTGGAAGTTGCTGATGTTCAAAAACATTTGGATCAATGCCTCGGTTGCTTGGCTTGTCAAACGGCATGTCCCTCCGGTGTTCATTACGGAGACTTGATCAGTCCATTTCGAGATTGGGTTCGCGAAACAGGTAAACAGCCTTGGTCTCTGCGGCGATGGATTGCTAGTCTGGTGCTGCCACGTCCTTGGTTGTTTCGACTCGCATTACAAGCGGGGCAACTGGTACGCAATCGCTTATGGCTAGTACCTCCAGCGCTCCGCCCGATGGTCGCGATGGTTCCTCCCGAAGTCCCTGCAAAGGTAGACCTTCCCGAGTTCACCCCCGCACAAGGACAGCGTCGC
>Ga0075163_10002080_pt1 | contig 26999 bp, 12 predicted proteins | sample JI1023141ADNA_FD_71478 | JGI IMG/M metagenome (GOLD analysis project Ga0075163, IMG submission 71478) | Wastewater effluent complex algal communities from Wisconsin, to seasonally profile nutrient transformation and Carbon sequestration -... | ecosystem: Engineered > WWTP > Effluent > Algae...
CCATCCTCATCATATGCAGATGGATTGTGCTCAAATACTTGATAAAGACATGCAATATCGATAGGTGCCTTGAGTAAGATAGGGGAATGGTTAATTCCTTGAAAAGTGGTGTTAAAAAGTGTAATGGTAGATTGAATGTAAAATGGGACATTAATGGAGTTAGGAGGGTCTACGTTTAATATGTTGTCAATTCTATTAGGGTCTAACATACTGATGCTATATGTTCCTCTCCCGGGATAAGTGTGTTCAGCTATGTAAATATTCTTTTTAATGTCATTAGGTAATGGCTGTCCATTTCCATTGGATCTTTTAACATTGGTAAAACTTCCATCTCCCCAGTTGATGCTCAGTGTATCTCTATCTGCACCTACGCTGGATGTTTTGGTATAGGTAATTAAGGTTGCTCTTATGGTTAAATTGCTGAGCTGTATATAGGTAATTTCTCCGGCACGGTTATGTGTGGCAAGCAGGTTTGCACTGTACATCATTGCAATGCAAAGAAGTGATATGTTTTTAACCATCCACATATTCAATCCTTCTCCATTTTTAATCGATTAAGACAATGATGAAGACTATCCTTCCAAAACGGGATGCTGATGCCTAATGTTGTTTTGATCTTACTACAATCTAAGACACTAAATTTTGGCCTTGGCGCTGGAGCATTGAAAACCTCTGTACTGATAGGAATAACCTTTACCGTCATTTTACAATGTGTAAAAATTTCACATGCAAATTCATACCAGCTCAAGGATCCTTCATTGGAATAATGAAAAACTCCTTGTATGGAATCTATTCCTTCTGTCCTGAGATGGTCAATCAAAAAGATCAGCATATTGGCAAGATCCAAAGCATAAGTAGGGGAGCCGATCTGATCATTGACCACACTGACCTGATTATTTATCTTGCCTAATTTCAGCATGGTTTTAACAAAATTATGTCCATAATAGGAATAAATCCATGAACTTCTTAGGATAATTGCTTGAGGATTTATCAAAGCGATGAGCGCTTCAGATTTAGCTTTAGAATCTGCATATATACCTTTTGGATGCAGTGGCATATCTTCCTTAATAGGATCGGGTTTCTCCGAATGAAAAACATAATCCGATGAAAAATGGATAAATTTTATGTTCTTTTCAATACATGCGCTTGCCAATATTTGCACAGACACTGTATTGATCTCATAACATAATTCAGGCTCTTTTTCGGCCAGGTCTACTTTAGTATATGCTGCGGCATTAATCAATACATTTGGGGAATAATGAGACAAAATTTCCTCTGTCTTTTGTTGCGAACTGATATCCCATTCAGATTTATTGAAAAAGAACCAACTCAAGTTATTTGAGTTGTGTGCAAGTTCCTTCAACTCACTGCCAACTTGTCCATCTGCACCGGTTACTAAAATGGTAAACATCTAAAAGTTATAGTGTTTAATTTCTGGCCAATTAAGGTCTTTCCCTGAAATAATTTGCTTATCTATAGGTACTAACCAGTCAATATTCAAAACATTGTCTCTTGGGTTAATGCCTAATTCTGAGCTGGCATGATAAAACTCATCACACTTATAATTAAAAATACACTTTTCACTAAGCACCGAATATCCATGTGCAAAACCTTTTGGAATTAATAGTTGCTTTTTATTTTCCATGGAAAGTAAAATAGAAAAACTCTGCCCAAATGTTTTGCTTCCTGGTCTAAGATCTACCACTACGTCCAATACCTGTCCATAACTAACTCTCACAAGTTTAGATTGTTGGTGAGGTGCAGATTGAAAATGAAGACCACGAATTACTCCGTATTCGGATTGAGATTCATTGTCTTGCACAAAATGATAATCTAAATGATTTGCATCAAACAATTTTTTGTTGTACGACTCCATGAAATACCCTCGGGAATCTACATGTACTTTGGGTTCAATAATGAGCAAATCTTTCAAAGGAGTATTAGTAAGCTTCATTCTTATTTCTCTTTGAACAACAATCTTATTGGCACACCCGTGAAATTAAAAAGACTTCTTAACTGGTTCTCAAGAAACTGTTTATAGCTACCTTTAATTTGATCCGGATAATTTGAGAAAAAGGCAAATAGTGGATATTCCTTTTCTATTTGGGTGATGTATTTGATTTTAATTAAATGATTTCTAAATGAAGGTGGAGGGATTTTTCCTATCGCCTCAAGCATTTTTTCATTCAACTCGGATGTCTTTATCTTTTGACTTCTGTGTTTGTACACTTCAAGTCCTTTTTCAATGGCCTGAAATACGCGTTGTTTCTCTTTTGCCGAAATAAATAAAATAGGCACGTCATTGAATGGCGCCATTTTATTTTTTATCGTTTGTTCATATTCTTTGGCAGTGTTTGTAATTTTTTCAACCAAGTCCCATTTATTTACTAAAATGACCAAACCTTTATTCCTTTTGATCACCAGGGAAACAAGTTCCATATCCTGTGATTCAATACCCATTGTTGCATCAATTACAAGGAAACACACATCTGCTTCTTCAATACTTTTAAATGCCCTGATCACAGAATAAAATTCAAGATCCTCATGCACTTTGGCTTTCTTTCTAATCCCTGCAGTATCGATGATGACAAATTGTTTTCCGAATTTATTGTATTCCGAATGAATAGGGTCTCTTGTTGTGCCAGCAATGTCGGTAACCATGTTGCGTTCTTCATCAAGCAAAACATTAATCAGAGATGATTTGCCTACATTGGGTTGTCCTATAATGGCAAATTTTGGCAAGTCAGGAAGTACAAGTTCCTCCGGAGGGATTAGTTCTGCAATTGCATCCAGCAACTCTCCGGTACCGCTACCGGTCATTCCGGACACACAATACATTTCATCAAATCCTAGACTCCAGAATTCCTGAGCCAAGAGTAATCGTTCGTGATTGTCCACTTTGTTAACTACCAAGAATTTCTTTTTGTCTACTCGTCGTAGTAATTGAGCAACGAATTCATCCAAATCTGTAATTCCGGTAGTCACATCAACCATATAAATAATGGCACTGGATTCCACAATGGCAAGTTCGACTTGCCTCCTGATTTCGGATTCAAATATATCACTGGAATGTGCAACAAATCCACCTGTGTCAACAATGTAGAACTTTTTTCCATTCCACTCGGCAACATCATATATTCTGTCCCGAGTAACTCCACTGATGTCATCAACTATGGACTTTTTGTGTCCAACTAGCCTGTTGAACAACGTTGATTTTCCTACGTTAGGTCTCCCTACAATTGCTACTGTAAATCTCATCTTAGTACTCCTGATTTTTCTAAAAAATTAATATCGTTCCTCCAGTCCTTTCTGAGTTTAATGCTTAATCCCAGATAAGCCTTTTGCTGAAGAAATTGTTCTATCTCTATTCTTGATTTTATTCCTAACTCCTTAATCTTAGATCCATTTTTACCTAATAGAATTGGGATTTGACTTTGTTTATTGGTGTAGATGGTAGCCTCTATACTTGCCATTGGCAATTGATCGTCGACTCCTTTACATTTGGTGATTTCGACAAAGGTACTAAAAGGGATTTCATCTTCAAACAAATAGTAGATCTGTTCTCGGATTAACTCACTTAAAAAGAACTTTATGGGTTTGTCACTGGCTACATCATCCGAGAAATATGGCTCATGAACAGGTATTAATTCCAGGATCTGCTGCCTGAGGTCCGATATGCCTTCACCGGTAAGTGCAGATACCAAGAAGCTGTAATCCAGGTCATTATAAAATTCCAGATCATTTTTGACCTGATCTATCTTCGATACTGGGATTTTGTCTTTTTTATTAATGACCAGTATTTTTGGAATGGTTAGCTTACGACATTCTTCAGTAAGGGTAAATGAACTTTCCTTAGGTCTGGACCCATCAACAACCATGAGTAACACATCCGCATCTGCTTGTGATTCCCTGATTTTATCATTCATCATCTTCTGCATGGGATAGTTCTCCTGTTCGATCCATCCCGGTAGATCTGAATAAATGACCTGGGTTTGTGGCAAATTGCAAATTGAAAAAATGCGAGCGCGTGTAGTCTGCGGTTTTGGCGAAACTATGGATAGTTTATGCTCGCTTAATGCATTAACCAAAGTTGACTTTCCACTATTGGGCAAACCGACGATGTTGACAAAACCTGACTTATTTATTCTTGATTCCAATAAGTGTTAAATTTTTTGATCAATATATTCAAATAAAATGGTAGGCGTCATCTTTCTCCAATTGAGATCATTAAACTTTTTACCAAAGTTGGTGTGGTATTGTAATAAGGTCCTTTTCATTTCATCTTTGACATGTTCCAAAATATTGATAAAGCAAATCCATCCACCTTCATCTGAAATATCCTCCTTCCATTCTTCGTAATAACAATCATCCGATCCATGAAAGTTTAAGACATGTTCACACAATAAAATGAAATACTTTATCTTGTTTTGGATCATGACATCAATGATGTCTCGCTTGAGAAACATGATGTCATTTTCAATACAATCATTCCACTCGCCAATTAATTCTATAATGGCAAATCCATCTGCATAATCAACAAATAGAATTTTTATATACAAATTTGCGGAACCAAAACTATCCCACTGTGGATGAACATAATAGTTGTATATTTTGTTGCTGTACGTAAACTCACTATAAGTAGCTTTATAAAAAGGTGACTTTTCATCCTCAGAACTGTTATACAGGTCTCTCCAGAGATAAAATGGTTCAATGTCATGCATGCCGGTAAATACTCTAATAACAAAATCGGTCTAAAAAAGATTCGCATAGTCCTGACGGGCCCTGAATCAACGGCTAAAACAAGTCTTTCAAAGGCTTTGTCAAACCACTACAAAGTTAACTTGATTCCTGAATTTAGCAGGTATTTTCTAGAGAACTCAGTTACACCTTATACTTTTGAAGAGGTGAGCCAAATGGCAAAGAATCAAGTCAATATGGCTACTTTAACGCCATCAAAGTTGCCATTTCAATTGGAAGATACGGATTTGCTGACCTATTTAGTGTGGCAGAAGTACAAGTACAATTTGATTGATCCGGAACTATTGAATTTTTGGGAAGTTAATAAAGCTGATTTTTACCTGATGTGTCTACCAGATGTTAAATGGCAAAAGGATCCCCTTAGGGAGCATCCTCATCAAAGAATACCTATCTCCAAATTATATATTAATTATTTGATAGACAGCCATTTGAACTTTGGATTTGTTTCCGGAACTGGCGTAAGAAGATTTAGCAATGCAGTTTTTTTAATCGATCAGTTTCTAAAAAAAGCTACCTTCGCATCCTAGGGGTGCCGCATCAGTGATTTTCACCGGCTGAGATTATACCCATTGAACCTGTACGGGTAATTCCGGGTAGGGATCAGGCTTGATGCTTTGCACTTCTAAAAAGCCTGCGATATGTTTAAATTTTTCTTTTTTTTCTGGTTGCTATCCTTTGGATTATTTGCTCAGTCTGAATTATCTGGCAAGGTGGAGGATGAAAATTCAAATCCTTACCAACATGTGTTGGTCAAAATAGAACAATTAAATCTTTTAACCCGAACGGATGATTATGGAATGTATACATTCAAAAATGTACCATTAGGTAATTATGCCGTATCTGTAGATTATGGTTATGATGTGGAATACAGACAAGTGTTCATCGACAAACCAATAATTAATTACAGTTTTACTATTTCCAGAAGGATCAATTTTGAAGAAATTAGCATCAGTTCTACTAAATGGGGGTCAGAAGATTTGGTGTCCACTAAAAAAATAAATGGTGATGAAATTCTAAATAATAGAAATGACAAGGACCTTCCATACATCCTAAATACATTACCATCCATTCAAGTGCAATCGGATGCCGGAAATGGGATAGGGTATACTGGTTTTAGAATAAGAGGAATTGATCCGAATCAAATTCAGGTTAATTTAAATGGAATTCCTTTGAATGATGCGGAGTCATCCAGAACTTATTTCGTGAATACTCCAGACTTATTGGGGAGTGTAGATCGTCTGGAAGTCCTGTCTGGTTTTGTGCCAGGAAGAAGCGGTCCTGGTGGATTTGGCGCAGCATTAGATCTTAATCTGAATAAATTATTTTTTAAACCCTTTGCAAGAATATCTACCCAATTCGGTTCATTCAATTCTTCCTTGATTTCCGTAATGGCAAATACAGGATTATTTGAAGATGCTTATAATTTAGAAATACGATACAGCAGACAGAATTCAAATGGTTTTATTGAAAGATCTGACAGTAGGTTGAGATCACTGTTCATTTCTGGCGCCTTGATCAAAAAAAAATATAGCCTTAGAGTAAATTTTATTCAGGGTTCTGAAATAACCGGTCAGGCTTGGAATGGACTGCCTTACCAGTATTTTGGTCAGGATAGCCTGTTCAAATGGAATCTTGCCGGACGGGAAAAAATGCCCGAACCTTATAAAAATGAAGTGGATAATTACAAGCAGACTCACTCTCAAGCTTTTTACAATAGAGCAATTAATCACAATACCAATGTGGTGTTCAACTTTAACTTCACAAAAGGAAGAGGTTTCTATGAAAATTACCTTGCAAACAAGGTGTTGGCAGATTTTGGGATCAGCGATCCGGATACCTTACAGGCAGATATTATAAGACGTAAATGGTTGGATAATGACTTTTTATATTCCTATTTGGGATTGGAGAAAGTTTGGAGTAGTAAGTTTTCATCCAGTGTTGGTTTAGCGTTTTCCTACTACAAAGGCAGGCATTTTGGGCAGATTATTAAAACTTCATTGTTTGAAGTGAACGGTGTAGGTCAAAACTATTATTTCAATACTGGCAAAAAGAATGAAATAAGTAGTTTTTTAAAAACAGCCTATTATTTTACTCCAAAATTAAAGGCAGTATTTGATTTTCATTTAAGATCCGTAATTTACAATGTGAATGGAACAGATGACATTTATGGACCAATAAATTTGAAACAAAATATAAGTCTGATCAGTCCCAAACTGGCAGTTATATTTCAACCTTTTAATAGATTGCAAACCAGTTTTTCCATAGCCTATTATGAGAGAGAACCCTATAGAGAGGAACTGCTTAGCAACATATCTGTGGATAAAGAACGATTACTTTGTTTGGATGCTGGCCTGCAATGGAAAAGTAACAGAGTTATGGCATCTGCAAATTTTTATCACATGGATTATCGCGATTATCTCGCACCAAATGGAGATTTGAACGACACCGGTGATCCTGTAAGAGTAAATGTACCTAATGCCCGGCGTAGTGGAGTAGAATGTAATTTTGAATATGCTCCATTTAAATTTTTATCGGTTTCTTACCAAGGAAATATTTCAAAAAATTTAGCTAAAAATTTCAATGAAAAAATACCTGTATTTGATCAAAATTACATTAAGATAGATGAGATAGTTCGATTCTCTTCAAGCACTCCACTAGCTTTTTCTCCATCTCAAATCCATGGTTTTACTTTAAAAGTAAATTTTATCAATAAACCAGAATTTGCAGAATTGCTTCAGATCATATTAAACTCTAAATATGTTGGCGCTCAGTTTTTGGATCTTTCTGGAAAGGAAGAAGCTAAAATCGAATCCTATCATGTAGAAATGCTTAAACTTCAATATTCCAGATCCATAAGAAAGTCAAATTTGATTGCCTATATTCAACTGAATAACCTAAGTAATCAAAAATACTCAACCCATGGTTGGTTTAGCAGGTTTGGGAGTTCGGTAAGTATGGATCCGGACACGGATCCGTATTTGGGAGTAGAAGATAAAAATATATATTACTACAAAGGTTTGTTTCCGCAGGCATTAAGACACTTTAGTGCCGGCGTAAATATAACATTTTAGAACCTGTATGTAAGACCAATTCTAAATTGAATAGGCAAGTCCACAGTTTCTTTTGGTGCCAGAAAATCATACATAAGATACAATTCGTAAGAAAAAATGCCACCGGCATTATATCCCAGACCTGCATAAAAATGATCATTCCATATTCGTTGGGTTTCCAACTTGTTGTCAGGACTAAGACCGACAATTTCTGATTGACTGATTTGTGAATATTCAATATGTGAAAATAAATATTTCAAAAATTTTAATCGATTAAAAGCCCCCAAGCCAAAATTGAATGCATTGTATTTCCACACATCCGGAGCTGCATCAAATCTTCCTCCGGCATACGAGAACTCAAGTCTCGGTCCAACAGAGATCCAACTGTTTAATTTATAACCAACCAATGGCGATAAGCCTAATTCAAAAACATTGCCAACAACTCCATTGCCTATGGAAGCCTGATAAAACTGTAAATTAAATCCACCACCAAACCAAAGATGATCAATTAAATGATATTCTTCCTGATCTTTCTTTTTTGATTTGGAGGATTTCGAAGATTTCGAATTTTGTCCAAGACATGGATTCATCATGACCAAACAAAAACTCAAAATGAATAAGGAAATTGCTGATTTTATTATTTTTAACATTATGTGTAAGTTATTGAATATTAATTAATTATAAATTCAATAGTAAAATATTTGAACGATCGTCAGAACTTGTGGCTTGCAAAAATGAGATTTTTTTTAATTTGTGGCGTTTTAAATGCAAACAAAAAAATATGAAATCTGGAATTTTAACTTTTTTTATTTTGTTGGCCTGCTTTTTTGGCCTAAATGCTCAAACGATTACTGGAAATCAGGTTCAATCTTCTTCAAAACCAACCCTTGACAAAATATTCAAACACTACGAGGTGGTGACTTTGAATATTAAGGAAATTCAATCCACCTTGAACACCAGATCTACTGTAAAAAAGCTTCATTTAGATCTTGGATCAAAATCTTGGCCTTTGGATCTCTTTGAATATGATTTATACGGTAAAGATTTTTATCTCTCTGTATCAGACGATAATGGAGTAACCCGCAGACCGAGGAATAAAGATATAAAAACATTTAAATCTATTTTGAGAACGCCAAGAGGTGGATGGGGCTGCCTTACCTTGACAAACGATTTTTTTACTGGTCATGTTGTGGATGCAGGTCAAAGTATATATTTTGAAATGGTTTCCTCTTTAGATCCAGCAGCACCCAAGAATGAAATAGTCATCTATTCTGAATCCGATGTTATACGTAATTCAGGTATAACTTGTGGATTTGAGGAGTATGAGAAAGCTATGCAGTTAAATCAAAAAGAATCCCATAACAACGATATTAATTCAAGAGGAGTATGTAGAAGTGTGGATATTGCATTGTCCTGTGACAAAACTTTACATGATGCAAAAGGAGGTATCGCCCAGGCAGACGCCTTTATGACTTCCGTTTTGAATAATGTACAAACTAATTATGATAATGAATTCAATGATGCAGTGGAGTTTACGATCAGCACTGTTTTTGTTGCTTCAACAGTCGGCGGAGATCCATGGAATGGATCAACAACCATCAATGCTCAATTAGATCAGCACCGAGCTTGGGGAAACAGTGGAGGTTACGGTGGCGCAAGTTATGCAGTGGCTACAAACTGGACTCGAAAATTCACTTCTGGAGCTATTGGATTGGCTTGGTTATCTGCTGTTTGCAGCAGCTTTAGATACAATGTGTGCAGTGATTATGGTGGCAGTGTAGGCGGAGGACTTAGAGTTCTTCAAGCTCATGAGCTAGGCCATAATTTTAGTTGCCAGCATGACGCAGCCGGATCGAATACTATCATGGCGCCTGCAGTTAACGGATCGAATACCTGGTCTTCAAATTCTATTTCGTCTGTAAATAATTATCTTCCAGGACTTGGTTGCTTGGGTACTTGTTCCGCAGGAGATCCTCCTGTTGCTAATTTCAAAGGAAACCCAACCTTCGTTTGTGCAACTGGGAAAGTACAATTTACGGATTTATCCACCGGCTCACCTTCTTCATGGTTGTGGACATTCCCGGGTGGTTCACCTTCTACTTCAACGCAACAAAATCCGTTAGTCACATATACCACGAAAGGGGTTTATGATGTGACGCTTAAGGTAACAAATCAGTTTGGAAGCAATGAAGAAACGTTCAGCTTGTATATTGATGTGGAAGCCAAAGCTGTACCAATTTTTACCACAAGTGTTATAGACAGAGATCTTACGACTACCAACAATTCGTTAAATGGGGATTCTTATTTATGGTCTTTTGGTGATGGGAATAAATCTACTGAAGAAGAACCTTATCATACCTATGCAGAGGACGGAGTCTATACAGTTGAGCTTGCAGTAACCAATCGTTGCGGGACTGTCAAGAAAAGTGTTAAAGTCAATGTGGTCACACCAAACGAAGCTAATTTTAGTTCTGATGTTCAGGATGGCTGCTCAGTTCTTAAAGTAAAATACAAAAATCTTTCTTCTAAAAATTCAAATACTTTCGAATGGGAGTTTCCGGGAGGGAACCCTTCCAAATCTACTCTTAAGGAACCTACTGTTACCTATACGGAAAAAGGACAGTTTGATGTAAAGCTTACGGCCTTTAATTCAAGGTACCGCCACACAAAATATGAGGTTAAATACATTAAAGTGGACAGTACCCCGATTGCTAATTTTGAAGCCGCTGCACCTTTAGGGAACTTAATCAAGTTCATGAATAAATCTATTGATGCCACAACTTACGCATGGGATTTTGGAGATAATTCAAAAAGTTCAGAGGTAGAACCTGAGCATAATTTTCCCGGCCCAGGAAAGTATAACGTTTGCTTAATCAGTACGGGAAAATGTGGAAAAGACACCACCTGCCAGGAGGTGGAAATCAGCACAACTTTAAATTCGAAATTCTCAATTGATAATGCTAAGGGTTGTGTGCCATTTGAAGTACAATTCAAAAATAATTCAACCGGTGCTACCAGCTATGAATGGAGCTTTCCTGGAGGAAACCCATCTTCTAGTACAGATCCAAATCCTAAAGTTACTTATGACAAAGTTGGAGTTTATGATGTGACTTTGGTCGCAATCAATGGGACAGATAAATCTACTTTAAGCCAAACCGCCTTTATAAATGTTGGTGCGGCACCAGTTGCCGAATATCAATCGACTGTTTCAGGATATGCAGTTTCTTTTAACAACACATCAAAAAACGGTGGTAGTTATTTGTGGGACTTTGGGGATAAGGAAACCAGTACTGAGGAAAATCCTACACATACCTACAAAGCTGAGGGAGAGTATGAGGTTACCATGACCATGACTAACGATTGTGGAACTTCTGAGTTAAAACAAAGAGTAATCGTTTATCTTATTCCAAAAGTCAACTTCTCCTCATCCAAAACGCGTATATGTGCAGGCGACCACGTTACATTCCTGGATGAATCGTCTAAGGATGTAAATGATTGGGCTTGGCAATTCGAAGGAAGTGAGCCGGCAACATCAACTGAAAAAAATCCTTTGATTTATTATGCAAAACCTGGATTTTATGCGGCCAAACTAACAGTAAAAAATACAAATGGTGAAAACTTCATTACGAAATCCAATTATATTGAAGTAATTTCTTCTGTATTATGTCCGGACAAAACTGGCAAAAAAAGAAAAGTTCAATTGGGAGAAGAATCTGACCCTGGAAAATCGCTCAACAACAGAAACCGAACGAATGCCGAATTAACTGTTCTTCCAAATCCTAATTCCGGAGTTTTCAACATATTATTGGGCCAAGTTTCTCCTAAATCAGGTATTTCGGTTGTTCTTTCTGACATTATGGGCCGTAAGTTATATGTTAATAATTCACCTGAAGTTCAGGGAGGAATAATCAACTTGAACTTAAATTATTTAGAATCAGGAACTTATTTGCTTCAATGTAAGATGGATGACATCCTTTTGTCCAAAAAATTGATCATTAATAAATAAAATTTTTTAAAATTAATTAAGAGCCTTACCTACCCGGTGAGGCTTTTTTTTTATGATAAAACAACATTTGGCCTCCTTTTGGAGTCTTTAGTCATAAATGTTTTAATTTTTGATCCTTTCCATTAATCGGTTATAAAAAAATATATAAAATGAGCTATATTGGTAGGATTTAATTTAAAAACCATTATCCAGACAAATTCTTATTTGATATTAATATTTTTGGTAATATATTTAATTTTGGATTTGTTTTCGTTTCTTTAGTTTGAATAGATTTATTGCAATAGTTAGTATTTGTTTTGTTTGGTCAGGCGGCTTGCTTGGACAATGGTGTTGTATTGACACAAACTTAATAATAAAGGATAATTTTACACAGACCTTAAGACTCCAGATTTCAGGTGCAATTGACAACGATTTAGCATCTGTTTCACAAGGCGTTTGTGGAGTTCGAATCAAATTTGACCATAAATTTATTGGAGACCTGACCATCAATTTATCCTCTCCATCTGGTCAGACAATAGGACTTATAGGTCCTGTGGGAGATTCGGGTTTCACTTTCTTCTCCAAATGGAATGTCACCTTTGTTCCATGTGGCCAAAAAGCCGTTCCGGATGCGGGCTTCAAATCTAAGTGGGATAACCTTCAGTTTTGGGGGATACTCGGTCAGTTTTTTAACGGTACTTATTATCCGCATAATGGTTGTCTGGAAGACTTTAATTTGGGAAGTGTTAATGGTACATGGACTCTTACTCTTATAGACAACGACAAAGGATATGAAGGAAACATTGAGAGTTTTTGTCTTTTGTTCTGTGACAATTCCGGGATTTCATGTAACTCATGTAGCCCAAACGGAGGTTATTTTGATCAAACTTCCTTAAGCTATTGTGAGAAAAGTCAAGAATTGAATCTGCAGATAAGACCCATCCAAGCTAGTTTCATTCCAGATTCTTCAATTTATGCTTATGAGTATCTTATAAGTAATGGTGATATTATTATAGACCGAACTGTTTCTCTCGATTTTAGAAATTATCTTCCTGGCAACTATGAAATTTGTGCTATTTCTTACCTTAAATCGGACAGCCTCAAAATACCAAAACTTGGTCAGGGCGTGAAGTTATCTGAATTGAAAAATGATTTGGCCGCCAACCGAAGCGGGATCTGTGCCGAATTGTCAAAAAATTGTCTCGATCTCAAGATTAACAAGGTTCCGGATCCTTTGGATTATAATGTTTTTATTTGTCGCGGGGACAGTTTTAGGTTAGACAGCACATTTTATTCTCTGGAAGGAAATTATACAGTAAGGTACATATCCCAAGAATCCTGTGATTCTGTGATTAACTTGAATTTAAACTTTGTAGATTTAAAAGCCCAAATCAAAAATCCTCTTCCGGAAATAAATTGTTTAAATCCAATCGTCAATTTGGATGTATCTGGCTCCTCTTTCCCCCAAGGAACCGAATTTATTTGGACGACAAACGATGGACAATTTTCAGACCTAAGCGACTTGCTAAGGCCTAAAATAAATAAAGCAGGAAACTACAAACTTGTAATTAAAAAAGGTCAATGTGCAGATTCTATAGAAGTGTTGATTACAAAAACAGGAACTCCTCCTGAATTGGAGGTTAGTACGGATACGCTAAACTGTAAAAAATCTTCATTTATTGCAAAAGGCTCAAGTAATGTAAATTTTCCCACGTGGATTTGGAGAGATAGCTCTGGTAATGTTTTAGGAAATTTAGATACATTAACCATAAATAAGTCTGGGAAATATTCCATTCAGGTAACAGACATGGCTGGTTGCTCAAATCTCCAGATTATTAACGTGATAGAAGATAAATCTCCTCCAATAATTAGTGCTTTTGCAACTACCATTACTTGTCGGGAGGATTCTTCAGTACTCAGTTTTGTTAGCCCGGATAGCATTGTGACTTATTCGTGGTCTGGCCCTTCTGGTGTGTTTAACTTAGGAAGTATTCATTATGTTAAACTTCCAGGATTATATAAGGTAGAAGCTTCAGGTAAGAATGGTTGTATTGCTGAAGAATTCGTCCAGGTAAATTCAGTAAAAAATGTTCCTGATTTTAAATACAGTGTGGATACTTTATCTTGCAAGGATACGGTGGTTAGAATTGTTCCGGTGATTAATTCGCCACTAGAATTAATTGAATTTTCAGGACCGGATAGTTTTTTGACAAATGAATTTGCTCCTTGGGTGAGTAAATCAGGATTGTACAAGATTAAAATAATTGATACAGCCGGTTGTAGACTGGATACTTCTTTATTTGTACATGAAGATCTGGAGATGCCAGATTTTCGATTGTCCGGAGAGGAATTAAATTGTGGAGAAGACAGTATTCAAATTTTTCTTTTTCATAACATTAATCCTTTATTTAATTACCAATATAGTTGGAATGGTCCAGTAGGATTCATATCAGATCAGCAAAATCCATGGGTTAGACAAAATGGTTTGTATATGGTCAAAGTTACTTCTCCAAATGGTTGCTTTTCTTTAGACACGATTACAATTTTTGAAGACAAAAACCGACCAGTAATTAGTCTGTCTGCTCCGGAAATCACTTGCAGGGATACAGCAATTTCAATTTTAACAATTTCTCCAACAGGCATTAATTTTAATTGGAGTGGACCAGATAATTTTGTTAGCACCAATCAAAATCCAATGGTAACCTTAGGAGGGCTTTATATGGTAACAGTTACCGCTGCCAATGGATGCACCTCCGAAAAATCAATTGAAATAATTGAAAACAAAAAGCCAGGTATAATTTTTGTAAATGGTGATACGATAAATTGTGTTAGGGATTCAGTATTGATCAATGTCCAAACAGCTGGCCAAATTGATTCATTGAATTGGTCGGGTCCATCAAATTTTAAATCTAATTATTTAGAACCAAAGGTAGCACAGGGAGGATGGTACTTTTTATATGCCAAAGCAATCAATGGATGCATTTCCATGGATTCCACATTTGTTTTCGAAGATACCACCAAGCCAGATATATATTTAATCGCCGATTCTATTACATGCAATCAGGCGTTTGCAAATATTTTTACCACAGTACAGGATTCTTTTGCAAGTTTTATTTGGGTTTTGCCCACAATGGATACTTCACGAACAAAAAATTTACAAACAAGTTTGGAAGGAATACATACATTATTCGTTACAAATTCCAATGGATGTAAAAATTCCAAAGAAATATTTATCCATGCCTCAAAAGATAAACCATTATTGAATTTGGTTTCCGATACCATCACTTGCAAGTTTAATTTTGGAGGGATTAAAAATACAACACACGAACCATCATATTCCTATCTCTGGGAAAGACCAGATAAATCAAGGGATACCAGTATAACAATCCGTACAAATTTTGTTGGTTGGCATTTTGTTACAGTGACAAACTCATTGGGTTGCATCCAAGTTGACTCTATTTTTGTAAACAGCAATATTGTTAAACCTGACATTTCATTCTCCGATACAATAGTTAACTGCAAAAATTTGGGAAATGCATGTCTTAAGGTAAGCAGTAGTTCAGTCTTGGATTCAATTGAGTGGACAAATCCAGTGGGGATTATAAGTTCTGGAATAGAAGTTTGCAACCCGATTGGTGGTTATTATCAGGTTAAGGTTTTAGATAAATCTGGGTGCAAAAACATGGATTCGGTTTTCGTTAAATTCGATACTTCTTTATCTGTTAATCCAATACTTTTAGATACTATTAATTGTAAAAAATCCTATGCTACATTGGACTTAATTTCAGCGGACTCAATTTCTAGAGTTGATTGGTTTGGACCCTCAAACGTTAATTCAATATCAAATTATAAATTTGAATTTACTCAGCCGGGCAGATACCTTGCAAGAATATTTGGTTTGAATTTTTGCAACTTAGATACTTTTTTTGAAATAAAATCCGATACTGCAAAACCAATATTTAAACTTACATCAGATACTATAAATTGTTTGAAACCTAGAGCCTCCTTGAGTATCTTTTCATCAGACTCTAATCTCAACTATAATTGGTTGTTTCCGGATGGAAGCCGGTATGTTGGAAGTGCAGTTTCAGTTTTAATGGGTGGAACTTACTTTGTTACAGTGACTTCTGGAAATAATTATTGTTCTGATTTTGATTCCGTCATGGTAATTGTAGATACTATTGCCCCAACATTAGTTGCAGATGACTTGTCGCTGCCTTGTAACTCTGATTCCGTTCAGTTAAAAGCATCTTCTAATTGCGCAGATGCAATTTTTATTTGGACTGGACCCAATAGATTTTTTGCTACCGAACAATATCCATTTGCTAGAGATACCGGAACTTATAATGTAAATGTTATTTGTAAAAACAGTTGCTCCACACAAAAAAATATCAGATTGGGAAATATCGCAAAATATCCTGAATTTTTAGCGGAAGGTGGAATTATTAATTGCATGCAGGATTCTCTACAATTAAAACTTAAACTCCAAAGTCAGGATTCTGTTTTAGGTTGGAGTGGTCCAAGCCAATTTACCTCCAAGATAAAAGAACCATTTGTGAGCCTTCCTGGACAATATACAATTAGCGTGATTAGTTCAGAAGGTTGTCGAAAGGATAGTTCCGTTTCAGTTACTTTAGATAGCGTTAAACCCGATTTCAGAATTTTGCAATTGGATACATTTAAATGTAGCCAAAGACAAATCAGATTATTTGGACAATTATTTGATTCGTTGTCAACTTTTGAATTTTTATGGTCCAGTACCAATGGATCTATCCTAGGAGTTCCCAATGTAAATCCTGTATTAGTAGACTCTGAAGGTGATTACGAACTTTTAATAAGGAATAAACGTAATGGTTGCTATTTGAAGAAAATTTATTCCATAGAGGATGCTTCAAAAAGTCTTGATGGAGTAGATTTAGAGATTGATATGCCAAGTTGTTTTGGAGTGGATGACGGAAGGATTAAAGTAAAAGATGTTTATGGTGGGAAGCCACCTTATCAGATGTCTTTGGATGGTTCTAATTTTAATTTAACTAATGAATTTAGAAACCTTGCTCCTGGAAGTCAAAGGATTTTTATTAGAGATGGGTTTGGATGTACTTACGATACTTTAATAGTAATCGGGGAACACCCCGAACTTAAATTATTGGTTTTAAAAGATACTACTATTTTGCTTGGTCAGACAGCTCCATTAATTGGTGTTACAAATGTAGATACAAGTTTGGCAAAACAAATTGAATGGATGCCTTCTGAAAATGTAAACTGTCCCCAATGCCTTTTAACTTTTGCTCAACCTTTAAAAACTACCCGGTATAAACTCCATATCATTGATGTAAATGGATGTGAAATTGCTGACGAACTTACTATCACTGTTATTACAGAACCGAGAATCTATATTCCAGATGCATTTACTCCAAATGGAGATAATATAAATGATATAGTTAGCCTAATAACCGGTGAGGATGTTTTGTTAGTAAATAAATTTGAGATTTATGATAGATGGGGCAATAGAGTTTTTGGATCTTATGCTTTTGATCCAAAAGTGACAGAAGTGGGTTGGGATGGAACTTTAAATGGTTCACCTGTGAATTCGGGTGTTTTCGTTTACTTTATAGAAGCTGTTTCCATAAGTGGCAAATTGATTTCCAAGAGTGGTGATCTCACTTTAATAAGATGATAGGCCCCTTGGTTCGCTTATAAATAGTTGATTATTAGTATCATGTGCAGGCAAATCGATTGTGTTAGTGGACTAAATTTTTTCTTAATATTTTTTTTACTTGTGTTGCAACGGATATCTTACTAGTGGGGTCTTATTATTAGCCAGGAAGATTGGCCTGATTATAGATAATGTGTTAATAGGGATGTGGGAATACATGAGTTGTATTTTTAATCTCAATAAATTCTTGTAATTAAATTTGTAAATTGTTGTTAATCAGTGTACTTTTATTCGGCGTTTCAGAAGCTCGTATAGATATTAATTTAATGTATAAGTCAAACAAAAACAATATGAATAAATTTTTACTCTCCTTTTTCGTTGGATTATTTTCCATCTGGAGTTTAGAACTTTCAGCACAATGTACCCCACCTTCTGCGGATGAATGTGAAGACGCTAACGTTCTTTGCTCTTTGGATGAAGTAAATGGGTATACCTGCCAGAATACTACTTATTCCAATCCAACAGGATGTTCACCTCTATGTCCTTCCGGTGGAGGTGCGCATAATACTGGTTGGTGGGCATTTGTTTGTGATGGAGGTCCTGTCACAATTACTATTACTTTCAGCAACTGTTCCGTGAATGGTACAGGGGTACAGATGGGTATTTGGGGAGATTGCGATTGCAACGAATCCATTGTTTGTAACCCTAACTGTAATGGGGCTGGTTCATTTACCTTGTCCGGAAATCTTACAGCCTGTAAAACTTACTACCTTTTCGTAGATGGTTGTTCTGGTGATGTATGCGATTTTACATTAACCACTTCGGGAGGTTCTGCTCCGATGTTGCCTCCATTAGGTAATATTATGGGCCCTCGGGATGTCTGTAAGGGTGCCTGTAACATAAAGTATACTATAAATACAGGAGGTGCTTGTGATCCAACCTATGAGTGGACCTTAGATGGAACAGAAATCGGAAGTGGATTGGGCGAAGTAACGTTGGATTTTCCAGATGAAGGTGATTTTCAGCTATGCGTTACGGCCTACATTGGTAATCCACAATCGGGTTCCATTTGTGATCAGGATGGACCAAAATGTATTACAATTCGGGTTAGACCAATTGCAGATAAAATAGGTCCTCCTTGGACACTTTGCAATGAGCGGATTCCATTTAATTGGCATGGAGAGCAAATCTCAGCTACGGGTGAATATCGACATGAATTCACTGATCGGGCCACATGCTGTAAGTTTGACTCTGTCCGGCAATTCATTGTTCTCGAGGTCCCGGAACCACCGGATGTATATCATTTAGGATGCGATAATAATGATGTCTATATAGATCCAACCACAAGGCAAGTATTTAGTACCTGCCAAAATGGTAAAATTGTCAATTTGCCAAAATCGACAGATCCATGGAGGTGTGATAGTACTTATAAACTTACCGCTATATTTTTAGATTACAATGTCACTTTTAGAGAATATTGCATTGGTGGTAAATTGGAAATCCAACCGAGAGTAATAGATCGTACAAAAACTTGCGGGGCGGCTGGTCTATCTACTGACATCAGTTATAAGTGGTTTCTAAAAAATGACCCTAGTAAAAAGGCTATCGGTAATGACGAAATTCTTACTGATGTTGAGAAAAAAGACGATTACTGTGTAGAAATTAAGGTTTTGGCTAACCTTGGAGATAAAGCAATTGTTTGTTTTTATGAATTCTGTGAGCAATTTGATGAAGATCAATTCAAGCCTAAAAAGGTATGTCCTAAAGGTGATTTGCAGGTTTGTAAGGGTAAAACAGGTATATATTACATTGATACAATTTTACCTAACGATGTTTACTTCCTAAATTGGAATGTAAGTGGGGGAACCATTCTTACAAAGAATGCTTTCGACACTACTGTAATAGAAGTACTTTGGAATACAAATGCACCAGTAGGAACAGTATGTTTCAATTTTGAATCCAACTGCGGTCCAAGCCCTGAGTGTTGCATTGATGTGGAAATTGTTCCTTCTCCTGCTCCTGATGCCGGACCGGTAATTTCTGTATGCGGATTGTCGACTAGCTTCCAAGGTAAAAAAGATGTCGGTGGGCAATGGACTAAAATTTCAGGACCAGGAAATGTAACTTATAGTGATCAGTTTGATGATAAGTCAGCGGTGACTGTTGATCAATATGGGACATATGTGTTCGGTTATACAGAAACACGATTAGGTTGTATCACAACAGATTCCACTACCATAAATTTCAATGATACACCTAGCAAAAGTGCAGCAAATTATATTTGTAATTCCAATAACAAGGACTATACTTTCAATTTTCAAATATCCGGAGGCAAAAGCCCTTATACTGTAATAAAAGGAAATGGAACCGTAAGTCCTCTGGGAGTTTATAACTCCGGAGTTATTTTAAACCTGGCAAACGATACCGTAATCATAAGAGATGTGAATGGATGTGAATTCACTTTCATCCATGTCTATGAGTGTAAGTGTACCAACAACCTGGGTAATTTGGATAAAACTCAACAAATACTTTGTGAGGATGGGGTGGTAGTAATTAACTATGACCCAACGGGACAGATTTTGGATCCAAGTCCGAATAAAGACACAATTATCTTCTTTATTTATACAGATCCAAACAATCCGTATAGTTCAAGGATTAGGGACATCAGTTCTTTATCCATACCTTATGATCCAACTTTTGTTTATGGACAAACTTACTATGTTGGTGTTATTCTTGGTAGAACCGACAATAAAGGAGGAATCGACCAGATAAAAGGTTGTTTAAGAGTCGATGGTGGCGTTCCGTTTGCGTTCTACAAAATTCCTGCACCAAATGCAGGACCGGATGATGCGATATGTGGTAGAGTATATGATTTAGGTGGTTTCCAATCTATCCCTGGTTCACGCATAGAGTGGAGATTGGTTCAAGGACCTTCACCAACTTCTGGCGTATTGTTCAACAATACCTTGGATCCCGCAAGTCAAGTAAGTGCTTTGGGTGATTTCGGTACATATGTATTCGAATTAGAAGAAAACAACAATGACATTTGTATACAGAAAGATTTAGTGAGCATTACTTTTAATCCTTCACCGGAGGTAAGAAACGTAGAGCCAAAATGTGTTGCATTCGGAGCTCCCGGTTCCAAGGATGGTAAATTTGTTGTCGAAGCCGACCTTATGAGTGGAAAGGCACCATATACTTTGCTGACAGCCAAAGGAACCATAACAGGAAACAAATGGGTCTCTGATACCTTAGCAAGTTTGGACACATTCAGTATTCAGATTCAGGATGCCAATGGATGTATTTCTCAATTGACCATTGATATATATAATTGTAATTGTGATCCAATTGATGCAGGAAATTTGGATAGCTTGCTGACACGAGTCTGTGAAGACGAGTGTGTGCCTATCAAAAATTTGATACCTGAAAGTATTAATGCAGCCGAGGATGTAGCTATATATATATTGCATAAGGGTTCATATAATGACCCTTCTACTGTCCTTGATACGCTTTATTCAATAAATGATATCATTTGTTTTGACAAAACTAAAATGCTTTTGGGCGTCGAAACTTATTTTATTACCAGGGTAGTAGGGGAAGATCTTGCTCCAAGGGATGGCGTGGTAGACATAAAAGATCCTTGTAAACGAATTTCTAATAACCAACCTATCATTTGGGAGCCTTATCCTTTGGCTGATGCTGGATTAGATAAGGATATTTGCGGGTTGACCTTCCCATTAGATGCAAATCTTACCTTGGGTAATGGAACTTGGCGTCAGATAGGTGGAAGTAATGCGGTATTTGCGGATCCTAATGCCCCATCTACAACCGTAACCGTGCCCGGATATGGAACCTATAATTTTGAATGGGCAGTATTCAATTACAGTTGCGATGCATATGACTCTGTTACTGTAACATTCCTGGATGCACCTGAATTTATTGACAACACATATACAGTTGAGTGTGATAGTACAGCTGAAAATTATCGGGTGAGAATAACTTCACGTAATGGTAATCGACCAAGCTGGAATATACAGGGAGAGCATTCAGTTAGTGATCCTTTAGTAGGTAGCTTTGAGGCCGGAGATCGATGGTTGACGGATTGGATTCCTCAGGGAAATCCATTTTTACTAACCATCAGAGATAAAAATAATTGTTTGGTGGATTCATTCCAGGCTGTGGAGATTTGTAATTGTATCACAGATGCTGGTGTATTAACCATGACTCCTAACAATCTTTGTTTTGATGCTGCAGCTCAGGCTAACTATACTGTAGCTCCAGGTGTATTAGATGGAAACGATATCTTTAGATATGTTCTATATGATGGTACTGCAGGAAATCCAAGAGCTGGTACAATTATTAGTTTTAACGATAATGGTAGGTTTGTTTTTGATCCGGCTACAATGCAATTGGGTAAAACTTATTACATAGCCGTTTTCGTTGGAAATATTGATCCAACAACTGGTAATGTCAATTTTACTGATCGTTGCTTGGATAATACTCCTGGCGTTCCAGTAGCTTGGTTCTCTTATCCCGTAGCTGCCATCAATGGGCCGACTGAGTTGAATTGTAAAGTAACCTCAATTACTCTAAATGGAGCAATATCAACCAGTGGATCAGGTGACCAATTGGCTTTTAATTGGACTACTTCAAACGGACAGTTTGTTAATCCTGGTCAAGTTACTGGTGCAACAGTAGACATCAACAGACCTGGAACTTACAATTTAGAAGTCGTGGATCCTAGAGCTGGTTGTAGACATCAAACAAGTTTTGTTGTCACACAGGATATAGTTAAACCTACAGTAGATATTAAAACACCTGGCATTTTAACTTGTGATGTTAAAACGCTTAATCTGGATGGAACAGGATCTTCAACCGGAGCAATTTATCAACCAACATGGTCAGGTCCGGGTAATTTAACAGGTGGTAGTACTTATACCCCAACTGTAAATGCAGTAGGTACATATACTCTCACAGTGGAAAATCTGAAAAATGGTTGTGTGGATCTCAAGACTATAAATGTTACAGAAGATGTTGCTTTACCTGTTGCGGATATCAGTCAAAAAGGAAATCTTACATGTACTGTAAACCAAATTCAATTGGATGCTTCCGGTTCACGCGCTAACTCTGGAACAATAGGAACTTATACTTGGACAGGAAATGTGCTTTCAGGACAAGGAACCAATACGGTAACTATAGGAAAGCCTGGTGGTAGTTTTATTGTAACCGTTAAGGATAGTAAAAATGGATGTATAGATTCTGACACTATTGATGTCACAGAAATAGGTAATCCATTGGCAGATTTGTTAGTTGATCCGGTAAATCCAAAATGTTTTGGTGAGCGTAACGGTACAATCACCGTTAATCAGGTACTGGATGCTAACAACCAACCAATAGGTAATTTACAATTTTCATTTAACGGTGGACCATTTACTTCAAGCAAGGCCTACAATAATTTAGGTCAAGGTTCATATAAGATTACAGTAAAAGATCCAAATGGTTGTTTATTGGAAAGAACGTACAATCTTATTGAGCCAGGTAAATTGGGGATAGAAGTAATCAAGAGTATTGTTGTGGATCAAGGCTCTTTAGTTAGATTGGATTCATTATTAATTGCTTTAAGAGGAGGAACTTCTGCAAATGGAGCATATAAGGATACTACATGGTTCAATATTGACCAACAAGTGGATTGGGAAAGTAAATTGAATTATTTAGCAGATACTACAAGAGAGTTTTTAATTACAGGAATAGACCAAGCTGGTTGTGAAATCAGCGACAGAGTTAGAGTTTTGGTAAGAATCATTAAAGACGTGTGGTGGCCTACTGTGGTCTCTTCTAATGGAGATAATCTCAACGATCATTTCAATGTTTATGGTAAACGAGTTAGAAATGTAAGGTTGCTGCAGATTTATGACAGATGGGGATCACAAGTTTATTCTCAGACTAATCTTCCTGATGGAAACACCAATAGATCTGTCGGATGGTCTGGTGAATTTAAAGGAAAGAAAGCTCTTCCAGGTGTTTATGTTTTCTACGCTGAAGTAGAATATGAAGGTTCTACAGGATTTGAAAAAGTAAAAGGAGAATTTACTCTCTTGCGCTAACAATTATAAATCTAAATATAAAAGGCCTCCAATTTGGGGGCCTTTTATATTTAGATTCATTCTATTTTAGAGGAAAAATGTATTAGAATGCATGCTAAATATCATTTTTTGAAATGACATGAATTTTCTTAAAGTTATGGATAAGCAATAGCTTTGGGTTCGATATTTTAATATCTTAGTATATGAGCATATTGATTGAATCTGATTTAAAATGTTTTCATTGTGGGGATCAGTGTGACGAATCAATTAAAATTGAGGACAAAGTGTTCTGTTGTTATGGGTGTAAAACAGTATATGATTTACTTCATAAAAATCAGCTATGCGATTACTATAACTTTGAACAAGGTGCTGGATTAAAAGTAAAATCATTCAAATCTGACCGGTTTGCATATCTTGACAGACCCGATATTATTAGTAAATTTATTATTTTCAAAGATAAAGAGTGGTTGCATTTAAAATTTGAAGTGCCACAAATGCATTGCATCTCTTGTCTTTGGTTGCTGGAAAACCTGCATAAACTCAATCCTAATGTAATTAGCTCTAAAGTTGATTTTAATCGAAAAATCGTAAAAGTCATCATTAACTCAGAATTAATTACGGTAAGGGAGCTTGTTGAATTAATGAGCTCTATAGGCTATGAGCCATATATTTCATTAGAGAACATGGAGAACAAGGCTCCGAAAGCGATGGATCGTTCATTAATTTACAGAATAGGTGTCGCTGGTTTTTGTTTTGCCAATATTATGTTATTGAGTTTTCCGGAATATTTAGGCTTGGAAATGTCTAAGGATAAAGATTTGGGATTAACCTTTAGATACTTAAATCTCATTTTGGCTTTGCCTGTATTTTTTTATGGTGCTGTTGAGTTTTTTAAGATGACATGGATTGGCTTTAAGCGCCAATATGTGAATATTGATGCACCTGTGTCTTTAGCAATTGTAGTGACTTTTGGGCGGAGCATTTATGAAATTTTTTCCGGTATTGGACCAGGATATTTAGATAGTATGTCAGGTATTGTGTTTTTTATGTTGATCGGAAGATATTTCCAGTCCAAAACAAAAGCATCCTTATCCTTTGATCATGATTACAAAACATATTTTCCAGTAGCTGTCACAAAATTAGATCAAGGCAAAGAAATTCCTGTATTGCTCCATGAAATTAAAGAATCTGATATATTAAAGTTAAGGCATGATGAAATTTGTCCTGTAGATGGAATCTTATCGAAAGGCGAAGCTAAAATGGATTATAGTTTTATTACTGGAGAAAGTGATGAGAAGAAAATCCAGACGGGGGGTATGATTTATCAGGGTGGGAGAGTTGTGGATTCCTCAATTGAAATCATAGCACTAAAACCATTTTCGAAAAACAGCTTTGTAGATTTATGGAATAATCAAGTATTTTCTCAGGAAAAAGTGGACCAATCCGTCATCCATAAACTAAGCAGTTATTTTTCAATATTTGTGTTCTTGATTGCTTTTTCTGCCGGTGCATATTGGTATTTTTCAGACCCATCAAAGGCCATGCATGCATTAAGTTCAGTTCTGATTGTTGCCTGTCCTTGTTCTCTTTTATTGACATCGAGTTTTACTAATGGGTACATTTTGCAACTCTTTTCTAAATATGGTTTGTATTTAAAAAATCATTTAGTTATCGAATCATTGGCTAATGTAGATACTATTGTATTCGATAAAACAGGAACTCTAACTGAACCGGAATCAAAAGAAATTCAATTTATAGGGTCAACATTAACTCAAGAGCAGTTGCATTTAATAATTTCTTCTATTGATAATTCAACCCATCCATTGGGTAAAAGGATAGCTGCAAATTATAAAAATTATGCAACACTAACCCCGGATGAATACAAGGAGTATAGACACCTTGGGATCGAAACCAGGATAGGCCAATGGAATATAAAAATGGGGAGCAAAATGTATATTCTTGGGGAACACGAAAATGATATCTCTGATTCCAAGGTGTACTGTATGATCAATGATTTATATCTTGGTACATTCGTTTTAAAACAAAAACTAAGGGATAATATGGGGAGTGCGCTAGTAAAATTAGCCAATTATCCAATGAAAGTTTTAAGTGGGGACACGGATGTTAAACTAGGCAGTATTTCTTCACTTTTGCCTGCAAGTACATCATTATTAGGAAATCAAACTCCTCAAATGAAAAGAACGTACATTGAGCATTTACAAAGCTCGGGAAAAAAGGTCCTAATGATTGGTGATGGATTAAATGATGCTGGTGCTCTAAAGCAAAGTGATTGCGGGATTGCGGTTGTAAATGACTCATTTTGTTTTTCCCCTGCTTCAGACGCTTTGCTTGGAGGTAATCAATTGTACAGGATTCATTCTATTTTAAAGGTGGCTCGAAAATCCCAGCTACTTATCCAAACAGTTTTTGCTTATTCTATTCTGTACAATATTATTGGATTGGGCTTTGCAGTTTCCGCACAACTGACTCCTTTTGTTGCTGCGATTTTAATGCCCATTTCCTCCATCAGCATTATTGTGTTAAGTTTTGGTTTGGTAAAAATGCTTGAAAATAAATATTTTACAGATATATAAATAATTGATAATCAAAATGATTAAAATCATTATTAATTCTGATTTGCATTATAAACAAAAACAAATTTTAAAGAGACTTTTGTAAAAATTATACAATTGAAAGTTATTATTTTGCTTTTATTATTGAGTTTGGCAGTAGCAATTTTCTTTCTGTTTGCATTTATTTGGGGTGTAAAAGATGGTCAGTTCGATGACGATTACGCCCCCCCACGCAGGATATTATTTGATTCAAAAGACATTAACCACATAGATTAAATTATGGAGCTACAGAAATTTTATTACGACAACACTAATGTCAGAAATTTTGCTTACGCAACGGTTATTTGGGGAATTGTAGGTTTTCTATTAGGGGTGGTGATTGCCTTTCAATTGGCATTCCCTTCTTGGAACCTTGGTTTTTCATTTACGACTTTTGGTAGGTTGAGACCCATCCACACCAATGCGGTGATTTTTGCCTTTGTGGGCAACGGAATTTTTACTGGGGTGTATTATTCACTTCAAAGATTATTAAAAACCAGAATGTGGAGTGATACCCTAAGCAAAATCCACTTTTGGGGTTGGCAATCCATTATTGTACTTGCGGCTGTTACCCTTGCACTTGGTTTGACAGAAGGGAAAGAGTACGCCGAACTTATTTGGCCAATTGACATCCTGATTGCACTAATCTGGGTGATTTTTGGTATTAATATGTTTGGCACAATTCTTACAAGACGTGAGCGTCATATGTATGTTGCCATCTGGTTTTATATAGGTACTTGGATTACTGTTGCCATGTTGCACATAGTTAATTCCTTTGCAATTCCAACTTCATTGACCCACAGTTACAGTTTTTTTGCAGGGGTACAAGACGCTTTGGTGCAATGGTGGTATGGT
>Ga0075163_10002081_pt1 | contig 26974 bp, 18 predicted proteins | sample JI1023141ADNA_FD_71478 | JGI IMG/M metagenome (GOLD analysis project Ga0075163, IMG submission 71478) | Wastewater effluent complex algal communities from Wisconsin, to seasonally profile nutrient transformation and Carbon sequestration -... | ecosystem: Engineered > WWTP > Effluent > Algae...
CCGCATCGGCGGCAGGGGCGGGCGCCGCGGGGACGTCCGGGGCCGCGGGAGGCGGCGCGTCGGGGGCGGGCGGCGGCGCGTCGGCGTCGGGCTTCGCGGGGTCGGGCTTCGCGTCGGGCTTCGCGGGGTCGGGCCTCGCGGGGTCGGGCTTCGCGGGGTCGGGCCGCGCGGGGGTCTCCGGCGCGGGCTGCTCGGCCGCGACGATCGCCCGGTACTTCTGGGCCGCGAGCGTGACCTCCTCGGCGTCCGGGATGCGCCACCACATGGGCGTGCCGTCCTGGGCGACGACGCCGTAGTCGTAGGGGATCGGCGCGTCGATCCGCGGCGGCGGCGGCGGCTTGTACATGTACGGGGGCTTGTCGGGGTCGACGATCAGGCCCTTGCTCGCGCAGGCGTAGCCGCCGACCGCGAGCGCGTGGAAGCCCTTGTCGCAGCCGGTGCCGCGGTCGTCGATCTTCGCGGTCACCATCGTGCGCGCGCCGATCCGCAGGTAGCCGAGGCGCGGCGACGTCAGGTCGGGCAACGAGTAGACGGCGACGACCTCGTAGCCGGCGAGCGCGTGCACGGTCAGCGCGCCCGGATCAGGCGGGGGCTCGGGCGGCTGGATGTGGCCGAAGTCCTCGGGGGGTCCGTCCGCGCGTGGCGCCTCCGCGACCGCGAGCGGTGCGTCGGTCGCGGGCGCCGCCTCGGTCTGTGGATCGGCGAGGGGGAGCGGGTCGGGCGGGGTCGGCACCTCTGCGGCGGGCGCCTCCGGCTGCACCGCGGGGGCCGGCGTCGGCGGCGGGGACTCGTGGCCGTCGCAGCCCTGCGCGAGCAGAAGGAGGAGTGCTGGGAGGCGACGGCCGGACATCGGGGCGCCCCGGGATAGTCGCAAACGCCGGCGATCGCAACCGTGCGCGGCGCGGCGTGGGTGTGACTCCGCGGGCGCGCGTGGGGCGCGGGTCAGTACCTGGGCTTTCCCCAGATGTCGACCTCCGACAGGCCGAGCTCGGCCAGCTCCGCGGCGCGCAGCTCGGCCTCGTTGGCGCAGAAGAACTCGTCGAGCTGCGGCGGCGCGACCGGGGTCCCCGCGAGCATCGCGTGGGCCTGTCCGCGGTGGTGGATCTGGTGCTGGAAGAGGTGGGCCAGCAGGCGCGTGAAGGTCTCCCACTCGACGCCGGTGCGGCGAAGGATCGCCACGGGCAGCCGGAGCAGCGCCTCGTCGAGCTCGCGGCACACGGCGATCAGGCGCCGATCGACGGCGAGCTGGGCCGCGCGCAGCGGGGCGCAGGCGGCGAACGGCTGCTCCGGGGCGAAGAAGTCGCGGGCCGCGGGGTTGACCGGGAGGCCCTTGAGGGCCCGCTCCATCGCGTCGACGTAGTACCAGTCGACCGTGACGTTGTGGTTGAGCGTGGCCTTGATCGACGGGAAGAAGCCGGTGCGCGGGGCGACGAAGTCGTCGGGGGTCAGGCGGGAGCACGCGGCCAGCAGGCGGTGGTTGGCCCAGGCGTTGTTGCAGGCCATCGTGAAGAAGTGGTGCGCGAGGCTGGACATGCCGGCGATGAGACCCGGGATCGCGCGCGCGCGCAAGTGACCGCGGACCCCGCTGGGCCGGGCGCCGCGGGCCTGGCATGCTACGGCGGTGGGCTCGGGCGAGCGGGGGGACGGCGCGGGCGGTGGGCATGGTCTTTCGGACATGTCCGGTGAGACATGCCCGGAAGGCCAGGCGGTGCCCGGCGCGGGCCTCGACTGGGGGCGCGGGCCGGTCGCGGTCGCCGGGCTCGGCTGCGGCGACGAGGGCAAGGGCGCGACGGTCGACGCGCTGGTCCGGCGCCGCGGGCTCGAGCTCGTGGTCCGCTACAACGGCGGGCCCCAGGCCGCGCACCACGTCGTGCGCGAGGACGGCGCGGTCCACTGCTTCGCCCAGCTCGGCGCCGGCTCGCTGGTCCCGGGGGTCCGCACGCACCTGAGCCGCTTCATGCTCGTCGAGCCGCGGGCGCTCGCGCGCGAGGCGGCGGCGCTCGAGCGGCTCGGGGTCCTCGCGCCGCTGCGGCGGGTGACGGTCGACGCGGGCTGCGCCGTGGTCACGCCGTTTCACCGGCTGCAGGGGCGCATGCAGGAGCTGGCCCGGGGGACAGGTCGGCACGGGAGCTGCGGGCTCGGGGTCGGCGCGGCCTACGTCGACGCGCACAACCCCCGGCTGCCGACGCTGCGCTTCGGCGAGCTGGTCGGGCCGGCGGGGGCGCTGCGCGGCAAGCTGCGGCTGATGCAGCTGATGAAGCTCGACCAGGCCGAGCAGCTCGCGCAGGTCCACCCGGACGCCGGGCTCGCGCCGCTGCTGCGCGAGCTCGGGCGCGCGACGCTGGTCGACGACGTGATCGCCGCGTGGGCGCCGGTCGCCGCGGCGGTGGCGGTCGACGACGGCGCGGCGCTGCGATCTGTCCTCCGGGACAGGCCGCTGCGCGCGATCTTCGAGGGCGCGCAGGGCGTGCTGCTCGACGCGGAATTCGGGTTCTGGCCGCACGTCACGCCGTCGCGGACCGGCTTCGCCCAGGCCGAGGCGCTGCTGGCCGAGGCCGGCGCCCCGCCGCCGCTGCGCCTCGGGGTGCTGCGCGCGTACGCGACGCGGCACGGGCCCGGGCCGCTGGTGTCGGAGTCGGCGGAGCTGGCGGCGCGGCTGCCGGAGCCGCACAACCAGCCCGGCGAGTGGCAGGGGCCGATGCGCGTCGGCTGGTTCGACCTCGTCGCGGCCCGCCACGCGCTCGCGCTCGTCGGCGGGGTCGACGGGCTCGCGCTCACCTGCCTCGATCGCCTCGCGGGCCTCGGGCCGCTCGCGGTGTGCACGGCCTACGCGACGCCGGAGGGCGGGCGGCTCGCGGAGCTCGGGCCGCCGCCGGACGATCGCGCGGCGCAGGCGGAGCGGACCGCGGCGCTGATGCGCTGCGCGCCGGCGCTGCAGGCGGTGGCCGGCTGGGACGCGCCGGGGCTGTCGGCGCCGGCGCTCGCGTACGCGGGGGCGCTGGCGCAGGCGCTCGGCGTGGCGCTCGCGGGCGCGGCCGCCGGCCCGCGGGCGAGCGACCGCGTGTGGGCGCCGCCGCGGCCGGCGTGACGGCGCGGCGGCCCGTCGTTCGTCACGGAAGATCGAGGGTCATCGCCAGGATCAGGTCCTTGCCGCTCGCGGCCTGGCCGCTGGCGGCGGGCTGGCCCTCGACCTCGAACTTCTCGGCGAGGCCGGGCTTGAGGATCACGAACACGCCGCTGGCCGCGGTCATGTTCGCGTTGAAGCTGTCGCCGCCCTGGCCGAGGTAGCGGATCTCGGCGCTCGAGCCGTCGTTGACCGGGACGACCACCGCGCCGGCGACCGGCGCGCCGACGGCGTCGCGCACCAGCCCGATCACGCCGCCCTGCTGGCCGAGCGGCAGCGCGTCGGCCAGCGCCGGCTCCTTCTGCAGCAGGTTCGACCACGCGGTCAGCGTCGCGGCCGGCATCGCGAACACGTCGTGGCGCGTGCTCATCGGCCCGTACTGGGCGCCCATGGCCGGCGCGGCGAGGCCCGTGCCGGTGAGGAAGAACTTGCCGCCGCCGACGAGGCCGAACACGCCGATGCCCTCCTGCACCTGACCCTTGGAGACCGCGTCGAACTCGCCGTTCGCGTCGGTGACGGCGACCAGGATCGGCTCGGCGTTCTGCGGGTCGGTCAGCAGGCTGAGCGCCCCGACGACGCCGACCTCGGCCTGGGGCACGGGCGCGCCGGTGACGAAGTCGAGGATGGTGCCCGGGAAGCGCGTGGCGCCGCCGCCGGGCGCGGCGACGCACGCTGCCTGCGGGTCGAAGTCGCGGAACTCGAGGCACGCCAGCGACGCGCAGTCGGCGTTGACCTCGCACTCCCCGGCGCCGCCGGTGTCGTCGGTCGTGCTCGCGGTGGTGGTGGTCGCGTCGGCGGTCGTCGTCGAGGGCTCGAGGGTGACCGGTCCCTGCGTGGTCGCGTCGCTCGTCGAGGTCTCGCCGACCGAGGGATCGACGCCGGTCGTCGTCGGCTCGACGCCGGTCGTGGTCGGCGAGGGGTCCGAGGACGAGGAAGGATCGGGCGTCGCGCTCGTCTCACCGACCGACGGGTCCTGCGTGGCGGTCGGGTTCGTCGTCAGGCCGTCGGTGATGTTCGGCGACGGGCCGTCGGTGCAGCCGACGATGAGCAGGAGTGAGACGGCGAGCCGTGGCGAGGTCACCCGCGGAGGATACCGCGTCGACGCCCGCGCGGTACAGACTCGCCCGTCGCGGCGCCCGGCGCCGGGAACTTCGGCGAAGGACCGCTGTCTGGCGGGGGATGAAGCGAACCAGCGTGGTCCTGGCCGTGCTCGGCCTCCTCGCGCCCGGGCCCGTCGCGCGGGCCGACCGGCTCTCGGTCGCGCGGGCCCAGCCGCTGACCGAGGTGTCCCACGCGGTCGACGTCGAGATCGCCGACGGCGTGGCGCGCTACCGGGTCCGCCGCACCTTCGCCAACGAGGGCACGCGCGCCGAGGAGGCGTCGCTGCGCATCGAGCTCGCGCACGGGGCCGCGGTCACCGGCCTGCGCATCCGCGCCCGCGACCGCTGGTACGACGGCGTGCTGATGGACGCCGACGAGGCGCGCGCGAAGTACCGCGAGCTGACCGGCATCGGCGCGTGGGAGGCCAAGGACCCGGCGCTGCTGCAGTGGGTGTGGGCCGACGAGGTCCATTTACAGGTGTTCCCGGTGCTGCCGGGGGCGGTCAGCACGGTCGAGTACACGCTGACGGCCCCGCTCGAGTATCGCGGCGGCAACTATGTGCTCAGTTATCCGCGCGGCGAGTCCGACGATCCGGACGCGTCGCTGCGGCTCGCCGATCCGGTGCTGCGCGTGCGCCCGGGGCACGGCGACGCGCGCACGCGGGTCCGCGTCGGCGGCGTGCGGGTCGCCCCGGACGCGCCGATCGTGCTCGTGCCGCCGCCGCCCACCCCGTGGGTCGGCGACGGTCAGCCCGACCCCGCCGCCGGCCAGGTGTTCAGCCGCCTCGAGGTCGATCGCGGCGAGCCGGTCACCCACGCGACCGTCACCCTCGACATCGACCACACCTTCGCCGGCGACCTGCGCGTGCACCTCGTGACGCCGGGCGGCGAGCACCTCGCGGTCACGCAGGGCGCGGGCGGGACCAACGACCTGCGCGGCAGCTTCGAGGTCGCGCTGCCGGCCGAGATGGGCTCGGCGGGCGCGTGGCACCTGCTCGTCGCCGACCACGCCGGCCTCGACATCGGCACGCTCGACGCGTGGTCGCTGAGCCTGACCCCGAAGCAGGCCGACGCGGCGAAGATCTCCGCGACCGCGGGCGACCTGCCGCGCTTCATCCCCGACGCGCCCGACGGCGACGGCGCCGGCGGACACGTGCTGATCGAGGTCGAGCCGCCGCGGATCGACCGCGTCGACGCCCGCCTCGGCCGCGTCGTCGCCTCGCGCGAGCACGGCTTCGCGCGCCTCGAGATCGACGCGGCGCCGCAGCTCGGCAAGCTCCCGCGCGGCGCCTCGGCGGTGTTCGTGCTCGACGTCTCGCGCTCGGTCGCGCCCGAGCTGCTCGCCACGCAGCTGCGCATCGTCGGCGCCTACCTCTCGCACGTGCCCGACGCGCGCGCCTAGATCGTCGTGTTCGACCGCGCCGCCCGCCGCGTGTTCGACGACTTCGTCGCGGCGGCGGAGTTCCCGGCCGCGCTCGCGCGGGCGCAGGCGGCGGGCAAGCTCGCGGCGGGCAACGGCAGCGCGCTCGAGGCCGGGCTCGAGCTCGCGGCCGCGGCGCTCGCCGGTCGGCGCGGGCCGACGCGGGTGGTCGCGCTGAGCGACGCCCGGCTGCGCACGCGCTTCACCAACGCGGTGGCCGAGCGCAGCCTCGCCGCCGCGCCGCGCTCGACGATCACGCACCTGGTGATCCCCGAGGACGACGGCGAGGCGTGGCTGCGCCGCGGCGACGCCCACCCGCTGGCGTCGATCGCCGCGAAGGGCCGCGGCGTGCTGTTCACCGCCGCGGCGCCGGCGGACGACAAGACGGTGCCGGCGAAGATGCTCGCCCTGGTCCGCCCGATCGCCATCGACTACTTCAAGGTCCGCGGCATCGACCTCGCCGACGCCCGCGAGGTCCCGGACTCGCTGCGCGAGGGCGACGGCTACCGCGCGGTCGTCGTCGGCCCCGACCCGACCCGCCGCGTCGTGCTGTCCGGCAAGATCTGGGCGGCGCCGTTTCACCGCGTCGTGGAGACCAGCGAGCGCTTCGACGTCGCGACCGCGGCGTTCGTGTTCTCCGAGGACGAGCACGACATCCTGTCGCCCGAGGAGATGCGCGTCGTCGCGTTCAAGGGCCGCGCGGTGTCCCCGGTGACGTCGTACCTCGCCACCGAGCCCGGCGTGCGGCCCTCGACCGACGGCCTGCCCGAGCGCATCGGCGAGAGCTTCGGCGCCGGCGGGCTCGGGCTCATGGGCTCCGGAGCCGGCGGCGGCGGCGGGCACGTCATGCTGCCGCGGCTCGAGGACCTGCTGGCCGCGAGCGTCGCGCGCTGCGTCGCGGACAACCCGGCGCCGGCGGGCTGGCGGGTCGCGCTGGCGGTCGAGACCACGGGCCCGGAGATCGTCGACGTCGAGGTCCAGGCGGCCACGCACGCGCCGCTGCGCGCGTGCCTCGTCGAGGCGGTGTGGGCCCTCGAGCTGCCGCCCGCGCACTGGCCCGAGCGCGACAGCCACGCGCTCAGCTTCCCGTGACCTCTCGCCGTGACCTTATTTCGCAAGCTGTCCTTTGGGTCATGTAAGGATCGACGCGACGGCCTGTCATTTCGGCGCGGAGGCTTGCCACGCTGGCACCACCGCGCCGCGCTGGCACGCGCCGGGGCGCTCGCCGACGCCCGTCCGCGGGGGGGCGCCTGGCCTCGCCGCGCGGGACCCGGGGCGCTCGTGGCGGTCGTACGCGCCGCGATCCCGGCAAACGCGCTCACCGACGCGAAGTCGCGTGCGTCGGCCCGGCCCCGTGCAACACTGCGCGGGCCGTCCGCGTGAACAGCCCTCCGCGCCCGGGCGTCCTCAGAGCAGTCTATGCGCAGCCATCGACCTCGCCTCCTCTCCCTCGCCGCCCTCGCGCTCGCGGGCGTGCTCGGCAACCTCGGGTGCACGTACTATACGGTCTACTCGCAGCCGCGCGGGACCGTCCGCGGGGCCGCGATCGGCACGACGAGCACCAACAACTGCTGCGGCTGCGCGACCAACATGGTCGGCGTCACCAGCGTGTGCGGCGACCTCACCGCCGGCCTGATCGGCCAGGAGGTGTTCGAGGGCCAGCGCCTCGAGCTGGTGCAGTACATCCACCCGTACGTGCAGCCGGTCGAAGCCTACCCGAGCGTCACCTGGGCCAGCCGCAACTTCTACAACGTCGAGGGCAGCCTCGTCTTCTACAGCGCCGACCAGGCGACCTGGGTCTACTACTGGACCCCGCCCGCGCAGCTGATCTACGTGTGGAACGACCGCTACCCGGCCCGCCAGTACGTGTGGGGCGACGGTTGCTACGGCACCAGCTGGTACTGGGGCGGCGTGCGGGGCGACGGCTTCCATACCTACGCGACCGTCGGCTACCGCCCGCTGTTCCCGCCGCTGCCGCCGCAGAAGCAGGGCGGTGGGCGCATCCCGACGGTCCCGATCCCCGGCGGCAACGGGCGCCCCGGCGTGCCGCCGAACCAGCCCGGCTTCCCGCCGGGACAGCCGGGCATCCCGCCGGGACGTCCTGGCGTGCCGCCCAACGGCGGCGGCGGCGGCGGTGTCCCGCCGACGGACCCGGGCCGCCCGGATCGCCCCACGGTGCCCGCCGATCCCCCGGGCTTCGGCCGCCCCGTGGTCCCGCCGATCCCTCGCCCCGGCCGCCCCGACCGCCCCGATCACCCGGATCGCCCCGGCGGCATCGACCGCGAGCCCGACCGGCCGCTGCCGATCCCGCGGCCGCGGCCTCCGCGTCCCGACGGCAGCGACGATCCGGATCGCACGCCCGAGCGCCCGACCCCGATCCCGCGGCCCCGTCCTCCGCGTCCCGACGGCAGCGACGAGCCGGATCGCCGGCCGGAGCGCCCGATCCCGCTGCCGCGTCCGCGGCCCCCGCGGCCGGACGGGAGCGACGGCCCGGATCGCCAGCCGGACCGCCCGCAGCCGATGCCGCGCCCGGACCGCCCGGACCGCCCGGACAGCGGCGATCGCCAGCCGGACCGCCCGCAGCCGATGCCGCGCCCGCAGCCGCGTCCCGACGGCAGCGATCGCCAGCCGGATCGCCCGCAGCCGCAGCCGCGCCCGCAGCCGCGTCCGGACGGCGGTGACCGCCCCGGCGCGATGCCGCAGCCGCGCCCGCAGCCGCGGCCCGAGTCGCGGCCCGAGTCGCGCCCGCAGCCGCGGCCCGAGTCGCGCCCGCAGCCGCGGCCCGAGTCGCGCCCGCAGCCGCGGCCCGAGTCGCGCCCGCAGCCGAGCGTGCGCCCGAGCTCACCCTCGCCGCGGCCCTCGGCGCCGCGGCCCTCGGCGCCGTCCCGCCCCGCGCGCCACGGGCGCGGTCACTAGCGCGACCCCGGCGGTCCCCCGCGCGGCGGCGTCCGATGGGCGCCGCCGCGGCGCTTTCGGCCCGTCGTCGATCGGCGCTGGACAGGCGCCGGACCTGCGACGATGAAGAGGCATGAAGCTCGACGACTACCGCATCGACGGCGACGGCAAGGTGAAGCTCGACCGCTGGGGCCCGGACGACCACGCCGACGTCGAGCGCGACAACGCGGAGGCGGCGATGCCGGGGCTGCTCGGGCAGATGCTCGACCTGCAGGAGCGGCTCTACGCCGGCCGCGAGCGCAGCCTGCTGATCGTCCTGCAGGGCCGCGACGCGGCCGGCAAGGACGGCACGATCAAGAACGTGATGGGCGGCTTCAACCCGCTGGGCACGCGGGTGCACGCGTTCAAGGCGCCCAACGAGCTCGAGCGGGCCCACGACTTCCTGTGGCGCGTGCACCACAACGTGCCCGAGGCCGGCCACGTGGCGATCTTCAACCGCTCGCACTACGAGGACATCCTGGTCCCGGGGATCCGCGGCCTGGTGCCCGACGCGAAGCTCGACGGCCGCCACGACCACATCCGCGACTTCGAGGCGCTGCTCGTCGACGCCGGCGTCGTGATCATCAAGTGCTTCCTGCACATCAGCAAGGACGAGCAGCGCGAGCGCCTGCAGGAGCGCCTCGACAACCCCGAGAAGCGCTGGAAGTTCGACCCCGCCGACCTCCAGGCCCGCGCCGACTGGGACAAGTTCACCGCGGCGTACGAGAAGATCTTCCGCCGCACCAGCACGCCAGCGGCCCCGTGGTACGTGATCCCCGCCGACCGCAAGTGGTTTCGCAATTACCTCGTCGCGCAGATCGTCGTGCAGACGCTCGAGGAGCTCAAGCTCGGCTATCCCAAGCCGCCGCCCGGGCTCGAGCACACCAAGATCACCTGATTCACCTGTCCGCGGGGACAGGCGGCTCGGGGCACGCCGGGCGGGTCGCCAGCGGCTCGCCGGGCTTCAACACCGCGGCCTCGCCGAACACGCCGACGGTCAGCGCGCGGCTGTCGGCCGGCCCGCCGGCGCGGTCGATCGCCTCGACGAAGTACTGGTCGCCGGCGTTGCGGACGTGCAGCGGCACGTAGCGGACGCCGTGGACGTGGGCCTTGTGGCCGGGCGGGCGGGTGAGGCCGAGGTAGAGGATCATGCTCGAGCGCCGCGGCAGCTCGGGCTGGTGGCTGGCGAAGTTGCCGAGCGAGTACATCACCGGGACCTCGCGGCCGTCGGCGGCGGTGATCGCCTCCCAGGTCTGCAGCACGTGCGGGTGGCTGCCGATCACCGCGGTCGCGCCGGCGTCGGCGAGGCGGCGGGCGAGCGCCTGCTGGGCGCGGTCGGGCCGCGGCTTGTACTCCTTCCCCCAGTGCGGCGTGACGATCACGGCGTCGATCGTCGGGTCCGCCGCGAGCGCGCGGACCTGCTGCTCGAGCGCGCCCTCGGGCGCGTAGCAGCCGAGCACCTGACCGTCGGGGTCGGGGATGCCGTTGGTGCCGTAGGTGCACGCGAGCCACGCGACGGTGACGCCCTTCGCCCGGGTGATCGCGTGCCACGGACCTGTGCCCGCGCGCGCGCGCGTGCCGGTGTGCGCGAGGCCCACGCGGTCGAGCGCGGCGATCGTCGCGTCGACGCCGGCGGGCTCGCGGTCGAGCGAGTGGTTGTTGGCGGTCGAGACGACGTCGACGCCGCTGGTCACGAGGTCGTCGAGCAGCGAGGGGTGGTAGTTGAAGCGCGGGTAGGTCGAGTACACGACCCTGTCGAAGACCCGCCCGGGGTCCTTGACCGCGACGCCCTTGCGGTTGAGCCCGGCCGCGGTCGCGCCCTCGAGGTTGGCGTAGCTGATGTCCGCGAGCGCGAGCAGGTCGTCGACCTCGCCCCACACGGATAAAAAATTGTCCGTCGCCGCGTAGGCCTGGATCTGCAGCTCGTGGTGCAGCAGCAGGTCGCCGACCGCGGCGATCGTGATCGTGTCGCCCGCGGCGCAGGCCCGCTGGAAGCGCAGGCCCTTCGCGTCCGGCGGCGGCGCGACCGGTTGCGGGGAGGCCGGCGCGGCGATCGGCACGGGAGCCGCGATCGCAGGCGACGCGGGAGGCGCGGGCGCCGGGGCCGGCGCGGACCCGGAGGAGACGGGCGCGGGGGCCGGGGCCGGCGCGGACCCGGAGGAGACGGGCGCGGGGGCAGGGGACGCGGGAGCGGGCGGGCCGCTGCACGCTGCGAGCAGCGCCGCGACGGCCACCGTGGCGCTGGGGCGCTGCATCACCGCGTGGAGATACCACCCCGCCCGACGGACGTCGAAGATCTGCGATCGCCCGCGATCGCGGCGGCGCGCGTCCGCCCGCGCTGCGGCTGTTTTCGCTGGGCCGGTCGTGGCGACGCCGGTACGCTCGCGGCGGTGTCGTCTCGCCGCGAATTCTCGAGCGGGCTGGTGCGCTCGGCGCTGACCTTCGGGCTGCTCGCGACGCTCGGCCCGCGGCGGCTGCGGGCGGCCGGACCGCGCGCGAGCATCGTGCTGTGGTTCGAGGAGCTGGCGCAGCTGACCGCCGATCTGCGCGCCGGGCGGATCGCCGATATCCGGTTCCAGGGCGGTCTGGAGGCGCTGTATCGCCGGGTCGACCTGCAGGATCTGATCGGCTTCGTCGCGCTCGACGAGCTCGGGCGCACGATGCAGGCGCCGCCGCGCGGTGCGGCGACCCGCGACCTCGACCTGCGCGCGGCGCTGCCGGACGGCGCCCGCTTCGACGCGCGGATCTTCACCTGCGCGAGGGGCCGCGCGATCGTCCCGCACGGGCACGACAACATGTGCAGCGGCTTCGTCGTGCTGCGCGGGCGCTGGCGCGGTCGCCACTACGATCGCGTCGAGAGCCGCGGCGATCATCATGTCATCCGGCCGACCATCGACCGCGAGCTCGGGCCGGGCGAGCTGACGACGATCTCCGATCACCGCGACAACGTGCACTGGTTCGAGGCCGGGTCCGACGACGCGTGGATCTTCAACGTGCACGTCGGCGGCTACGACCCCGCCTCGCGGCGCGCCCCGGGCCGGCTGTACCTCGACCCGGACGGCGAGCGGCTCGCCGGGGGCCTGATCCGCGCCGCGAGGATGACGCCGCGCGCGTGCCACGACAAATATGGATAGGCACGGCGCCGCGTCGACGCCGGGGTGCGCGGCGAGGCCCCACGGGCGTGCGTCGAAGTCGCGGGGCGGGCGCGGGCGCGCTCCCGGCGGCCTCGCCGATCGGGCATGGATTTCGCGGTCCGAACGTTGGGGCCGTACACTGCCCCGACCGTGCCCCGCCGCCTCGCCCACGTCCGTCCGCCGCGCTCGACCCTGCCGGGGCTGATGGCCCTCGCCCTGGGCTGCGCCGAGGCGCCGACGGTCGGGCCCGCGGTCGCCGAGGTGCCCGCGCCCGTGGCCGACCAGGCCCCGCCCGCCGACGAGTGCCCGGCCAGCGGCGTCGCGCCGCCGCAGATGCCGCGCACGCGCCCGGAGCACGAGACCCTCGGCTACTGGCTGGTGCGCACCGCCGAGGTCGCCGACCTCGACCGGCCGGTGCTGACCGCCGCCGAGGTCAAGGCGCTCAACGCCCGGGCGTTCAGCGACGCGGTGATGGGCTTCGGCAACCGCGTCGACCTGCGCGCGCCGGTCGACGTCGCGGTGCTGGCCAGCGGCCTGCGGGCGCGGCTCGGGTTTTTGCGCGAGCGCTTCACCACCGGCAAGTACGTGCGCCTCGACGGCACGCCGCTGCCGACCGAGCTGCAGGCCCGCTACGCCGCCGACATCACGCCGGAGGCGCTGGCCGAGGGCATGCGCGCGCCGCTGCTGTCCCCGAGGACAGGTCCGCAGGGACAGGTCGCAAAGGACAGCCCGGCCAGGTCACGCCCGGACGACCCGCGCGGCGGGGCGCGGGCCGGGGACACGACGCCGGAGCTGCGCGTCGCGCTCGACCTGATCCCGATCTACTGCGGGCCGCAGACCGAGCCGTACTACACGCCGAGCCGCGACCCCGAGTTCGACCGCAACATGTGCTCGATGGCCCGCCCGCAGGAGGTCGTGCAGGTGCTGCGGCCGTGGGACGGCGACCTCGTGCTCGCGCGCACCAGCTACGTCGTCGGCTGGATCGACGGGCGCAGCGCGGCGCTCTCGCCCCCGCTCGCGCCCGCCGAGGTCCGCGCGTTCCTGGACGGCCCGTACCGCCGCGTCGGCCGCGACGTCAACCTCGCGCTGGAGGGCGGCGGGGTCCAGGCGCTGCCGTTCGCGAGCCTCGTGCCGCGCGCCCCCGGCGAGCCCGGGCGGGTGCTCGTCGCCACGGCGGCGGGGGTCCGCGCCGCGGCCGGCGACGACCCGGCGCTGGCCGACAGCCCGCGCCCGCTGACCCGCCGCGAGCTGCTGACCGAGGCGTTCGCGTACCTCGGGCAGCGCTACGGCTGGGGCGACCGCCTGGGCGGCCGCGACTGCTCGCGCTACCTGATGGACCTGTTCGCGGGGCTCGGCGTGCTGCTGCCGCGCCACACCAGCGACCAGGCGCTGGCGGGCTCGTACGTGGTCGACGTCCCGCCGGAGCTGCCGGAGCCGGCACGGCAGCTGTTGTTGGATGAGCACCTGCGCCGCGGGATCGTGCTGCTGCACTTTCCGGGGCACATCATGCTGTACCTCGGGCGCGACGCCGACGGCGCGGCGATGGCGATCCACTCGTTCGCGGAGTACCTCGTGCCGTGCGCCGGCCGCCCCGAGGACGCCCCCGCCGGCGAGCGCGAGACCCTGCTCAAGGTCGACGGCGTCCACGTCAGCGACCTGGAGCTCGGCCGCGGGACCTCGCGCACCGCGTTCATCCAGCGCATCACGAAAATCACGGTCCTGGGCCCCACGCGCTGAAGCGACCGCGCTACAGTGCGCTCCACGACCATGCGCGGCCCGTCCACCCTCGCCGACCCGAACCTCGACGCCCTCCTCGACGAAGTCTATACCCTCGCGGAGGACGACCCGGAGGCCGCCCTGGCGATGCTCGACGACGCCGCGGAGACCTGGCCCGACCAGCCCGAGCTGCTGTTCGCGCGCGGCGAGCTCGAGTGGACGCTGCACGGCCCCGAGGCCGCGGAGACCCACTACCGCCGGGCCATCGCGCTCACGCCGGACTTCGCCGACGCCCGCTACGCGCTCGGCGAGGTCCTCGGGCTGCTCGGCGAGGAGCAGGCGATGATCGCGGAGAACCTCGAGGTCCTGCGCCTCGACACCCAGGCCGACATCGGCGAGGGCATCGGCACGCGCGAGGACCAGCGCTTCATCGCCCAGGTCGCCGAGGACGTGCTCGCGGCGATCCCCGAGGAGTTTCGCGCGCGCCTGACCAACGTGCCGGTGGTGCTCGAGGCCCGCCCGTCGACGTCGCTGGTGAAGGAGGGCTTCGACCCGCGCGCGCTCGGCCTGTTCGAGGGGCAGGGCGACGTCGGCCAGCGCAGCGGCGCCACGCACGTGGCCCCGACCCGCATCGTGCTGTTCTACGCCAACCTGCTCGCGAGCTTCCCCGACGAGGACGCGCTGCGCGAGGAGATCGAGGTGACGATCCTTCACGAGGTCGGGCACTTCTTTGGGCTCGACGAGGAGGACATGGAGCGGCTCGGGCTCGAGTGAGCCGCTGGCGCGGTGCGGGGTGCGGCGCGGACGACGTCGCGCGGGCCGGCGGGGTCCGGCTGGGGGGCCCGCGCATCTGGGCGCAGCCGGGTGTCCGAAGGGGGTTTGGCCCTCAAACACGGCGGGCGCGCCGTTTCGCGTCCGAATTCATGGGTCCCGCCGGACTCGGTCCAAACCCCCTTCGGCCCCCCGGCACCCAGGCTTGCGCTGAAGGACCGGACGGTCGGCGCAGCCGAGAGCCGGACCCCGCCGACCCTCGGGGCGCTCACGGGTGGCGCGGACATGTGCTGCGCGGTGCGATGGGCGCGATGAGCTGACCGGGTGAGGGTGTCTCGGAGGACATGTTCACGCGGACATGTGCGTATGAACATGTCCGGGGGGACATGTCCTCGCGGTCAGGGTCCCGGCCACACGAAGCCGACCTGGGCCTCGAAGGTGTAGCCGAACATGGCCACCGCGTTGTCGCGCTCCTCGGGGCTGATCGTATAAAAATGGTCGGCGTTGCCGTAGAGGCGGTAGAGCGGGACGGCGCCGCACAGCGGTTCGGTGGCGATCTGGCCGAGCACGCCCTCGACCGGGCCGGCGCCCTCGCAGGTGGCGCTGGTCGTGTAGAAGCGCTTGCCGTCGCCCTTGAGGCAGCGGTACAGCGCGACCAGGCCGGGCAGCGCGGCGGCGTGGGTGTAGAAGTAGTTGAGGAACTCGGGCTTGTAGTCGCCCGAGGCGGCCTCGGCCTGGTCGAGCGTGTAGAAGTGGCCGAGCGTCGGGCTCGAGGCGCGGTGGACGGGCTGGCGACAGCCGGGCACGCCGCCCTCGTCGCACTGGCCGTCGCAGTTGTCGTCGAGGAGGTTGCACTGCTCGGCCGAGCCGGGCTTGCACGCGGGGATGCAGGGCGCGCCCTCGGGGTTCTCGCAGCCGTTCTGGACGTCGGCGTCGCAGTCGACCCAGCCCGGGTCGCAGCTGCCGACCGCGCAGACGCCCGCGGCACAGCCGGGGGTCGCGTGCGGGATCACGCAGGAGACCCCGCACTTGCCGCAATTGCCCGGGTCGAGCATGAGGTCGGTGCACTGCACGCCGCAGGTGCTGAGCGCGCCGCACTCGACCGGCGGCTCGCTGCTCGTCGTGGTCGGGTCGACGGCGCCGCTCGAGCCGCCGGTGCTCGTCGTGTCCGGCGCCTGCGTCGCGCCGGTGCTCGAGGTCGCGGCGCCGGTGCTGGTGGTCGCGGGCTCGCTGTCCCCGTCCTGCGCCTCGCCGCCGGCGCAGGCGGGGAGCGTGACGAGGAGGAGTGTAATGAATGGCGCGGTGGATCGACGGGCCGGCATGGCGGGGTCGATCCGGTCAGGCGAGGACGCCGGCGAGCGCTTCCGAGGTCTCGCCGCCGTTGAAGCCGAAGGTCGAGATGTCGATGCCGATCGCGCGCAGCATGGTGACGTGGGCCTTGCTGATGTTGCCGGCGGGCTCGCGGACGTGGACGCCGGGGTTCAGGGCCCCGCAGGCGCGGCCGGCGAGGATGACGGGCATCTCCTTGTCGCTGTGCTGCCAGCCCTCGCCGTACTCCGAGGTGCCGAAGATGCACGCGCGGTCGAGGAGGGTCTGGTCCATCGCGTCCTTGATCGCGGCCATGCGGTCGAGGAGCCGCGCGAACGCCTGCATCTGATAATCGGTGATCGCGCGGACCTGCTCCCACGCGCCGTCGTGGCAGGTCTTGTGCATGTCGTTGGCGACGCCGAGGTTGTTGAAGACGTGGGTGGTCGCGGGCGAGGTGAGCATGAACGAGAACACGCGGGTCAGGTCGCAGCGCAGCGCGACGCCGAGGATGTCGGACATGATCTCCGTCTTGACGAGCAGGTCGCCGGAGTCGCCGGGGGGCGCCGGGATGTCGTCGCAGGTGCCCGAGGTCAGCTCGAGGCGGCGCTGGATCTCGCCGAGGTGGTCGAGGTGATCGTCGAGGCGCTGGCGGTCGACGCTGCCGAGGCGCACGCGCAGGCTCTGGGCGTCCTCCTTGACGGCGTCGAGCAGGCGCGCGCGCTTGCTGAGCGCGACGAGGTCGCCGGGGACGTCGAAGAGCAGGCCGTAGAGCTGCGCGGGGCTCATCACCGGGGCGATCGCGGAGTCGGGGCCGGTGTAGCTGATCGCGTTCCAGTGGCCGTAGTCGTGGAAGCGGGCCTCGCTGATGCCGAGCACCAGCGAGCGGAACCGCGGCGGGGCCTTGCCGTAGAACTGCTCGTGCGTGGCGACGTACTGGTCGAGCGTCGGGCGCAGCACCGTCATCGTGTGCGACGGGTGATCGAAGCCCTCGGTGCGCATGCGGTCGCCGGTCAGCGCGACGTGCCAGCCGCGCATGTGCCCGTCGCTCTGGCCGGGCGGGGCCTCGGGGACGAGGGTGTGCGGCTCGAGGCCGGTGGCGAGGGTGACGTTCTGCGCGGCGATGTGCGCGGCGAGAGGATTGAGCAGCGGGCTCGGGGTCCAGGCGGGGCCGACGGCGCCCGGGGTCCAGAGGTCGGGGTAACCGCCTCCGCCCTGGGTCTCGCCGTGGCCGATGTGCCACGGCATGCCGTTGGCCCAGTAGAAGACGCCGAAGATCGGCTCCGAGAGCGGCGCGGCGTGGGCGCGGCGGGTCGGGACCATCGCGTCCAGCAGCGGCAACGCGACGCTGACGGCCGCGCCGCCGCCGAGGGCACCACGCAGGAAAGTTCGACGAGCGAGGGGCGTACGGGGGGTCATGGATCGATCTCCTGCTCGGACACGGTGCGAAACACCTCGCTGGTCACGAGCGCCAGCAGCAGCTCGCGGAACTTGTGGCCGGCCTCGGTGAAGCGCAGGTCGACCTCGTCGAGGCCGGGGCGCTCGGTGTAGACCTCGCGGCGGCCGATCGCGTGGCGGTACAGCTGCGTGACCATGCAGCGACCGACGCGCTCGTCGTCCTTGAGCACGTCGGCGAGGTCGCGGGCCGAGGCGAGCGGCTTGCCGTCGAGGTCGCCGGAGGCGTCGATCGGCTGGCCGTTGTCGAGGTCGCGCCAGGCCCCGATCGGGTCGAAGTGCTCGAACAAGAAGCCCGGGGGGTCGATGAAGGCGTGGCAGCCGGCGCAGGTCGGGTTGCTGCGGTGCTCCTCGAGCCGCTCGCGCAGCGTCTTGCCCTCGTCGCCCTCCTTCGGGTCGAGGTTCAGGTCGATGTCGGGCGGCGGCGCGGGCACGTCCTGACACAGCACGCGGGCGCGCACGTACTTGCCGCGGGCGGTCGGCGAGTTCTCGGTCTCGTGGGCGTTCATGGTCAGGAACGCGCCGAGGGTCAAGAGGCCGGCGCGCGGGCCGTCCGCGGGCAATTGGACCGGGACGAAGGTGACCGGCGTGGCGCCCTCGGCGGGCACGCCGTAGAGCGCGGCGAGCTCGGTGTTGAGGAAGGTGTCGCGGGTGCTGAAGATGCTGCGGATGTCGCCGTCGCGGCGGTGGATGAGGTCGTCGACGAGCAGCTGCACCTCGGTGCGCATCGACGCGATCATCGTCGGCGAGAACAGGGGGTAGCGCGCGGGGTCGCGGGTGATGCCGTCGAGGCGGCCGAGGTCGAGGAACTGCGCGAAGAACTCCTGGATCGCGATGCGGGCGCGCGGGTCGGCGAGCAGGCGCTCGGCCTCGACGAGCAGGCCGTCCTCGGTCGCCAGGTCGCCGGCGGCGGCGGCGTCGAGCAGCGCGTCGTCGGGGGTCGTGTTCCACAGCAGGAACGACAGGCGGCTCGCCATCTCCCAGCCGGTGAAGCGCAGGCGGGTCGGGTCGCCGGGGTCGGGCTCGCCGAGCTCGACGCGGTAGAGGAAGCTCGGGGCCTGCAGCATGCCGGAGACGACGTAGCGCGCGCCCTGCCAGGCGTCGCCGTCGGCGAGCTCGCCGCTGATGCCGAGCCAGCGGGTCTGCTCGTCGGCGGTCAGCGGGCGGCGGAAGGCGCGGCGGCCGAAGCGGGCGATGAAGTCGGCGATGCAGGCGTCGGCGGGCCCGGACGGGAGGCAGCCGACGAGCGCCTCGCGGCGGGCGCCGTCGGCGAACACGGCCTGCGAGATGGCCTCCGCGGCCTCTTCGTACTGCTGCACGCCGAGCTCGGAGATCGTGGTGCTCGCGGCGCCGATGCTGAAGAACAGGTACGGGTTGGTGTCGGGCTCGAGCGCCGGCGCGGGCAGGCCGGGCCCGAGCAGCGACGCGACGCTGTTGCGGTACTGCTGCTGCGTCAGCCGCGGCAGCACCTGCGGGCCCGGCTCGAACTCGAGGGGCGGCGGGCCGCCGTCGTCGGACGAGCCGCCGTCGCCGGACGAGTCGCCGGGGCCGCCGGTCGGCGCCGCGGTGCCGTCCCCGGCCGCGCTGGCCTCGCTGCCGGTCTCCTGCTCGTTCGCGTACTCGCCGTCGTAACAGCCGCCGAGCGCGAGCAGCAGCGGCAAGGCGAGGGCGCCGGCCGGGCGCGCGGTGGAACATGGACCGCTTGGTATCCGCACGCGACCACGTATCGCACGAACCCGCGGCGCGATGGAAGAGGGGGCCCGGACTGCGCACGGCCTCGCACGCCGGGGGCGTGCCGGCATTCATACGACGTCGGCTTCGCGGGCGCGCTCGCCGCGGGAGGGGGCGGGTCAGCCCGCGGCGCGGGCCTTCACGCCGTCGATCTCCTCGGTGGCGACGTGGCAGATCAGCGCGTCGCCGCGGCCCACGAGCTCCTGGCGCGAGAACTTGTGGGTCGCGGGCTGGCCGTGGCGGCGCACGCCGACGACGGGGGCGCCGAGGACCTGCTCGGCGTCGAGGACGGACTTGCCGACCAAGGGACCCGCGGCGACGTCGATCTGGACGCTGACCATCACGGCCTCGCCGAGGCGGTAGGCGCCGAGGACGTGGTCGTCGAGCGCGGCGGCGGCGAACAGCGGGGCGGCGAGCGCCGAGGTCGAGAAGGTCGAGTCGACGGTGAACGCCTTGCCGAGCTTCTGGGCCATGCTCTGGTCGAAGAAGCGCATCACCAGCCGGATCTTGGGGTTGATGGCGCGGACGTCGAGGGCGACCTCGAGGTTGACGAGGTCGTCGTCGGTGCAGGCGATCACGCAGCGCGCGTGCTCGACCCCGAGGTCGCGCAGCAGGCTCTCGCGCCGCGCGTCGCCGATGATCAGCGGGACGCCGCGGGCGCGCGCCTCCTCGACGAACTGGCCGCCGTCGCGGGCCTCGACGACGATGACCTCGCGGCCGCGCCCGAGCAGCTCGCCCAGCACGCGAAAGCCGACGTGGCCGAGCCCGATCAGGACGATGTGGTCGCGGTATGTCTGTGCCATGATGCGCACCCAGGCGTGGCGGTGGTTGTTGAAGTCCAGCAGCGAGGTGCCGACCTTGAGCAGGCCCTCGGCGAGGATGAAGGCGCCCGACAGCGGGACCACGAAGAACATCACCCGCAGCAGCCAGTCGTGCGGCAGCTCGAGCAGGTGCTCGAAGAACAGCTGGGTGTAGATGTAGTAGCAGGCGGCGGCGAAGTCGAGGTGGGCGACGACCTCGGGGTCGCCGCGCCATTTCAGTAACAGGCCGCCGACGACCAGCAGGGCGACGAGGATCAGCAGGCGGCCGAGCAGCAGGCGCGCGGCGTAGGCGGCGAAGCGGAGCTGGGCGCGCAGCGGGGTCTGGAGGCGGCGCAGCTTGACAGCCATCGCTCGCGGGACGGTATCTCGCGGATGACTTGTTGCCAAGCTCGCTCGGATGCCGGGGGTGCGGGGCGCGGGTGCCTGGGCTTGCGGGGTCGAGGATGATGGGAGCGCGGGTGCCCTCGCTGGCGGGATCGGAGAGCGCGGAGGGGCGGGAGCGTGGCCCCGCGCTCTCCATGCGCGCGACCCGGCCCGGATATCCTCGCCCCGCGCTCCTCGACCGCGCCAAGGCAAGCGCCCGCACGCGCCGTGAGCGAGTGCGGGCGCGGGGGCGATTGTCAGGGCATCAGAGCGGCATGATGGCGCAGAAGCCACCGATGCACTTGCCCTCGTCCTCGCAGCACGAGGCGTCGAGCTCGCAGGAGTCGCCGAGGTGCGAGCAGGAGTCGGGCTTGTCGTTGCAGGTCGGGGGCTCGCCGGGGACGGGCGAGTAGCAGAAGCCGCCGCAGCAGTCGAAGCCGGCGTCGCAGCCCTCGCCGATCTGCTTGCAGGGGGCGAGGGCCCACTCGCCGCGCATGTTGCTGTTGTTGAGCTCCTGGCCGGGGAGCCAAAACGGCGGGTGGCTGGGGTCGACGCCGGGGACGATGTTGGCGTCGATGGCGGTGACCCACAGCTGCTTGCGGCGGGTGTTGGGGTTCACGTCGGTGAGGGTGTTGCCGTACTTGCGCTCGGTGCCGATGATGAGCCAGTAGTAGCCGCCGACGGAGACGGGCAGGAAGGTCGGCTCGTAGGTGGTCTGGTCCTGGCCGGCCTCGATGATGCCGACGCCGTTGGCCTTGTCGAGGCGGATCTGGGCGGAGCCGTCGAGGTTGGTCAGCCAGACCTCGGTGACGGCGGCGCGGGTGCGGGCCTGGTTGAGGCGGCTGAACGCGATCCACTGCGAGTCGGGCGCGAAGGTCGGGAAGGTCGTCGTGGTCAGCGGGGGCGGCAGCTTGTCGACGATCTGCTTGACGTTGGCGAAGGTGTTGGTCATCAGGTCGACGTCGGCGAGCCACAGCTCGCTGTTGTTGAAGTCGAGCCAGTTGCCGTCGGTCTTGCGGGCGAACGCGATCTTCGTGCCGTCGCCGGACCACACCGGGTGGACCGGCTTGCCGCCGGGGGTGGTCAGGGTCGAGAGCACGGTCTTGTCGTTGTAGGTCGTCAGCTTGAGCGCGCCGGTCTCGTCGGACTGGCCCCACAGCACGTGCGAGCCGTTGGGCGAGATGGCCTGGAAGCCGGACGCGAGGTCGGGGTAGTAGAGGACGGTGCCGGTCGCCGCGTCGATCGTGTTCCACGGGCTGTAGCCGCCGTGGAACGCGGCGGCGATGCGCGAGCCGTCCTTCGAGACGCTGTGACAGGCGACGCAGCCGACGCCGTCGGGCTTGGTGATGAACTGCTTGGGGGCGGCGTCGCCGATCGTCAGGCGCACGACGTTGCCGTTGTTGACCTCCCAGTAGTAGACGGCGCCGGTCAGGTTGGCCGGGGCGATCGTCCAGGTCTGGGTCTTGGCGAGGTAGTGCTTGGCGCCGTCGAAGCGCTGGATGTCGAACTTGACCGGGCCCTCGGTCGAGGCGGTCAGCTTGAGCCAGATGTCCGTCGGCATCGCCGGGAAGCTGTAGCGCGACGGCGGCGGGACCTTGGTGTACGCCTTGAACTCGAAGAAGTCGTTGTAGACGTGGATGTAGTAGAGGTCGTCGGGGCCGCCGCCGTTCCACTGCACGACCGGGCCGGTGAGGCCGCGCGGGAACACGGTCTGGTCGTAGGGGTAGAGCAGCGCGAGCGCGGGGTCGGGCTCGGAGGCCTCGCCGAAGCCGCCCTTGACGCCGGGGTCGACGGGGTCGGGCTCGCTCGAGAACTGGAGCTTGACGGTCGCGGAGGTGCTGACGACGGCGAGCGGGCCGGCGGGGTCGAAGCTGACGGTGCCCATGCCGCCGGCGAGGCCGCTGACGGTGAAGGACCCGGACTTGCCGCCGAGGCTGGCGAGGTCGAGGCGGTCCCAGCCCCAGGTGCCGTCGATCGGGATCTTGTCGCCGCCCTCGGTGATCGCGATCGCGGTGTACTGGCTGGACGGCGGGATCACGCCGTCGACGACGGTGATGATCGCGTCGAGCGGGTCGATCTGGACCTCGACGATCGGGTCGTCGCCGACCGTCGTCGTCTCGGCCGTCATCGTCGTCTCGCCGGTCGTCGGGTCGAGCGTCGTCGGCTCCGTCGCCGAGGTGTCGCTGACCGTCCCGGGGGTGCCGCCGCTCGGGTCGGGGCCGGTCGTCGGGGTCGTGGTCGGCGGCGTCCCGGTGCCGCCGCTCGAGTCGCCGCTCGATCCGACGCTCAGTCCGCCGCTGCCGTCGCTCGCCGACACCGTCGCCGTCACGCGGCCGCCGTCGTCGCCGCAGGCCGACGCGAACACACACGCTCCGCTCAGGAGCCAGGAAGTACGAAGTTTCATGGCCTACCTCTTGAAGAGTCACAGTAGAGCCGAGCGCCGCCGCGTCCGCCAGCGGTGATCCACCGCCGCCGCGTGCGTCGCCCTGTCGCCCGGCGCGCGCGCGGCCGGTCGGCCGGGCGCGCGGGCGCGCGGTGGGCGGGCGCGTCGGTGCTCGCTGTCTTCATGGACATGTCCCGCGGGACATGTCGCTTCACGGGCCCGCGTCGATGCGCCCGATCACGCGGGCGAGGGTCTCGCGCAGGCATCCGAGGCAGTCCTGCGAGTTGAAGAAGCCGCAGCCGCGGCGCTTGGTCGCCGCCAGGCGGCGCAGCGCGGGCAGCATCCGCGGGTCGGGCGTCTCCTCCATCTTCACGAGCACGGCGCGCTTGTTGCTGCAGCTGCTGGCCTTCTCCAGCCACGCGAGGTTGAGCAGGAACACCGGCACCTCGGCCTTCGGCTTGTGCTCGATCACGCGGTCGGCCGCGCGCTTGCGGTCGCTGCGGTCGCCGTCGTCGCGCAGGGTCGCCAGCGCGGCGGTCAGCGCGGCCGGCACCGCAGGTGCGTCGGCGGCCGGGGTGGGCTCGGCGGGCGCCGGCGTGACGGGCGGCGTGACGGGCGGCGTGACGGGCGGTGTGGGCGGCGCCACGGCGACGTCGGGCGGCGTGGCGGCGACATCGGGCGGGGTCGCCACGGGTGGTGTCGGCGCGGTCGGCTCGACGGGCGCGGCGTCGCGGCCGCGGCGGGGCGCGGGCGTCGGTGGGTCGGCGGGGGCGGCGACGACGGGCGCGCTCGCGGGCGGCGCGGGCGTGGCCGGGGTCGGGGCTTCGCCGCGGCACAGCGCGAGGCAGAGGACGAGCAGCAGCGCGAGGCCGCCGGCGACCGCCGGGATGGCGGCGCGGCGCGCTCGCAGGCGCTGCCACGCGCCGGCCGGGGTCCACAGGCGCGGCGCGGTGGGGATCAGCGCGGTGGGCAGGGCGACGGTGCTGACGAAGGGGCGCGCCTCGGCGGCCGCGGTCGACGTGCCGGGCGTCGTCTGCTGCAGCGCGAGCCGGCGCAGGGCGTCGCGCACGGGGCCGGCGGCGTCGGGTCGCTTGCTCGGGGCGGCGCTCAGCAGGTGCGCGACGAGCTCGCTGAACGCCTGCGGGACGCGGCTGCCGAGCTCGTGTTGCAGGGTCGCGGGGGTCGAGCCGAGCTGGCAGGCGACGAGCTCGGTGACGCTCTCGCCCTGCCACAGGCGCCGGCCGGTGCAGCACTCCCACAGCATCACGCCGAGCGCGTAGAGGTCGCCGCGGGCGTCGACGGCCTCGCCGACGGCCTGCTCGGGGGCCATGTAGCCGGGCGTGCCGAGGATCGCGCCCATGCGGGTCAGCGGCTGGCCCTTCGCGCCGGCTGTCTCTTCGGACAGGCGGGCGATGCCGAAGTCGACGACCTTGGCGAGCAGCTGGCCGTCGTCGCGGGTCTCGATCAGGATGTTGTCGGGCTTGAGGTCGCGGTGGACGATGCCGGCCGCGTGCGCCGCGGCGAGGGCGTCGGCGATCTGGGCCCCGAGGTCGGCGGCGGCGCTCCACGCCAGCGCGCCGCGGGTCGCCAGCAGCTTCGCCAGGCTGACGCCGCGGACGAGCTGGGTGACGAGGTAGGCGCCGCCGTCGGGGAGGTGGCCGAAGTCGACGGCGCTGGCGACGTGCGGGTGGTCGAGCTGCGCGGTCGCCAGCGCCTCGCGGGCGAACCGGGCCTCGGCCTGGGCGTTGCTCGCGAACTCGGCGCGGATCGTCTTGATCGCGACCTGCTTGCGCAGCTTGAGGTGCTCCGCCACGAACACCGCGCCCATGCCGCCCTCGCCGAGCAGCTGGACGATGCGGTAGCGGCCGTCGATCACCTGGCCGATGAACGCGGCGGCGTGCGTGGCGCTCGAGGTGGACGTGGACCGCTCGTCGGCCGCGCCGGTGCCCGCGAGCGCCGGGTCGTCCGCGGGCGGCTGCGGCACGGGGACCGGCGCCCACCGCTGCGCCGCGGCGGCGTCGCGCTCGGGGACCGTCTCGCCCCACGGGACCTCGGTGCGGCGCATCGCGGCGGAGTATACCTGGCCGGCGCCGCGAGAGAATCTGTCCGAAAGGTCAGGTCGGGGCGTTCGGGTCGGCCACGCGGGTCGCGGGCGCGGGCGGCCGCGCGCGCCCGCGGGGCGGCGATCTACGGGGTATGGGCCGGCGAGGTCGGCCGACCGGCGCGCGCCTCCGCGGTCGGCGCGGGCGTGGAGATCCCCGGCCGACTAGAAGAACACGCAGGGGATCGGGAGGAGGGGGTTCATCTCCGGGAACAGCACGTTGTCGAGGTAGATGTAGCTGCTGTCCTTGTCGATGACCCAGCTCTTGCCGCTCGCGGGCAGCGGCAGGCCGGCGAGGTCGGTGATCTGCGCGGCGCCGCCGTCGGCGTAGTGGAGCAGCAGGCCGCCGGGGACCGAGCCGCCCTGCGTGAACGCGTCGGCGACCTGGCACAGCGAGGGCCGGATCGGCTGGAGCAGCAGCAGCTCGAGCTGGGCCGGGTTGTTCGGGTCGTTGAGGACGTCCTGGACGACGAGCTCGATCGGCGGGCCGTAGTAACACTGGTAGTAGCACTCGTAATAATAGTCGTCGTAGCAGACCTCGCCGCAGTACTGATCGTGGTTGAACTGGTCGGGGTCGAAGTACGACGTGCGCGTGTAGCCGTAGTACGTGTCCGGGTGATAGCGGGCGACGCTCATCCGGAAGCGCTTGGGGTTGACCGAGTCGACCGGCGCGATCGGCTCGGTGAAGGTCAGGCGCAGGATCTGGCCGTCGAGCAGCTCGATGCCGACGAGCGCGGGCGGGATGTTGTCGGTCGGCGGGGGCGGCGGGGGCGGCGGGGGCGGCGGCGTGTCCGTGGTCGGCGACACCGTCGTCGTCGGGTCGTCGCTGTCGGTCTCGGTCTCGGTGCCGGTGCCGGACTCGTCGTCGTCGTCCTGTCCGTGGCCCGGGCAGCCGGTGAGGGTGAGCCCGCCGCCCGCGAGCGCGGCGTGGACGAGGCGACTGAAGCGTAGGCCAAGCATGCGGGGATCCTTGCAAATGCCGGGCGAGCGGTCAATTGCGGGTGGTCCGGCCCGGCCCCAGTTGTTCCAGCACGCGCGAGGGGATCCCGAGCATGCGCAGGTCGTCGATGCCGAGGCCGAGCTTGCCCCCGAGCTCGACGTTCCAGGCCTCGATCGCGCCCTCCCACAGGCCGAGCTGAGCGACGTTCGTGGCGCCCTGGAAGCGGGCCTGCGGGAGCTCGAAGCGGAAGTGGAGCGTGAGGTCGGGGCCGAGGCGGGAGAGGGCGGCGGCGAGCCGGCTGGCGGGCAGGTGGCGGCCGCTGTCGCCGGGGGGCGCGATATTGAAGTTGTGCAGGCGCAGGTCGACGTGGAGTGGGACGCGCTGCGGGTCGTGGTCGGAGCCGCAGCGCAGGGTCACATCGATGTCGCCGCCGCGGATCCACCGGCCGACGGCGCCGAGCTTGTGCGCGGCGGGGCCGATCGGGATCCCGCGGGCGTGCCAGGCCCGACCGCCGGCCCCGAAGGCGTAGCCGCGCGCGCTGCCGCGGGCCTCGCTGGCGCACAGGACGTCGAGCATCGCCCACTCGCTGCGCAGCGGGCCGACGCTGAAGTGTTCGAACACCAGCGGCAGGCTGCGAAACGGGGCCGTGATCGCGTCCTCGAAGTTGAGCTGGACGTCCGCGAGGTCGAGGCGGTCGACGACGAAGGCGTGGAGCGGGCGCGGGCCGGTGCCGGCCTGGCGGCGCACGATCTCGCCGCGGACCCCGACGACGCGGACGAGGTCGACCGGCAGCGCGGCGCGGTAGACGTGCAGCATGTCGACGTCGACGACGAGCTCGCGGATCGTCAGCGAGAACTCGACGCCCGCGCCGCCGCTGCGCCGCACGGTCACGTCCGAGAGCTCGAGGCGGCCGAGGAACAGGCTGCCGCGCGCCTCGCGAAACGAGACGTCGACGCCGGAGCGCAGCTCGATCTGGTCGAGCGCGATGCGCAGCGCCGGCCCGAAGAGCAGCAGGTCGACGATCACGAGCCCGGCGAGCAGCAGGCCGAAGCTGCCGATCGCGGTCCACACGATCCTCCGCCACCAGCGCAGCACGCGGGTGCGGGCGCGTCGGTGCAGCAGCAGCTGGCCGAGCAGCAGCAGCGCGGCGCCCCCGAACACGCACAGCAGCGTCGCCGCGACCAGGAGCGGCACCGACAGGAGCTCGGCGACGACGAGCAGCAGCGACTCCACCGCTGCGATTGTCGCACCACGCCCCCGCGAACTCCAAGCGCCCGGCGTCCGCGGCCCGCCCGCCGGGCTTGCTGTCGTCCGGCGGCGGCTTGACATCTGCGCAGTGGCGCGCCCACACCCGGCCGACGCCTCGCGCCCGCGCTCACCGATCGCCGTGTGCCGCCCGGCCGGCCAGACCAGCGCGGACGCGACCGACCCCGTGAACGACCGCGGCGTGAACAAGGATGGCCCGGAGGACATGTCCTCCGGGACAGCCGCGAACGCGACCGATGGGGCGACGGGCGCGCGAGGCAGGGGTCGGGCGCGACGGACGGGGCGGACCTCGCCCGACCCGGTCCGGGCGGAGCCGCGCGCGGTAACGCCGTCGGGCGCAAGATCGACAAAATTCACGGGCAGGCGAAAGGCCAGCGCGACCGTCGTCGTTCCGTGCGGCGCCCGGGGGA
>Ga0075163_10002082_pt1 | contig 26972 bp, 17 predicted proteins | sample JI1023141ADNA_FD_71478 | JGI IMG/M metagenome (GOLD analysis project Ga0075163, IMG submission 71478) | Wastewater effluent complex algal communities from Wisconsin, to seasonally profile nutrient transformation and Carbon sequestration -... | ecosystem: Engineered > WWTP > Effluent > Algae...
CCGCCGAGCTACCCGCCGCCCATGGCGCCGGCCCCGGCTTCGCACCCGGGGTATCCGGCCTCGGGCTCGCTGCCGCCCTCGGCGGCCACCCCGCCGAGCAGCATGGGGGCGATTCCCGGCCCCGGCCCGGCTCCAGCTCCGGCTCCGGCGGGCTCGCAGCCGATGCAGCAGCTGGCGGGCGGCGCTGCGGGCCCGCGGCTGTCGCAGCGTTTCTTGGCGCTGCCAGCCGAGCGCCGGTTGATGATCTTGCGGGCCGGTGCGGGCGGCATCGCGCTGGTGGCGCTGCTGCTGCTGGTGATCCTGCTGTGGCCGGGCAATCCGCCGCTCATCATCCGCAGCGATCCCGACCAGGCCGAGGTACTCCGCGACGGTGAATCGCTGGGGACGACGCCGATCGTGCTGGACATCAAAAAGGGCGCGCGCGCCAAGCTGACGCTGCGCAAGGCGGGCTTCGCCGATACCGAGCAGGAGGTCGTGGGCGGCGGCGAAAAGGTCGTGCTGGTGAGCCTGGAGGCCAAGGGCAGCGGCAAGCCGAGCCCGTCGAGCAAGCCCAGCGCCAGCGCCGGCGCCGGCGCAACGAGCGCTCCGAAAAAGCAGCCCAAGGCGAGCCCGACCGCTCCGGCGGCCCCCAGCGCTCCCACTGCTCCGACCACTCCCACTGGCGCAGATGGCGCTGACGAGGGCACCGAGAACGCCGGCGGCGAGACGACCCCGGGCGACGGCAGCGGAGAAGAGACCAAGAAGAAAAAGAAGAAGAAGAAAAAGAAAGTCGTCGTGTTCTGATTTTTTTTAGCCTTTTTTGGTCGCGTTCTTGGCCGCAGCTCAAGCGTCTTCCGAGTAAGCTCCGCAGTCTTGTTCCGCTCCCAAGGTTACGTCCTCGTCGGAAAGTGGCGAGAGGGAACGGTTGGCGCTATGTTCGTGGACAAAGAGGCCGCTGGCCATGATTACCAAAGAGCTGCAATCAACTCTGCTCGCTGCACTCGCCGAGGCCCGTAAGCGGCGGCACGAGTACCTCTGTCTCGAACACATCCTCTACTCCCTGACCAATGAGCAGACCGGGAGCCGCATCCTGCGGGCCTGCGGCGCCGACCTGCCGCAGCTGCGCAAGGAGCTGGAGAAATTTTTCGCTGAAAAGCTCGAGTCGCTGCCCGAGGGCACGGACCGCGAGCCCGAGCAGACGCTGGCCATCCAGCGCGTGCTCCAGCGGGCGATCCTGCACATGCACTCGGCGGGCAAGACCGAGATCGACAGCGGCAATGTGCTGGTCGCGATGTTCCGCGAGCCCGACTCGTTCGCCATCTTCCTGCTGGAAAAGCAGGGGGTGCGGCGGCTGGATGTCGTGAACTTCATCTCGCACGGGCTGAGCAAGGAAGGCGGCTCCGGCGAAGGTGAGGAGTACAGCGAGCTGAGCCTGAGCCCGAGCGAAGGCGAGGGTCACGGCGACGGCGAAGGCGCCGAAGGCGACGCGGAAGAGGGCGGCGGCAAGCAGAAAAAGAGCCTGCTCGACCGCTACACCACCAACCTGGTCGAAGAGGCCAAGGCCGGGCGTATCGATCCACTGATCGGGCGCGCGCCGGAGCTCCTGCGGACGATCCAGGTGCTGTGCCGGCGCCGCAAGAACAACCCGCTTTACGTCGGTGACGCCGGTGTCGGCAAGACCGCGCTGGCCGAAGGGCTGGCGTGGAAGATCGCGCGCGGCGAGGTGCCGGAGATCCTCAAGGACAACGTCATCTTTTCGCTGGATATGGGCGGGCTCATCGCCGGCACCAAGTTCCGCGGCGAGTTCGAGGAGCGCCTGAAGGGCATTGTCCAGGCGCTGCGCAAGCGGCCGGGCAGCATCCTGTTTATCGACGAGATCCACACGATCATCGGAGCTGGCGCGGTGTCGGGAGGCGCGCTCGATGCCGGCAACCTGCTCAAGCCGGCCTTGTCGGCGGGTGAGCTGCGCTGCATCGGCTCGACGACGTTTGAGGACTACAAGTCGGTTTTCGAGAAGGATCGGGCGCTTGCCCGCCGCTTCCAGAAGATCGATGTGCTGGAGACCAGCATCGAGGACACCTACCAGATCCTGCGCGGCCTGCGCTCCCGCTACGAGGAGCATCACGGCGTGCACTACACCGACGCGGCGCTGCGAACGGCGGCGGAGCTGGCGGCCAAGCACATCAACGATCGCCATATGCCCGACAAGGCCATCGATGTGATGGACGAGGCCGGCGCATCGATGCGCCTGCTGCCGGCATCGAGCCGCAAAAAGACCGTGCGGCCGCCCGATATCGAGCAGGTGGTCGCGCGCATGGCCCGCATCCCGGCCAAGACCGTCTCGTCGGACGACAAGACGCAGCTCCAGAACCTGGAGGCCGAGCTCAAGAAGGTCATCTACGGCCAGGATCAGGCGGTGGACAACCTGGTCACGGCCATCAAGCTGGCGCGCTCGGGACTCGGCAGTCCGGAAAAGCCGGTGGGCAGCTTCCTCTTTTCCGGCCCCACCGGCGTCGGCAAGACCGAGCTCGCCAAGCAGCTGGCGCGCGTGCTCGGCGTCGAGTTCATCCGCTTCGACATGAGCGAGTACATGGAGAAGCACACGGTCTCGCGGCTCATCGGAGCCCCGCCGGGCTATGTCGGCTTTGATCAGGGCGGCCTGCTCACCGACGCCATCCGCAAGACTCCGCACGCCGTGCTGGTGCTCGACGAGATCGAAAAGGCGCATCCCGACATCTACAACGTGCTGCTCCAGGTGATGGACCACGCGACGCTGACGGACAACAACGGTCGCAAGGCCGACTTCCGCAACGTCGTGCTGGTCATGACCACCAACGCCGGCGCCCGCGAGATTCAGCAGGGCACGATCGGCTTTGGCTCGCAGTCGTCGGGCAGCCTCGACAAGAAGGCGATCGAGCGGACGTTCAGCCCCGAGTTCCGCAACCGCCTGGATGCGTGGCTGACCTTCCAGTCGCTGAGCCCCGAGGTCATCCTCAAGATTGTCGACAAGTTCGTCGGGCAGCTGGCCGATCAGCTCAAGGAAAAGCGCGTCACCATCGAGCTGCGCGACGCCGCCCGCACCTACATGGCCGAAAAGGGCTACGACAAGCTGTTCGGCGCCCGGCCCATGTCGCGACTCATTCAGAACGAGCTCAAGAAGCCGCTGGCCGATGCCCTGCTGTTCGGCGGGCTCCAGGGCGGCGGGCACGTGATCGTCGACGTCGAAGAGGGCAAGCTGAGCCTCAAGATTGCATCCACCGCCCCGCCTGCGTTGCCGCCTCCCCGCGAGTAGCCTTTGCCCGCAGCTGCTCCGACTTCGGGCGCAAGCGCCGCCGCCGAGAGGCGCAGCGCGCTCATTCTGACCGCCGCGGCGCTGCTCTTCAGCGTGATGGCGCTCTGCGCCAAGGCCGCCTCGGGCCACCTGCCGGGGCCGCAGGTCGCCTGGCTGCGCTTTCTCGTCGGGTTGCTGAGCATCGGCGTGCCGCTGTCCCTGGGCCGGCGGCTGCGGCCGGTGAACTACTGGGCGCTGCTCATGCGCGGCCTGTTCGGCGGGCTCTCGGTGCTGATGTACTTTCAGGCCATCGCGCACCTGCCGGTGGGCATCGCGACGCTGCTAAACTCCAGCTGGCCGGTCTTTGTCGCTCTGTTCTCGTTCCTGTTTCTGGACGAGCCGCTGCGCTTCCGGCAGATCCTGGCGCTGCTCTTGACCTCGTGCGGCGTGCTGCTGGTGGTGCTGGGCAGCCCGTCGCGAGCGGGCCCGGCGGCGGGTGTGGGTGCGGGTGCGCTGCCGCTCTTGTGGGGCTTCGTTGGACTGGGTTCAGCGGTTTTTTCGGCCGCGGCAGTGACCACCATCCGCTCCATGCGCCAGCAGGAGGGCTCGTGGGAGATCTTCCTGGCGTTTTCGCTCATCGGCAGCCTGGTCACCGGCGTGCCCAGCCTCATGGCCTGGGTACCGCCGACGCAGTCCGACCTGATCTGGGTCACCGCCATGGGCGTGTGCTCGGTGATGGCGCAGATGGGCATGACCTATGCGCTGCGCGACGTGCGAGCGGTGACGGCCGGCATCATCTTGAACCTCACGCCGATCTCCACGCTGCTCCTGGGGATCGTGTTTTTCGCCGATCGGCCGACGGCGCTGGGCTGGTTTGGCGCCCTGGTGACGCTGCTCGGCGTCACGTGGGGAACGCTGGCCCGCTAGGGGCGCAGGCGCTTGAGCACGGCCTCGATCAGGGCCGCTTCGGAGTCGGCAGTGCCGCCCGGTCCGGCGGTCGCGTAGGGCTCGGGTGGGCGCGGGATGCGCAGCTGCTGCGCCAGACCCTGGAGCTTGCTCACCTCGGCCGGCGGCAGCGTCGAGACGGTGCCCACGGACATGGCGGCCTGGATGATGCGGGCGGCATGCTCCATCGCCTCCATGCGGTGCCACGCCTCGTCGAGCGTTCGGCCCAGGGTGAGGGCGCCGTGGCGGTGGAGGATGAGGGCGTTGGCCTGGCGCAGGAAGGGGCGCAGGAGCCGCGGCACCTCGTCGGTGGTGGGCGTCGAGTAGGGCACGGTCACGATCGGCCCGAGCAGCAGGCAGGTCTCGGAGAGCACGCACTCGGTCAGCGAGACGCCGGCCAGGGCCAGCGCGACGCTGATCGGGGGATGGGCGTGGACCACGGCCGCGATGTCGGGGCGCTCTTCGTAGCACGCCTCGTGCATCAGGAACTCCGACGACGGATTGTGCGCGCCCTTGAGCCGCCGGCCGTGCAGATCGGTGACGATGAGGTCGTCGGGCCGCAGGAAGCCCTTGTGAAAGCCCGACGGCGTGACGAGCACGCGCTCGCTGTCGAGCCGAACCGATACATTTCCATCGCCGGCTGCGATGAGATCCTTGTCGTAGAGCCGGCGGCAGATTTCAGCCAGCTGCTGACGGGCAGCAGCTTCGTTGAGCGAGCGCGAAACAGGCATGGCGGTCGTAACGTTCGAGACGATCGAGCGGCCAACTGTATAGCTGAAAACGGGATGGGGAAGAAAGGTTCCTTATCCTAGTGCGGGCCGAAATCGGCCAGCTATGATTCCCGGCCATGTACGGAACCGAGCTTAAATCAGCTGTCGCGCCTCGCCCCGTTTTTTGGGGGATGGTGCTCGTCGCTGGCATCGGTCTGGGCCTTGTGGCCTGTAGCTCCGGCGGTGCCCCCCCGGGAGGGGCGGTTCACGGCGACATGGCCCGCCGTCCGGGCACGGATCCGAACCCGCTGCCCGATGCCAGCACGCCGCCGGATCTGGCGCCCGCAAGCGAGCCCGACTGGACCAAGCTCGCCGCCTATCTCGACTCGCTGTGGAACGCCAACAAGTCGCTGCTGCGCGAGTCGCCGGGGGCAAACACCTACTGGACCAGCAACGACAACGGCCTGGCCGCCCGCGCCTACCAGTATCTGCCGACGCCGAACCTCGCCCGTCGCGATCTCATCCTCGACACCCTGCGCTCGTTCAAGATCTGCGGCTGCGCCGATCTCGCCGAGCACGACGCCATCCTGAACCACTACATCGACCCGGTGACGACCAAGGGGGCGCAGATCCCGCTGACCCCCAGCACCGTCTGCCAGCGCCTCCCCGAGTCCGCGGCGTCGCCCACCGGCAGCTGCGGCGCCTTCAACAACACCTGCCCCGGCACCACGGTCCAGCACGAGGACTTTGCGCAGGGCGGCTGGTACGGCGACGCCTGCAACTTCGGCATCTGCAACGCATCGGCGCAGACCGGCTGGGACAATGCGGCCGTGGGCAAGGGCCAGGCGGATCTCATCGCGCTCCAGATCCTGAACCGGCGCAACCGCGGCACCGACACCGAGGTGCTGTGGCAGAACCTGCTCGCAAAGTGGGATGGCAAGGGCGTAAACGACCTGCCGGCGGCTCGCAACGGTCAGTACCTGACCTCCAAGGTCGCCTTCCTGAAGATCTGCGCCCGCGTGCTGGGCAAGCCGCTGCCGGCAGGAGTGGACGAAAAGCTCAAAGAGGCGCAGGGTACAAACGGCGGAATTAGGACTACGTACAAAACGGATGGCACCTTTACGCTCGATCAGCAGGGCAATGCCGAGACAACCTCGCTGGTCGTGATAGCGTACCGGAAGCCGGTGGCCGACTTCTAGGCGTCGTCGATGGGCCTTGACACGGGGTGGGGCCCCCCGCGACACTCCGGCCAGAGCTCCCCGCGCATTTCTTGAGGAACTACCTGATGTCCAGACCGAACTACCGGGTCCTTCTTTCCTACGATGGCGAGCGCAAGGTCTTCCTCGCGCGCATCCCCGAGCTGCCTCCCTGCATTGGGGAAGGTGCGACGCGGAGCGAAGCCATCGCCAACATGGAGCGCGAGCTGGACGCGCTGCTCCAGAACCTCGGCGACAGCGGCAGCCGCATTCCCGGCGCGATCGATGATCTGCCGGCGGGCGGCGAGCTGAGCGTCAAGGTCTCGCGCTCGCTGCAGCGCGACCTGGCCTTTCAGGCCCAGCTTGAAGGTGTGGAGCTCGGGCAGTTTGTGGCCGAGCTCTTGGCCGCGGGGCTGGAGCACCGGCTGCGCTCGGGGCGGCCGCAGCGCCGTCCCCATCCCAACGAGGCAGGCGGTGACGAGGGGCCACGCCGTGACGACCGATCGCACGGCAACGAGCGCACCGAGCACCGCGGTGACCACCGCAACGATCAGGTGGGCCGCTGGCAGAACCGCAACGAGCGCGAGCGCAACAATGCCGCCCGCTTCCACGGGCTCCTCGAAGATCGCGCCTCGTTCATGGAGTATGTGCGCGGCCTGGAGTCCGAAGGCGGACACGGCAACCACCGCGGGCCTCGTCCGGGCGGTGGTCCGGGCGGCGGCGGCGGCTACGACAACCGCGGCGGCCGCGGGCGGGGCTTTCAGGGCCCTGGCCCAGGCGGCGGTGGACGCGGCGAGCGCCCCAACCGCGACCGCGGTCCTGAGCGCGGCGCCGGCCCCAACCCGGGGCGCGGACCCGGCGGTGCAGGCGGCAATGAAGGTGGAAGCTCGGGCTCAGCGCCCTCCACCTGATGGATGTAGTCAGGTTCGAGCGGCGCGTAACCTTCGGGCCGTTAGAATTGCTTGAATGAATGCCCAGCGAGCGGGCCGGGAAACGGATTAAGAGAAGACCATGCAATCGACCGAGCTTGGACGGAACTTCCTAGCCAGAGTCAGCGAGTATCTGGTGTCGCTTCCGTTCGACTTGAAGATTCTGCAAGAGGCCGTCGCTGATCCCGATCTGGAGCGCAGCGTTCGGGAGACGGCCGCCAACGTGCTCATCAACTCGCTGAGCCCGCAGGAGGGCCCGAGCCCCGAGCGCTACGTCGACGACGTGCTGTTCTTGCGACTGGCCTTCTCCAGGCTGCTGGAGCTGGCCAACAGCGGCAGCGAGGCTGCGGTTACATTCTGCGCGCGCTTCGAGGATGTCTTCGAGAGGGTTCCCGCCGACATCCAGCTGTTCGAGCGCTATCTTGGCGCCGAGCTCTGGACCTGGCTGGGCAACCGGCTGACGACGCTGTCGCGCAGCGCGCTCAAGGGCAAGCGACCGTCGCTGTACATCGACGATGCGAGCACCTGGGACGTCCTCTACGAAGACGGTCTGGAGTTTCAGACCAACTACGACGTGACCGAGGAGCGGGTCCAGAACCGCCTGCGTCGGCCTGAACAGCTTACCGAGCTGCTTCAGAAGCGACATGCCGAGGACAGTCGGAAGCGTGGCTAGCAGCGCCCGGGCGCGTTGGATCGCGAATGTCCTGAGCTTGGGCCTGAGCCTGGGCATCGCGATCGCAGCCCGTGCCGATGAGCCGCCACAGGCCGCCGCGACCGTGACGGGAGCAGCTCAGGGCGCCGCTGCGCCTGCGACTGCTGCCGAACCTGCCGGCTCCACCGAATCGGCTGAACCGGAGCCGATCCCCGCGGGCTACCTGGCCGATGGCAGCCTGGCGCCACCGCCGCTGCCCGTGGTGCCGATCGCTGGCACGGTGCTGGAAAAGGGCAACCGCGACCCCCTGCCCAGCATCCGCATCGTCTTTACGCCGCTGCCGCCCACGCCGCCGATCGATCCCAAAGAGACGGTCACCGACAGCGACGGCCGCTTCAGCATTCCCGAGCTGGTGCCGGGCAGCTACCTGGTCACGATGCGCGGCGCCGCCATCCGCCCCAGCGACACTCGCGAGTCGGTGGCCGTCGGCCGCCGCAAGAGCGTGACCTACTACGTCTCGCGCCGCGGCGGCGCCTTCGAGACCGTGGTGCGAGCCGAGGCCGTTCGCAAGGAGGTCAGCGAGCAGGTCCTGGATGTAAGCGAGCTCAAGCGCATCCCCGGCACGCAGAACGACCCGATCAAGGCCGTGCAGAACCTGCCCGGCGTGGCGCGAGCGCCGTTCGGCGGTGGCCTGCTGGTCGTGTGGGGCTCGGCCCCGGGCGACACCCGCGTTTATGCCGATGGCGTGCTCATTCCGCGCATCTTTCACTTCGGCGGCTTCCGCGCGACCATAAATGCCGAGTTTGTATCGGAAATTACGTTCAAGCCCGGCGCTTACGGAGCTGACTTCGGGCGCGGCCTCGGCGGCATCATCGATGTCACGACCCGCTCGCCCAAGGCGGATCGCATCCACGGATCGGTGACGCTCGATCTCATCGATGGCTCGGTGACGCTCGAAGGGCCGATCACGAAAAAGCTGCACGTCGCCGTCGGTGCGCGCGTCAGCTGGATCTCGGCGTTCCTGCCGATCTTCAACCGCTCGAATTTCCAGATCTCGCCGTTTTATTGGGATTACCAGCTGGCGCTGCGTTACCAGGCGACGACGCGCGACGACCTGGACCTGTTCGTGTTCGGCTCGACGGACAATCTGAGCGCCCGCATCGAAAATCCCGATCCCGCGACCAACGTCAGCATCGACAGCAAGTCCTACTTTGGGCGGGCGCTGGTGCGCTGGACGCACCGCTTTTCGCGCGATACATCGCTCCTGGTCATGCCGTCGATCGGCGGCGACACCAACCGCTTTGACACCGGCGAAAACGGCGTCGGCGGCGTGCAGCTGAAGCTCGACCAGCTGACGCTCGGCTACAACCTGCGCTCCGAGGTCCGCCACAAGTTCACCCCCTGGCTCCAGGGCTATGCCGGCGTCGACTTCGAGGGGCGGCGGTCGTCGTTCGAGGTGCTGGCCCCGCCCTTTGGCAGCGCCGGCGGCAACCCGGCGGGCAGCGGCGCGGCGCTATCGCTGATCTCGGCGACGCGCGACCAGTCGGTGCTGCACTTTGTGCGCACAGCGCCCTACCTCATCGCCCGCGGCGAGTTTCTGGAGCGCCGGCTGGTGATCTCGCCGCAGCTGCGCACCGATGTCGTCTACGTGCGCTCCTACGACGGCGCCTCGACGCAGACCAACTTCGTCCCCGAGCCGCGCCTGTTCGTGAGCTACCAGGCGGTGCCCAAGTACCTGCTGTTCAAGGGCGGCATCGGCGTCTTCAGCCAGCTGCCGCAGCCGCAGCAGCTGTCGCAGAGCTTTGGCAACCCGAACCTGATCCTGGAGTACGGCACGACCTACGTGGCGGGCGTCGAATCGAACCCGACCTCGACGCTGAGCTTCCAGGGCCAGTTCTTCTACAAGGATCTGCGGACGCTCGTCGTCGCCGATCCCACGACCCGCTACAGCAACGGCGGTCTGGGGCGCGTCATCGGCGGCGACTTCCTGCTGCGCCAGCGGCTGTGGAAGGGGCTCTTTGGCTGGGTTGCCTACACGATCTCGCGCAGCGAGCGCAAGGACTCGCCCGATACGCCCTGGCACCTGTTTCAGTACGACCAGACGCACATCCTGACCGTGGTCGCCAGCTACACGCTGCCGTGGCCGCGGCTGGGGCTGGAGGTCGGCATCCGCTTCCGCTATGTCACGGGCAACCCGACCACGCCCACCATCGGCGGCCTCCGCAACACCATCAACCAGGACTGGACCGCGATCCAGGGTCCCCTCTACTCGGAGCGCCTGCCGGACTTTCACCAGCTCGACCTGCGCATCGACAAGACCTTCACGTTCAATCGCTGGAAGCTCGGCCTCTATCTGGACATCCAGAACCTGTACAACCGCAGCAACACGGAGACCATTGTCTACGGTGGCCGCCAACTCCTACAGCAGGCGCCGATCGCGGGAATCCCGCTTTTTCCAAACCTTGGCGTGCGCGCCGATTTTTAGCGCGGTCGCGTCGCCATTGCTGAGCGATCGCTCGCTCTAGTTGAGCTGAGACTGCGATAAGATAGGGGGATGCTCGTCTCCCGCAGAGCCAGCTCCTGGGCTGGGCTAGTCACGCTTCTCGGCGCTGTGGATGCGTACGGGCAGGCTGCGCCCCGGCCGCTGGTGAAGCCGGCGACTGCCCCAGCGGCAGCGACGACTGCACCCGCGCCGCCGACGGCGCCCGCGGCGGCGGCCCCGGCCAAGGCCCCGGCTGCGACGCCAGCGGCGGCCCCACCGGCTGCGACACCCGCGACAGCGACACCGGCTGCGCCTGGGGCTGCGGCGGCGGGCGCGACGGCTCCTGGGGCGCCGGCTGCGGCAGAGCAGACTCCCGCGGCGCCGCCTGCTCCCGGGGCGCTGGGCAGCGTGGCGGGGCAGCTCTTGCTCAGCAGCGGGCTGCCGCCCAAGTACGGCGTCGTCTATCTGGAGGGCGCACCGGCGGGCAGCTGGACGCCGCCGCGCGAGCGGATCGCCCTGTCGCTGCGCGGCGCCCGCATCTCTCCCGAGTTCTTCGTGGTCGTCAGCGGCCAGACCGTGCAGGTGCCCAACGACGATCGCCTGATCCACAGCCTGTTTTCGCTGTCGGCGGCGCGCCCTTTTGATCTGGGCCACCAGCCCGCTGGTGAGACGCGCACCCTGACGATGGACAAGCCCGGCGTGGTCAATATCTACTGCAACATTCACGACTCGATGCAGGCCCTGGCCGTGGTCGTCCCGTCGACGTTTTATGCGGTCACGGCGGAGAGCGGCAGCTTCCAGCTCAGCGGCGTGCCGGCGGGGCGATATCGCATCGTCGGCTACTCGCCGCAGGCTGGCCAGCTGAGCCAGCCCGTCGAGGTGCGCCCCAAAGAGCGCACGAATTCGAAGCTTCAGTTTGGTCAGCCCGGGCGCGAGCCCGAGAAGCGTAAGTGAATCATGCGGTTGCGGTCGCAGTTACTTCTCTCGGCAGTCGGCACCTCGCTCCTGTGTGGAGTGATCGGGACGCTGCTGCTTGGCCGCACCGTCAGCCAGAGCGCCGAGCCGCTGCTTGAGAGTGCGCTGCGCATCGGCGAACAGTCGCTGATCCAGAGCTGGTCCCTGCGTCGCAGCCAGCGGCGGGTCGGCAATGAGGCGGTCGCTCAGCAGACCTATTTCCGGGCCTATCTGGCCGCCGGCGATCGCGCTCAGGTTGACTATTTTGCGCACATGGTGCGCGGGCGCGGCGTCGACGTGGTGGCGGTGGTGGATCGGGCGGGCAATGTGCTGGCGCGCGAGGGCGCCGCGGCCGATATCGTGGCCCTGCGCGCCACCCAGGATGCGCTGGGGCCCGATGGTGAGCTCCTGGCGGTGGCCGGCGAGCTGCTCGATGTCTTTCGCACGCCCGTCGGTGGGGATCTGCCGGTCGGCTATCTGGTGACCGCGCACCACGTCAGCGAGACCGTGCTGCGCTCGGATGCCGAGACGCTGGGCGTGGGCCTGGCAGTGGGGGCGGGGGGCAGCTGGCACTCGACGCTGCCCAAGGAGCTGGCGCTGACGCCGCGGCTGCTTGAGGACCCGCTGGGCATGGAGGGGCAGCGGCTCGCCGAGACCCATCGCTTTCGCACCCGGCAGCTCGGACAGGCGCGGCTGCTCGTCGCTGTGCCGCTGAATCACGTGCGCTCGTTCAGCACCGAGTTCGTGCGGCAGCTGGCCGGCGTGCTGCTGGTCATCATGGTGGCCACCGCCGTGGTGGCGCTGGTGGTGATCGAGCGCATCACCGGCCCCATCGAAAAGCTCAAAGAGGCGGCGGATCTGCTGGGTCGCGGGCAGCTGCTGCGAACGCGCTCGCTGCTCCAGGACTTCACCACCCGCGACGACGAGATCGGCGCCCTGGCGCGGGCCTTCAACATCGCGGCGCAGCGCCTGAACACATTCGTGGCGGCCTCGCAGCGGCTGGTGCGCCACCTCAACGTCGCGGTGACCGCGGTCGAGCGCTCGTCGGGTGCGGTGGCCAGCGGCGCGGCGCAGCAAGAGGAGCGCCTCGAAGAGGTCAGCTCGACGCTGGGACCGCTGACCACGGCGCTCGAACAGACCTCGCTGGGGCTGGCCGATGCCCGCAACGCCACGATCTCGCTGTCGCTGGTGACCAGCGCCGCGGATCAGGCCCACGCCATGATGACGGCGTCGGTGCGTCGGGCCGAAGCGCTGCTGAACAGCGGCGAAAATCCCGAGCCGCGCGCCTTCCGCACCGCCAGCCTGCTTCAGCAGATCGGGCTGGTCTCCAAGCTCAACGGCGACCAGCGCGAGGCGTTCCAGAAGGTGCGCGAGCAGGTCTCGTCGCTCAAGCGGCTGCTCGATGACGCGGTCGAAGCGCAGATCCGCGAGCAGCATCAGGGCCAGTTCGTGCATCGCGCCACGTCCGAGATCGGGCGACTGGCCAAGCAGCACAACGTCGAAGCGGTGGCACTGCGCACCTCGGCCGAGCAGCTGCGGCGCGACATGGAGCACCTGCACAAGCTGCTCTCGGCCATCGACGCGCAGGGTCAGATCGAGTTCGATGAGACGGCGGCGGCGAGCTCCGGCTACTACCGCCCGATCCGCAACGACTCGGCGCAGATCTCCAGCGATCGGCTGCCGGCGGTGTCGCGGCGCAAGCTGCGCTCGCCCAACGAGCCGCCCTCGGTTCAGGTCGAGCCGATGCCGAACACGGCGCCGAGCTCGATCTCGGGCCGCACCGATCCGCGCGCAGTGGTGGACAGCAAGCCGCCGGCGCCGCCGCGCAGCGACCCCAAGGCTGCGGGCGGCGAGCGCTCGGGCCGCATCGAGCTCAAGTCCGTGGCCAGCCCCAACAAGGACAACGGCAAGGACAAGGACAAGAACAAGGGCTAGGCCCCGGGTTCGGTTCGGTTCGGGTCGGGTCGGGGTTTGGGAGCGGGCGGGCGGGGAGGGGCAGGTCAGCCGGAGCGGCGCTGCGGCTAGCGGTCGTCGTCGTCGGGGAGCGACTTCATGCCGCTGCCGTTCGCGTTCTTGGACAGGCTGCGCATGAACTCTGCGGTGCGGCTGATGGCGTCGAGCATGCGGCCGATGTCGCCGATGCGCGTCTCCTGCTGGCGGACGATCTCACGCAGCGACTCGACGGCCTGGAGGATCTGATCGCCGCCCTTGGTCTGCTCGCGCTGGGCGGTGTGCAGGTGCGACACCATCTCGGAGATCGACTCGATGGAGCGGGTGATCTGCTTGCTGCCGCGCGTCTGCTCCTGCGAGCTGCGCTCGACGTGCTTGGTGATGTTCTTCATGCGCTCGGCGGCACGCAGGATCTGCTCGGAGCCGCGCGCCTGCTCGCTGGTGGCGGTGGCGATCTGCTGCACCGTCTCGGCGATCGAGCCGATGGCGTCGGTGACCTGCTTGCTGCCGCGCGCCTGCTCGACGGTGGCGCGGGCGATGTCGCGCACCATCTGTGTCGCGCGCTCGGCGGACTCCAGGATCTTGCGCAGGGCCTCTTCGGCCTGGTGGCTGACCTTGACGCCTTCGTCGACCGACTTGGCGCCGCGCTCGACTGCGTCGATGGCGTTGCGCGACTCGGCCTGCACGCTCTTGATGAGCTCGCCGATGTCCTTGGTGCTGGCCGACGACCGCTCGGCCAGGTCCTTGATCTCGTCGGCGACCACTGCGAAGCCCTTGCCGTGCTCGCCGGCCTGGGCGGCGATGATGGCGGCGTTCAGGGCGAGGAGGTTCGTCTGCTCGGCAACGTCGTCGATGATGCGCAGGATCTTGTCGATCTCGCCGATCTTGTCGCCGAGGCGGGCGATGACGCGCACCGTGCCTTCGGAGTAGCCCTTGATCTTGTTCATGCCCTCGATGGTCGAGGTGATGGCCTGGGCGCCCAGGTTGGCGGCACGGCTGACTTCTTCGGAGAGGCGGGCGGTCTCGTTGGCGTTGTTTTCGACCTGGCGAATCGAGATGTCCATCTCGTTCATCGAGGAGCTGGTCTCTTCGGCCGTCGCCGACAGCGCCTCGACGTTCTTGGCGACCTCGCGGATCGAGTAGGTCATCTCTTCGATCGAGGTGGCCGACTCTTGCACCGCGCTGGCCAGGTTGACCATGTTCTCGGCGACCTCGTCGTTTGACGCCGCCATCTCCAGGATCGACGAGCTCGACTCTTCGGCGCCGCGAGCCAGCGTCTCGACCGACTGCGCAATCTGCTTGGCCGAGGTGGTCATCTCGTGCAGCGACGCGCTGGTCTCTTCCAGGGCCGACATCTGGCTCTGGATCGACGACCGCAGCTCGCTGAGCACGCTCTCCAGATCGCCGGACATCTTGGACTGAGTACCAACCTGGCGCAGGACTTCCTGATGCTGCGCGTGGAACTGCTTGCGCAGCCGCTCGATGAGCTCCGCGGTCACGCCCAGCGGCTCGTCGGCGGTCAGCGGAATCGGCTCCGAGTAGTCGCCGCCGATCATGCGCTGGAGCGCCGAGCGCAGCGCCAGGATCTGGGCGCTGGTCCGCATCGACAGATAGGTGTTTACGGCGATCAGCGCGATAGCGAGGCCGCCCAGGGAGAGCACCGCCGCTTGCGCGCTGCTTGAGAGCATGAACAGCACTCCCATGAGCAGGGCCGCGACTGTGACGTTTAGGAGCAAACGCCCGCGCACGATATGGTTCATCGCGGCCATTTTACCGCGATTCTTAAGAGAAATCTCGCGTACAAAAACTTTCCGAGGGGTCGGCTTTAAAGATGAGGTGATGCGGCCGGGCTGCGGGCTGGTGGGGCATAAAAATTTGGTCCGGCAACTTTAGTCGGATGCGAAAATGTATTTTAAATCACAAAGATTCATCTTTATTATGGCAGGTAAGATGACTTCCAAAGGGCAATCCAACCTCCTTCCCCTACATATCGAGACCCTGTCCCCCCAACTCCACGGCTTCATCCGTGCCTACGTGCGCCAGCTGGAGCGGCGCAGCGAGCCGCAGATCGAAGATGAGCCGGGACAGCAGACGGCGCTACAGGTGGCGCGGACCATCCTGCGCGTCGTGAGCGATCGCTACGAGAGCAGCAAGCTCGTCGCTGAGCTGGGCGACTACCTGCGCGGCGCGGTGCAGGCGGGCGCGGTCTCCACGACGTTTCAGCGGCTGATTGCCGAGCTGCGCGGCGGCACCGACACCGAGGCGCTCTCTGTTCCGACGCCCCCGGGCTCGCCCGCAGCCCCGCCGGCCGCCCCGGAAGCTCCCGCAGCGCCGCCGACCCCGGTCGCGCCGCCGGCTCCGGTCGCGCCGCCGGTCGCGCCGCCGGCCCCGGCTGAACAGGCCGCCGCGACCGCAGGAGACGAGCCCGAGCCGCCACCGGCGCCGCTGGCTGACGCCCCGGCCGAGTCGCCTTCCCCTTCGCCCACTGAGGAAAGAGAAGACATGGTCATTCCCTCGACCAAGCCCGGATCCCTGCCGCATCAGCCCCACTCCAGCAGCGCCTCTCCGGACGCCGAGTCCCTATCGGAGGAGGATGTGCTGCCCACCCGCTCCCACGAATCGGACGGCGTTGAGACTGAAGAGAACGTGCAGTCGTAGCCGGCAACCCGCCTGCGGCTTTCCGCGGCGCTCGTGGTAACCTGGAGGTTCGGTATGGAGTCGCCCCGTGGAGGGCACCCTCCCCCGTGCATGGTTCATGGCTGAGCAACTGCTATCCAGACGCCCTGAGAGCAATCGAACGACCCGCAAGGTCGAGCCGATCCCGCTCAACCGGACGAACCCGCCGTGGTATCAGCGGGCCATCATGCTGGTGCTGATCGCCGGCGGCGGGGCGGTGGTGGGCCACCTCGGCTCGCAGCTGACCGCGCGGCTCCTGTCGGGGCGCGCGGCGGCGACCGCGGTGGGGGCGGCGCGGCCAGGGGGCCCCGTGCCGACGCTGCTGTCGGCGGCCCCGACGCTGTCCGAGCGGCTGATCGAGATCGATCAGCACCTCGGCGGTCGCGACTTTGGCACCGCGTTCCTCTTGTGCGATGAAGCGCTGCTGCTCTTTCCCAGCGAAAACCAGGTGCTGATGCGGCGGCAGCGCGCCGAAGACGAGCTGCACAACCGCTTCCGCTATCAGATGTTCGAGCAGGCAGCGACGCGGCGGAACTACACTGCGGCAGTGGCTCTTTACAATGAGATTCCGGCCGACTCCACGTACAAGCTGCGCGCGATGCAGGAGCTGCCCGCGATTCGCAGCCACATCGTCGGCGAGAAGCTGTCGGCGGCGCAGACCGCGGCGCGGCTGGGCGAGTGCAGCGAGGCGCGGCTTTATGCGAATGGCGTGCTGGCGATCGATGGCAGCAGCGTGGCGGCGCGGGCGGTCCTGGAGCAGTGCCCGGCCAACCGGGGGGCGGCTGCGGCGGGCTCGGGCTCGGCAGGCGGCAGCCGCCCTGAGTAGCGTCCGATGAAGCTGCCCGCTGCCCGCCGCCGGCGTCCCACCCGTCCGCTGCCCCCAGCCGCAGCCTCGCTGGGGCCGCGCTCGCTCTGGTGCCTGGATCTGCGGGCGGTGGAGAGCTCGTGGAGCCAGCGGCCGCTGGAGGAGCTGCGCTATCTGGGGCGCGGCGGCCGGCTGGGGGCGCTGTTTTCGGAGATGGACATGGATCCGCGCTATCCGCTGTCGCGCAATGCGCAGCTGCTGGCGCCGGTGCGCATCCAGCGGCTGTTCGACGCGTTGTGCGAGGAGATGGCCGAGTCGGTGCTGCACGATGTGCCGGCGGCGGTGTGGCGGCCGCTCTTGCCGCTCTTGTGCCCGCAGGGGAGCGCGCAGTCGCCGTATCCCAAAGAGGCGGACGATGCCGCCGCTGCCACCGAAGGGCTGCTGCTGCTGGCCGAGGGCCGGCTGCACGCCGAGACCGCGGTGTTGCAGGTCAGCCGCGCCGTCAGTCCACCGCGAGAAAGCAGCGACGATCCACCGGTTGATCCGTCGCTTTGGTCCTATGTGATGGGGCACCTTTTGCCCATGCTCGACGCGGTGCGCGACCGCAGCCGCGCCTTGCTCATGGACGCAAGCTAGCTCGCTCTTTAGTGAACGGTGGGGCGGATGCGGCCGTCGTGGGCCTGCACTTCGGGGATGAGGCAGGTGACGTCCGAGTAGTCGAAGGGGCCGCCGGGGCCGTGGCCCTTGATGTTGCCCCACTGCGGGTCGTCAGCGGCGCAGCGGTAGCGCGGATCGAGCCCCAGCGAGCGGATGTAGTCGGCCAGGGCGTCGCGCAAGCTGATGCCGGTATTGAAGCGCGTGGTGTTGCGCTTGAGCACCGTGAAGCCGGAGCCACCGACGGAAATGTAGTCGTTGACCGCCACCTTGTAGCTGGCGAAGCAGTCGAGCGGCTTGCACTTCTTCAGGTCAACGCTGCCATCGCTCAGGCGACAGCCGTCGCCGAACGCGACATCGTACGCGAACGAGCCGATCCAGGCGTCGCGCTGGGCCTTGGTGGCGCGCAGCCGCTGGGTGCAGTTGGTCGGCACATTGTTCTGGTTGATCGGGCGGTTGTCGCACTGGAGCGAAAAATAGATGCCCGAGACCTGCACCTGGGTGCGGCAGCCGCGCTCCGCGGTCCTGGCGGCCACGAAGTCCATCATCTGGAGGATCTCGTCGCCCGAGAGGAACTGGGTCGTGATCGTGTTATCGAACGGAAAGACGTTGTAGAGCTGCTCCAGCGTCAGCGGTCCCGACTCGAAGTCGGCGCGGATGCCCAGCGAGTTGGTCAGGCCGAAGTCGGCCTCGGCCTCGCGGCGCAGGCGCATGGCAGTGGCGACGAGGTTGCCAACTTGTGAATCGCCGCCGCCGGGATCGTTGCGCAAGAGCTTGGGACAGGTGGCGGCGCCGGCCGGACAGGGGATCACGGCGTAGACCTGACCCAGGTTCAGCGTCTGCTTCATCTTGATCTCGTAGGGCTCCATGAGCCGAGCCATGTCGCCGTCGGAGGGAATGCAGACGACGTTGGGCCGCGGCTGCTTGCCCGTGCCCTTGTACGGACAGGTGACGACGGGATTCGACGGGTGCGGTGGATCGCAGCGGATCAGCGGATCGCACGGATCTTCGGGATCGCCCTCCTGCCACGGCCGGTCGGTGATGGGCGTGACGTGATAGGTGTAGCTCTTGATGAAGGTGCGACGCAGGCGCGGGTCGACGGCGTCGGGATCGCCCATGCGCACCACCATGTCGAGCGAGCCGATGAACTTGGCGAAAGCGCCGGAGTTTACGATCGCGGTGTGCCCGAGGAAGTTGCCGCTCTCGTCGTAGTGCGCCAGATCCACGGGCGGGTCGTACACGACGTGCAGGTGGCCGCCGAGCACGACATCGATGCCGTCGACATCGCCGAGCATCTGCAGGTTGGGATCGTTGGCCATGACCTCCGCGGTGTCTTCGGTAACTTCTGCAGCCACGACCTGATCCTCGTCGGGACCCGCGTGCGAGAGCAGGAACAGCAGATCCACCTGCGGCCGCAGCACCCGCACCAGCTCCTTGACCGACTGCTTGGCGTCGCGGGCGCGCAGACCCAGCGAGTTGTCGCCTTCGATGGAGCTGTTCAGCGACGAGATATTGCCGAGCCCGATGACGCCGATCTTGATGCCTTTCACGTTGTACATGGACATCGGATAGATCACGCGGCGCAGCTTGGGCTGCAGTGGATCGTCGGGATCCGCCCACTCATAGTTCGCGGCCATGATCGGAAAGCTGGGGCCGTTGTTCATCAGCTGTAGCCCCAGCAGCACCGCGCCCTTGTCGAACTCGTGGTTGCCGAGCGCCATGCCCTGCACGCCGAGCAGGCCCATGGCGCGCGTCTCGGTCTCGCCGTTGAACAGGTTAAAGATCGGCGCCCCTTGAAACATGTCGCCCGAGTCGAGGTGCAGCGAACGCGGGGCCCGCGCCCGCTCGCGCTTGACCAGCGTCGCCATGCGCGCAATGCCGCCCACCGTCGCGGTGGAAAAGTCCTGGCAGTTGCTGTCGCTCTGGCACGAGCGGCTGAAGTCGTTGCTGCACACGCCGTCCTCGCGGCAGGCGCCGGGCAGCACCAGCAGGCCCAGGTTGCGATCCGGCGTGTTGGGGGCGTACTGGTACGGAAGCAGCCGCGAGTGGACGTCAGAGGTGTGGATCAGGACCAGCCGCACGTCCTGACCGCGCAGATCCTCTGGCTCTCGGGTGTAGGTGCAGGCGAGCAGGCTCGTCGAGATTCCCAGGACGAGCAGCGCCGCTCGGGTGTCGCGCATGTGCGGAGCATAGCAGAATCGATCGCTCTGCCACCTCCGCACCTGGGCGATTGCGAGGTGGTCAGCTGACGGCGTCTTGCTCGGAAACAATCTGCTCGGGGTCGGCTTTCGCGAGGCGCGGGGAGGCCACCGGCGGCGCCAGCGGCTGCGTGAGGTCGCACAGATCGGCGTCCCCCGCTCCATAGAGCCCGATGCGGGCATAGCGCGTGCCCACGGGCAGCGCCTGGCCCAAGAGGGCGCGGGCCACCTCGCTCGGCTTGGCGCCGCCGTCGCCGAAGACGCGCAGCCGGGCGCAGATGATCGTCAGCGACGGATTCCACTCCAGCGCCTGCCGCAGCGGCTCGGCGATCTCCGCCGACGCGACCTCGGCGCTTATCAGATACCGTCCAACATCGATCGGCTTGGCCTCTTCTTTTTCCTTGCGCCGCTCCACGACGAGCGGGCGCTCGCGGTGGCTGGCGACCAGCGCGGCCATCGACGACAGATCCAAGAGCGGCGGCTGTCCCTCGGCGCTCTGCGTGGGCACTCCGATGGCAATCTCCATGACCTCGATGAGGCGCGACAGCGGCGGCGCACCGTCGGGCAGATGGACCACGCGATCGATCGAAAAGCCCTCGGGCGCCGCGGCCTGAAGGCGCGCCTGAAGCTCGCTCGCAGAGAGCATCTCACCGTCGGGACTTGCCTCCAGCCGCAGGTCCAGGATCTCGCTCAGGCTGTGGATGCCCAGGCCCAGGGCCGGTCCGAAGCTCATGTCGGGCTTGGGGTGGAAGCCGCGCGTGTAGATCATCTCGAGCTCGGCGCGGCGCAGCATGCGCTGGAGCAGCCGCATGGTGTCCAGATGCGCGATGAACGCGGCGCGTCCGACCTTGTGATAGCGGATGCGGTAGCGGTGGCCGGCGGTCTGGGTGAACGCCACCGGCGGCCGCTTCTCGCCGCGCTTGACCACGCGCTCCTGCCGGCGCTCAGCGTTGCTGGGCGCGGGCAGCGGCGGCTTCTCGGCGCCGAGGGTGCGCAGGTAGACCAGCCGCTCCTCGCGCATCTGCGTCATGTCGCAGGCGACGCCGCAGTCGTAGCAGACCAGGCGCCGCTTTTCGGCCAGCGCCTCTTCGACGTTGTTGTGGTGCAGCAGCGAGCCAAAGGGCTTTCCGCACGGCGGCGACAGCCGATCCTTGAGCGCCTTGCGGTACTCGTCGAGCAGGAAGCCGTCTTCAAGACCGATGTCGAGGTGGTCCCACGGCAGCCGCGCGTCGACGGGCAGCGTCATGTAGTAGGGGGTGGGGTCGATACCCACCTCGGCGATGCTCTGCTCCCAGATCGAGATGCTGAACTGCTCGTCCCAGCTGTCGAAGCGCGCGCCCTTGCGCCAGGCGAGCTCGATGACATCGGCCAGCGGCCGGTCGCCGCGCGACAGCATTCCCTCGACCCACGACATGTCGCGCTCGTGGTACTTGAGCTGGATGTGCTCGCGGCGGGCGTGGTCGCGCAAGAGCCGCTGCTTGCGGGCGATGTCGTCGCTGGTGTCCTGGGCGCACCACTGAAACGGCGTGTGCGGCTTGGGCACGTGGCTCGATACCGAGACGGTCACATCGGCGTCCTTGCGGATGCGCTGCCCGAGGCGACGCAGGCGGCCGCCGGTCTGCACGATGCCGGCGACATCCTCGTCGGTTTCCGTCGGCAGGCCGATCATGAAGTAGAGCTTCATGCGCGACCAGCCGCGGCTGAAGATGTTCTCGGCCGAGCGGGTGATGTCCTCTTCGGTGACGTTCTTGTTGATGACGTCGCGCATGCGCTGGGTGCCGGCCTCGGGAGCAAACGTCAGGCCGGTGGCGCGCACGCTGGCCATCTCGTCGAGGATCTCGGGGTTTAAGCCATAGGCGCGCAAGGACGACACCGACAGCGAGACCTTTTCCTCGCGCAGGCGGCCCATGACCTTCTTCATGAGCGGCAGGATGCACGAGTAGTCGGCGGTGCTCAGCGACGTCAGCGAGGTCTCGTCGTGGCCGCCGTTCTTGATGCCCTGGACGACGCTCTCGACGATCGAGTCGGGGCTGCGCTCGCGCACCGGGCGGTAGATCATGCCGGCCTGGCAGAAGCGGCAGCCCTCGGTGCAGCCGCGGGCAATCTCGACGCTGACGCGGTCGAAGATGGCCTCGGCGTACGGCACCGGCGCGTCGGTGGGGAAGGGGAACTTGTTGAGATCGCGGACCCAGGTTCGCAGCACCTTTTCCGGCACGCGCGGATCGGTGGGCTGATCGACGACCACGCGGTGCGACAGCGGATCCAGGCTGGTCGTGTAGAGCTCGGGGACGTAGATGGCGCCGCGCTCGGCAAGGCGGATGAGCCGCTCGCGCCGGGGCAGCCCCTGCCGCTTCATGGCCGCGTAGTAGATCAGCAGATCCGGCAGCACCTCTTCGGCTTCGCCCAGGAGGAAGCAGTCGAAGAAGGGGGCCATGGGCTCGGGGTGGGTCGCCGTCGGGCCGCCGCCGATGATCAGCGGGTGGTCGTCGCCGCGATCCGCCGCCCGCAGCGGAATGCCGCCGAGGTCGAGCAGGGTCAGGCAGTTGGTGTACGTGAGCTCGTACTGGAGCGACATGCCGACGACGTCGAAGTCGCGCAGCGGGCGCGCCGACTCCAGCGTCACCAGCGGCAGGCTGCGCCGGCGCAGCTCGCCCTCCATGTCGACCCAGGGCGTGAACGTCCGCTCGCACAGGATCTGCGGATTCTTGTTCAGCAGCGAGTACAGGATCTTGGTCCCAAGGTGGGACATGCCGATCTCGTAGGCGTCGGGGAACGCCAGCGCGAGCCGCACGCCGACGCTGTTCCAGTCCTTGCGCACCGACTGGTACTCGCCGCCGAGATAGCGGGCGGGCTTTTCGACCGAGGCAACGAAGTCCGCGTACGGGTGATCCACAAGATTGGACATGTCAGCCCACCACCAGGTTGAGCAGGCGACCCTTGACGAAGATCACCTTGCGAATGGTCTTATCCTGAACATGCTGGGCGACGTTGGCGTCTCGCAGGGCGAGCTCCTTGGCCGTGCCTTCGTCGGCGTCGGGCGCGACCAGGACCTCGCCGCGCCGCTTGCCGTTTACCTGCACCACGACCGTGACCTGGTCGTCGCGGGCGATCTCGTCGTCGCACACTGGCCAGGCGTGGCTGGCCACGAAGTCCTGGTGGCCCAGCAGGCGCCAGAGCTCCTCGCAGATGTGCGGGGCCATGGGCGCCAGCAGCAGCACCGCGCTCTCCAGCGCCTCGCGCAGGGCGACCGACTGCCCGAGCTTGCTCGCCTCGGCGCGGGCCAGGTAGTCGCTGACCTCGTTGCACAGCTCCATGATGGCGGCGATTGCGGTGTTGAACTGGAGCCGCTCGAAGATGTCGCTGGTCACGCGGCGGATGGTCTTGTGCGTCTTGCGGCGCAGGACCGTGTCCTCGGCGGCCGGCTCCGACGCTGCCTCCGTCCTGGGCAGCGCCAGCGAGCGCTGAACCAGGCGATGCAGACGTCCGAGGAAGCGGCTGGAGCCCTCGACGCCGCTCTCGCTCCACTCGAGCACCGAATCGGGCGGCGCGGCAAACAGGCAGAACAGCCGGGCAGTGTCGGCCCCATAGCGATCGATGAGCGTCATGGGCTCGACGACGTTGCGGAACGTCTTGCTCATCTTCATCTGGCGCAGGTGCTCGGCCAGCTTGCCGCACTTCTTGCAGTGGCCGTCCTCGACCTCCTCGGGGTAGAGGTAGTCGTGCTCCTTGCACCGATAGGCGTCCTTGAGGACCATGCCCTGGGTGAGCAGGCGGCTGAACGGCTCGCGCAGATCTTTGGGCAACAGGCCCCAGTCGCTGAGCATCTTGGTGAAGAAGCGCGCATAGATGAGGTGCTTGGTCGCGTGCTCGGAGCCGCCGATGTACAGGTCAACGGGCAGCCATGAGAGGCCCTCAGCGTCGAGGATTCCCGCCTTAAACTGCGGCGCGGTGTAGCGCAGGAAGTACCACGACGACTCCATGAAGCCGTCCATGGTGTCGGTCTCGCGACGGGCCGGTCCCTGGCAGATGGGGCAGCGGGCGCGCGACCACGTCGGGTGGGTGGCGAGCGGCGACTGACCGCTGGGCACAAACTCGATGTCCTCGGGCAGCAGCACCGGCAGCTCGGCGTCGGGAACCGGCTGGTAGCCGTGGCCGCCTTCGAGGCACTCGACCATGGGGATGGGGCAGCCCCAGTAGCGCTGGCGCGAGACCAGCCAGTCGCGCAGGCGGTAGTTGACGGTCTTGTCGCCGTGGCCGCGCTCGGCGAGCCAGGCGGTGATGCGCCCCTTGGCCTCTTCGCTGGGCGTGCCGTTGAACTGGCCGGAGTTTACGAGGGTGCCGGGCTCGACGTAGGCCGCGGTCATGTCGTCCGGACGCAGCTCCTGCCCGGGCTGCTGGATCACGACCTCGATGGGCAGCTGGTACTTGCGGCCGAACTCGAAGTCGCGCTGATCGTGCGCCGGAACGGCCATCACCGCGCCGGTGCCGTAGTCCATGAGCACGAAGTTGGCGATGTAGACCGGCATGCGCCGGCCGTTGGCGGGATTTACGACGTAGGCGCCGGTAAAGACGCCCTCTTTTACGTAGTCCTCGGCGCCGCGGCGGATTTTATCTTCAGCCCGGACCTTGGTGACAAAGGAGGTGACCGCGGCCTCGTGGGCGCTGCCGCGGGCCAGGCGCAGGGCCAGCGGGTGCTCGGCGGCGATCGACATGAAGGTCGCGCCAAACAGCGTGTCGGGGCGCGTGGTGAAGACCTCGATGTCGGTCGTCTCGGGGCTGCTACCTTCTGCTGGAACCGGCGTCTCCAGGGCGAACTTGATGCGCGCGCCCTCGGAGCGGCCGATCCAGTTGTGCTGCATGGTCAGCACCTTGTCTGGCCACTTGCCGGCGAGCTTCTGCAGATCGTCCAGGATCTCCTGCGCATAGGCGGTGATGCGGATGAACCACTGCGTGAGCTCGCGCTGCACCACCACCGACTGGCAGCGCCAGCACAGGCCGTCCTCGACCTGCTCGTTGGCAAGCACGGTGGCGCAGGTCGGGCACCAGTTGACGAGCGCCCCTTTGCGATAGGCGATGCCGCGCTTCCACATCTCGATGAAGATGCGCTGCTCATGGACGAAGTAGTCGGGATCGCAGGTGCTGAGCTCGTGGCCCCAGTCGTAGGACTGGCCGATGCGTTCGAGCGGCCCCTTCATGGCGGCGATGTTCTTTTCGGTCCACAGGCGCGGGTGAACGCCGGCTTTGATGGCCGCGTTTTCCGCCGGCAGCCCGAACGAGTCCCAGCCCATCGGATAGAGCACGCGAAAGCCGCGCATGCGATGGGCGCGCGCCTGCACATCGCCGATCGAATAGTTGCGCACGTGCCCCATGTGGATGCGACCCGAGGGATAGGGAAACATCTCCATGAGGAAAAACTTGGGTCGCGGATCCAGGCTGCCATCCGCGCGTCGGGCGGGCGGCGCCGAGAAGATGCCCGACTCGCGCCAGGCTCGCTGCCAGCGCGGCTCAAGCTCCTGCGGGTCGTACTTTTCGGCCGGGGTAGGGCCTGCGACCTGCTGTGGTTCTTGGTCCTGCTTGGTCCCGTCTTGCTGCCGGTCGTCGTGTATCATTGCGGAGGGCAAGCTACCACAGCTTTGAACTTGTTTGAATGATAGGACCTGTGCCAGAGTACCGATGTCTACCGGGAGTCGAGCCACAATCGAGCCACATCGACCAAGTAGCTCGACTTCAGCTCCGCGCCTGTAGATTGGCTTCCCCAGCGCCCAGAATGCGTGATATTCTGCGTAAATAGACGCGATAAGAGCATGATCCCAAGACCCCTCCAGACGGTTCGGAACCCTGCGATGCGACGTGAATCCAAGCTTTCCTACCTGCTGGGCGCCGCGGCGCTGGCTGGTGCGCTGTTTTCGGCGCGACCAGCGCACGCGATTGGCGATGGAGCGCCCATCGACATCAACAAGTTTCACCCGGCCGCGGGTAATCAGAAACTAGTCACGGTCGACCTGGCTGACGTGGGGCCGCACCTCGAAGTGGTGCCGCAGCTGTTCCTGCACTACGCTCGTCGGCCGCTCATCTACACCCTGGGCGGCGTTCCCAAGGCCGACCTGGTCAAGAATCGCCTGACCGGGGACCTGTCGGTGTCGCTGGCCCTGTGGCGTCGGCTGCAGATCGCCCTCGAGCTGCCGGTGACGCTGTACCAGAACGGCGAGGCACCGAGCGCGTTCGTCGCGGATCCCAACGACCCCAACTCCAAGGCGCCGCCGACGAACCTGGCCACGGCCGGTCAAGAGGATCTGCGCCTGACGGTCAAGGGCGTCTTCTGGAACAACCGCAACTTCGACATCCTCGGCACGAACTTCGGCGTCGGCGCCATCGGCGATCTGTCGCTGCCCACCGGAAATGCCAACAGCTACCTCGGCTCGCGACTGCCGACGTTTACACTCAAGGCGATCGCGCACATCAGCTGGCGTCGGCTGACCGCGGCGCTGACCTTCGGCGGCCTCTTCAGCTCCGCCGAGCAGATCTACAACATCAAGACGGGCCTCGGCATCGTCTTCGGCGGCGGTCTCCAGGTCGAGATGTTCCGCTGGCGCATCATGCCGTTCTACGCCGTCGCTGAAGTCTTCGGCAGCTCGGTCCTGCAAGATCCGAAGTTCATCTCGGCCAAGAACACCCCGGCCGAGCTGTCGGTGGCCCTCAAGACCTCGTACAAAGAGTGGACGATGTTCGTCGGCGGTGGTCCAGGCGTGAGCCCCGGTGCCGGCGTTCCCGACGGGCGCGTCTACGTTGGCGCAACCTACGCGTGGCGTCACATCCCGCAGCGGCCGCGTCCCGAGCCGCCGCACGACGAGTGTCCGAACCTGCCCGGCGCTCAGGGCACCATGCCGCCGGGCATGATAAAGGACGCTGGCGGCAACTGTGTCGAGCCGCCGCCGCCGCCGCCGCCGCCGCCGCCGCCGGTTCCGCCGCCGGTCTGTGGCGAGGGCCAGGAGCAGACGCCCACGGGCTGCCAGGACAAGCCCAAGCCGGCCGTGCACGTGACCGTGACGCCGACCCGGCTGATCCTGTCGGAGCGCATCTTCTTCGACTTCGACAAGGACACCATCAAGCCGATCAGCTTCCCGATCCTGGATGAAGTGGTGCGCGTGCTCAAGGCGCGGCCGGACATCAAGCGGATGCGCATTGAGGGCCACACCGACAACAAGGGCTCGGATATGTACAACCTCGACCTGTCGCACCGTCGCGCGGCCTCGGTCATGGTGTACCTGGTCGAGCACGGCGTCGAGACGTGGCGTCTGACCTCGGCGGGCTTCGGCTTCCGCTGCCCGATCGTGCCCAACGACACGCCGGACAACCGCGCCCAGAACCGCCGCGTGGACTTCATCATCATCGAGCAGGAGGGCGTTGTGGTCGAAGCGCCCAAGTGCAAGGTCCCGCAGCTTCCGAACCGCTAGTCCCCGCTGCTTCGGGAGAGCCCGCCGCGGCTCTCCCTTCCCCCCTTCTCCGCAGCCTCTCCCCCATCAGCTGAAGACCCAGGCCGGCAGCCAGCATGGCGCCGCAAGCCCAGGGTC
>Ga0075163_10002083_pt1 | contig 26971 bp, 12 predicted proteins | sample JI1023141ADNA_FD_71478 | JGI IMG/M metagenome (GOLD analysis project Ga0075163, IMG submission 71478) | Wastewater effluent complex algal communities from Wisconsin, to seasonally profile nutrient transformation and Carbon sequestration -... | ecosystem: Engineered > WWTP > Effluent > Algae...
GTTAACGCCCTTTTTCACAGAAATGTGCCGTCTACCCCTCTTTCCTTCATCACAATTGCTAAACAAACTCTCTGGCATTTGACTCCCTTGTCTGATACTCAAAAGCTTATCTTGAAACTCTTGGGGCTTCCTTTGAGAACTTTCTCAAAATTGGTTCCAGCAATCTCAAAATCTGATTTTCATTCACGCGAACCGTAAGTATACAACCTAATTTTATTTAGTCTCTTTGTGACTTTTTTATTGAAACTTCTCTTTATGCATTGAAAAGACTACAGTATTGTAAAGAGAAATTCTATTTTTAATATTTTTGATCTACAATAAACCTCTACTATTAAAAAAATACCTTAATAATTTATAAAATTATTTGGTTTACAAATTAATACTAAAATTTTAATAAAGTAACCGTAACTTAATACTCAAATAATGCTCAAGCCCTTCATCAAGAAGACAGAAATAAATCCTCTTAGTTTCAAACTACACAACTATTTGCTAGGTAGTTTACTTATAGCTATTGTTTTCTCTTTTATTTATTCATCAAATTTGTTGTTATTTATTGAACAAAAATACTGGGATTTTTTAGTAAAATTCCAAACAAACCAAAATCTGTCTGACCAAATAATTGTTATTTCCGCTGATAGTGAAGAATGGCCAATTCCAGAAGAAAAATTTTTAGAGTTAGTTGAAAAACTAGAAACAATTCACCCTGCTGTAGTAGCATATAATTTTCCTATCGCTAGTAAACTGACTCAAAGGCTTGCTAAGACTCTAACACCTTCTATTTATCAATCACAATCAACACCAAATGATAGTTTAATTACACCCTCTTCCTTGTTTATTGACTCAAAATCTGCTTTAGCTATTACCTTAGCAGATAGTGATGGTGTTTTTCGCAAACAACCTTTACTTTTTAATACAAACAGTGGCCCAGAACCTACATTTCCACTTGCAATTCTAATAGCTCTAGACCAATCAAAAACCAAAATTATCTTAGAAAACAACAAAATCAAACTAGGCGATAATACTATTTTATTAGATAAATTTTTTAAGCTAGCAATTTTTTTTGTTGGTTCAGCAAAATCTTATTCTTATTTTCCTATAAGTAAAATTTTGTCAGGAGAAATTACAACTGACCAATTATCAGGAAAGATTCTTTTTATTGGGCCTACCAAACCAACTAATGCTCGTATGTTTACTACTCCTACCACATCTGCTCAATCACTAATACCTGAAACAGAATTTCTTGCTTTAGCAACTAATACTATTCTAAATAAAAAAGAACTTAAGCAATTTCCTGATACTTTATTTATATTTTTATTATTTATTTGTCTAATTACAAGCAGTTTTATTTTTCTAAAATTAACTCCACTAAATGGATTAATCTTATTTACTCTAATAAGTCTATTATTTACACTTAGTGGATTTATGGTGTTTAGTAAATTCTATTATCAAATACCAGTTATTCACTTAAATATATCTCTAGGTTTCTCTTTAATTACCATTACAACACTTCGTATTTCTAATTTAAATTCCTCTATTAGAACACTATTACTATATTTAAGATTTCATGATCGTGGCACAATTTCACTAAATGAACAGCAAAGAGGAGAGACTATAAATGATGATAAATGGTGGGAAACAATTGCTGATATATCATCTCAATATTTAACTGTCCAAAATCAGTTATTTATGGAAAAACCCCCTAATGAAAAGCATTTAAAATTTGTTTGCCAGCGTGGTATTAATCTTAGTGAAGTTATTGAAAAAAGGCGAGATATAACACGTACTCCTTATAAATTTGTAATGGATCTTAGAAGTCCTCAAGTGATTGAACGTTTTTTTTCAGATAATCGACTAGCTTTAATGGTGCCTCTTGTATATGGAACCTACTTGATGGGTTTTTGGGTATTGTTAATTGATAAAGATATAAATTTTTATAAAAGAAACGAAAAAATTATTTCATTATTAAGTAATGAAATATCTACTTCCCTAATTACTAAACAACAGACTAAAGAATTAAGAAATAATTTTTTATTTGACATGTTTAATTTAGAACGCCTCTCTTTAGAACTAAACTCACTAAGAGAACTTACTGAACGATTACTCTATGAAAGAGAATTATTATCTTCAATACTTGATTCAGAGGCTGACGCTATAGCTGCCTGTAATTTGTTAGGCAAGATTTTCATCTACAATACCACTCTAATAAAAATACTAGACAGTGCTAAAATAACTTTTAACAAAAATAATTTTTTTGAAACTATATGTTTACTCAGTAAATTTGATAGTAATAAATTTCGAAGTGACTTAACAAATATTATCCAAAAATCAGAGAGTACAAGTTTTGCAGTAAGTATTTCGTCAGAGGAAACCAATAAGTTTTATAACCTAACAATATGTCCAATTGCTCCTCCTGCTGATTCTGTTAATCAATCGATTCGTGGTTTTATTTTTACTTTAATTAATATAAAAGAGTACAAAGAGTTTGATGAGGCTAAAAGTAAACTAATTAGTAATATAACTAATACAAGTCAAAATTTTCTTACTCCAATCATTGGTTATAGTGAATTATTACTAGAATCTGCTAACATATCAGAAGATGATAAAGAAATGGTTTCTTATGTAAATGAACAAGCACAAAAATTAGCAAAACTTCTTTATCAAACATCTTCTATGGCAGATACAGATATTGTTGCTTCACAAACTAAATACGCTCCAATAAATCTAATTTCTTTGATAAAAGAAGTACTCAATGATCTCTACTTACTCACTTCAAATAATGATGTCAAAATAGATTTTCAGTACCCTCAAGTTATACCTGCAATTATTTGCCAAAGAATAGATATTAGGCTATCTATTAGTACTTTTCTTAGTTTTTTAATAGAACATACTTCACCAAACCAAAGCATTTTTATTAACTTAATTGAAAGAGAAAAAGACATAGTAATTGAAATGAATACAACAACTGGAGGGTTACCAACAAAAGTTATTGATGGTTTACTAAAAAATAACTCTTTTAACCATGCAGTTTCAGAAAGCGGCCTTTTACAAGCTAAACAAGTTTTTCAAGCTCATAATGGATTGTGTCAAATTGAAAGCTCATTAGGATCAGGTATAAAAATATTTGCCACTATATCAAAACATATGAATTATGAATAAGTAGAATGACTTATAATATAAATGATATAAAAAATCTGAAGGATCTTTAACTAAGCAGAATAACGTATGTTAAAAGAAGGATTTGTAAGAAAAATATTTTTGTGAAAAGGCTTATATTTTGCTCATGACGCAAGTGCGTTAACCTTTTCATTTTATAGCTACTTTTGTCTACCTTTCAAAAATATGAAGGGGTTTTTCAGTATAAAGAATATAAATATTTATAAACTTTTAATTTATGATTTATTAATTATTTATGATTATAGTGTTATTCTAGTCTGTTATTTTGTTAAAAAATGTATAGTTCTTACAAATTCGATATTTTAATACTATTAAATTCGATTCCTAACTATCAAATTGTTCATTAGTAAATTGATCTTTATGAATAACATATCATAAAGATACTATATGTTATTCATAAAATATTTAAGCTACAAAAAATACTATATAAATTTTTGGGGTTTGGTAAATGGCTATATTTACAGGTAAATTAGAGTTCCAAGAATCTAATAAAAAAAAGGTACTTGTTATTGATGATGATCCAATGGTAAGACGTCTTCTTAAACGAATAGCAAAAACTTTGGATCTTATAGTCATTGAAGCACAAGATGGTAGAGATGCTTTTGATTTTCTCTTTGAAAAAACAAAACTTTATGGATTACCCGATTTAATTCTTGTTGATGTATATATGCCTCACATGGATGGTATTTCTTTTTGTAATAAGATTAAGAAAGAACTTTCTTTTTCATTAAATAGAGTAATTATTATTTCTGCCATTTCTAATAAAGAAGAAATGGATAAAATTCAAAAACTAGAAACAGGAGGTTTTATTCGAAAACCTTTTTCTATTGAGGATGTTCGTCAGCTTATTAAATCTCTCTTAGAAAAGATAGAAAACCTTAAAAGCCCTTATGGAGAAACTGATTTTGCAGTTAATCATACTTTATCTCAAGAGGTTAAAGGGAGTACCTCTCTTGGAAAAGAAAACACAACAAGTAAAACCAAAAACCTTCAAGAAAATCTTAACCAGATAATACCTTTTCCAATCAATACTTTAATTGTTAACTCAACAAAAATTGTAGAAGATGGCAATAAAACTGATTCCTCGTCTCTACAAATTATAGATAAACAAAGTCAAAGCTCATTGGATAAAGGACAAGAACCAGAGATAAAAACCCAAAATGTAGATGAGCTTGAAGGGTTTATAGAAGAAATTATTGACTCTTTCACTTTTACTCCTACAAACAGTGTAGTTAGTGCTCACAACACAACAAATTCTTTTTTAGAAACAACAAATGATCAATTTCAGTATTTATCTACTAACCACAAACAAGACAATAAACTAACACCAGAAGATTTAGATAATTTAACTAAAGAAACAATGCAATTTGTTGAAAAGTTAGAGCAACTAAACATAAAAACCTCTTCTAATTTTACTGTAAACACAAATGAAGACATAAAAACAGCATTTTTTGAACATTTCTACTTAGGGCAATCTTATTTTGAGATGGGGGTTTTTGATAATGCAATAGAAGAGCTTGAAATAGCTTACAATATTATTCAAGACACCAATTTTTACCCATGTAACTTCTCTTGTTCTATATTATTAGCACAATGTTTTATAAACCAAAAAATGTTTGGTAATGCTTTAGATTGGCTAAGAACAGCTTTATATTCAATACCCTACAAAGAAGATGCTTTATTTTTAGGTTTATTTTACCAGCTAGGCAAAATATACAAAAAATTAGGCGAAAATAAAAATACTATTTGAAAATTACCCAACATTAAAACGTTCTTAGGATTATCAAATGTCGCTTTCAGGAACATCAATATTTTGTTGATTGCGTTAGAATCAATTAATTACAAAACAACTTTGATAAACATAAATAAACTTCTATTTACTTAGGATGATAAATGAAATTTGTTAGCCTATTAAAAAAAATAAGCACTTTAAAATTTTCTAGCTGGCATATTAACCTAAGTATTATGGTTATTTTGCTTTTTATAACAGTATTATTCTTATCTAGCAATATTTCTGTGCCTATTTTTTACAAAAATGGTTTGGCTCATTCTGTTATTATGCCAATTCTAATTGGGTTAATAATAATGGCGTTAGGAGCAGAAATTTTTGGTTGGACATTTTCAGGTTTAATTGTGCCTGGATTCTTGGCCCCAATTATTCTAATTGAACCTTTAGTAGCAACAGTAATGATAACTGAAGCAATCATTTCTTATTATTGTGTATTAGGATTATCTAACCTAGGTACAAAAACTGATTTATGGTCTGAGTTTTTTGGGCGCGAGCGTTTCTTTGCTATTCTTTTAATCAGCACAGGGGTACGTTTGTTAATTGAAGGAACTTTAATCCCAATTATTGGCCGTTTAGTTATCCAACAATACCAAAATGTTTTTGACTATCAAAACTCCCTATATAGTATTGGTTTTATAGTAGTTCCATTACTAGCAAATATGTTTTGGAACACTGGTTTGAAACGTGCAATATTCCCAATAGTATTTTCTATTACATTAACTTGTATTATTACCTACTATTTCCTAGTCAATCACACTAACTTTTCTATAGGGTATTTTTGGTTAATTTTTGAGCAGCCTTCAATTGGTTTTACAGCTAATCCCAAAGCACACATTATACTTTTGACTAGTGCCTTTATTGCCTCACATGCTAACTTAAGGTATGGTTGGGACTTTAATGGTATCATGACACCAGCCTTGCTTGCTCTTATTTGGCCAACACCATTAAAACTACTTTTTACAGTTATTGAAGCTTTATTCATCCTTTTTATTGCACGGTTTATTTCTACAAGAAAAAGATTTGAGACTACCACTTTAGAAGGGCCACGGAAAACAGTTTTACTCTTTACTATATCTTTTCTACTCAAAATGGCAACCGACGCTATTATTAATCTTTGGAAACCAGGTTTCAACTCTATAGATTTTTATGGGTATGGTTATCTTTTATCTACTTTATTAGCCGCCAAAATGTGGCAAAAACGTAGTATTAATACTGTATTAATCCCAACTCTAAGAGTTTCTTTAATAGGTGCGATAATTGGCCACTTGATAGGTTTTTCTTTAACACTATTGCCTATAAACAATAACATAGCTACAAAACTATCAACTCAGCTTAACAATAACTTAACTTATGTTGAAAGAACAGATGAAAATCTTTATAAAGTAACACTATTTTCTCGCGGACGTATTAAAACAGCTACACCCAATAATCCTACTACCCCAATAGGTTTTGCAGAATATGAGCGGTTTAATACAGTCTTAAATATAATTACTAGTTTTCAAAGTTCTCCCAATAAAGAAGACTCCCAATTTTTGGGCATCTCAAATCTTCTTTCTCAAATCAACTACGAAACCGTTCTTTTTAAAGATCAATCACAACAAGTAACAGACATTTTGCTACGTGAAAGCAATAGTGAAAGGGAGTTGAAAGGTTGGGGGTTACTTCTTTTTTCAGTAAAACCTTCTACGAATTTAATTATAGTAGTACCCAACCCTGTTGAACAAAAAGATTCTTTAGAAACAGCAATTTTAATGTATCAGAAACTCAATGCTCGTGCTTTGATAGTTGCAGGTGCGTATAAACAAAGAGGTAGAAACTTAAACATTGAAAGTGTTCTACCAGAACGTAGCATTTTTAATCTAGCTATAAAAAAATATATTGACCAAGACACTACTACTATAGAAATACATAGTTCAACTAGGGAAGCAGAAGTTATTGTTTATAATGAGCTAGCAACTAATCTTAACCTACATTTAATCAAAGAACTTACAGGAGATTTTAATTTAGTTATAAACAAAACTGATCACTCTAGAGCAAGGCAAACACAAAATAGTTATATTGAAGTGTGGTTAAATAACAATTTAGCAGCAGATAATTTAGCAAAAAATTTACCCATCAAAGGATTTGCAGAAACAGATTTATTTAAAGAAGGTTTTTTTTATGAATGGATACAAAAGAATGAATCTTTGTTGTCTTATGTTTCACAAAATAACATACAAACAGTAACAAAAGATGAAATAACTTTTTTAGATGAGCAAGTGTTAACACCTTTGTTTACTGACACTGAAAAAATTTCTTCTTTAAAGTTGAAAAGACTACAACTGATGTCTTATTTGTTAGGCTATCGCAGCGTTTTATTTTCTTCTACAAGTGATAATGCCAAGTACTTAATCTTAACTGAACAAACCCCTCGCACCCGTTATTTAGAGACGATTATAGTTAGGTTAACTCAATCAGCTCCATTGATTGTAGAAGTACCTAACGCTGTATTAGAGAAAAAAAGCTTAGATTTTGCCTTAAGATTTTTTGAAAATTCTAATGCTACAGTGATGCTCATTTCTGGCGCTTCTTTTATAAGAACTAGCGATATGCGGGAGGCTATTACTAGCGAAATTTTTAACGTTGCTCATCAACGTGCTCAAAGTTTATTATCCTATGACCAAAAACTAAACCCATTAGTAATTCAATTTCGTAGTACAAAAATACTGGCAGAAGAAATTGGTGGTGATGTTGTTATTAGCACAGGAAGTGAGATAATTGACAAAAATCAATTATTATTTTCTTTGCAACTAATTATTAATAAACTTACTAAAATGGGACATAAAGTTGTTTTCTATGACGGTTCAAAAGAAAGAATAATGTTTAATTTAAAGAATAACCCTCAAAAAAATTTTTCAGACCTTTATTTTCCTAAAACCTTTTTATCTCTTTGGGTAGCACCTAATATATCGGCTTCCCCAAGAATAGAGCAAGAAACAAAAGTAGCTAAATCACATGCTTTGGCACTTAAGCTAGAAATTAAAGAAGGCTCTTTAGCAAGCTTAATAAGTGCTTCAACAATTATTTCACAAGAGCTTACACAAGAACCACTTACACAAGATAATTTTGAACCTATTATTAAACTAATTAAACGTTACCAAGAATTACACAATATTAATGATTTCAAAAATATTATTAGCTATATAAATAATCAAAATTACCAAATACTATATTATGAAGATAAAGTTACTAGTCATGGTTTTTTAGTCTTAAAAAGAAAAAATGTTTTGTTACATATTTTTCGTATTACAAATTTAGCAGATTCTCAAAGCGAACTTTCTTATTCTGATAAAAACTTTTCTGGAAAATTATCAGAGTTTATTTTTAGTAACCAAATTTGGTTAAAATTATTGCCATGAAAAAAAAATCACTCTTACTCATAGCCATAGTTTTCATCTCAGCCCTTACATTGGTTTGGACTTGCTGGAAAATTTTTAACTTATCCACATCAAATGAAAATATAGAAGAAAAAATACAAAATAGTAGATTGGTACAAGCTTTTCGTATTACCTTTACTTCAAGCATAGTTTTCGCTCTATCGCCTGAAAATAAAGAATTAAAACTAGAATCATACTTAGAAATTGATCCAAAAAATCTAATGGAGTTTTACGATTATGGTTTAGAGGTTCAATTACTTGAAGAAGATAAATCTATTTGGCAAAACAAATTTTATGAAAGAACCAAAAAAACTTTAATAGCCCAACCAGAATTACAAAAGCTTAACGAATCAGCATTTTATCTAAATGCTAGTGTTACTCCTACAGACAGTAGGTTAACAACTATAAATTTGCCTATTCTTAACAAAAGTAAAAAATATTTATTAAAAATTACTCTAACATCTGATTCATATTCACAAAGTGCAGTTATTCGTTTAGCTAATATTAAAACTAGAACTCCTGAAGAAGCATTGCGCAACTGGAAATACGTTGAGCCTAATACTCAAGATCAAATGCTTAGTAATTTATTAACTACAGCTCAACAATCTCGCCGTGACCTTATAATCAAACTAATGTCACGTAGTTTAGAATATTTAATTCCTGAAGGAAAAATTGATAAAGATTTTTATGGAGTAAATTTATATATTGCAAAAAACTTAGAAAACCCTTCAGAATCTTTTATTCAACCAGGTGGGTATCTTCTTGGAGTACAAAATACAGCCATTTACCAAACACAAACACCTGGAAAAATAAACTTTTCTGCTAAATTTAAAGATGGTACTAAAGTACCAACACAATATATAGAATCTAGTCCTAAGCTAGAAATAGATAAACCTACTGATATTTTGTCTAATATACAATATTTAATTAAAAATCTTAGTGGAAAACCTATTTTGTTAAATACAGAATTTCAAGCTAACAATAATGACAAATTAACATTATTAGAACCAATATTTGTAACTAACAGTTACTATCTTATTGGGCCTAACTTACCAGAAAAAATTGTTGCTGACATTTCAAGCTATCCTGAACGACTTCGTATAGTTACCCGTGCACATTTCATTAATACTACTGATATTGGCAAAAAATCATATACTGTATTTTTTAGAGCTTTAGACAAAAATAACCAAGAAGTTTTATCAGGAAAATATCAAGCTGAGTCAGTATTTGAAACATTTGATTCTTATAACTCTGAATCAGCAATAGATATAGGAGAAGCCGTTGGGCGCCGACATGTTGCTTATCTTTATCTGCCTAAAACAACCAATTTAGTAGAATTAGAAAGTGATAAAGATATTTTAATATCTTTATCAACAAAATTAGATAGCTCAATAAATAAATTGTATAAAACTAGTATTGATACTCAAAATATAGTTCTTATTCCAGAATCTCAAGATAAAAAAGCTATTTTAAAAAACACCTTTAAAATAAATGAAGAAATTTGTAATCAACCTAAAAAAACCTTAGTTGGTCACCAAAATAATAGTAATAATAAAAATAATCTTGCAGAAATACCTCCTAATTGGTTTTCATTTAGACCAATAAACTTTCAAAAATTAGCTGATTTAAATCAATATAAAGTACTTGCAGTAGCATCTGATCCAAATTGTGTAGAACCTCTTTATGTAGGCATAGTCCAAAACTCATCCAAAGCATCCTTTCCAAGAGAAGAATTAGAAGGAGTTACACTTTGGCCAGAAAAAAGTTACCCAGTAGAAATATTTGAACCTATTAATATTTCTCTACAACAACCTAATCAAAATCTTTGGCAAAACTACTGGTATACACCCCTTAAACCTACAAACCCTGTTTTTGTTGATCCGTTACCTAATAATAATGGCTCTGTAAAAATAAAATTTCAGCTAGAAAAAACTGACTCTCAGTATAATCATTTATTAGTAAATTCTATCCCTGAAAATACTTTAATCAAAAGTCATACTTTAACAGGTAAAACCAATATTAAAACTGATATAAATAAAAGTTTTTCTATCAAGCTAGATAATCAAAATCAAAACGAGCGTTTTTTTATTAACGGTCAACTTGTAGGAGAAAAGCCAAAAGAAATCTGGTCTGAGAAAAACTATTTTTTTATAACTAAAAACCAACCTCTATCAATAAATATTGATGAAAATAAAGAAGTTATCACTGGAGTAAATTTTACTACTCGATTTGTTAGAAATAAAGTCGTTCCTAATCGTATAAACATCCGTGTCACTATTGAAAACGAGCAAAATAAAGTAGTATTTTTACGAAATTATAGTGTCTTAAATATAGAAGATAAACATGTTATTTTTTCTACTAGACCAAAAGAACCTTTAAGTTTGTCACAACGAATATTTATCCCTATAAACAAAGACCTTGCTAAGAAAAGTAACTACAAAATCACAGTATATCTATTAGATGATATTGAAGCTTATGGTAGATTTTTTCACTTTACAAAAGTTAAGGAAGAACCTAAAGAAGAAGTTAATTTTTGGGTTGAAGCAAAAGAATGATGAAAAAAATTATATCAATGATCATTTTATTAATTTTTATTTTTCCTACATTAAACTTTTCTCAAACAGAGAAAACCTTAAGTATTGAAGAACTTTACAAAAAATCTCATACTGAAGGCAACAAGGTCAAACTTTATAAGATACCTTCAACAGAACAACTTTATAATTTCAATAAAATATTTAATGAAGTTGTAAGTACTATTTTTCATGGTGAAACTGATAAAACCAGAAAATTAGCAGAAAAACTTCACCCATTAGGTTTTCAAATAAAAGAAATTAATCAGCATTCAGAACGTCTTTTTGTTATTAGCGAAAAAATTGTAAAAGGTGGGGGATTTTATATACTTAGAGAAAAACCTAAAACTAATTTAGTAATTATGGCCCCACACACATTTTTTGATGTTGGAACCGGAGATATATCACTTTCTATCTTTAACACTACATCGTCATTTATTTTAATGACCAATACAATCCATCGCTATACTAGTAATTCTAAGATCAACCCAAATATTTCCAAACAAAACAAAAGTGCCATTATTAATAAAAACCAAGATTCTGAGGAATTAGATACAATAGAATGCCAATCAGATTTAGCTCATAATGAAAGCAATTTCTTCTTTTCTGCTTTTAAAGCAGTTTTACAAACAATTGATAAACCTATTATTATTCAATTACATGGGTTTAATAATAAAAAAACAGATAGAGAAAATTTAACTTTTGATTTAGTTATCAGCCCTGGCAAACAAGTTCTAGCTAAAGACTTATTTACTAGAAACTTTGCTAAAGTATTTAAACAAGAACTGCCAATTTTTACTACAGCTTTATATAGTGAAGATGTAAATTATTTAGGCGCAATAACAAATGTACACGCCAAATTAATTAACTCTCAATTCCCTAAAGCACAATTTATTCATATGGAAATGTCTCAAAAAATGCGTCAGCAACTTTTATCAGACCAGTATTTATTAACAGCATTTATCACTACTTTGAAAAAAACTCTTTACTAGATTTGAATATGGTTAAAATATTTTTAACTTCCAAGTGGCTTACTTTGTTATACTTAAGAAAAATTAACTCCCTAGCTAAATTTTTCTTTTTACAAATATTAATTTTAACAGTTGGTGTAAATTTATGTTTTAGTCAAGAAGACAAATTACTTAATACTAAAAGGGTCTTTTGGAAAACAATAAATATCTTTTCTCTTTTAGACCTTAATAACAATCAAGTAAGCAAAACAGATTACTCGCAATTAGCAGAAAACATAACTCTTACTAAAAATAATTCTGTGTTAATAAAAGTAGATGATACTAAAATAACACGTATCACTGCTCAAGATAATAAAATTGACCAACTAGATATTTGGAGAATAAGTTCTTTTGGCAAGCAAGCAATTAAACTTAAGCCTAAAGAAATAATTTTACAAAAAGAGTCTTTACTAATTCAAGTTCCTTATTATTTAACAGATTCACATTATGAAATTAAACTAAAAGATAATTCTACTTTTGATAATTTAAAAATTAAAATTGAAGAAAATGTTATTGAAACATATCCATTTTATTTTGATGAAGTTGAAAATATTGCTAAGAAAGCAATAGAAACCGGCACTTGGCAAGAATTAACAGCTAAAGTGTGGCAAAAGTTAGAACCAGGAGATCCTCTTATACCATTTTACCGGGAACAATTTATGCTTTTACCCTGGATAAGGAGTAAAGGTGAATCAGAAACGGAGTATGAAAAAATTTATCGTCAAGCAAAACTTCAATTAGCACTAATTCAAGAACGTGACAAAACACATTTGTCTTCTCAACAAGAACCTATAATTTTTTCTTCGACTCATCAAGTATTATTAATTGATAATTTAATATACAAATATGGAAATACCTTTACTTTAGATATCACTGGCCCAACTACAATAGAAATAAAGTCCAGACTTCCTTATTTATCGACACCATTAAACGAGGTAGAAAAATACTTTATTACAACAACACTAGATGGTTATTTCTATGAGCAAAATTTTTTCGACACACGAATAGACGATATTTGTGAATTAAAAGTAGATTATCAACAAAACCCTTTAGGTAGATTACGTCAAAAACCAGTGTTTATACCTATAGGAACCCATAAAATAACATTTACTACTAGTTCTCCTCTTTATTTTTCACTAGCTAAAACTACTAAAGTGAGAGAAAAATTACTAAACTCTTTGAAACCAAAAGATGATGCTCAAGAAATTGAAGAAAAATTATTACAAGTTGTCAAACTAACAGAATCCATTAGTCTATTAAGTAATAAACATGCCCATTTTTTGCATGCTTCTGCATTATTTGATTTAGGTAGAGGCCAAGAAGCACTAAAAGAAGTAAAAACTCTAATTAGTAATGCTCCAGATGATCTTGTTTCTTATGCTGCTTCAATCTTAATGATCCATATTCTTTGGCAAACAAATAATTTTGAAGAAGCAAGTTGTTATGCTCCATTATTTTTATTCAATAAAGATAAATTAAATACAGAAACTTCTAATACATCCCTAGATTTAATGCATTTACTTGCTTCAGCATTACGTTTCCGCTTAGGATTAGAGCATGCCAAAACATGCCGGTTTTTAGCTCAACACTCCTATGCAGCCAAACTACTTCCTGAAATTATCAAGTTTGATATAACAGACCTTCAAAGTTACGAACTGTTAGCAGAATCATTAAAATGGACAAATGATTTTTTTGGTACTAATCCTGAATTAATCACAGCTTATGATCTATTTTTATCGATTAATCCAATAGACAATAGGTTTAGAAGGTTAAGAACTCGTGCCTGGGGTGATTTTACTTATTGGAAAGAATTAGTTTCAGAAAAAAATAGCGGTAAAAATAAACTTAAATCTATAGATTATTTAGCCCCAGATCTACCTCTTAATGTTCCTGAAGAGGATAATCTATTAATTAATAAACTTTCTTGCTCAAAAGATCCTGAAAGTGCCTATTTTCGGCCAATAGACTATTTGAAAGATTCAAAAATTTTTTCTATCCCTATTAATACAACTTTTGAAATAGATTTACGTAATCCTTTTGATTTAGCAACAAAAAACGAAATAGTAAAATTAAAAACCGAAAGCTTGTGTGGTAATAGTAATCCTTTAGAATTAACAGTATATGCCAATAAAGAAATACTAATTAAACAAATTATTTACACTAACAGTCAAAATATTACTTTGACTTTAAAAAACCAAATTTACCAACTATTCTTTGAAATAAAACCAATAGATAATAATCTTGATTGCATTAAACTATTTTTAGATCGTCCTCCCCTAAGTGATATTTATCAAAGAACTACAACCCTACCAAATTGGCTAGTTTATAATGAAAGAGATTATTTACCATTAGGTATTAATGAAACAGGAAAAGTTGATTTTATTACTGAAGATGATAAAAACCCAACTATCGGTAGATTACTAATTAATAGCCTTAAAAATACTAAGCATAATGTTGATAAACAACAAATAATTAATATTTTTATTAACGCTAAAAACACAGAAACAATAATTATTGATCCAAAATTAACCAATTTATTTAATCAAAATGATAATAATATTTATCCTTATGAGATTCTATTTCCTATTGCATCTGGTAAACATCGCATTAGTATTCAAAGAAAAGATACTGAAGAAGGTGATTTATTTATAAATTTTTCTTTACGACTACGACGAAATGAAAAACTAAAAAATGATAATTAATTAAACCTATGAAACAGTTATTTTATCTGATAACAGCTTTTAGCCTTATTTTACTTCTTTTTACTTTATCAATAGCGCAAAACAGTTTGAGCGAACCAGTAGTAAGAGAGTTGTTAAGTGAAAGTTTTAAAAAAAAACGTGATCTATTAAAAAAAATATCCATAGAGTTATATAAGGCTAAAGAGGATGAGCAACGAGCAAGACTTCTTGTAAAACGCTCCGAGATACTTAGTAGTTTAGGAGAGTTTTTTTTATCACGTAACGATTTAGAAACTGCTATTCAATTAACAGAAATACCCATTGCTGAAAAAAACAAAATTAGGTTTTTACTAGCGTCAACTTATGAACTTACTAATCGTACTGTATCAGCAATCAACCTATATGATGCAATACTAGTCGATGAACCTAACAATATGGATGTGTTATTACTTCGTACAGAAAAATATCTTTTATCCAAAGAGTATGAATTATCAAAACAGTTAATAGATAAAGCTTTAAGTTTAAGCCCTTCCAATCCTCAAGTAAAATTTTTACTCTCAGAGTATTTGTTTGATATAGGCAATAATGTTGACTCAGAAAACATTCTACGAGAATTGGAAGTTTTAAGCCAAAACGATCCCCTTTCTCTACAAGTGAAGAAATTAGCTATTTTTCGTTCTTCCGAGCATGCAATTGGTAGAGGTGATTTTACTTTAGCAACTAACTTATTATTAAAAATTCAAAACCCTTCTAAATTAGAGGTATTAAGACTTAATAAATTAAAAAAGATTATTAACGACATAAAAATATTACAGAGCGAGTTTTTGTCTTTTCAAACTACACAATACCCAAAAACTTTTTTAGCTAAGGCAGCTAGGTTTAATGAAAATTGGATTGAGCGTTCACCAAAGCTATATTTTACTTCTACTTTAGTTGACATAATTTCCTACTATAGCGCAACAAAAATTACTCTTAATAACAAAGAAGGCGGCCTTAATTATTATCAAGTTGATGAAATGAAACCATTAACTATTGAAATAGAAGGACCTACCCTGTTACGCCTTGATACAAGACCTGTTCATAGCGCTCAAAATACAAATATATCTCTAAAACTTATTATTAAAGAAAACAACATAACTCAGCAGATTTTCTCCATTGAAAATAATAAGCCTAGTTCTGAAGTATCTTTTAGCGATCTAGAAAATATTTACCCTGGAGTAAAAGAACCTTTAGAATTAAAAGTCCCCTCTGGAAAACATCGTTATGAAATCTCTTCTTTATTAGGTAGCACATTTGTCAGACCAATTGCAGCAAGCCCCTCACTAGATGATTTTTTATTAGGTAATCTAAGTGCTACTCAGTGGTGGGGAAAGCTATATTACCAATGTCTAAAAGAAAATAACTTTGCTTCCATAGACGAGATTGAAAGCCGATATCGTATTACTAATAATTTTGAACAACTAGTAAATTCAATTAATCAAGTTTCTACTGACTTACTAGGTTATTATGGTTGGCTCTTAATGGCAACCTCAAAACATAAATTGGGAAAACCTTCTGCCTTAGACCTAGCAAAAGCGTCAAATATGGCCGAAGATATTTATCTTGCCAAACAAACCCTAATTGAAGCTATAAATAAGTTTCTTGATGAAAAAGATGAAGATAATGCAATTAAGTTAGCTAAAACCTGGTTGGATCAACACTCCAAGGATGATGAAATTCGAGAAATATTGATTCGTATTTGGTTTAATTCATCAAATGTATATTTTTTAGAAGCTTGGTTTGAAGCAGAAAAGTTTAGTGATCCACAACTTAAAAATAAAATTGCGCTTATGGCAGCAAGACGTATTAACTGGGAAAGACGTCTTGCTGTTTCTTCTGCTGCTGGCATTCAACCTGTAGATCAAAATCGTTTTGAAACAACTACACAATTTCGAACCGTTAGAGAATCTATGTTAGACCCAATATTTTCAGAAGGCTCAACCCATATTATATCTGAGTCTCTTTCAGCAAAACTAGAAGCTACCACCAATCAGCCTCTTAGTTTACGCGCTAAAATATATGCACAAGCTTTTGACATAAATGAATATCAACCAGCAAATAACCCTACTAACATTGTTTTAGAAAGTTCAAGTCAAATTGATAAGCAAATTAGTAGTATAGAAAAGCCTACTAGGCTTCTCCCCCTAGAAGTTACACTACATAGTACAAAAATAATGACTTTTGTTGTAAAAGAGAAAGAAGTAAATGAGATTGTTTTACCAATATTATCTGCAGGCTCAAACCAATTGACAATAAGTTTTCCATCAAATTTTAATATAATCCAACAGCCCAATAGTGCAACTACTAATATAATTGATACAAATTTAACTCCTATCAATATAACCCCTAAACCTGCTTGGTATGCTTATGTTCAGTTAGAAAGAGCAGATACCAAGACTTTGTTAAAGCCTAATTTAAGATATAACTATTTTGTTGCTACTGCAACAAAGAACCTTGAATTTAATGCTTTTGCCTCATCTTTAGTAAGAATAACGTTAAGAACTATACTTGAAGATAATAATTTGAACACAAACCAAGCTCAAATCATTATTACTAACAACAAATCTGGTAAAACAACCAGCTATGAAGTCAATCTACCTAGACAATATACTGAATTCTCTTCTTTAGTTGTTGATAAGACAGCCAAACTAAGCGACAAATGTGAGCTAGCAATTTTATTGCCCTCAGATGGAGATATTTATAAAATAGAAATTAAGCCGTTATCAGAAATATTAATTGCCTCTATTTATGACGGTAGTAACAGCGCAGAAAAAAGTATTATTAATGAACAACCTCTTGAAAATACAGGTTTTATCTTGGACTCAATTGCAAGATACCAAAAACTTCCATTAGTATCAAGTCTGGAACTAGATCAACTAATTGTTTATGAAATAAACAATTCTAAAAATAATCAAGCAGAAAAGGGGTTATTTTCTTTTTATACAAACATTGATAGAGAAACAAGCCTACTATTGGAAGAGGGTGTAAAAAATAGAACTGGAAATTATTATTTAGAAACTGGGATTATTAATCGTAAAAATATTGATGATAAAATTTTTTTACGAAATTTAATTGGACAAAGAACCCTTTTCTCTGCAAAGCCTGTTTTACATTTAGAGTCAGAAGTTTCCCGTTATTTTGATAATAAAAAATTAATTGAAGATAACAAAGTAATAAACAATCGAGTCAGATTAAACGGACAATTAAGAAGCTTTGTGCAAAATACAAACCAAGGATTAGAAGCATCTCTTAAGCTAGATGTTACAGCAAGTAAAAGATTTAATTACCCAAATCAATACTTAACCATTACCCCTTTAATAGGGTATTATCGAGTTTGGCAATCACTTGATCGTGTTTCTAGAAAAGAAAGAGAAGAAATAAGCAGTGAGGTGTTCTCACCCTTCTTTAGAAATAACCCACAAGGTTTAATATTACAAACCACTATTAGCTATTTTCCTTTTACAGATACTTTTTTTTCTACCTCATTTCGCTTGACCAGCAAACGAAATCTTAATCCAATAGATGTTGGACGTTTTCGGTATCAAGTTCGTGCTGCTAAAATCAGCTTATCAGGAAAACTGGAAACACAAGCAATATTTTCTCAAACATATAATTTCAACTCAAACAATTCAACAAGCGTAATAAACAATTTTTTTATTAAATCAGAATATGGTCTTTGGCGTTTTGATAATAAACGCCTTATCTTAGAAAGTGGGATACGGTTTGTCAGTGACTTAAAAACACCTACAATTACATTTGGTATTAGGGTTGACATAAATCGGGGTAACAAATTTTCCCAATATGACCCTAGTGAAATTATTTTTGAAGAACAAAAACTCAGAGAGTACAAAGAAAAACTCATAACCCGGAAGCTCAAATAATGCAATCAATAAATTCTTTTGATAAAAACACAATACTAAATGATGTTTTTTCACGCCATAGAGGTGGATTAGATGCGTTATTATGCAAAGATATTCTTGAGAAAATAAAAGAAGATTTAGGAGAAGACTTAACTATTCCCTGGGTAAACAGCATTAGTAAAAAAACAGATAGATTAATACTAGTATTTCAAGTTGCTCAAGGGCTACAAAACAATATTAATTTTGAAAAAAAATTAAATAAATCTTATGAATTATTTAATAATCGTATGCAAACTTCTTCTACTTGGCTTGAAAAACGGGGGTTAATATTAGATCTATTATATGAAATAAATTCAGATAAAAAGCGTCAAGAAATTGACAAAGAAGCATTAGAAAATCTTTTGGATTTAGGTGGAGTAATAGAACGTTACCGTTTATCACTACAACAACAAAGAAGATACCAAGAAAAAAGATTAATAATTATGGGAGAATTAATATTTGATTTCATTTCTTATGACTTAAATTCTGAAGTAGATAGAATCAAAATAATAAAACAAATACTTACTCAAAATAATTTAGAAACATTAATAAATGACCGTATTGATGCAGCAACAAATTGGATGCCAAGAGTTGCAGCATTATCAGTTTATCAAAAAATTTGTCGTCTATTACCTAACAACGATTGTGAAGAAGTGTTTTCACCTGAAACTATCTCCTTATGTTTACGTAAAGCCCGAGACCCAAGAGAAGATATTTGGGTACAACGTGAAAGCTTAAAATTAATAAAAGAATTTTATCCTAGTGAAATTATATCCATTCTTGAAGAACGGTTAAAAGCTCCTACTATAACTAATCCAGAAGAAATATTTGTTTATGCTGAAATAGTTAGGTTATTAGGGCAAAGAAATAGCGAACAAAATATCGCTATTTTAGATCGTTTAGTAAAAAATCCTTTTCCAAGTGAATATGTTCGTATAGAAATAGTAAAGGCAATAGGTCTATTTCCCATTAACTTAGCCTTGAGCAGATTATTTGCTTACACAGATGTTAATGCTATTAAATTTGAACCTTGTGAACAAGTTCGTGTTGCAGCAATAGAAGAACTAGGAAAAATAACTAGAAAAATAGCTGAAGAACCTTCTAATTATATAAATAGTAATAATGAAAAAACAACTCTAATCCTCGATATAATCAAACAACTAATATTATCTATAAAAAATGACAAAAGTGACTTTGTTCGCCGTGTAGCAATGGAAGAACTAACATTTATTGCTATAAATGACTTAGAGCATAAAAACTTTTCTACTTCAATAACTCAATTAGCAATAAATTCCATTGATCAAATAATTGAGGCACAAAATGAATCTGTTGGATTTCGCCGTTTAGCTTGGCAATACCGTGAAAATATTGTAGTTAGATTTTTACCTGGAATTGAAATTGCTGATAAAGTTTTTAAAGAATATATTGAGCCTTTATTTGAAGGACAACAAGTTAAAATCCCCTTATCTTCTTTACAAGGTTGTAGTTTAGAGGCTTTTGCCAGAAAGCTAGCCAATCAAGCTATAAATGATTTCGGTTATTTTATAAAAGTAAGAAAAAATGATTTTATTGTACAAAAAGGTGAAAGATGGGGAATAAGTTTCTGGAGAATACTTCATGAAATACGTAACCCCGCACCAGATAAACGAAAAGGAGCATTACATAGTGTTGGACGTAAAGCTTTTGGCACTATTCGAATTCCTTCCCAAATCCTAGCAGAACTTACTAAAACTAGAGTACCTGGAGAACCTTTATTTATTGAGATAGAAGGAGGATGGCGACCATTTATTCCTTTGTTAACTGATTGTTTAACCATGTTAGTACCGCATAGTACTCCTATAGAAATTTTTACCTCTTTAGGTATCTCTACAATTAAATGTCGTTTAAGTTATTGGAATAGAATAAAAGCTTGGATAAAATTATCTTGGAATTTTGAAAAAATTGCGGATTTGCGCAATGTTGGTTTAGATAGCAGAAACCTAGAAGGCCCTGTAGAGTATCTAAACATATTATCTAAAGAATATGGTATAGACTTTCATTACCAGCCTTATGAGTGGCAACCAGAAAATTCAAAACCTCCAAAAGATCCATCACTAAAAGCTATTAGTTCAATAGTTGAAGAAGAAAAAGTAGAAACCCTTTCTCCTTTAGCTACAATGCTATGTATTATGCTTTTTATTAGTAACCCAGATCAATTATGGGATAGTTTTCAAGAATATTTTTTTAACTTAATTGGAAATAGTAATTTACATTTGTGGATTTTTTTCTTGGTATCTATTGCAATTTTCTTAGGCAAGCAAATTTTGGTATTCCGTAAGATCCGAACTGCGATAGACAAAATCCCTTTAGTTTTTGGTGGTTGGGGAACTCGTGGTAAATCTGGCACTGAGCGTAAAAAAGCTGCTCTCTTTCATGGTATGGGATACAAAGTATTTTCTAAAACTACAGGTTGTGAAGCAATGTTTCTTCACACTGCTAGTGAAACTCGAGCAGCAGAAATTTTCCTTTATCGACCTTACGATAAAGCATCTATTTGGGAAATGGGTGAAACGGCAATTATAGCAGAAAAATTAAAAGCAGAGGTTTATCTTTGGGAATGTATGGCCTTAAACCCAAGGTTTGTCAAGTTATTACAAAAGCAATGGATGAGAGATGATATTTCCACAATTACTAATACTTACCCAGATCATGAAGATATTCAAGGGCCAGCAGGAATAGATCTTCCTCGAGTAATGACTAATTTCTTACCTACTAATAAACCTGCATATACTAGTGAAGATCAAATGCTGCCAATTTTACGTGAAGGGGCTAGAAAAAGTAATTCTCCTTTATATGAAGTAGGATGGCGCGAACCATTAATGTTTACTAAAGACCTTCTAGATATTTTTCCTTATAAAGTTCACCCTCGTAACTTAGCATTAGTATTAAAAAGCGTCGAACATCTTAATATTGAACGTGATTTTATTTTAAAAGAAATTAGTGAGCATATAGTACCAGATTTAGGCGTCCTTAAAACTTATCCTGTAGCAGAAGTATTTGAACGTAAATTAGAATTTACTAACGCAATGTCAGCTAATGAAAGACGTGGATTTAATGATAGTTGGAGACGGGCAGGACATTCACAACATAATGATGAAACATCCCCAGGAACTTACATTATAACTGTAGTTAATAATCGTGCTGATCGTATTCCTCGTTCACAAGTATTTGCAGAAGTTGTTGTTGCAGATGCTTTTGCTCATAAGCATGTTTTAATAGGGACAAATTTAAATGGTTTATACGGCTATATTTGTCAATCTTTAGAAAAACGATTAACTGAAATAACCTTTTACTCTACAATCCCAGAAAGTAATAGTAAGCAAAGAGTTGAAAAAGCACGTAAAGCTTTTGATGAACGGTTAAATGAGTTAAAAGCAGAAGCAATATCAGCAAATTTATTAGCTAAAAAAACTAAGGCTATGTTCCCAGAATTAACGGATTTTAATGAAGAAACTTTCTTATCAGAACTATCTCAAAATAATGGTGAAACTTTACCTAAAGAATTATTGACTGCCTTAGAAAAATTATCTAAATCAGAAGAAATAAGAACAGATATCATCAAACAATTCCAAGAATGGCAAAAAAGATTAATACGTATTGAAAAAATTTATCAAATGATTGATAAAGCTAATAATTTAGTTGATGAAGAAAACGTTATGAAAGAGTTTTGTAGCTTTGCTAGAGAACTTTTTATTTCAAAATTAGTTGTAGTGGAAAATGCTCTTTCAACAGGAGATCAGGTAATTGCCAAAATTGCAAAATCTGCTCCTCCAGGATTTTATGTTAGAGTAATAGGAATGCAAAATATAAAAGGCACAGGATTAGATTTTGTTTATCGTTGGTTAGCATTAGAAAAAGTGGTGGAAAATATTAAATATTTGAAAGATAAAAATGAGCGGTTACGTTTAGAGGCTATCGATTTTTTTACTTATTTTCAGGAATATGGTTTAATAACTCGCCCTCCTATTATAAAAGCATTAAAAGAAGCTTTAGTTTCTCCTAACAACCAAAAAGCAACTATTCAACAACGCTTAGAAGCAGCACTTAATATTGCTCAAAGAGAAGAAAAACAAATAACCAGCAACAACAATAAAGTATCTTTATTTAATAGATTACTTAGTCAGTTAGAAACTTTTTTAGAGAGTAGTGATAGTAAAGACCGCCGCAAAGAAGCAGATAAAATAATGTCTTCTTTAGTAAAAAATACTATCTCTCATGAACGTGCTGCAACAATGTTGAGAGAGATAACTTTAAGACAAAAAGGGGGTTGGTTAAGCAAGAAATTTTCGAAATAGGTTTTTAACTTTCTTTTGCAAAAACTATTTACCAAAAACTTTCTTTAATATATCTAAAGTACGAGCCAAAGGATTTTCACGAATGCGTTTCTCTTTGTCAGCTATCTTAAAGATTGCGGTGCGCCAAGAAAAGCTAAGTATGTCTGATGTGGTGAAAGTCCACATAGGGAAAGGAATAGTCAACCGCCCATATCGAGTGTTGCAAGCGTGGAGAAAGTGGAGTTGAACTAAAAAGATGGGCATCTGCCCAGATGATTAAAGGACAATGGGAGATTGCTGCAAAACCAATTCACCAAACGGAAGTTTGGGCATTCATCCAGATGCTTAATGAACAGTGGAGGGCGAGCAGTATCAATTCGCCAGCTATCGATTTACCAAATGATTTTCAAGCGATGGAGGTAGAAAAATTTCTTTTTGGAATAAATGGTGATCACCCAATATTAAGACCAAAAATATTCACAGCAATTAGCCACACTGCTCATTTAATCGAAGGTGGTTTAATTGCTCCAGCAATGGTCTTAGCAAATGTGGATCTTGTTAATCCATATAACAACTGGATTAATGGGCGGCTACTACGGTTGCCTAAAGAGTCAAGATTTAATGCAAAACTCAGAAATAACTTTAGTTCTCCTATCTTACCTGGGAACCTGAAAAATCCCCTCATTTTTTAAGCTAAGTAGAGTTGAAAAGCAAAAAGTTGATGAATAGATAAAAGTTCAGCAAAACGGTTAAGCAAAGGGAAGGTAACGCTCAGGGCGCATATTGGGCAACTTATCAAAATAAAGAACACCTTGACGAAAAAGAGAATGAGTGCGTTTTTTTACAGTGTTGGATTTATAGTATTTAACCAAAAAGATGAGAATTTGAAAAAGTTTTATGGTAGTATGTAAGAAAACGTAAGGAAAAAGAAAGATGCGAGTAAAAGTAGAAGAAGCAAATAAGTTAGATAAATATTTGGAAAATAGAGAAAACAGTAATGAAATAAGAGCATTAGTGTTAAAGATGATAGAGAAAAAGAATAATATAGAAGAAATATCAAAACTAACAGAAATATCAGAAAGTACTATATATAGATGGCTAGAAGAATGGAATAAAAAAAAGAAATAACTAACAATAAAGTAGGAATAGTAGGAAGAAAAAGCTATCTAAAAGAAGAGGAAAAAGAACAGTTGTTAAAATATATAAAAGAAAAAGAATATTGGACAACAAAAGAAATAAAAATATTAATCAAAGAAAAATTTAATAAAGAATATAGCCATAAACAAATAGGGAAAATCTTAAGAGAATATAAAATGATATTGTCAAAACCTTACCCAATAGATTACCGCCAGCCAGAAGAAGCAGAACAAATATTGGAAGAAAGGTTAATAAAAGCTTTTGAAGAAATAAAAAATAAAGGAATAAAACAAGAAGAAATAGCAATAGGTTTTTTAGATGAAGCAAGTCCGCAAAATAAGGCAAATACAGTCAGAGTATGGAGTTTTGGAAAAATAGAAATAAAGAAAAATACAACCCATTTAAAAACCAATTGTGCAGCGTTTTACACAATAAAAGGAAATGATTATATAAAGTTTATGTTGAAATCTAAAAAGGAAAATATATGCGAATTATTACAAGAAATTAAATTTCAAAACCAAGAATATAAAGCAATAATAATTATTTTAGACAATTATAAGCCTCATAAATGTGAAGAAGTTAAAAACTTAGCCCAAAGTTTAGGTATTTACTTAGTTTATTTACCAGCATACAGCCCTAACTATAATCCTATTGAGCAAATATGGCGTAGAATCAAGCGTGTTCTTTCTACTATTTTTGTTGACTGTCTTGACACTGCAAAAAAAGCTATCCAAGAGAGTTTTTCTAGCTTCTCTTCTCAGTTAAATACTTCTAGAGATTGGATTTCTCGTTTTTTTAATCCTATTTTCAATAATTTTTCAAATTCTCATCTTTTTGGTTAAATACTATAATTATCGCTGAAACACGTGCTAATGCCAGAAACCCTAACCTTTCAACCTCTCTTCTAACGGTTCTTGAACACTGTTGCAAGACTGTATGGAAAATCGCCCAAGAAAGCTGTCAGATTTTAGAATGTTCTTTACTTAATAATAATACTTTTACGGATCTCATCAGTTCCGGTAAATCAATTGCTAAGGTTCTTCACAACTCTCTTTGTGTACCCCTTCACCCAGATAACAAGAGCGTTTATAGCTTAGCCTACAGTTTAGTTTACGATCTTGATCTTGCTATAGATCTTGACCGGATAAGAGTCCGTATTCGCGCTCTTGACCGAGATAATAAGCTTGAGCGTGGTATTGAAAAAGCTATCAGTTTGTTTAAAGAGCTTAGTAATTATTTTTATCTAAATCTCCTACTTCTTAATTGTTTTGGAAGTGATTCTTATATTTCTTGCCAAGAAACAGAGCAGAAAATATTAGACGAGTTGTTTACAGTACCACATATTGTGGTAGCACCCCATTGAACCGTGCTCAAGATAAAGAATTGAAAGAATAGAGGAAAATACTGATAATCAAATCTGACATAAGAAAAAAAGAAAGGATTATCAGTATGAACCCAACAGAAATATTTTGCCCTAATATGAAATGCGTTGCTAGAGGAGAAGTAGGAAAAGGAAACATAAAAATACATAGCCAGAAGGAACATAGGTATAAGTGCAAAGTATGCCAAAAGACATTTGCCGAAAGCAAAGGAACAGTGTACTACAGAATACATAAAATAAAGCAAGAAATAGACTTAGTGGAAGTAGTAGTAACATTGCTAGGAAACGGGTGTCCAATCCAAGCAATAGTAAAGGCATTAGAAATGGACGAGAGAACGGTAAGTAATTGGCAAATAAAAGCAGGGCAGCATTGTGAGCAAGTGCATAAAAGTTTAGTAGAAAAGCCAAAAGATTTAGGGCAAGTACAATGTGATGAAATAAGAGTGAAACAACAGGGATTAATAGTGTGGATGGCGATGGCAATAATGGTAAAAAGTAGGTTATGGTTGGGAGGGGTAATAAATATAAGTAGAAATATGGGATTGATAAGTCAATTAATGCAAAAAGTTAGGGACTGTGCAAGGATAGGAGAGTTGTTAATTTGTGTGGATGGGTTAGTTTCTTATATAAAAGCTAGCAGTAGAGCTTTTAGTGATAAGGAAGAAAAAACTGGGTTAGGAAGGAAAAAGTTAAAAGTGTGGCCTGGCCTCCTCATTGCTCAAGTAGTTAAGCAATATAGTGGAAGAATTGTTACTGGAGTTAAGCATAAAATTGTTAGAGGTACTATTGATAAGGTAGAAAAATTAATTACTCATTCTCAAGGCAGTGGTTGGATTAATACTTCATACATTGAAAGGCTAAATGCTACCTTTCGCCAACGCCTCTGTTGTCTTGTCCGCAAAGGCAGAGCCTTATCCAAGCAATCTCGTACTTTACATTCTGGTATGTACTTAGTTGGTACTCTCTACAATTTCTGTATCTATCATAAAAGTTTACGTATTAGGATTAATGGTAAATATTATTATCGTACTCCTGCTATGGCTTCTTCTATTACTGACCACTGTTGGTCTGTTCGTTCTCTACTTACCTTTCGCGTTCCTCCTCCTGCTTTTCCTCTTCCTTCTCTTCCTAAACCTCTTGGTCGTCCCAGATTTTTAGTTGAATTCTTTTCTTATTCCCCTCGCCACGATTAACTGGAGGGCTACCCATATTGTTAATGAAGCTATTGCCATTAGTCGTTAATAGAAAGAATTTATCTAAACTCTGGTAAACTCTTATAGCCGTTTCTTAGCATTAACCTCTACCATATCACTTAAAACTCTAAGATCCATTCCCGAATGCTCTCTAATATAATCAAAAATCTTATTAACAGAAGCGAGTAGGTTCTTCTTGTCTAAATCAGTTTTAGCCAAATCTCCAATATTTGCTGAAACAGTTTCCCAAGTAAGAACAGTAGCACCAGATTGCCTTAAAGAGTGCATCCAGTTAATGATCTCACTTATATCGGTAGGCTTTTCCATATGGACAAACTCGTCCAATTGGTAGCTAAATATCGTACAATC
>Ga0075163_10002084_pt1 | contig 26970 bp, 13 predicted proteins | sample JI1023141ADNA_FD_71478 | JGI IMG/M metagenome (GOLD analysis project Ga0075163, IMG submission 71478) | Wastewater effluent complex algal communities from Wisconsin, to seasonally profile nutrient transformation and Carbon sequestration -... | ecosystem: Engineered > WWTP > Effluent > Algae...
CCGCGGATCCGGCGCGCCGTGCTGCGGCGCGACCGCGGGCGCTGCCGCGTCCCCGGCTGCAAGAACGCGCGGTTCGTCGACGTCCACCACGTCGTGCCGCGCGGCAGAGGCGGCGATCACGCGCCGAGCCGCCTCGCCGCGATGTGCTCGGCGCATCACCAGGCCGCCCACGACGGCCGACTCAAGGTCGACCTCGACAAGCGCGGCCGGCTGCGGGTCGCGCACGCCGACGGCCGCCCGTACGGCAGCCAGCCGCCGCCCCGCGTCGCCGCGCCTGGCGAAGCGCCGCTCGCGCCGAGCGCCCCGGCCGCGGCGGAGCTTGCCGGCGCCCCGGTCATGGCCGTCGCCCCTACGACCGTCGAGGTCGCTGGCTCTGTCGTACCTGCGCGGCGGGCGGCTCGCTCCGCCGCCGCGCAGAGCGAGACATCGTCGAAGCGCCGCGGGCCGCGGCGTCGGGCCGCGTCGCACGTGAGTCGCGACAAGGCGAAGCGCCGCGCGACCGGGCGACGTCGGGCTGCGTCCCACGTGAGTCGCGACAAGGCGAAGCGCCGCGCCAGGCAGCACGCGAAGACGGGGCGACGGGCCGCGTCTCACGTGGGACCTCGAAAGTCCGAGGCGCGTGCTCCGATGGCGTCCCGCGTGGGCCACCGGAAGGTGACGCCGCCGGCGAAGGCGCGCGCAAAGACACGGCGTGGCGCCGCGCTCCTGAGGCCCCGCAGGGAGGCGAAGCCGCGACGGCGTCCCACGTGAACATCCGACGCGTGGCGGACGGGGCCACCGCGCGTGACGGCCGGCGCTACCGCGCTTCGCGGACCGCGCCACCGCGCGTGATGGCCGGCGCCTAGCGGTTGTATGCGGTCGACGCCCCACTGGCGCGGCTCAGCGCGGCGGTGACGTCGTCGATCAGGAACATGGCGGGGGAGAAGCCGGGCGCCTCGGCGGCGGTGAGGTCGAGCGTGATCGTGCCGCCGCTCAGCGGGTCGGGGCTGATCGGGGGCAAGCGAATCGACGAGCTGTCATCGAGCACGGTGAGCGTCCACGCCGAGCTGCCACCGCTGGACAGGTTGGCGAAGGCGAGGTTGGCACCGGCCGGCGCGACAAAGCTGATCGTCCCGCCACCGCTGGTGAGGCCTGTCGGAGGGGGCAGCCAGGCGGGCAGGGCCGCGTCGCCCAGGTTGGCGACCGAGGCGAAGCTCGACGAGAACGGCGCGGTGGCCGTGGCGTTGGGCGTGGCCAGGCCGACGAGGCGGTAACTGCCGGCGAGCGCGCCCGTCGGTGGCAGCACCTGTGTGGTCGCGCTGCCCGCTGTCAGCGTCGGCAGGGGGAACGGCACCATGCCGTTGGCGCCGGTATCGAGCATCGGGATCGCGATGGCGCGGCTGAGGCCCGGGGCTGCGGCGGGGAACCGGGCGGTGAACCCTGTCAGGCCGGCCGAAATGATCGCCAGGCTCTCGTCGTTGACCTGCTGGCCCGCGGTGAGTGTCATGGGCGAGCCGACGGCGTAGCCGATCAGCTCGTACGTGTCGTCGTCGGTCGCTGACGTCAACTGCGAGTCGCCATCGACGATCACGGCGGTGTGGAGCTGTGGTCCGGTGCGCGCGGTGAGCTGCCACGCGCACGCGCCGCCGCTGCCGGAGTCGATGCAGGTGTTGACCGGCGTGCCGCCGCTGGTGGCCTGGGGCAGTCGGTTCTCGGGGCCGCCGAAGTTGTGCGTGAACGACGCGGTGATCACCGCGAGCGTGTAGTGGCCGAAGCTCGGCGCAGGCAGGTTGTCCCAGCCGGCGATGGTGCCGCTGACGCGCGCCGATGGGGTGCTCCGCGGCGCCAGCGGGATCGTGACGTTGCCGCCGGTGACGCCGATCCAGGTGGCCGCGGTGCGGCCGCTGGCGGTCGCGGTGATGGTCTGGGCGCCGGTGATGCCGGCGTCGCGGAAGACGGCGAGGCCGTCGGCGTCCGTGGTGGCGTCGAGCTGGAGCGCGCCACCAGCACCGCCGAGGTGGACGGCGGCGCCGACGAGCGGGGTCGCGGCGCCGGGCTCGACGACGTAGACGTTGACGACGCCGTCGATCGGCGCCGAGGTGACGCCACCGCCGGGGATGAGGATCGGTGGCAGGACGCCGTCGGAGGCGGGGGCGTCGATGGCGTCGTCGCTGCCACCGCTGGGGCCGCAGGCGGGGGCCGCGCACAGCGCGAGCAGGAGCGTGGAGGCGAAGCGAGTGTTCATGAGCCCTCGTGCTTGAGGTTGCGTCCGACCTTGAGCAGCGTACCGAGGCTGCCGCGGGCCTTGATCTTGCCGCGCAGGAGCGCGCCAGGGACGCCGATGCGACCTTCGCGCAGTTTGCGGAAGGTGTCGACGGCCATGGCGATCGTGAACGAAGGTGCCGCGTGGGGGCCGCGGGCGACCGCGACGTCGCCGTCGCCCATCGTCACGTGCCAGGTGCCGCCGCGCTCGCCGGCGAGCTCGATCTGCGCGATCGCGTGGTCGCGCCCGACCTGCGCGCGGTACGCGGGGTGCGCGGCGAGCTGCTCGGGGATCCACTCCATGAAGAAGCGATCGGGCTCATCGAGGAACGGGTGCTGGTCAGGCATCGGCTGCCGCGGCCGGGGCCGCGCCATCGCGGCGGGCCAGCACGCGGTAGGTGTTGGAGCGCTTGCCGCGCTTGATGAACGGTGTGACGAGGCGATCGACGAGGATGCCGAGGACGATGAGCGGCGAACCGAGCGTCCACACCAGGCCGCGCCGCACCCGGGCCAGGGCGGAGCGCGGCCGCCACGGCTGGATCGGCGGCGGGGCCATCCACCCGAGCAGCAAGAACGCGGCGAACAAGAAGTCGACGCGCTGATGTGCGGACCCGCGGTGCCACGTGAGCGGCGTGAAGCCGGCCTCGCGCAGGAGCTTGTCGAGGTTGCCCACCGACAGGAGGTGCTGGTGCTGGGGCTGGAACCACGGCAGCCACAGCGTGCGGAGGAGCTTGCCGAGGCCGAACTCGGGATCGGGCACCTCGATCATCAGGTGGCCGCCGGCCGGCAACACGGTCGCGGCCGCGGCGAGCTCGTCGCGCGGCTCGCGGGTGTGCTCGAGGTAGTGGGCCATGCTGACGACCTCGTACTGGCCGGCCAGCTCGGGCGCCTTGTCGGGGAACAGGCCGTGGAAGCCGCGCTCGATCCACTTGCGGCGCAGCGCCTCGTCGACCGACGACGACAGGTCGAGGCCGTCGAAGCGGGTGCTCGGCAGCTCGTCCTTGGCGCTCAAGCAGAAGTGGCCGTGGCCGCAGCCGACGTCGAGCCAGGTCGCCGGCGTGGCGACGTCCTTGACCATGCGCGCGCGGGCCAGGTAGCCCGCGCCGGACAGGCCGAAGATGAACGCGATGCCGGCCTCGCCGAGGCCGTCGTAGAAGTCCTTGTAGTAGTAGTTGAGGCCGTCGATCGACAGGCGCGGGTTCTGGAAGATGTGGCCGCAGCCGCGGCACTTCTCGAGGGCGAAGCGCCCGGGCTTGTGCTGGAGCAGGTCGCGGAACCTGAGGTGCACGCCGAGGTCCTTGCTGGCGCACACCGGGCAGGTCTCGCGCCGCGGCTCGAGCCAGGTGGCGGCGGTCGTGGCCAGCTCGGCGTAGGTGGCGCGCCGGCTCTCGACGGGATCGGGCCCGGCCGCGGGCCGCCAGGTGCCGGTCAGCGTCCGCACGAACAGGTACAACTCGACGGGCGCGCGGAACAGAGTGACGGGGAGCAGGTCGCGCGAGCGCACCGGCGTGCCGCCGATGGCGAACAGCGGCTGCAGGTGCCAGAGCCCCAGCGTGACGCCGCCGGCGATGGGCTCGAGCCAGATGCCGACGGCCATGATCGCGAAGAACAGCGGCTGGAGGATGAGCGCGACCGACGTCGATGGGCCCAGCAACGCGCGCAGGATGGCGCGCCGGCGCGCGAGGTTCTCCTTGGCGGCGCGGGCGGTGGGGGCGACGGCGAGGTCGGTGGTGGCGGTGGCGTACTGCTTGAGGCGGGCGGCCAGCCGCAGGAACTGGATCTCGTCGGCGGGGGCCTCGGCCTGGGCCCGCTCGGCGACATCGGCGGTGCACAGGAGCGCGTGGCCGGCGGTGCGGCCGACCGCGAGGCGGTCCTTGCGGTAGGTCGCGGGATCGACGAGCTGCGAGATGCTGAGTGCGGCGATGGTGGGCAGGTCACCGGGGATGATGTCGACGACCTCGAGGCCGTTGGCGACGGCGTGGGCGCTGGCGGCGCGGCGGGTGGCGTCGTCGAGTGTCACGCCGGGCGCGGTGAAGAATCGGTGCGCGGCGGCGACCGGCGCGTCGGACGGCGCCAGCGGGGTGAGCGCGGCCAAGCGCGCGCGCATGCGCAGGGCGGACAGCGCGAACAGCGCGGCGAGCGGGACCAGGACCCAGATCATGGGAGCAACTCCTCGAGCGCGGTGGCGGCGGCGGCGGCGCCACCGGCGGCGGTGAACGACGCCTGCACCGCGGCGGCGGCGGTGCGAAAGCTTGGCTCGTCGAGCACGCGGCGGACCGCGGCGGCGAGCTCGGCGGGCTGGACCCGGCCGAACTTCACGCGCACGCCGGCGCCGGCGGCGACGACCTGATCGGCGACGATCGGCTGGTCGTCCTTGATCGGCGCGATCACCAGCGGCAGGCCGCGGGCCAGCGCCTCGCACACGGTGTTGTGGCCGCCGTGGCACACGACGGCGTCGACCTCGCGCAACACGGCGAGTTGCGGCACGAAGCGCTGGCAGATCACGTTGGGCGGCAGCGGGCCGACGACCTCGGGCGGCGCGGCCAGGATGACCTGCACCGGCTGCGCCGCGAGCGCGGCGATCGCGGTGGTGTAGAAGCGGGACGAGACGTCGACGTTGACGGTGCCCATCGTGACCAGCACCCGCGGCCGCGGGCCGAGCCGGTCCCACGGAAACGCGGCGGTCTCGGGGCGATCGGCGATCGACGGGCCGACGAAGCGGTAGTGCGCGGGGAAGCGATCGGCGGGGCCGACGAGCGCGCTGGTGGTGAACGCGATCACCCGGTGCGGCGACAGCTCGCCGCCGGCGCCGGTCGGCGGCAACCCGGCCTCGCGCTCGAGGTCGGCGAACAGGTCGGCCAGCCACTGCTTGACCTGCGGCAGGCCGGCGAGCGGATCGGTGACGCCGGCCGAGGTGGTGGCGGTCGAGGCCCACGCCAGGCCGCGGGCGCGCGCGACCAGCCCGCCGGCGACGGCCTGCTGATCGACGACCAGGAGATCGGGGCGCCACGTGGCGACCGCGGCGTCGAGGGCCGGTCGCATCGAACGCGCCAGCGGGATCAAGAAGTCCTCCCACAGGAACTTCAGCGCGGCGGCGCCGCGGGTGCTGCGCGCCTTGTCGGCGATCGCCGCCGCGTGATCGGCGTCGACGCGCTCCGGCATCGGCACGAGCTCGGCGTCGGCCGGCAGCAGCGGCCGCACCGCGCCGGGGTGCGCGGCCCAGGCGACGTGGTGGCCACGGGCGGCGAGCGCGCGGCCGACCGACACCGTCGGGTTGACGTGGCCGGTGAGCGGGGGCACGACGAACAGGATGCGCGCCATCACCGCGCCTCCAGCCAGGCGACGACGCGATCGCGCACCAGCGCGGTGGCCTCCCACAGGATCGAGTGGGTGCAGCCCGCGACGATCTCGAGGGTGGCGCGCGGCAGCGCGGCGGCCAGCGCGGCGCCGCGATCGCGGACGTCCGAGTGCTCGCCGTAGAGGAGCAGCGCCGGCGCGGCGATCGTGGCGAGCTGGGTCAGGGCGAGCGGCGGCGAGGCCTCGAGGTCGGCGACCAGCGTGGTGCCTTCGACCAGCGCCCGCGCGTGATCGGCCAGCCGCGTGCGCTTGCGCTCGCTGTGGCGGCCGAGCCAGGCCTGGAACGACGCGGCGATCTTCGCGTCGCGGGCCTCGCCTCGCAGCCCGAGCGTCGCGGCCATCTGCGCGGCCCAGCCGGCGGTGCCGTCGTGGGCATCGATCAACACCAGCGACGCGACCCGCGCGGGGTGCGCGTGGGCGAACGCCAGCGCGACCAGGCCGCCGAAGCTGTTGCCGATCACGTCGACGGGCGCGTCCGGCGACTCGGCGTCGACCAGCGCGGCGAGATCGGCGACGAAGTCGGTGACGGCGAAGCCCGCGGCGGGGCGCTCGGACAGGCCGTGGCCGCGCAGATCGTAGAGCCGCACCGCGCGGTGGGCGGCGGCCGGCGTGGCGAGCGTGAAGTAGAAGGACGACAGGTTGTCCATCACCAGGCCGTGGACGAACACCGCGACCCGTGGGCCAACGCCGAGCCGTTGCACGTGCAGGCGGACGCCGTTGACGGTGAGGTCAGCCATCGCCGGGCTCCGCGAGGTGATCCACGAGCAGCGCGGTGAGCGCGTCCTTGGCGTCGAGGTGGAGGTAGTGACCGCCGGGCAGGATCGCCAGCCGCGCGTCGGGTAGCTGCGCGGCGAGGCGCTCGCCCGCGGGCCGGCACGACGAGCGATCGCCGTAGACGCACAGGGTCGGCGCGGCGACGGCGGCCAGCGCGGCGGCGTCGAGGTCGGGCTCGGCGCGCAGATCGGCGAGGAGCGTGGTCTCGTACGCCAGCGCGCGCAGCGCGGCGAGCAGCCGCGCGGCCTGGCGGCGCCCGCCGGCGATCGCGTCGCGCAGGCCCGGTGGCAGCGCCGCGACCATGTGATCGGGGCCGGCGGTCAGGAAGCCGTGCTCGTCGGCGAACGTCGCCGGCGGCAGCGGCGCCTCGACCAGCGCCAGCCGGCGCACGCGATCGGGGTGGGCGCGCGCGAACGCCAGCGCGACCAGCGCGCCGTAGCTGTGGCCGACCAGATCGAGCGGCGCGGCCAGATCGGCGGTGACCGCGGCGAGGTCGCCGGCCATGGTCGTCGTGTCGTAGCCGCTGGCCGGGCGATCGGACAGGCCGTGGCCGCGCAGGTCGTAGAGCCGCACGGCGTGGGTGCGGGCCAGCGCCGGCGCGGCGGTGAAGTACCAGGACGCGAGGCTGCCGATCAGCAGGCCGTGCAGCATCACGACCGGCGGGCCGGCGCCCAGCGCAGTGGTGTGCAGGCGCACGCCGTTGGCTTCGGTGAAGGACATGGGTCGCGTCTGGGAGGGCGCCGCGGGGCGGGAGGCGAGTGGGTGATACCGGCGCGCGGCGTCAGGTGCGCGCGGCGATGAAGGCGACCAGATCGCCGACGGTCAACGCGATGATCTCGTCGAGCTGCTTGGTCGAGATCCAGCCGACGAAGTCGACCTGGGCGCCGTAGTGGGTCTGGAGCTTCTCGGCCAGCGCGACGAACTCGATGCTCTCGAGCTCGAGGTCGGCATTGAACGAGGTGGTCAGCGTGAGCGGGCCGGCGAGGGTGATCTCATCACCGGCGACCTCGACGACGAGGCGCTCGACGGTGGCGAGGATGGCGGCGGTGGCGGGGTCGAGGGTCATGCGGGCTCCAGCCAGGTCCAGGCGACGATATGCGCGTCGTCGGCGCGGGTGGTGACGACGACGCCATCGATCGTGAGGCGATCGCCGTCGACGGCGGTGCAGGTGAGCTTGCGCGGGTCGGTGAGGCCGGTGCCGCGGGCCTTGGCGACGGCCTCCTTGGCGGCCCACAGCCGGGTCAGCCACGCGTCGCGACCGCCCGCAGCGCCGGCGTCGAGCGCCAGCTCGTCGGCGGTGAACGCCACGTCGACGAACGACGCCGGCCGCGGCGCGATGGTCTCGAGGTCGATGCCCGGCGCGGTGCCGGCGGCGCCGACCAGCGCGACGGCGCGGTCGTCCTTGTGCGCGATCGACACGGCGAGGGCGAGGCCACCGGGCGCGGTGGCGCGCGGGCGGCCGTCGGGGTCGCTGGCGATCTCGATCTCGACGGGGTACAGCGGCCCGGCGCCGCGCTGCCACAGGTAGCTGCGCACCGCGTCCTTGGCGGCGATCCGGCCGAGCAACCAGGCGCGCCGGGCTCGCGGGTTGACGGCGTCGTGGGCGGCGCGCTCGCGCACGCCGAGGTAGCGGCGCATCACCAGCTCCCGCGACGCGACGGTGCGCCAGTGCTCGCGCACCAGCGCGTAGCCGTCGGCCCGCGGCTCGGTGAGCGCGTTGTGCTCGGGGTACTGCAGCACGCGCCACAACGGCTCGTCGGAGTCGAACCGCCGGTCCTCCCAGCCGTCGATCTGGCACCACACCTGGCCGGCGATGGTCAGCTCGTGATCGGCGACCGCCGACACCGCGGACAGCTCGCGGAAGCGCACCGCGCACGCGACCTTGGTGCCCGGCGGCGGGTCGTCGCCGTAGAGCGCGACCCGGGTGAGGCGGATCGGCATCGCGAGCCGATCGATGGTCTCGCGCTGCATGACCCACCAGCCCATCAGCTGCCCCGAGCAATCGAGCAGCGCGCCCGGCGCGGGCAGCGCGGTCAGCTCGCCGTCGACGCCGTCGTCGCTCATCGGCCCCATCGCGGTGACGCCGGCGTAGCCGGGGCCGTGGAACATCCAGCGGTCCACGTACAGCTGATCGGCGGTGACAGGCGTGGCGCGCGGCGCGCGCAGCGGCTGGGTGCGCACCGGCGGTGCTGGGGGGTAGCTGGCGGCGACGCGCACGGTGGCGCGGGCGTAGCCGACCAGGTCGACGGCGATCGCGTCGTCGGCGACGCGCTCGCATCGCAGCTCGACCTCGACCGCGGGCGCGACCGCGAGCCAGCGCAGCGCGGCGACGTCCTCGAGCGCGATCGCGACCCGGTCGGGCGCCAGCGCCAGCGCGGCGTCGCGCATCATCGCCAGCATCATCGTCATCGGCGCGACCGGGAAGCGATCGCTGACCTCGGGCCAGCCGAGCGGCTGACGATAGAAGCAGTGATCGATCAGCGCGGGCTCGACGTCGACCGACATCGTCCGGCGGAAGCTCGCGCGACGGGGCGGCGGCGCGGTCGGCGCCGGAGCGGTGGCGGCCGCGGCAGAGGCGGCGGCGGCGGGCGGTGGGCTCGCGGGTGCGCGCTGCGGGGCGGCCGCTGTCGTCGGCGACGCGGCCGGTGCCTGTGCCCACGCGGCGGCGATCGCGCGCACGCTGGCCTCGGCCTCGCGCAGCACGTCGGCCAGGGTGGTCGCGACCGGCGACGGCGGCAGCGCGACCAGGCCAAGATCGATCGCGGGCCGCGGCAAGACCGGCGCGGCCTTGCCCAGCCGGATGAGCGGCGTGCCGAGCGCGAGCGGCCGGCCGGGGCGCGCGGGTGGCGGCGCGGCGGTCGTGGTCGTGGTCGCGGTCGCGGCGGCGCCGGTGCGCTCCCAGCCCTCGACCCACAGCGCGGCGCGCACCCGCGCGAGCTGCTTGGCCTGGGCGGCGGCGTCGCCCTTGTCGGCGCTGGCGGCGATCGCCAGGTGCTCCTGGCCGCGCAGCGTGTCGCCGACGAAGCCGGCGACGCTGCCGACGCCGAGCTGGACGAAGCCGCGCACGCCGTCGGCGTAGAGCGCCGCGGTCAGCTCGCGGAACCGCACCGGCCGCACCAGGTGCTCGATCGCCAGCGCGCGCACGCGATCGGGATCGAGCGGGTAGGGCGCGCAGGACGTGGCCGACCACATCGGCACCCGCGGCGGACCCAGCGGCAGCGCGGCGAGGTGGGCGCGGTGCGGGCCCAGGTAGTCGGCGAACAGCGGCGAGTGGAAGCCCGAGCGGAACGGCAGCTCCTGGCACAGCACGCCCTGGTCGGCGAGCCGCGCGAGCGCCGCGCGCACGGCGTCGACCTTGCCGCACACGATGGCCTGGTGCGGGCAGTTGTCATGGGACACCGCGACGTCGGCGAGGCCGTCGAGCGCCGCGGCCGCGCCGGCGGCGCCGCAGCCGACCGCCGCGAACACCACGTCGGGGACCTCGAGCGAGCCCGGGCGCAGGCCGCCGACGAACGTCGCCGCGGCGGCGGGCGGCACCAGCTCGCTGACCACCATGCCGGTCCACTCGCCGAGGCTGTGGCCGGCGTAGACGTCGGGCGCGTGGCCGGCGGCGCGCAGCGCGTCGTCGAGCAAGCGGCCCAGCGCGAACACCGCGAGGCCCTGGTGCTCGAGGTCGCGCGCCGCGATCGCCGGATCGGCCAGCGCCGCGGGCGTGGCGACGCCGAGCTCGGCCACCACCGCGCTGACGTCCGGCGGCGGCGTGACCTCGATGCCGGGAAACACGAACGCCAGCCGACCGCCGGCAGCGCCCAGGCCGCGCGGCGTGAACCACAGCTCGTTGCGGCCGCGCCACGGCTGGCCGCGATCGAGCACCTTCTTCGCCAGCGCGCGCCGCTCGGGGGTGGGATCGAACAGCGCGAGCCGCGCCGGTCCGTCGCCGCCGGTCGCGCCGCCGTCGAGGGCGGCGGCCAGCGCGGCGGTCGAGGCGGCCGCGAGCAGGAGCGGCGTCGGCGCGTCGGGCGCGGTGGTCGACCGCGGGCGACGGCGCGGCGGTGCGGTCACGCCGGCGGTGGCCTCGAGGACGACGTGGGCGTTGATGCCGCCGAAGCCGAACGCGCTGACGCCGGCGCGGCGCGGGCGATCGCCCCACGGCGCGGCGGCGTCGATCACGCGGAAGCGCGTGGTCGCCAGCTCGGCCCGCGGCTGTTCGCAGTGCAGCGACGGCGGCTGGACGTCGTGGTGCAACGCGAGCGCGGCCTTGATCAACCCGGCGACGCCGGCCGCCGGCATGGCGTGGCCGATCATCGACTTTACCGAGCCGAGCCCGGGCGCGGGGCCGTCCGCGGCCGGCCCGAAGAACCGACCGAGCGCGGTCAGCTCGACGGCGTCGCCGGTCGGCGTCGCGGTGCCGTGGGCCTCGATCAGCCCGACCGTCGCGGGATCGCAGCCGGCGTCGCGCCACGCCTGGTCGAGCGCGGCGAGCTGGCCGGCCAGGCGCGGCCGCATCGGGCTCGACTCCTTGCCGTCGCTGGTGACCCCGGTGCCGCGGATGACCGCGTAGATGCGATCGCCGTCGCGCTCGGCGTCGGCCCGCCGCTTGAGCACGACCACGCCGGCGCCCTCGCCGATCAGGATGCCGTCGGCGTCGCGATCGAAGGGCCGGATCTGCTGGGCCCGCGACAGCGCGCCGAGCTGGGTGAAGACGCTCCAGAACGTGACGTCGTGGCAGAGGTGGACGCCGCCGGCGAGCACGACGTCGCAGCGGCCGCGGGTCAGCTCGCTGACCGCGTGATCGACGGCGACCAGCGACGACGCGCAGGCGGCGTCGACGGTGTACGCCGGGCCGTGCAGGTCGAGCCGGTTGGCGATCCGCGACGCGGCGAGGTTGGGCACCAGGCCGATCGCGGCCTCGGGGCCGAGCGTGCCGGCCTGGTTCATCAGCGCGACGCGGACGCGATCGCGGGTCGCGGCGTCGAGCTCGGGCCACAGCTCGCCGAGCGTGGTCGCCACCTGCTGCGGCGTGCGCACCCGCGCGGCCAGCCGCGCCATGCCCGGCGTCAGGTAGCCGCCGCGGCCGAGGATGACCGCGGTGCGATCGCGCGGCAGCCGCTCGCGCAGGCCGGCGTCGTCGAGCGCGGCCGCCGCGACGTGCAGCGCCAGCAGCTGATCGGGCTCGGCGCCCTCGGCGGCCACCGGCATGATCCCGAACTGCACCGGATCGACCGCGGCGACGTCGTCGACGAAGCCGCCGCGCCGGCAGTAGAAGCGATCGGCGGCCAGCGTCTTGGGATCGAAGAACACCGGCTCCCAGCGCGTCGCCGGGACCTCGGTGATCGCGTCGTGGCCGCGCGCGATGTTGGCCCAGAACGCCGCGGCGTCGGCGGCGCCCGGGAACACCGCGGCCACGCCGACGATCGCGATCTCAGGCATGCTCGACCGCGCGAGGCGCCAGCGCGCGCGGGTCGCCACCGACGATCACCACCTCGGTGTCGCGCGCGTCCGAGCCGAGCTCGGCGAGCAGCCGCGCGACGCCGGCGGTCGGCTCGATCAGCCCGAGGCCGCGCCGCGCGTACTCGCGCTCGAGCTCGGGCGAGACCATGCCGGTGCCGGCCCACGGGCCCCAGTCGATCGCGACGACCCGGCCGGTGATCCGCGGCGCCAGCGCGGCGGCCAGCGCGGCCAGCGCCTGGTTGGCGGTGGCGTAGTCGACCTGGCCGCGGTTGCCGAGCGCGCCGGAGATGCTGGCGAAGAACACCACGAAGCGGGTGTCGGGCCGCAGCCGCTCGGCCAAGGTCAGCGCGCCGGCGACCTTGGTGGCGTAGACCCGCGCGAACGAGTCGACGGTCTTGTGGCGGATCAGCTTGTCCTCGAGGACGCCGGCGCCGTGGATCACGCCGTCGAGCCGGCCGTGGCGCGCGTAGACGTCGTCGATCACCGCGGCGAACGCGGGCGTGCGGACGTCGCAGGCGTGGTAGCGCACGGTCGCGCCGGCGCCGGCGATCGCGGCCAAGGTCGCGCGGATCTCGCGATCGGCGAGCGTGCGCGCGCAGCGGGCCTCGACGGCGGCCGGCTCGGTGGCCAGGCCGGCGCCGAGGATCGCCTTGCGCAGCGCCGGCGCGTCGGCGGCGGCGATCAGCGCTGGGTGCTCGGGCGGCGGCAGCGGCGAGCGGCCGACCAGCTCGATCTGGCACCGCCAGCGGCGGGCCAGCTCGATCGCGACCCGGGCGGTGATGCCGCGCGCGCCGCCGGTGATCAGCACCACCGCGTCGGGGCCGAGCGCCAGCTCGCCGGTCGCGCCGACCTGCGCGGGCACCAGCGTGCGGGTCGAGCGCTCACCGCCGGCGTGGCCGACCTCGAGCAGATCGTCGTCGGCGACGAGCTCGGCGTGGATCAGCTCGGCCAGCCGCTCGGGCGCCTCGCGCGGATCGAGATCGAGGCGGCGGGCGCGCACCGCGGGCCACTCGGCGGCCACGGTCTTGATCAGCCCGCCGGCGCCGTCGCCGCGCAGCCCGGCGGCCACCGGCGCCTCGCCGAAGCGTCCGCCCAGGCCAGTCGCGACCAGCAGGCTCGACGCGCCGCCCACCACCGCGTGCTTGACGTGATCGAACATCGCGGTCATCGCCGCGGTCGCGCCGTCGCCGTCCTGGGCGGCGGTGGCCAGGCCCGACAGATCGATCAGCCCGTGGACGTCGGGGCGCGCGATGCGATCGCCCGCGGCCACGACCTGCACGTCGGCGCCGCCGGCGGCGAGCCGGGTGGCGAGGTGCGGCGCGACGCCGAGGCCGTCATCGACGACGATCAGCGTGTGGCCGGCCACCGCGGCGTCGCGCGGGCTCGGCGTCGGCACCGCGATCCGCGAGAACACGAAGCGCCCGAGCTCGGTCGGCGTCGGCGCCGTCGCCGGCACCGGCACCGCGACCGGCACGGTGTCGGCCGCGGCCGCGATCTCGGCGACCACCGCGCCCGGGCTGGGCGCGCCGAGCTTGGCGGCGAGCCAGTCGACGAGGCCGCGCAGCGTCTTGCGGGTGGCCAGCTCCTCGACCATGGCGTCGTTGCCGCCGCCGGCGACCTTGAGGCCCAGCCGGCTGGCCAGCTCGCCGACGATCTCGATGCGCTTGATCGAGTCGATCGACAGGTCGGCCTCGAGATCGAGGTCGGGGCCCAGCGTCTCGGGCGGGTAGCCGGTGCGCTCGCTGACGATCGCCAGGACCAGCGCCATCGGATCGAGCGCGGCCGGCTCGGGCGGCACGTCGATGACGACCGGCGGCGGCGCCTCGGCTGGCAGGGTCGGCAGCGTCGGGCGGGCCATCCGCGTGCGGGCGGCGGGCGGCGCGTCGAGCTGCGCCGGCGCCGGCGCGCTGCCGAGGTACGCCAGCATGACGTCGCGCTGCGCGGTGATCGTGGCGCGGACGTTGTGCAGGTACTCGAGGACGAGGACGTCGCGATCGCTGGCCAACGGGGACTCCTGGAACGCGGTCGGGGCGTCGTGCTCGTCGTACTCGAGCGGCGCGGGGACGAACGTCGACCGGCGGGCGGCGATCGGCGCCAGCGCCACCGGCTGCGCGGGCGGCGGCGGCGGGGCGGCGGCGGGCCACGCGGTGTGGCCGTCGATCAACCAGCCGGCGCTGGGGCCCTTGCGCTTGCCGTCGAGGTCGAGCACCGCGGCGTCGCGGTCGGCGAACAGCGGCGCGAGGTCGACGTCGACGCCGCAGGTGGCGAGCGTGGCCACCGCGCGCAACAGCGAGCGCAGGCTCGAGCCCGAGCCGGGATCGCACGCGACCGCGACGTGCGGGCGATCGCCGAGCACCTCGGCGACCAGCCGGGTCAGCACCTGCCCGGGGCCGGCCTCGACGAAGATCCGCGCGCCGGCGGCGTACATCGCCTCGATCTGCGCGGCGAACCGCACCGGCCGCGCGACCTGCGCGGCCAGCGTCGCGCGGACGCCGTCGGCGGTGGTCGGGTACGGCGCCGCGGTGACGTTGGACCACACCGGGATCCGCGGCGCGCGCACGTCGAGCGTGGCCAGCCGCGCCGCGAGCGCGGCCTCGGCGCCGGCGACGATCGGGCTGTGGAACGCCGCCGCCACCGGGATGCGGCGCGTGGTGAGGCCGGCGGCGGCGAGCGCGGGCGCGACCGCCTCGATCGCCGCGACGCTGCCGGCCAGCACGCACTGCCGCGGCCCGTTGTCGTTGGCGATGATCACGTCGGGGTGGCCGGCCAGGAGCGGCTGCACCGCCGCGGCGCTGGCGGCGACCGCGAGCATCGTGCCGGGATCGCCGCCGGCGGCGGCCAGGATGGCCTCGCCGCGCAGCTGCGACAGCGGCAGCAGCTCGTCGACGGTGAACGCGCCCGCGGCGGCCAGCGCGGCCAGCTCGCCGTAGCTGTGACCGGCGGCCATCGCCGGCGCCACGCCCAGCGCGCCGAGCAGCTCGACCACCGCGAGATCGGCGACGCCGAGCGCCGGCTGCGCGACCCGGGTGTCGGTGAGCGCCGCCGCCTGGTCGCGGCGCGCGGCGTCGGTGAACGCGGCGGGTGGCAGCATCGTCGCCGCCCACGGCGCGCCGCGCACCAAGAGCTCGCGCAGCCGCGGGAACGCCAGGAACAGCTCGGCGAGCATGCCCGGGCGCTGGCTGCCCTGGCCCGGGCACAGCAGCGCGATCGGGCCGCGCACGTCGCTGGCCGTGAACACGCCGCGGCGATCCGCGGGGGCGTCGAGCTTGGCGCGCAGGTCGGCGAGATCGTCGGCGACGATCGCCAGCTGCACCGGGCCGCGGCCGATCCCGGCGACGGTGCGAGCCAGATCGCGCAGCCGCGGCGGCGGGCTGGCGGCCAGCCGCGCGCGCACGGCCGCCAGCGCGGGCTCGATCGCCGCGCGATCGGCGCCGCGGAACACCAGCAGCTCGGCCGGCCACGCCGGCAGGCCGGTGGCGGCGCGATCGTGGCCCGCGAGCACGACGTGGAAGTTGGTCCCGCCGAAGCCGAACGCGCTGACCGCGGCGACCCGGTGGGCGGCGGTCCACGGGCGGGCCGCGTCGAGGAAGCGGAACGGGCTGGTCGCCGGATCCCACGCCGGGTTGGGCTGCTTGACGTGCAGCGTCGGCGGCAGCACCCCGTGGTACAGCGCCAGCGCGCACTTGATCAGCCCGGCCATGCCGGCGGCGCACTTGGTGTGGCCGATCTGCGACTTCACCGAGCCGAGCACGCACGCGCCCGGCCCCGCGCCGGCCCGCGTGAACACGTCGGTCAAGGTCGCCAGCTCGGTGCGATCGCCGACGATCGTGCCGGTGCCGTGGGCCTCGACCAGGCCGACCTCGGCCGGCGACACGCCGGCCTGGCGGTAGGCGCGCTCGACGGCGCGGACCTGGCCCTCCTTGCGCGGCGCGGTGAGCCCGAGGCTCTTGCCGTCGGACGCGCCGGCGACGCCCTTGATGAGGGCGTAGATGCGATCGCCGTCGCGCTCGGCGTCGGCGACGCGCTTGAGCACGACCGCCGCGACGCCCTCGCCGAGCACGATGCCGTCGGCGGCGGCGTCGAAGGTGTGGCAGCGGCCGGTGGTCGACAGCGCGTGGACGCTGGCGAACAACAGGTAGTCGTTGATGCTGTTGTGCAGGTCGGCGCCGCCGCACACGACGACGTCGCTGCCGCCGGTGATCAGCTCCTTGACCGCGAGATCGACCGCGGCCAAGGACGACGCGCAGGCGGCGTCGACGGTGTAGTTGGCGCCGCCGAGATCGAGCCGGTTGGCGATGCGGCCGGCGATCACGTTGGCCAGCACGCCGGGGAACGAGTCCTCGGTCAGCGTCGGCAGCGCGCGATCGAGCTCGGGCGGCAGCGCGCCGACGTAGTGCGGGTACATCGCGCGGAAGCCGTAGGCGCTCGACAGATCGGTGCCGGCCTCGGCGCCGAAGATCACCGCGGTGCGCTCGCGATCGAGCGGGCGCCCGCCGGTCGACACCGCGCTGGCGTAGCCGGCGTCGTCGATCGCGCGGCGCGCGACCTCGAGGCTGAGCAGTTGCACCGGCTCGATCGCCTCGAGCGAGCGCGGCGGGATGCCGTAGGCGAGCGGATCGAACGGCACCGGCTGCAGGAAGCCGCCCCACTTGCACGGGGTCTTCTTGCCGGCGCCGGCGCCGGTCGCGGCGGGGTCGTAGAACTGCGCGACGTTCCACCGCGACGCCGGGACCTCGCCGACGCTGTCGTGGCCGCCGACGATGTTGGCCCAGTAGGCGTCGGTGTCGCCGGCGCCCGGGAAGATCGCCGCCACGCCGACGATCGCGACGTCGACGGGCGTGGCGTTGCCGCGCGGTCGCACCGGGCGGGGCGCGTCGACCGCCAGCGCCGCGGCGCGGGCCGCCAGCAGCGCTTGCCCGTCGCCGCTGACCTGGTGGTGCAGCTCGGCGATCGAGCAGGTGGCCGAGCGCAGCGCGGCGACCTGGCCGATCATGTACATGCCGTCGGCGGCCTGGGTGGCGGCGTCGACGGCGACGATCGCGTCGCCGTCGCGGCGCAGGCCCTTGGCGGCGATGCGCAGGCGGCCGAGGTTGAGCTGCTCGAGCGCGGCCCACCGCTCCTGCGGCGTCGCGCCGGTCGCGGCCAGCCGCGCCTTCTCGGCGGCGAACGCCGCGGTGAACGCGGTGTCGGCGCAGCGGGTGGCGTGGCCGGGCGCGGTCTCGAGCAGGCTGGTGGCCTCGCACGCGATCGCGGCCTGCTGGAAGCCGGGCTGGATCGCGCCCGACGCCACCGCCTCGTGAGTGAACAGGTAGGCGGTGCCCATCAACACGCCGACCTTGGCGCCGCGCGCGGCCAGCGGCGCCGCCAGCGCCGCCACCATCGCGCACGAGCGCGCGTCGTGGATGCCGCCGGCGAACAGCACCGACACCTCGGCCACCGCCGGGTGCGCGAGCAGCCGCTCGAGCTGCGCCTCCCACAGCGCGAAGCTCGAGCGCGGGCCGACGTGGCCGCCGCACTCGCGGCCCTCGAAGACGAAGCGGCGCGCGCCGTCCTTCAAGAACAGGTCGAGCAGGCCCGGCGACGGCACGTGCAGGTAGGTCGCGATGCCGGCGGCCTCGAGCGGCGCGGCCTGCGACGGGCGACCGCCGGCGATCAGCGCCACCGGCGGCTTGATGTCGTGCAGCACCGCGAGCTGCTCGTCGCGCAGCTCGGCCGGCACGAAGCCGAGGATGCCGACGCCCCACGGCCGATCGCCCAGGCGCGCCGCGGTCTCGCTGACCAGCGCGCGGACCTCGGCGCCCGACGACAGCGACAGCGCGAGGAACGGCAGGCCGCCGGCCGCCGCCACCGCCTCGGCGAACGCGGCGCGATCGCTGACCCGCGACATCGGCCCTTGCGCGATCGGGTAGCGCAGGCCGTGGGCCGCGGCGAGCGGCGCGCCCGGCGCGAGCGGCGCGAGCGTGGCGGCTTGCTCGACGGCGGTGATCATCGCGGCGCGCACGCCGCGCACGGCGGCGCCGACGGTGGCGAACCGCTCCGCGAAGCCGCGGGCCAGCGCCGCGTCCTGACCGATCGGGACGAGGTCGTCGATCAGCGAGTCGCCGCCGAGCCGCGCGCGTACCGCCGCGGCGTCGACGTCGCCGAGGCTCGCCGCCGGCAGATCGGGGCGGGTGTAGACGCGGTGGCCGGCGATCAGCGTGGTCTCGCTGCCGTCCATCGCGGCGATCGCCGCGCGCACCGGCGGCGGCAGCGACGACTCACGGCACAGCGCGAGCTGGGTGTCGAGGACGACGCCGGCCGCGCCGCCGGCGACGCAGGCCGCGGCGGTGTGCAGGCCGATCCCACCCTGGGCCCACACCGGGACGGTGAGCGCGGCGACCAGCTGCTGGACGAGCACGAAGGTGGTGGTGTCGCCGACCCGCCCGCCGGCCTCGCCGCCCTTGGCGATCACGCCGACCGCGCCGGCGGTCACCGCGGCGTGGGCCTCGGCGAGGTCGGTCACCTGGGCCAGCACCGGGTGGCCGGCAAACCCCGCGACGCGATCGACGGCGTCCACGATCACGACGGTCACCCACGGCGGCAGCTCGGCCGCGGTGATCGGGCAGCTGTCCGGAATCCGGACGGCGGCGCGATCGAGCTGGTGGCCGAGCGCGGCCAGCGCCGCGCGCGCGCGCGCCGGATCGCGGCCGAGATCGAGCACGCCCAGCGCGCCCGCCGCGCACGCCGCCGCGACCAGCCCGGCATCCGGGCGCTCGCACGGGGACAGGACCAGGATCGGAGGCAACGGGTGATGGTCGCGGATCATCGACTAACTCCGGGACGCGCAGACGCTACAGCACGCGGTGGGTCGCGGTCGACGACTTCCCGGCGACAACGTCGGGCATCGCGCCTGACAGGGGCCGTCCGGTCGCGAATCCTGGGCGTCACTGGCGGCTGATCGGAATCGATCATCGTCGGCCGGGCGGCGGTGGCGGTCATCGACGCTGGTTCGGCGCGCGCGACCTGTGCTCGACTTTCTCGCACTTACCTGGCGCGGGCGTGGGCGCGCCTACGGCTTGTGCATCGGCGCGCGCGCCCGGCGCGCCGCGCGGCGGTGGTAGGGTGCGCGCGATGGCGACCACCGCGGTGACCCGGCGCGGCGACCTCAGCGTCACCGCCTATTACACGGCGCACGCGTGGCGGTGGGGCAAGCTCCCCGGCGCCGAGCTGTTCACCGGGCGCAAGAGCCGCGACGTCTTCAACGCCACCAACCTGGCGCTCGGCGTCGCGCGGCTGTTCCGGCGCGACCTGCCGTCGCTGCGCCACGGCCTGGTGCAGCGCCACGTGATGATCGATCGGCTGGCCGCCGCCAGCGGTTGCGCGCAGGTGCTCGAACTCGCCGCCGGGCTGTCGCGCCGCGGCGTGACGATGTCCGCCGACCCGGCGCTGCGCTACGTCGAGGTCGACCTGCCGGCGATGATCGCGCACAAGCGCGCGCTGCTCACCAAGAGCGCCCGCGGGCGCGCGATCGCCGCGCGGCCCAACCTGGTGCTGCACGCCGGCGACGCGACGACGCTGGCGTTCGACGAGGTGCTGGCGCCGGGCCCGGTGTGCGTGATCGCCGAGGGCCTGCTGGTGTACCTCGACGCGGCCGCGCAGCAGGCGCTGTGGCGTCGGCTCGCGGCGCTGTGCGCGGCGCGGCCGGGCAGCGCGGTGGTGTTCGATCTGGTGCCGTTCGTCGAGCAGCCGCGCCCGGGGCGGATCGGCCGCGGCTTCGAGCGGATGTTCCGGCGCGCGACCAAGGGCGCGGCGATGGCGTTCGACGGCCGCAGCCGCGACGACCTGGCCGCCGAGCTGCGCGCCGCGGGCTTCACCGCCGTCGAGCTGCTCGAGCCCGCGGCCGCGCCGGCGGCGTGGGCGGTGCCGCACCTGACCCGGCGCACCCAGCAGCTGGTGTGGCGGGCCGCGGTGAGCTGAGTTGCAGGGGGGCTCGTCGCCGAGATCCGGCACCGATCGGAGAAACTCGCAGTCGAGGTCGTGCGATCGATCACCCGCTGGGGGTGGGCTCGCAGTATCATGAACGTCTGTGGGGGACGCCCAGTTCGAACCGGGCACCGATGATCGCTTCGTCATCCGCGGCAAGCTCGGCGCGGGTGGGATGGGCGTCGTTTACCGCGCGTGGGATCAAGTGGCGCAGCGCGAGGTCGCGCTCAAGACGCTGAAGGCCACCAGCGCCCGCGATCTGTACCGATTCAAGCGCGAGTTCCGCGCGCTGTGCGACCTGGCCCACCCCGGGCTGTGCACGCTGCACGAGCTGCACACCACCGGCGACGAGTGGTTCTTCACGATGGAGCTGGTGCGCGGCGTGCCGTTCATCGACTGGGTGCGGCCCAGCGCCGGCAGCGATCGACCGCGGATCGACGACGACACCGAGACCCGGCCGCTGGCCCGGCCGCGCACCGCGGTGGTCGCGGCGCCGCGCGATCTCGATCGGCTCGAGCGCGCGCTCGGGCAGTTTGCCGACGCGCTGTACGCGCTGCACGCCGCCGGCAAGCTGCACCGCGACCTCAAGCCGTCGAACGTGCTGGTCGAGCCGAGCGGGCGCCTGGTGGTGCTCGACTTCGGGCTGGTGTCCGACGTCGACCTCGCCGGCGTCGATCACACCCACGAGCGGGCCGCGGTCGGCACGCCGGTCTACATGTCGCCCGAGCAGGCCGCCGACGTGCCGCTGACCCCGGCCAGCGATTGGTACTCGTTCGGCGTGATGCTGTTCGAGGCGCTGACCGGGCGGCGGCCGTTCGAGGGGCGGCCCGACGACGTCATGCGCAAGAAGCAGCTCGAGCCGGCGCCGGCGGTGCTGCTCGAGGCGCCCGACGCGCCGCCCGAGTTGGCCCGGCTGTGCGCGGCGCTGCTCGATCCCGATCCGCGGCGGCGCCCCGACGGGCGCGCGGTGCTCGACGCGCTCGGCCGCGAGCCGTCGCTGGCGACCGCCACCGTGCAGCGCACCGCGAGCGGGCCGTTCGTCGGGCGCGAGGGCCAGCTGGCGGCGTTGCACCGCGCGCTGCTCGACGCGCGCCACCACGGCGTCGCGGTGTTCGTGCGCGCCGCGTCGGGCATGGGCAAGTCGGCGCTGGTGGCGCGGTTCCTCCAGGACGCCGCCGGCGGCGCGCTGGTGCTGGCCGGCCGCTGCCACGAGCGCGAGCAGGTGCCGTTCAAGACGCTCGACACGCTGATCGACGCGCTGACCACCGCGCTGCTCAAGCTCGACCCCGACGAGCTGACCGCGCTGTTGCCGCGCGACATCGGCGCGCTGGCCCGGCTGTTCCCGGTGCTGCGGCGGGTGCCGGCGATCGCCGAGCCGGCGCTGCGTCGCTTCCACGCGATCGATCCCCAGGAGGCCCGCCGGCGTGCGTTCGCGGCGCTGCGCTACCTGCTCGGCCAGCTCGCGGCGCGCCAGCCGGTGGTGGTCTACGTCGACGATCTGCAGTGGGGCGACGCCGACAGCGCCGGCTTCCTCGGCGATCTGATCGCGCGCAGCGACCGGCCGCCGATCCTGGTGGTGCTGGCCCACCGCAGCGAGGACACCGACGGCGAGATGGTCGCGGCGGTGCAGCGGCGCGCGGCCACCGCCCCCGAACCGCCCGATCTGCGGGTGCTCGAGCTGCCGCCGCTGGCGGTCGACGACGCCCACGATCTGGTGCGGCTGGTGTCGGGCTTCGACGGCGACGTCGGGCCGTGGGCCGAGTCGCTGGTGCGCGACGCCGGTGGCAACACGATGTTCCTGGTCGAGCTGGCGCGCTCGGCCGGCGAGGCCGGCGGCGCGGCGACGCTCGACGAGCTGTTGCGCCGGCGGATCGCCCAGCTGGCGGCGCCGGTGCGCGCGCTGTTGACGACCGCCGCGGTGGCGGGCCGGCCGATGCCGCTGGCGATCGCGGCCCAGGCGGCCGGCGTCGACGACCCCGCGGCGGCGCTGGCGACGCTGCGCGCCGAGCGGCTGGTGCGCGCGACCGGCGATCGCATCGAGCCGTTCCACGATCGGGTGCGCGCGGCGGTCACCGATGAGCTGCCCCACGATCAGCTGGCGGCGATCCACGCGGCGCTCGCGCGCGCCTACCACGCGCTCGCGCCGGATCAGCCGGAGCCGCTGGTCGATCACCTGCTGGGCGCCGGCGCCAACGACGAGGTCGCCGAGCCGGCGACCCGGGCCGCGAGCGCGGCGGCGCAGATGCTGGCGTTCCGCCGCGCGGCCGACCTGTACGCGATCGCGCTCGAGTTCGGCGAGCTGGCCCCGGCCGAGCGCCAGGCGACGCTGGTGGCCCAGGCCGCGGCGCTGGTCAACGCGGGCCAGGTGACCGCCGCGGCGGTGGCGTACCGCGAGGCGGCGGCGCTGGCCGAGGGCGAGCGCCGCTTCGAGCTGCGCCGGCTGCAGCTCGAGCAGCTGCTGCGCGCCGCCGAGCTGCGCGAAGGCATGACGCTGGCCAACGAGCTGCTCGCCGAGCTGGGCCGGGCGTTGCCGGTGGGGCCGCGCGGCATCGCGTGGGCGGTGATCAAGCAGCGCGCCGCGCTGCGGCTGCGCGGCAAGCGGTGGAAGCCGCGCGCGGCCGAGCAGCTCGACGCCTCGGCGGTGCGCGAGGTCGACGCGCTGTGGTCGATCTCGAGCGGTCTGGCGTTCGCCAACCCGGCGCTGGGCAAGGTGGTGCAGCTGTGGCACCTGCGCGCGGCGCTGGCGCTCGGCGAGCGGTCGCGGATCGCGCAGGCGCTGGCGATCGAGATCGGCTACCTGGGCGTGGCTGGCAGCGCGACCCACAAGGCGTGTCGGCGCGCCGGCGTCGAGGCCCAGACCCTGGCCGACGAGATCGGCGAGTCGCGGCTGGTCGGGCTGGTCGCGACCTGCAAGGGCTTCGCGACGTTCCTGAACGGCCAGTGGAAGCAGGCGCGCCACGATCTCGAGCTGGGCCACCGGCTGATGAGCGACGAGGGCGTGAGCGCGCGGTGGGAGCTCGACCTGAACGAGATGTTCCACCTCGCCGCGCTCTACTACGCCGGCGAGACCCGCGAGCTGGTGCGGTTGACGCCGCTGTACCTGCGCGACGCCGAGGATCGCGGCGACGTCTACGCGCAGCACGGGCTGCGCGCGTGGCGCTCGAACCAGGCGTGGCTGGTGCAAGACAAGCCCGGCGACGCGCGCGCCCACGTGCTCGGAGTGGCGCAGGCGCGCGCCGACATCGCCGACTTCAACCTGCACGACTACTACCAGCTCCTCGCCAACGCGCAGATCGATCTGTACGTCGGCGACGGCGACGGCGCGCTCGATCGCACGCAGCGCAGCTGGGCCGATCTCGACAAGGCGTTCCTGTTCCGCATCCAGAGCGTGCGCATCGAGGCGCAGTACCTGCTCGCGCGCGGCGCGCTGGCCACCGCGGTCGGCGCGCGCAAGGTCGAGCGGCTGGCCGTCGTCGAGCGGGCGGCGGCCGCGCTGGCCGGCGAGCCGGTCGCCTGGTCGCGCGCGCTGGCCGCGCTGGTCCGCGCCGGCGCCGCCCACGTCGCCGGCGAGGTCGCCGACGCCGATCGCCGCTACCGCGAGGCCGAGGCCGCGCTGGCCGCGTGCGACATGGCCAACTTCGCGCGGGTCGCGGCGCTGGCGCGCGGCGAGCTGCTCGGCGGCGACGCCGGCGCGGCGCTGATCGCGACCGCGCGGGCCGGCCTCGAGGCCCAGGCGGTCGTCGACGTCGGCCGCTGGACCCGGATGATCCTGCCGCGGCCGTGACCGGTCACGACGGCGGCGTGGTCAGTCGAAGATGTCGAGGCCGTCCTCGAAGAAGCCGCCGACCGCGTCACCGGCGTCGCCGACCGCGTCGCTCCCGTCGCCCCCGTCGCCGAGGCCCACCGTGCCGTCGCCGAGGTCCGCCAGCCCGCTGGCCCCGTCGACGTCGGGCATGTGCTCGCCGAACCCGGGGCTGTCGAGGCTCCCGAGCGCGTCGCCGGCGTAGTTCACGACGGTGACGTCCAGCGGCAGCGCCATCGACCACAGCGCGGTCCACAACAGCACGTCGGTGACCATCCACAGCGGGCTCGGGTAGTAGGCCCAGTACGGATCGTAGGCCGGCGCGGTCGGTGGCGGCGTCATGGTCGGGGTCTGGCCGGGCCGACGCACCTGCAGCTCGGCGCGCGCGACGGTGGCGGTGGCCGCCGGCATCGCGGCGGCGATCGCGTCGCGGACCCGCGCGACGAAGCTGTCGAACTGGACCCGCGCCACCGTCAGCGTCGCGGGGTCGCTGGCCAGCGGCGCGATCCGCGCGCGGTAGGCGTCGGCCGACTCGTCGCCGCGCGGCTCGAACGCCTGGACGCGACCGCCGATCACGACGCGCACCGCCGGCTCGTCGGCGGGGTGCTCGCCGCGGGCCTGGACCTCGATCACCAGGTGCAGCCCGGCCTCGACGTGCTCGACCGCGAGCCGCAGCAGCCCGAACGCGCCGTCGATCACCGCCGCGTGGTCGTGGAACGCCAGGAACAGATCGCCGAGATCGTCGGGGCGGCCGTGGCGATCGTGGAACAGCACGAGGTCGTCGACGACCAGCGCCACCGCGTTGGTGGCGCCCAGCGAGGTCAGCGCGGCGCGCACGGCGTCGACCACCGCGCCCGCCTCCAGCGCGGCGCGCATCGCGCCGGTGCGCAGGTCGGGCTCGCCGCCGAACGCCCGCTTGACCTTGTCCCACAGCCGCGGCTCGCGCAGCACCGCTGCGCCGGCCACCTGCACCGCGATCACGCCCGAGAGCTTCATGGCCAGGACGATAGCCGAGTCCCGCGCGGCGCGGGCGGTCACGACGGCGGCGGGGTCGCGGGCGGCGGCGGCGCGACGTCGACGCGGCCCTGGGGCGGCGGGCTGGTGCGCAGCGCGTCGCGGGTGGCGCGCTCGGCCTCGATCGCGCGCACCTGCGCGTCGATCTCGGCGACGACGCCGCGCTTCTTGCGGTAGTCGACGGCCGGCGCCGCGACCCGGGTCGACAGCGACGAGCGCGCCCGCAGGAACTCCTGGCGCTCGCGCATGCGCCGCTCGAACACCGCGCGGCCCTCGGCCGAGTCGTCGATCAGGTGCGGCGTCAGCACGATCAGCAGGTTCGACTTGGTGCGGACGTGCTTCGTCGACCTGAACAGCGCCCCGATCACCGGCAGGTCGCCGAGCAGCGGGATCCGCTCGCTCGAGTCCTCGACGCGTTCGTCGATCAGCCCGCCCAGCACCAAGTTGTCCTGGTCGCCGACGACCACCGACGTCTCGAGCTTCCGCTCCTTCCACGTCGGGCCCAGGCCCTCGAAGTCGGAGTCGCCGAGCTGGTTGTGCTCGAGCGCGACCTCGAGGCGGATGCGATCGCTGCCGGCCGGGGCGCCGGGCTCGGCCGGCGCGACGTGCGGCGTGATCTTGAGCGTCAGCGCCACCTTCTCGCGATCGATCGACGCGCCGGTCGACGCCAGCGAGCCGGTCGCGGCGGTGCGCGACAGGTACGGGATGTTGGCGCCGACCGAGATCGTCGCCGGCGTGTTGTCGAGCATCATCAGGTGCGGCGACGCCAGCACCTCGATCTGGCTGTCGGTGGCGACCGCCTGCAGCAGCACGCCGAACGACGGGCCGCTCTCGCCGAGCAACGTCGAGTCGAGCGCGCTGCCGAGGATGCCGCCGAGCGCGCCGGCGCCGGCGCTGGCCAGGCTCGACGCCGCCGTCACCGACGACAAGGTCGTGGTCTGGAAGCCGCCGAGCGCGACGCCGCCGGCGCTGGTGTCGGTGCCGAGGTGCCAGGCGGCGCCGAGCGCGCGGTTGGTGGCCTCGGACACCTCGAGCACCATCGCCTCGACGTAGACCTGCCGGCGCGGCGCGTCGAGCTCGTCGAGCATCGCCCGCACCGCCAGCGTGTCCTGGGGCGACGCCTGGATCAGCACCGCGTTGGTGCCAGGGTCGGCGGCGAGCTTGACGGTGCCGACCACGGCCTTGTCGGTGCCGCCGCCGCTGGTCAGCGGCGCCAGCGCGGCGACCACCTCGGCGGCGCGCGCGTTGCGCAGCCGGATCGCCGTCATCGCGGCGGCGTCGCCTTGATCGCGATCGAGCACGCCGACCAGCGCGGCGACCCGCTGGTAATCGGCGGCGGCGCCGACCACGAACACCGCGCGGGCCCGGCGATCGGCGACCAGCTTGGGCTCGCGCGCCGGCGTCGCGCCGCTGGCCGGCGTCGCCAGGAGCGGCGTCAGCACCTCGATCAGCGCGTCGGGGTCGCGGTACTGGACCGGCACCGCCCACACGCCGGCGCCGTCGCCCGGGCGGTCGAGCTCGTCGACCAGCGTCTTCATCCGCGCGATGTGGCGGCCGTCGTCGGTGATCAGCAGCGCGTGCAGGTTTGGCAGCGGCGTGACGATGCCGGCCTTGGACTTCACCAGCTCGAGCACGCTCTTCAGGTCCTCGACCGACGCGTGCTGTGGGCGCAACAGCAGCCGCATCGCGCTGCCGCCGCCGTCGGGGAAGCTGCGGCGGATCGCCAGCGCCGCGTCCTTGGCGCTGGTGGCCTCGACGATCTCGTAGATCGGCCCCTTCGCCACCACCGCCAGCCCCATCGAGTCGAGCGCGGTCTCGAACAGCGCCCAGGCCTGGCCGGCGTCGAGCTTGCCCGGCGTGATCATCGTCAACTTCGCCGAGCGCGCGCCGACGCCGCTGGCGTAGACGAAGCGCTTGCACGAGATGCCCATGGCCCAGGTCACCAGGTCCTTGACGCCGACCTCGTCGGCGAACCCGACCTCGAACGCGGTCCGCGGCTTGGCGCAGGCGAACCGGCTGTCGTCGCCGTCGTCGTCGCGCGCGGCGGTGACGGGTTGCTCGCGATCGGCGCGCGCGGTCGTGACGGCGGTGACGGTCGCGGCGAGGGTGAGGGCGGCGGCGAGGCAGCGCGCGAGGTGCATGCCCGGGCCAAGAGCAACCGATGTGCCGCCGGCCAACTGCGCGAAGGTTCACGCGAGGCGGGGATGCGCGCTGCCAGGCTGGCACGCGCGGCGGCGCGGCGGCGTCACGGCTGGCGTTCGGCCGGCAGCGGCACGGTCGGCTCGGCGGTGGCGGCGTCGAGCGGCGCGGTCGGCGCGCTGGTGTCGATGCCGGCCGGCACCAGCGGCGGCAGCGCGTGCGCGGGCGCG
>Ga0075163_10002086_pt1 | contig 26962 bp, 25 predicted proteins | sample JI1023141ADNA_FD_71478 | JGI IMG/M metagenome (GOLD analysis project Ga0075163, IMG submission 71478) | Wastewater effluent complex algal communities from Wisconsin, to seasonally profile nutrient transformation and Carbon sequestration -... | ecosystem: Engineered > WWTP > Effluent > Algae...
CTGCCCGCGCTGCAACGGCACCGGCCACATCCGCGACACCGAGTCCAGCGCGCTGCAGATCCTGCGCATGGTCCAGGAAGAGTCGATGAAGGACAACACCGCCGCCGTGCATGTGCAGGTACCGGTCGAGGTGACGAGCTTCCTGCTCAACGAGAAGCGCACCGAGATCACCAAGATCGAACTCAAGCAGCGCGTGACCGTGCTGCTGGTGCCGAACAAGCACCTCGAGACGCCGAACTACAAGCTCGAGCGCCTGCGCCACGACGACCCACGGCTGGAGAACCTGCAGGCCAGCTACACGATGATCGAGGAGCCGGACGAGGAAGTCGGCATCACGCGTCGCGAGAAGAACGCCAAGCCGCGCCAGGAGCCGATCATCAAGGGCGTGCTGCCCGACCAGCCGGCACCGCCGCGGGCTCCGGCCCCGCCGCCCGCACCCGTGCCGGCCCCGGTGGCCGCTGCACCCGTCGCCGCGCCGGCGGCACCGGCGCCGGCCCCGATGCCCCCGGGTGGCGGCTTCTTCGGCTGGGTCAAGCGCATGTTCAGCAGCCCGGCGCCGACGCCGGCAGCCGCACCGGCCCCCACCGCCGCACCGGCGCCGGTGGTGGCACCGGCGGCGCCTGGCGCCGATGACAAACGCGAAGGCCGTGACGGCCGCCGCGGTGGCCGCGGCGAGCGGGGAGAACGCAGTGAACGCGGCGGTGACCGCGACCGCGGTGGACGCGGCTCGCGGGAAGGCCGAGGCAGCCGTGACGGTGCCGACACCCGCCCGCCGCGCGAGGCCGGCGAGGCCCGCGATGGCCGTGGCAACCGCGACGGGCGCCGCGCCGAAGGCGCCGCGCCCACCGATCGCCCGGCCGAGGACCGCGCTCCGCGCGCCGACCGCGGTGATCGTGGCGACCGAGGCGAACGCGGCGAAGGCCGCCGCGGCCCGCGCACCGACCGCCCGACCGCACCGCGCAGCGAGGAAGTGCGCGAGACCAGTGACGCCACCGCCGTGCAGGCCTTCGTCGACACCGCACCGGCAGCCGCTGATGGCACGGTGGCGGCCGACGGCGAACGGGACGGTCGCCGGCGCCGCCGGCGGGGTGGCCGCGGCCGCGGTGAAGGCCGCGCCGAAGAAGGTGTCAATGGCGAACTGAGCCTCGAAGCGGGCAATGCGACCGCCGAGGTCGATGGTGGCACCAACACGGTGGCCGCCAACCCTGAAGCCGGGGCCGAAGTCGCCTCCGCGGGCGAAGGCGCCGCCGACGGTGCCCGCGACGGCAGCCGCCGCCGTGGTCGCGGCCGTGACCGCTTCCGCCGCGAACCGCGCGAGGACGGTGTCGACGCCGCAGCCCCGGCCGAAGGCGAAGTTCTGCCGGAGGCCGTGCCGGGTGAACTCACGCCGGCCAGCCATGAGGCAGCGCCGACCGCTGCGGCTGCAGTCGCACCGGTCGCCGTGGCCACCTTTGCCGAACCGGCCCCGGCGGCCGAAGCCGCCCCGGCCACCGAGCCTGCCGTACCGGCCCCGGTCGCGGCGACGACGGTGACGCCGGCGGTGTACGTGGCCCCCGCGCGCTACGAACTGCCGAGTGCCGAGCTGCAAGCCCTTGCCGAAGGTGCCGGCCTGCAATGGGTCGGCTCCGACGCCGACAAGGTGCGCGCGGTGCAGGCGGCGATGGCCGCCGAGCCCCGGCCGATCCATGTGCCGCGTGAACCGAAGCCAGTGACCGTCATCGACGAAGGCCCGCTGGTGCTGGTCGAGACCCGCAAGGACCTCTCGCAGTTGAAGCTGCCGTTCGACTCGCAGCCCGGCGCCTGACCCTCGGCACGGCGCAGCCAACGCCGCCCGGCCGACAAAGCCGAGGCGGCGTTTTCACGACCGCCGATGCCGTTCACTCACCCTGCCAACTCGCATGACGCCCGATGTCGACTGCCGATGACTTCAACCGCCGTGGCGAAGGCCACCTGCCCGGCCACCTGGGCCTGCGCGTCCTGGCCATCGACAAGGCCGAGGTGCGCGCCGAGATGCCGGTGCAGACCACGTTGATGGCGCCGAACGGCTTCCTGCACGCCGGCGCACTGGTGACGCTGGCCGACACCTGCTGCGGATACGGCTGCATCGTCAACCTGCCGGCCGGGACCAGTGGCTTCACGACCGTCGAGCTGAAATCGAACCACCTCGGCACCACGCTCGAGGGCACGGTCGACTGCGTGGCCCGACCGGCCCATGTCGGCCGGACCACGCAGGTCTGGGACGCCACCGTGACGCACCGCGAGAGCGGGCGCACGCTGGCGCTGTTCCGCTGCACGCAGATGGTGCTCTACCCCAAGGCCTGATCAGGCCGCCGTGCGCACCGTCACCATCGCGCCGAGATCGATCCAGCCCCCGCGCAGCACGCGTGCGGTCATGCCACAGTGGCCGCGCATCGCGTTGTAGCCGCCGGCACCGAGCACGGCAGCCATCTTCGAGCAGGGGTCGCAAGGCCCCGTCACCTGCAACAGGACTTCGTTGCCGACCGCCAGGTGCAGCGGCTGGTCGGGGAACGGCGAGCGTGTGGCCAGCAGGTTGAGACCGGAGACAACGAGGTTTCGCCGCAACAGCGCGGCGTCGACTTCGGCCCGGCCCGTCCAGGCCGCGATCAAGGGCAGGTGTTCGTGCTGGAGCAGCGTCACCTGGCGCTTGCCGCCTCCCGGCTGGCGCGACGGCACGGCCGCGCTGCGGTCGCCGACGATGCCCTGCCCTTCGAGCAATTGCGCCCGCATGACCGCCAGCGCCGCGGTGGCGCGCGCCGGCCGAACGAAGATCGACTCGACGCGGCCGACCGTGGCGAACTCGCGTGTCAGGGCGCGCAGGTCGGTCATCGCTCGACCCGGCCCGCGACGAACAACACCGGCAGTGCGCGGCAGATCAGGGGAGTACGCATCGCGGAGCGACCTTCGGGGGTGACGGGCCGCGAGCTTCGCACGGCGGCCGCCCACCGTCGAGCCGTCGACGCCGTTCAGTCGAAGCCCGGGTGCTCCGTCAGGCGGCCGTCGGCATCGCGCAGGTGAAGCCGAACGGACAGCGGGTCGAGCCGGACCGTCAACACCGCCTCGGCCAGGCCATGGCGCCAGGACAATTGCAGCGATGCTGCATCGCTGTCAACCAGCGAGAACTCGCCGCCGAACACGGGGTGATCATTGCGCAGGCGGATCAGCGACATCAGTCGCTGCACCACCGGGCGCTGCAGCTCGCACTCGATCTCGACGCGGCTGTAGTGGTGGCGGTTGATGTCGCGGCCCACGCCGCTGCGGCCGAGCAGGTCGAGGTCGTTGCCGCCGGCCAGCAGGCCGACGTAGTAGACCTGCGGCACGCCGGGCAGGAAGAACTGGATCGCGCGTGCCGCGAGGTAGGCGCGATCGTCGCGGCCGAGCGCGTCGTGGAAGGTGCAGTTGACCTGGTAGAGGTCGAGGTTCGACGCCGCCGCACCGGTGGCCTGCCGGCTCGCACCGCCACTGTTGGCGTGGATGCGCTCGACCAGCGCGTCGAGCTCGTGCGGCGGCACCAGCCCCGGGTGCGCAGCGCGGTCGGCCGGGTCGGCGCCGATGTCGATGATGCCGATGCCGTCGTGCGTGTCGAGCACCGTCAGCGCGTTGGTCGGGCGCATGCCGATCCAGCGCTTGAGCGGCTCGGCGGTGCCGAAGAACAAGGCGTGCAGCACCAGCGGCGGCAGCGCGAAGTCGTACACCCAGTCGACCCTCCGGGCGATCTCGATCTGCCGCCGGTAGTAGGCGTGCACCTCGACCAGCACCTCGATGCCCAGCGTCCGTGCGCGCGCTGCGAACTCGGCGATGAAGGCGTAGGTCTCGGGCATCATGAAGCTGCTGGTGCCGGCCTTCTTGATCGCGTAGCCGACGGCGTCGAGCCGCACCATGCGGATACCGTTGGCGGCAAAGTTCTGCAGGATGCCGTCGAGGTAGGCCCGGCCTTGCGGGTGCAACACGTCGATGTCGGCCTGCTGCGGCGTGAAGGTGGTCCACAGCAGCCGCCGCTGCCCGTCGGCCAGCGTCACCATGGTGAACGGCAAGCCAGGGCGCGGCCGGTACAGCGCCAGCAGGTCGGCTTCACTGGCGCCCTGCGGGAACACGGTGTCGTAGGTCAGGAACAGCCCGGCATGCGCCGAAGCGTCGCCGCGCGCCAGGTAGTCGCGGAACTGCGGCGAGCCGGTCGACATGTGGTTGACGATCACGTCGCCCATCACGTCGACGTCCTGCGTCAGCGCACGGAGGTCGTCCCAGTCACCGAGCCGCGGATCGACTTGCGTGTGGTCGATCGGGTCGAAGCCGGCGTCGCTGCCATCGATCGGGTGGAAGAACGGCAGCAGGTGCACGCCGCCGAACAGCCCCTGCAGCGGGCCGGTCAACAGTGCCTGCAAGTCCTTCAAGCCACCGCCGCCAAGGCGGTCGACGTAGGTGATCAGCTGCACCTGGTTCTTCATCGCGCCTGGCCCTCTGGCCGGGTGTCGACGAAGAGCACCGCCACCGCGGCGCACAGCAGCAGCGCGCCTGCCAGGCGGATCACCTGATCGGGCTGGCCGCCGAGCAGGCTCTGGTAGTAGAGCGGCAGCGTGACCATCTGGATCAGCATCGGGATCACGATGAACATGTTGAAGATGCCCATGTAGACCCCGGCGCGCTCCGGCGGGATGCTGCCGGCCAGCAGGACGTACGGGTTGCCCATGATGCTGGCCCAGGCCAGTCCCACACCGAGCATCGGCACGAACAGCCAGGCCCTGTCGTGGATCGCCGGCAGCGCCCACATGCCCACGGCCGCACAGCACAGGCAGAACGCGTGCACGGCCTTCGGGCCGAAGCGGCGCGTGAACGGCACCATCGCGAACGCGGCGACGAAGGCGACGAAGTTGTAGAAGCCACCGATCTGACCGTTCAGCAGCCCGGCGTCGCGGAAGCCCGCGGTCGTCGGGTCGGAGGTGCCATACATCGTCTTCGCGAGCGAAGGCACGATGTAGATCCAGTAGCACATCATCCCGTACCACTGGAACAGCTTCATCCACCACAGCTGCCGCATCGTCGGCGGCATCTCCTTGAGCGCCTGCACGATCTCGGCCAGCGTCGCGGCCACGCCGGTGGGCCGCGCCTTCATGGCCGACTGCTCGGCCGCGGACAGCGGCAGTTCCGGCACCGAGCGCACGCTCCACCAGACGGTGGTGAACGAGAACACCGCGCCGATGACGAAGGCCGTCATCGTGACCTGCGGGATGTGGTTGTCGCCGACCGCGTCCTTGTTCATCCCCAGCCACACCAGCAGCGAGGGCGCCAGGTAGGCCAGCGTCTGCGCCAGACCGGTGAAGGCGCTTTGCGTGAGGTAGCCCAGCGAGTGCTGCTCGCGCTCCAGGCGGTCGCCCACGTAGGCGCGGTAGGGCTCCATCGTCACGTTGTTGGCCGCGTCGAGGATCCACAGCAGGCCGGCAGCCATCCACAGCGTGGCGCTGAACGGCATGGCCAGCAGGCCCAGGCTGCACAGGATGGCGCCGATCAGGAAATACGGCGTGCGCCGACCCCAGCGCGAGACGGTGCGGTCGCTCATCGCACCGATCACCGGCTGCACCAGCAGGCCGGTCATCGGACCGGCCAGCCACAGCAGCGGCAGGCTGGCCTCGTCGGCGCCCAGGTATTGGTAGATCGGACTCATGTTGCTCTGCTGGAGCCCGAAGCTGAACTGGATGCCGAAGAACCCGACGTTCATGTTCACGATCTGCCAGAACGACAGTCGCGGTTTGCTGGAAGTCATCGGAGGTCCTTCGGCATGCGGCGGCACGAGGTCAGAAGGTGTACTTCAACGTGGCCTTCGCCGTGCGGCCGTTGATCGAGCGTGCGGCGCCGCGGCCGTCGTTGCTCTCGGTGTAGCCGATGGTGTCGAACAGGTTGTTGACGCCGACCGTGAGCGAGGCGTTGGCCGTGATCGCCACGTTGACGAAGGCATTCACCGCGGTGAAGGCCGGCAGCGTGACGGTCAGCGGACCGGTCGGCGAGTCGTCCTTCGATGCCGAGGTGCCGACGATGCTGGCGCCCACCACCCAGACGTCGCCAATGCTGTAGGTCGGGGTCAGCTGATAGACCATCTTGGCCTGGCGCTTGGGCGTCTTGCCGACCAGCTTGTCGTCGCTGGACGAGGTGATCTTCGCATCGGTGAAGGTCACGCCGCCCTGCAGCGCGAAGCTGCCGGCGCGCACGGCCGCTTCCAGTTCCAGACCCTTCGAGTCGTACTTGTTGGAGGTCACGCGCACCGGGCTGGTGGTCGGGTCGACGTTGATCTCGTCGGTCTTGGCCAGGAACACGGTGGCGAACACGCTCACGCCGCCCTGGCGCCACTTGACGCCGCCCTCGAACTGCTTGACCTCGTTGACCGGGATCACCGAGCTGGCGCCGTTGACCAGGTTCGGGCTGCTGAAGAAGGTGATGCGGTCGGCGTTGTAGGCCGCGCCGTCGCTGTAGCGGGCGAAGAGCGCGGTATCGGTCGTGAGGCGGAAGTTGCCGCCGAAGGAGTAGGACGTGCGGCCGAAGTCGTAGTCGATCACGCGCGGCGCGCCGAGGTTGTACTGCTCACCCGCCACCAGGCCACCCTGACCCGGCAGCGTCTGGTAGTAGACCCCCGTCGCGGTGTTGCGGTCGTGGCGCACGCTGCCGTCGACGGTCAGCGGGCCGGCCTCGTAGGTCAGCAGCGCATACGGAGCGGTCGTCTTGTACTGCGAGTCCTGCGTGTTCATGCAGCAGCCGCCGAAGCCTGGCGAGCCATTGACCGTGCCCGGTACGTTCAGCAACTGCGCCCCGCTCTCGCGCGCCGACAAGGAGTACTGATTGAAGTTCCAGGTCAGCTTGATGTTCTGCGACGAGGTGTACAGGCCGCCCGTGGCCGTGAGCCTGGCGTTGGCGTCCAGGCCGAAGGACTTCGACAGCTTGAGGTCGTTGGCCATCAGGCCGACGTCGTCGACCTTGGTGTTGAAGACCACCGCGGTGAAGCGGTCACCGCTGTAGGCACTGCCGGCGCCGACGCCGCTGGCGATGGTGGTGCCCGCAGGCGCCTTGGACACATCGTCGCCCGGGAAGATGCCGATGAAGCGGCCGCTGTTCTTCGCCCAGCGGAAGTTGTTCTGCAGGCGCAGGCCGCCGCCGACATCGAGGTCGATCTCGGCGCCGAGCGCGTCGCTCTTGGCCGTCAGGCCGTCGCGGATGCTCGAGGTTTCGCGGCCGTTGGCGTTGGTCAGCGTGTTGTCGAGCGGCCAGCCGGCGTTGTAGAAGGCCGTGCGGCGCGGGTCGAGACCGGGAATCTCCTGGATCGAACCGTTGACGAAACGCACCGGCGTAGGCATGAGCGTGGGCGTGCGGTCGTCGAGGTGCTTGAAGCTCAGGCGCACGAAGCCGCCAGCGAGTTCCTGCGTGATGTTGCCGCGGATCTGGCCGCCCTTCTCGGTGCCGGAGGCGCCGTCGCGCCCGCCGTCGCCCGTGCGCTGGAAGCCGCCGATGTAGAAGCGCGTCTTCGCACCGAGTCGCCCGCCGTAGCCGATGTCGACCCGCGTCTGCTCGTAACCCAGACCTTGGGTCAGCGCGATGCTGCCACCCTGGTCGAGGCCGGTCTTGCTGACGAAGTTGATGATGCCTCCGGGTGCGCCGGTGGCCAGCGTCGAGGCCGAGCCGCCGCGAAGCACTTCGAGGCGGTCGAGATTGACGTCGGCGCGGATCCAGGTGTCCGGGGTGGCGAAGGCGATGTCGCCGAACTGCAGCACGGGCAGGCCGTCCTCCTGGAACTGGATGTAGCGCGCGCCGCCGGCCGAGATCGGGATGCCGCGCACGCCGACGTTGGCATTGCTCTCGCCACCGCTGGACTCGGAGCGCAGGCCCGGCACCGAGCGCAGCACCTCGGCCGCACTGGTGGCGGTGGAGGTCACGACACTGTCGCCCTCGAGCGTGCTGATCGAGACGCTGGAGCGCATCTTCGAGCGGCCGCCGGCCGTGCCAGTGATGACGATCTGGTCGAGCTTGAGGCCGTCCTTCGCGGCTTCGGGCGAGGTGGTTTCGGCGGGCTGGGCGGGTGTGTTCTGGGCGTGGGCCACGCCCATCTGCAGCAGGGCCAGGGACACGGCCACGGCGAGGGGCCGCACGGTGTGGGCGGGGTTGTGCATGTCGTCTCCTGTCGAGTGTCGGCGGTCTGGGGCGGTGGCGGCGCGGTCCACCTGAACGTCGGGGTCGAAGCGACGGGCACGTGGCCGCGTCCTTGCGCTGCGACGCATTGGAAAGTTATTGCAATCGATTGCAAACTAGGGGAAACGCGAAGCCCGAGAAGCCCGACGGGATCTCGATTTCAAGCCGTCCAACTGCGCATCGGCGGGGCGAAGGCGCTCAGCTGCAAACGATCCGCAGCTTTCACCGAGGTGCGCTGTCCCGGATCACCAAGTGGACTGGCAGCGTGCGCGGCCCGCCGCCCTCGCCGCGCAACAGGGCCAGCATCGCGTCGACGATCTCCGCGCCGGCCAGCGCCACCGGCTGATGCACGGTGGTCAGCGGCGGGTCGCAGTAGGCGGCCAGCGGCATGTCGTCGTAGCCGACGACGCAGGTGTCGCCAGGCACCTCGCGGCCCTGCGCACGCAAGGCCTGCACGGCCTGCAGCGCCAGCAGGTCACTGCAGGCCAGTACACCATCGAAACGCAGGCGCGAGGCGCACAGCCGGTCCATCGCGGCGCGCGCGGCGATGATCTCGAAAGGCACCTTCAGCTCGAGCTTCGGGTCGTGCGCGACGCCGGCCGCCTTCAGCGCCTGCAGGTAGCCCTCGCGGCGCAGGTGCACTTCGGGCAACTGCGGGTCGCCCATGAAGACGATGCGTCGGCAGCCTCGCGCCAGCAGGTGTTCGGTGGCCAGGCGGCCGCCGAGCTCGTTGTCGCCGCCAACGCTGCAGTACAGCTGCTGCGGCAGCTGCCCGCCCCACACCACCAGCGGCACCTTGCGCGAGGCCAGCTGGTTGAGCTGGTCGTGGTGGCGCCACTGCCCGATGATGACCAGGCCGATGGCCTTGCCCGAGTCGAACAGCTGCGCCGCGCTGTCGAGCCGCTCGGCATCGACGCGAGACAGCAGCATGTCGTAGCCGCGGTCTGTCAGCGCGTCGGCGATGCTGCCGACGATCGACAGGAAGAAGGGATCGGAAATGTGCTGTCGCGACTGCGCGTCGTAGGGCACGACGACGGCGATGGTCTGGTTCTTCTGCAGGCGCAGGTTCTGCGCACCGAGGTTGATCGAGTAGTTCAGCGAACGCGCCAGATCGGCGATGCGCTGGCGCGTCTCGAGGTTGATCAGCGGGCTGCCATTGAGCGCGCGCGAGACCGTAGACACCGAGACACCCGCCAGCCGGGCCACGTCGGCCATCTGCAGGCGCTTGCGGTCGGCGTTCGACGGTGGTGCCATCAGGGCAGGCACTCCAGCGCGTGCTGGTAGACCGGGTCGTGCATCAGGTCGTCCCAGCCGAGCGGCGGCGTCAGCGGCAGCAGTGCCAGGCGGCGCTGTTCGCTGTCCGGGTCGGCCTGCCAGTGGCCGCTGGCGTGCGCGGCCGCCAGGCCGTCCAGCAGGTCGTCGAGCACGCGCGAGCCGGCCAGCGACTGGTTGCACAGCAGCACCAGGTCGCAGCCGGCCGACAGCGCCAGCGCGGCGGCTTCGGCGTAGCTCAGCTCGCCGCCCCCGAGCTCCCGCGCACCCGCCATGCTGAGATCGTCGCTGAAGATGGCGCCGGTGAAGCCGAGCTGGCCGCGAAGGATGTCCTTCAACCAGCGCTCGGAGAAGCCGGCCGGCCGGTGGTCGACCTTGGGGTAGACCACGTGTGCCGGCATCACCGCGGTGAGGCTGGTGCTCAGCCAGTCGTACGGGCGGGCATCGTCGGCGAGCAGAGCCTTCAGCGAACGTCGGTCGATGGGCACGGCGTGGTGGCTGTCGGCCGCGACATGGCCATGACCGGGAAAGTGCTTGCCGCAATTGCCCATGCCGGCCTGCAGCAGGCCCTGCATCACGCTCTTGGCCAGCAGCGACGCGACCCGCGGGTCGCGGTGGAAGGCGCGGTCGCCGATGACGGTACTCGGCCCGTGGTCGAGGTCGAGCACTGGCGTGAAGCTGAGATCGACACCGCAGGCGCGCAGTTCGGCGGCCAGCACGTGGCCGACGGCGGTGGCGGCACTGGTGGCGGCCATCGCGTCCTTCATCCACAGTTCGCCGAGCGAGCGCATCGCCGGCAACGCGGTGAAGCCATCGCTGCGAAAGCGCTGCACGCGCCCGCCTTCGTGGTCGACACAGACCAGCAGGTCGGGCCGCAGCGACTTCATCTCGGCCACCAGTTCGGTGAGCTGCAGGCGGCTCTCGAAGTGGCGGGCGAACAGCACCATGCCCCCGGTGAGCGGGTGCTGCAGACGGCGGCGGTCATCGGCGTCGAGCGCCGGACCGGCCACGTCGAGGATGACCGGGGCATGCGTGTTCATCAGGGGTTCTCGCGGGTTTCGACGACGACGAAGCTGGCGGCGTAGTCGGATTCATCGGTGACGCTGACATGCGCCTGCAGCCCACGTGCCTCGAACCACTCGGCCATCGCGCCGTTGAGGCGGATGTAGGGCTTGCCGTCGGGATGGTTGAGGATCTCGCACGACCGCCAGGTCATCGGCATGCGGATGCCCAGGCCCACGGCCTTGGAGAAGGCCTCCTTGGCCGAGAACCGGGTCGCCAGGAAGCGCACGCCGCGCACCTCGACCCGCCCGCGGCGCGCCTCGAAGACCTGCCGCTCGGCGGGCCCGAGCACCCGCTCGACGAAACGCTCGCCGCGCCGCGCCAGCGTGGCCTCGATGCGGCGCACGTCGCAGATGTCGGTGCCGATGCCGAAGATCATGTCGGCGCGAAGGCGGCGCGAATGCAGCGCTGGTAGTCGCGCACGGTCTCGGGCAGGCCCAGTTCGAGCGCGTCGGCCACCAGCGCGTGGCCGATCGACACCTCCTTCACCCCGGGCACGACGCGCAGGAACTCGGTCAGGTTGTCGCGGTTGAGGTCGTGGCCGGCGTTGATCTGCAGGCCTTGCTGCAAGGCCGCGGTGGCGGCGGCCGCGAAACGCGCCAGCTGCTCCGTACGAGCCCCGGTGGCCCAGGCCGCCGCGTAGGGCTCGGTGTAGAGCTCGATGCGATCGGCGCCGACCGCGCGCACCAGAGGCATCGCCGCGGGCAGCGGGTCCATGAACAGGCTGACGCGCACGCCCAGCGACCGCGCCTCCTGGATCAGCGGGCGCAGCCGGTCACCGTCGGCGGTCAGGTCCCAGCCATGGTCGGAGGTGAACTGACCCTCGCTGTCGGGCACGAAGGTGACCTGATGCGGGCGCACCTGACGCACGAAGTCCATCAGGTTGTGGAAGGGGTTGCCCTCGATGTTGTATTCGGCCTGCGGCCAGTCCTTCAGCAGGGCCGCGAGGTCGTGCACGTCGTGCGCACGGATGTGCCGCTCGTCGGGGCGCGGGTGCACGGTGATGCCGTCGGCACCGGCCTGCAGGCACAGCAGCGAGGCGTTCACCACGCTCGGGATGCCGAGGTGCCGCGTGTTGCGCAGCAGCGCGACCTTGTTGACGTTGACCGAAAGGGCGGTGACGCCCCGGTGGGCGGCGGCGTGGGCTTCGGCGGTGACCAGCGGGTTCATCGTGGCGGCGTCTCGGTGTCGACAAGTTTGCGCACGCCCTGCATCACCTCCCGGGTGCGCAGCGACGACGTGCCGAGATGATAGTGAAGCAGGCCGCGCAGCTGCGCGCGCAGCGGCGCCAGCGCCGGCATCACGGCCTCGCGCAAGGCCGCACTCGACCCGCTGGCCAATGCCGTTTCGATCGCCTCCAGCTGCGCACCGGGCACGGCCAGGTCGTCGCCCTTCACCTCCACCACGCCTGCCTCGCCGTGCAGCGCGTAGCGCGCATGCGGCCGCAGCGGCGCCAGGGTCTGGCTGACGGCGCCGAGCTCAGGGAGCACGCCGATCTCGCGCAGCAGCAGCAGCTCGAAGGCACGCAGCACCGACTGCACGTGCAGGTCGTCGTCGAGCTGCAGCGCCAGCACCGCGTCGGCATAGCGGTCGAACAGTGCCGGGTGGGCATCGTGCCGGGCCAGCAGCTTCAGCAGCAGCTCGTTGAGGTAGAAGCCGGCGAACAGCGGCGCGCCGGAGGGCATCGGCGCGCCGCCGGCCCACTCGGCCGAGCGCAGCAGGAACAGCTCGGCCGCCTCGTCGGCCGGCGGCCGGCCCAGCTGGACGGCGATGCGCTGCAAGGGCAGCAGCACTGGACGCAGCTGCGAATAGGGGCGCTTGGCGCCCTTGGCCACCACCACCACGCGGCCACGCTCGCGCGTGAACAGCTCGACGATCAGGCTGGATTCGCTCCAGTCGTGCTGGTGCAGCACATAGGCCGAGAGCGGGCCGGCAGCGGCGCGGGGGCGGGCCAAGCTCAGGCTCCGCGCAGCGGCGGCACACGCCAAGTGGCGGCGCTACTCGTAGCCGTAGGCCTTGAGGTGGGCATCGTCGTCGGCCCAGCCGGAGCGCACCTTCACCCACAGCTCGAGGAAGACCTTGGCCTGCAGCAATTGTTCGAGCTCCTGGCGCGCTTCGCTGCCGATGCGCTTCAGACGCTCACCACCCTCACCGATGATCATGCCCTTGTGCGCGTCACGCTCGACGACGATGGTGGCCGCGATGCGCCGCAGGTTGCCCTCTTCCTCGAACTTGTCGATCACCACCGTCGAGCTGTAGGGCAGCTCGTCGCCGGTCAGGCGGAACAGCTTCTCGCGCACGATCTCGCTGGCCAGGAAGCGGTCGCTGCGGTCGGTGAGCGCGTCTTCCTCGTACAGCCACTCCTGCTCCGGCAGGTGCTTCTCGACGATGCCGAACAGCCGCTCGACATCGGCCTCGCGCTGTGCCGACATCGGCACGTACTCGGCGAAGGCGTGGCGCTCCTGCATCGACTTCAGCCACGGCAGCATGTCGTTGCGGCGCTGCACGGCGTCGAGCTTGTTGGCGATCAGCAGCGCCGGCTTGTCCGGCGGAAGCAGCGACAGGACTTTCGCGTCGTCGAGCCCGAAGCGCCCGGCCTCGACGACGAAGAGCACGATGTCCACGTCGGACAGCGACGACAGCACGGTGCGGTTCAGCGCCTTGTGCAGCGTGGTGCCGTGCTTGACCTGGAAGCCTGGCGTGTCGACGAAGACGAACTGCGTCCGGCCCACCGTGCGGATGCCGGTGATGCGGTGACGTGTCGTCTGCGCCTTGCGTGAGGTGATGCTGATCTTCTGGCCGACGAGAGCGTTGAGCAGGGTCGACTTGCCGACGTTGGGCCGGCCGACGATGGCGATCAGGCCGCAGCGCTGTGGGGGAGCTTCGGCCTCGGGGATGTCGGTCATGAGCGGAGGGGTCCCCCGGGGCGGTCGTTGGCCTTCAGGGCGTCGAGCATGCGGCGGGCGGCTTCCTGTTCGGCGGCGCGCCGCGATCGGCCCTCGCCGCGTTCGGTCAGGCCGAGTGCGGCAACGGCGCACTCGACTTCAAAGGTCTGGGCATGGGCCTGACCACGGGTCTGCGAGATGCGGTACACCGGCACCGGCAGGCGACGCGCCTGCAGCCACTCCTGCAGTTCGGTCTTCGCATCCTTGCTCCAGCCGTCGACATCGGTGGCCTGGATGATGTCGCCGAACAGCCGGCGCACCAGTTGGTCGGCCGGCTCGAAGCCACCGTCGACGAAAGTGGCGCCGATCAGGGCCTCGAGTGCGTCGGCCAGGATCGACGGCCGCTGCGCGCCGCCACCGCGCGTCTCGCCGTCGGACAGCCGTACCACCTCGGGCAGGCCGAGCGACAGAGCCACCTTGTGCAGGCTGTCCTCACGCACGAGGTGGGCACGGATGCGGGTGAGGTCGCCTTCGTCCGAGCCCGAGAAGCGCTCGTACAGCAGTGCCGAGATCGACACGTTCAGCACCGCGTCACCGAGGAATTCGAGGCGCTCGTTGTGGTCGGGACTGGCACTGCGGTGCGTGAGCGCCCGCGTGAGCAGGCGCGGCTGGGAAAAGCGGTGTCCCAGTCGGTGCTGCAGGGCTTCGAAGCGGGGCTCCATGGGCGGCGGGTCCTGGTCGGGCGTCGACAGGTTCGGAGCCCGATGCTATTTGGAACTGGAGCTTCCTTCGTACTTGATCAGCAGGTACACGGCGCCGTAGAGGGCAATCTCCTTCTCGTAGGCGAAGCTGATCACGACCTTCTCGTTGTTCTTGGTGATGTCGAGGTCCTTGCCGCTGATCGAGCTGATCGAGTACTCGATGTCCTTCTGCCGATCGAAGGCCGCCCGGGCTTCGGCCACCGTCGGCGGCGACGAGGCCGCCACCTTTTCGATCGTGCGCTTGATCGTCAGGTACTCGTTGACCGTCGGGAAGGTGCGCAGCACGACGTACGAACCTGCGCCGATCACGATGGCCCAGGCCATCAGGCCGAACAGCGAGATGCCGCGCTGGGCATGGCGCGACGAACGAGCGGTGCTGGACATCATCTGGAGGCTCTCCTGGTCGTCATGGCCCGTTGCCTCGGGGCCTGCACTCAGTGGAAGGCGCCGATGCGCCCGAGATTGCCGAAGTTCATCCACACGAAGAACGCGCGACCGACGATGTTCTCGTCCGGCACGAAACCCCAGTATCGGGAGTCCTGCGAGTTGTCGCGGTTGTCGCCCATCATGAAGTAGTGGCCCGCGGGCACCTTGCAGGAGACCCCCTCGGCCGTGTAACGGCAATTCTCGTGCATCGGGAACGACTTCGGGTCGGGCCCGTAGTAGGCCTGCCGCTTCGGGTCGACCAGGATGCCGTGCTCCACGGCACCCAGCTTCTCGAGAAACTGCGGCGAATAGCGCAGGCTGTCTTCGTCGTAGAAGTCGCCCTTGGCGGTCAGAGGTACCTTCTGTCCGTTGATCGTCAAGGCCTGGTTGGTGAACATCACCTCGTCGCCGGGCACGCCGACCACGCGCTTGATGTAGTCCTGCCGGGGGTCGACCGGATAGCGGAAGACCATCACGTCGCCGCGCTGCGGGTCGTTGTTGGCGATGATCTTCTTGTTGATCACCGGCAGCCGGACCCCGTAGTGGAACTTGTTGACCAGGATGAGGTCACCGACCAGCAGCGTCGGGATCATCGACCCCGACGGGATCTTGAAGGGTTCGAACAGGAACGAGCGCAGCACGAACACCACCAGGATCACCGGGAACAATCCGGCCGTCCAGTCCAGCCACCAGGGCTGGGCCAGCAGCGCCGAGCGCGCCTGTTCGACATCGCCGTCGACCTTGTCGATGCCCATGCGGCTGAGTTCGGCGCGGCGGGTGGCATCCTGCTGCGTCAACTGGGCCGCTGCGGCCTCTCGCTCAGGCTTGAACTTGAATCGCTCTGCAACCCAGAAGACCAGCGTGACCACGGTCAGCATGAACAGCAGCAACGAGAAGTTGCCAGTCCAGTGGCCGAGGAACCAGCCTCCGAGGTAGACGATCAGGGCCCCGTAGAGCACAGCGGTGAGGGAACTCATGGGTGGCGGGGGTCCGAGGTTCTAGTCGTCGACTTGGAGAATCGCGAGGAAGGCTTCCTGCGGCACTTCGACGGTGCCGATCTGCTTCATGCGCTTCTTGCCGGCCTTCTGCTTCTCCAGCAGCTTCTTCTTTCGCGTGATGTCGCCGCCGTAGCATTTTGCCAGCACGTTCTTGCGCAGCGCCTTGATGTTCTCGCGCGAGATGATGTTGGCGCCGATGGCGGCCTGGATCGCCACGTCGTACATCTGGCGCGGGATGATCTCGCGCATCTTCGACGCCACCTGACGGGCACGGTACTGGCTCTGGCTGCGGTGCACGATCAGCGACAGCGCGTCGATGCGGTCGCCGTTGATCAGCATGTCGACCTTCACCACGTCGGCAGCGCGGTACTCCTTGAACTCGTAGTCCATGCTGGCATAGCCGCGCGAGACGCTCTTGAGCTTGTCGAAGAAGTCCAGCACGATCTCGGCCAGCGGCATCTCGTAGGTCAGCATCACCTGGCGGCCGTGATAGGCCATGTTCAGCTGCACGCCGCGCTTCTCGTTGGCCAGCGTCATCACCGGGCCGACGTATTCCTGCGGCATGAAGAGGTGCACCGTGACGATCGGCTCGCGGATCTCGGCGATGCGCCCCTGGTCAGGCATCTTCGACGGATTCTCGACCTCGATCACCTCGCCGGCTGCCCCACCGAGTTGCACTTCGTAGACGACACTCGGAGCGGTGGTGATCAGGTCCTGGTCGAATTCACGCTCCAGGCGCTCCTGCACGATCTCCATGTGCAGCAGGCCGAGGAAGCCGCAGCGGAAGCCGAAGCCCAGCGCCTGCGACACCTCGGGCTCGAAGCGCAGGCTGCTGTCGTTGAGCTTGAGCTTGTCGAGCGCGTCGCGCAGCTGGTCGTACTCGCTGGCTTCGGTGGGGTACAGGCCGGCGAAGACCTGCGGCTTGATCTCCTTGAAGCCCGGCAGCGCCTCGGCCGCAGGGCCGGCGTTGTTCGGCAGCTTCTTCTCGAGTGTCAGCGTGTCGCCGACCTTGGCGGCATGCAGTTCCTTGATGCCGCTGATGATGAAGCCCACCTCGCCGGCCTTCAGGGTGTCGCGCGGCAAGCTCTTGGGCGTGAAGACGCCCATCTGCTCGATGCCGTAGACCGTGTTGGTGGCCATCATGCGGATGCGCTCGCCCTTGCTCAGCGAACCGTCGACCACCCGCACCAGCATCACCACGCCGACGTAGTTGTCGAACCAGCTGTCGATGATCATCGCGCGCGGCGGCGCATCGGGGTTGCCGCGCGGCGCCGGCATGCGGGTGATGACCGCCTCGATGATGTCGTCGATGCCCATGCCGGTCTTCGCGCTGCAGGGGATCGCGTCGGTGGCGTCGATGCCGATGACGTCCTCGATCTCCTGCTTGGCGTTTTCGGGGTCGGCCTGCGGCAGGTCCATCTTGTTGAGCACAGGCACCACCTCGACGCCGAGGTCGAGCGCGGTGTAGCAGTTGGCCACCGTCTGCGCTTCGACGCCCTGGCTGGCATCGACCACCAGCAGCGCCCCTTCGCAGGCCGACAGCGAACGACTGACCTCGTAGGAGAAGTCGACATGCCCTGGCGTGTCGATCAGGTTGAGGTTGTAGGTCTGTCCGTCGCGCGCAACGTAGGACAGCGCGGCGGTCTGCGCCTTGATCGTGATGCCGCGCTCGCGTTCGATGTCCATCGAGTCGAGCACCTGCGCTTCCATCTCGCGATCGGAGAGACCGCCGCAGCGCTGGATGATGCGATCGGCCAGAGTGCTCTTGCCGTGATCGATGTGGGCGATGATGGAAAAGTTGCGGATGTGGTTCATGGGTGCAGATCGCAGGCTTTGCATGCGGGTGACAAAGCAGCGAGGAGGCTTTGGCGCAAGCTCACATCGCGACGCGATGTGCAGGCCCGTGGGGCCGCGCTGAAGCTAAAAAAAAGGCACGTCGAATGGTTGACGCGCCTTCCAACAGAACGTTTGGCAACTGCTTGTTGGGATTTCATTGTAGCCAAAAGGACCCCGTCAGAACCCGCGCCAATGCTTGTTTTTGGGCCGTTGCGGAGTGCCAACAGGCATTTTCGTACACAGGTTATCAACAGGTTGACCTTGTGCTGACGCAGGAATTCCGAGGTGACCACTTACAAGGGCAGCCAGCGTCTAAACGCGGCATCGGGCAGCCCGATTTTAGACGCTTGAGCGTCGAATCGAGGCTTCGCTCGAAAATGAGTGGGCGCTTGCTGACTTTTTGCTGCTTGACGGCAGGCGCTGCGTGCTGGTGGCACCGGCCGTCAATTTCACCAAGCGGAAAGACCCGCTGTCCGACTCGGCTCCTGAACCGGAGATCCGGTGCCGGGTCGGCAGGTCCTGGGGTCAGCGGGTGGGTCGGATCACGACGTAGTTGACCCACTCGCCCCGGCGGTAGAGCACGCTCACCGCCCTGGCCTTCTCGACCTTGGCCACAATGCCCGCGAACTGCTTCGAGTCGGTGATCTCGACGTTGTCGATCGACAGGACCACGTCGCCTTCACGCAGGCCGGCGCGCGCTGCTGCACCGTCAACAGCGTCCACCCGCACGCCGCCGCCGCGCAGGCGCAGTTCCTTCTTCTGCGCATCGGTCAGGTCGGAGACTGCGAGCCCGAGCGCGTTTTTCGCCGCCGGCGTCGCAGCACCTGGCTCCGCCTGCGCCCGGCGGACAGGACGCTCAGCCTCGAACTCACCCACCGTCACCGAGATCTCGCGCGATGCGCCGCGGCGGAACACCTGAAGCACGGCCTTCGAGCCCGGCTTGGCGCTGCCGATGATGCGCGGCAAGTCACCCGACTTCTCGACCGGCTTGCCATCGACCTTCACGATGATGTCGCCCGCCTCGACGCCGGCCTTGTCGGCCGGCCCCCCGGACTCCACGCTCTGCACCAGCGCGCCGGCGGGCTTGCCCAAGCCGATGGACTCGGCCACCTCCTTGGTGACGGGTGCGATCTGCACACCGATGCGGCCCCGGACCACCCTGCCGTTGGTGCGCAGCTGGTCAGCCACGCGCATGGCCTCGTCGATCGGAATCGCAAACGAGATGCCCATGAAGCCGCCTGAGCGGCTGTAGATCTGCGAGTTGATGCCCACGACCTCACCCCTCAGGTTGATCAGGGGCCCACCGGAATTGCCCGGGTTGATGGCGACGTCGGTCTGAATGAAGGGCAGGTAGTCGCCCGGGATGTCGCGTGCCTTGGCACTGACGATTCCAGCCGTGACGCTGTTCTCGAGCCCGAAGGGCGAGCCGATGGCCATCACCCACTCGCCGACCTTCAGGCGGTTCACGTCGCCGATCTTCACGAAGGGCAGGCCGGTGGCCTCGATCTTCACCACCGCGACGTCGGTGCGCTTGTCGAAGCCGACGATGCGGGCCTTCAGTTCGCGCTTGTCGGTCAGCGTCACGATCACGTCGTCGGCGCCATCGACCACGTGGGCGTTGGTCATGATGAAGCCGTCGGCACTGAGCACGAAGCCCGAGCCGACGCCACGCTGCTGCGGCTCCTCGTCACCGCCGCGAGGAGAGCGGCGCGAATCGGGGCGCCCCGGCATCGGGATGCCGAAACGCCGGAAGAACTCCTCGACACTGGGGTCGACTTCGCCGCCGCTGCCGGCAGCTGCCGTGCGCGACTTCTCGAGGGTGCGGATGTTGACCACCGCCGGCCCGACCCGCTCGACCAGTTCGGTGAAGTCGGGCAGCTGGACGGTTTGCGCCTGCGCGGCAACCGGCAGCGCCATGCCAGCCACAAGCAGCAGGCTCAGCGTGGCTGCCGCCACGCGCCGCGACAAGGGAGGGACGATCGAAAGACGAAAGGACATGCTGCAAGCTCCGGAACAAAAGGGGGGTGCACAGGCGCGAAGCGCCGGAAAGGAACTCGTGCGGCAGAACCGTCAGCGCCGGCGCTCGACGGCATCCACCAGGTGTCGCAGGGCAGTCGGCGGTACGTCACCCATCGCCGTCAGCCAGAAGTCGCCACGGCGCAGCATCAGCGTGTGCGTGGCACCGATCTGCGTGCTCAAGTCCTTGCGATGGCGCGCGGCGTCGAAAGGCTCGATGAACAGCGACACATGGGTCAAGCCATCGGAAAAGATCGCCTGCAGGACTTCCGCCGAATTGCTGGTCGACGCGGAGGTCGCGGCCCTCGGATCGAGCAGGCGCCTCACGCAACTGGCCAGGCGAAAGCCCGGCAGCAGCGGCTTGAGGATCCAGCCTTCGGCTTCGAGCTGTGTCCCGGTTTGCTGCGGTCGCAGCACCTTCAAGCCATCGAGCTTTCGCACGGCCTGCAGGATGCTGTCGGGCTGAGGTTTGACGCCGATCTCGACTTCGGAAAAGGCAGCCGACTCGAGCACGGTGCGGCCGGGGCCGATGACGTCGGCCCTGAGCATCAGGCCACTGGCCTGGTCGGCCCAGACGCGTTGTGCGAAGCGCCATTCGTCACGCGGCTGCAGCAGGAACACCTGCGCATCGCGGCCTGCGATGCGCTCACGGCCTTCGGACTTCAACTCGTATTGTTCGAGCGCGCGCGGGTCGACCGATTGCAGGGTCGACGGCAGGTTGCTGAGCGCGCTGCGCCTTTCCACCACGGCGACCCCGGCCTGCGGCCAGACCGTGTGAACGGTCTCGTTGTGGCGATACACCTTGCGCATCTTGCCGTCCAGCGCTTCGAGCCGTTCGAACGACTGATCGCCGACACAGAAGTGGGCCACTTTCGAACTCGAGACCGCACCGCCGGTGGTGAACACCATCGTGCCTTGATAGTTCCGCTCTCGCGCGGCCGAGTTGATGCGCGAGAGCCAGCGGCCGGCGTCTATCGATTCAGCGCCCGGGCCAGACTCGGCTGGTCCCGCCCCGGAGACACCGAGGGGGACCAGGCAGCCCAGAAGAGCCACCAGCGACAAGGAACGAGAACTCAGCAAGTTCGTCAGCATCAGCGTTGCGGCAACAGGATGTCCACGCTCCGCAGCGATCCGCCCGGCACGCCGAAGGAATTGCCGTTCAGCGCACCACGGTGAGCTTCGAGATAGCGGTCCAGTCGGGCGTCGCGCACCAGTTGTTGATCGAGGACGGCGCCCGGCGCGGGGTCGAGGCTGACCGCGGCGCGGCGCAGTTCGGTCGATGCAGGGCTCGCTGCGGCAATGGCCGCAGCGTTGTCCTCCCCCCCGGGGTTCGACAGCCGACTGACGACCAGTACGCCGGCGACCGCCGCAAATCCTGCTGCCACGGCCATCGACGGCAACCAGGCCTGATGCCACTTCGGGCGACGAACCTCGATCGCCGCCGGGGGTACCACGGGCTCCGGCGCCAGCACCACCGGCTCGCTCGCCATCCGCGCACGAAAGGCCTGAAGAAAGGCCTCGTCGCGTTGCGGCCTGCTGCCCAGTTGTTCAGAGCGCATCACGTCGCCGATGAGGTGGTAGCGATGCCACGCCGTACGCGCTGCAGGATCGTCGCGCCAATCCTGGCAGCCCAGACCAGCGCCCTCGGCGTCCAGTTCGCCGTCGACCAGGGACGAGAGCCGGTCCAGGTCGAGCATCCGCCGCCCTCCTCTCGATGGCAGGAAATCTGCATCCGTCATGCCTGGCTTTCGGTCGTCGTTCACGGCAGCACTCGATTCACCAACGTTCGCCCTGTCGGGTATCCAGCAGCGGACGCAGTCGAACTGCGATCGCTTCCCGGGCACGAAAGATCCGCGAACGCACTGTCCCGATGGGGCAGTCCATGACGTCCGAGATCTCCTCGTAGCTCAATCCTTCGATCTCCCGCAGCGTTATGGCCTGTCGAAGGTCTTCCGACAAGGCATCGATGGCTGCATTGACGGCCGCCGCGATTTCCTTGCTGGCCAGCAAGGCTTCGGGCGTCTCGCCGTCGGTTAGTTCATTTTCCACCCGTGAAGTTTCGTCGCCGTCGTCATCGGAGACGAAAGATCCTTCACTGACCAGCGGATCGCGCTTGAGTTCCACCAGCGCCTTCTTGGCGGTGTTGATCGCGATCCGGTACAGCCAGGTGTAGAACGCGCTGTCGCCACGGAACTGCGGCAACGCCCGGTAGGCGCGAATGAAACTCTCCTGCGCGATGTCCTGCACCAGATCGACATCGCGCACCATGCGGCCGATCAAGCGCTCGATGCGCCGCTGGTACTTGACGACGAGCATTTCGAAGGCCCGCTGGTCGCCCTGCTTCGCCCGCGTGACGAGCAGGGCGTCTGCATCGACGTTGCCCATTCAGCGATCCCGGTCGGCGCTGGTGCCGACACCGGGGCGGACCGCCGGCTGACCGGAAAACAGCGAAGCGCGCAAACCCCGCATGGCGGCACCTTCTCCGCCCATCGCCAGCCACTCCCGCCGACGGCTTCCATCCGGGACGAACGCCAGCAGCATGCCCCCCCCCAGGTCGATCATCGGCCGCACGGCGCCCGCCACTCCATCGAGGGACCAGCACTCGCCGTTCCAGACCAGAAATCGCCCCCCCAGCGAACTTCGCCGCCGGAGGAACTCCGCGAGGATGCAGGCGCAGAGCATCGCTGCCGCCAGCCATGACCCGGTGGCCATCCGGAGATGTTGACCGGCCCAGGCGACCAGCACGCCCAGAGTCAGAGCGGGCAGCCCGACATTCAAGACCCGCCAGAGGTGCGGCGGCAGAACCTCGACACGAACGGGCGGCGCTTGGCGCACGGCGGATCAGAACCGCTTGAAGACCAGCGTGCCGTTGGTTCCGCCGAAGCCGAAGTTGTTCTTCACGGCCAGGTCCATCTTCATGTCACGCGCCACGTTGGCGCAGTAGTCCAGGTCGCACTCGGGATCCTGGTTGAAGAGGTTGATCGTGGGCGGCGAGATCTGATGGTGCAGGGCCAGCACCGTGAACACCGACTCGACGCCGCCCGCGCCACCGAGCAGGTGGCCGGTCATCGACTTCGTCGAATTGACCACCAGCTTGCGGGCATGGTCGCCGAAGGCCAGCTTGATGGCATTGGTCTCGTTGACATCGCCCAGCGGCGTCGATGTACCGTGCGCATTGATGTACTGCACATCGCCGGGATTGACCTGGGCGTCGCGCAGGGCTGCCAGCATCGAGCGCTTCGGGCCGTCGACGCTCGGCGCAGTCATGTGATAGGCGTCGGCCCCCATGCCGAAGCCGACCAGTTCAGCGTAGATGCGGGCGCCGCGCCGGCTGGCGTGGTCGAGGTCCTCGACCACCAGGACACCTGCACCCTCTCCGAGCACGAAGCCGTCGCGGTCACGGTCCCAAGGGCGAGAGGCCGTGGTGGGGTCGTCATTGCGCGTGGACAACGCCCGTGCAGCCGAGAAGCCGCCGATGCCGAGCGCCGAAACACAGGACTCGGCGCCGCCGACGACCATCGCGTCGGCATCGCCACTCTGGATCAAGCGGGCTGCCATGCCGATGCAATGAAGGCCGGTGGTACAGGCCGTGACGATCGCCATGTTGGGCCCGGTGTACCCCAGCCGGATCGAGATGTGACCCGAGATCATGTTGGTGATCGAGGCCGGGATCAGGAATGGAGAGATGCGCCGTGCGCCCCGCTCCATGTAGTCCTTGTAGTTCTGCTCGATCATCGGCAGGCCCCCGATGCCTGAGCCGACGATGCAACCCACACGTTCGGCCCCAGCTTCGGTCAACTGGTCGCCATGCGGCAGGCCCGAGTCTGCAACCGCCTGCAGTGCGGCTGCCACGCCGTAGTGGATGAACACATCCATGTGGCGGGCTTCCTTGGGAGGGATCACCTCCTCGACCTTGAAGCCCTTGACTTCCCCGGCCACCCGGGAGGCCATCGTCGACGCGTCGAAGCGCGTCACCGGCCCGATGCCAGAGCGTCCGGCAACCAGGTTGGCCCAACCCTCCGCCACCGTGTTGCCCACCGGGCTGATCAGGCCGAGCCCGGTCACTACGATCCGACGTCGCGTCATTCAAAGCTCTCCGTGGCGCGTTCCCGGGCCGCCGGGCATGCGAGCCTGTGCATGGCACAGCCCGTGCAACTCGATCGCCATTCGGCTTCAGGCCTTCTGGTGGTTGACGGCGTAGTCGATGGCCAACTGGACGGTGGTGATCTTCTCGGCCTCTTCGTCGGGGATCTCGATGCCGAACTCGTCTTCGAGCGCCATGACCAGTTCCACCGTGTCGAGCGAGTCTGCGCCGAGGTCGGCCACGAAGGCCTTCTGATTGGTGACATCGGACTCGGGCACGCCGAGTTGTTCGGCAATGATCTTCTTGACACGCGCTTCGATATCGCTCATGGCTCCTCCAGGAGTGGGTACGGAAAACAGCCCGCGATTCTACCGGCGGGGCCCGGACCGGTCTTGATGGCCGGCAGCATCATGCCGCCAGGCAGTCAGGTCATGAACATGCCGCCGTTGACATGCAGTTCGGCGCCCGTGATGTAGCCCGCCATCGGCGAGGCCAGAAAGGCCACCGCATGCGCCACCTCCTCAGGAGTGCCGAGGCGGCCAAGCGGGATCTGCTGCAGCAGCGCAGCCTTCTGGGCTTCCGCCAGACCGTCGGTCATGTCGGTGGCGATGAATCCGGGCGCGATGCAGTTCACGGTGATGTTGCGACTGCCGAGTTCGCGCGCCAGTGCTCGCGTCATCCCGGCCACACCCGCCTTTGCGGCCGCATAGTTGGCCTGGCCGGGGTTGCCGCTGGCGCCGACCACGGAGGTGATGTTGATGATGCGCCCGTGACGCTGCTTCATCATCGTGCGCAAGCTGGCACGGCAGGCGCGAAAGACCGCCTTCAGGTTGGTGTCGAGCACGGCATCCCAGTCGTCGTCCTTCATGCGCATCGCCAGCGTGTCGCGGGTGATGCCGGCATTGTTGACCAGCACGTGCAGGCCGCCGAACTGCTTGACGATGCCGTCGATGGTGGCTTCGACCGCGGCCCCGTCGTTGACGTCGAGCACCACGCCTGCACTGCCCATCGGGCCCGACAAGGCGGCGGAAATGCCGTCGGCACCGGCCGCGCTGGTGGCCGTACCGATCACCCGGAAGCCCGCCGCCGCCAGGGTCGTGGCAATGGCCCGACCGATGCCGCGTGATGCACCCGTCACCATGGCGGTCTGCACGCTGGAGTCACTCACGACACGAGCTCCTTCGCTTCTGCCAGGGTGGCAGGGTCGAAAACCACCGACACAGGCAGGTCCGGTTCGATGCGCGGGATCATGCGCGAGAGCACCTTGCCCGGCCCGCACTCGACGATGCGAGTCGCACCGCGGGCCCTCAGTGCCTGGACCACCTCGACCCAACGCACCGGGCCGTGGGCCTGCCGCACGAGCGCATCGCGGATGCGGGCGGGGTCCGATTCGACCGCCACGTCGATGTTGTTGACAACCGCGATGCCGGGGGCCTGGATCGCCACGCCCGCGATGCGCTCGGCCAGGCGATCTGCCGCCGGCTTCATCAACGCACAATGGAAGGGTGCCGATACGGGCAGGGGCAAGGTGCGCTTGGCGCCCATCGACTTCAACACCTCGCAGGCGCGCTCGACACCAGCCCTGGACCCTGCAATCACGGTCTGTTTGGGATCGTTGAAATTGGCTGCGGAGACGACCTCGCCGACCTCGCGCGCCGCCTGCTCGCAGCCAGCCGACACCGCATCGGCCGCCAAGCCGAGCACGGCGACCATTGCGCCTGCGCCCACGGGCACCGCCTCCTGCATGGCCTGGGCCCGGAAACGTACCAGCGGGACGGCCTGCGACAGCGACAAGGCACCCGAGGCGACCAGCGCGCTGTATTCACCCAACGAGTGGCCGGCCATCAGGGTCGGCCGCGGCCCGCCCTCGGCGCACCAGACGCGCCAGCAGGCGACACCTGCCGTGAGCATGACGACCTGTGTGTTGGTGGTGAGGTCGAGCTGTTCCGCCGGTCCTGCGTGGATCAGGTGGGCGATATCGAGGTCGATCGCCGAAGAGGCTTCGTCGAGCGTGGCGCGCACGGCCGGGTGGTCGCCCCAGGCGTCGAGCATGCCGACGGACTGCGAACCCTGTCCGGGAAATACAAACGCGAGATCGGCCATGTCAGTGCTCTTGTCGAGGTTGAACCCTGCTGTCGCAGCTTCAGAGGTCGAACAGGACGGCGCCCCAGGTGAAGCCACCGCCCACGCCTTCCAGCATCACGGTGTCGCCGGGACGAATCTGCCCGGCTCGCACGGCGGTGTCCAGTGCGAGGGGAATCGACGCCGCCGATGTATTGCCATGTTCGTCGACCGTCACCACCAGCCGGTCCATCGGCAACTTCAGCCGCCGCGCCGTGCTTTGCATGATGCGGATGTTGGCCTGGTGCGGGATCAGCCAATCGAGGTCGGACTCGCTGCGCTTGGCCTTGCTCAGCACCGACCGCGCGACGTCCTCGAGCACGCCGACGGCGAGCTTGAAGACGGCCTGGCCATCCATCTTCAGCAGGGGATCGCCGAGCACCTGGCCGCCGGCGACAGTGCCAGGCACACAGAGGATGCCGACATGCCTGCCGTCGGCATGCAGTTCGGTGGCCAGGATGCCGGGCTGGTCGCTGGCCTCCAGCACGACCGCGCCAGCGCCGTCCCCGAAGAGCACACAGGTAGTGCGGTCGTTGAAGTCGAGGATGCGTGAGAACACCTCGCTGCCGATCACCAGCGCACATCGCGCGGAGCCGGTGCGGATCATGGCGTCGGCCACCGTCAAGGCGTAGACGAAACCCGAACAGACGGCCTGTACATCGAAGGCCGCACACCCCGCGATGCCCAGCTTGTGCTGCACGATGCAGGCCGTCGAAGGGAACACCATGTCGGGTGTCGAAGTCGCAACGATGATGAGGTCGACATCCTTGGCATGGCAACCTGCCGCTTCCATCGCATGCCGGGCCGCAGCGACCGCCAGGTCGCTGCTGTTCACGCCTTCCTCGGCGAAATAGCGGGCACGGATCCCGGTGCGCTCGACGATCCACTCGTCGCTGGTCTCGACACCCCGGGCAGCCAGCCGAGCCGCCAGATCGGCATTGCTCAGCCGCACCGACGGCAGGCAACTGCCTGTGCCGGTGATGCGAGACGTGGTCGGAGCCTTTGAAGTCATGCAGCGCGTCGTGCGGCGTCCGCATCGCCGCCTTCTACGGAGGGTGAAGCACCCGTCGGCAAGGCCTGGAGCGTCTGCGCGATGCGGTCATGCACGCGATCCAGGAGCCGGTTGCGGGCGGCATCATACGCGCGGCCCAAAGCCTGCTCGAAGGCGAAGGCGTCAGCCGAGCCATGGCTCTTGAAAACCAGGCCGCGCAGGCCCAACAGGGCCGCGCCGTTGTAGCGGCGTGGGTCGACGCGTGCCTTGAAGCGGTTCAGCACGGGCATGGCCACGACGGCCGCGGCCTTGGTGAACAGATTGCG
>Ga0075163_10002087_pt1 | contig 26956 bp, 27 predicted proteins | sample JI1023141ADNA_FD_71478 | JGI IMG/M metagenome (GOLD analysis project Ga0075163, IMG submission 71478) | Wastewater effluent complex algal communities from Wisconsin, to seasonally profile nutrient transformation and Carbon sequestration -... | ecosystem: Engineered > WWTP > Effluent > Algae...
GAGCACGGCCACCTCGAGGAATTCCGCACCGATCCGATCGGCCTGATGTGGCGAATCCGCAACGAGTGCGGCGACGCCGGCTGGTTCCAACTCGCCGACAAGCAGGTGGTGCTGCTGTCCGGCGCCGAGGCCAACGAGTTCTTCTTCCGGTCCACCGACAGTGAGCTCAACCAGGCCGAGGCGTACCCGTTCATGACGCCGATCTTCGGCGAGGGTGTGGTCTTCGACGCCGACCCCGAGCGCCGCGCCGAGATGCTGCACAACACCGCGCTGCGCGGTGAGCAGATGAAGGGCCACGCGGCCACCATCGAGAACGAAGTCCGCCGGATGACCGAGAATTGGGGCGACTCCGGCGAAATCGACCTGCTGGAGTTCTTCGCCGAGCTGACCATCTACACCTCGACGGCCTGCCTGATCGGTCTCAAGTTCCGCAACCAGCTGGACTCCCGGTTCGCGAACTACTACCACCTGCTGGAGCGCGGCACCGATCCGCTCTGCTACGTCGATCCCTACCTGCCGATCGAGAGCTTCCGCATCCGCGACGAGGCCCGGGCCAACCTGGTCGAGCTGGTGCAGGAGGTCATGGACCAGCGAATCGCCAACCCGCCCACCGATAAGAGCGACCGCGATCTGCTCGACGTGCTGGTCTCCATCAAGGACGAGCAGGGCAATCCGCGCTTCACCGCCAACGAGGTCACCGGCATGTTCATCTCGCTGATGTTCGCCGGTCACCACACCAGCTCGGGCACCTCGTCATGGACGCTCATCGAGCTGCTGCGCAACCCCGAGTTCTACACCAAGGTGCAAAACGAACTCGACGAGCTGTATTCCGACGGCCAGGAGGTGAGTTTCCATGCGCTGCGCCAGATCCCGAACCTGGACAACGCGCTCAAAGAGACCCTGCGCCTACATCCGCCGCTGATCATCCTCATGCGGGTCGCCCAGGACGAGTTCGAGGTGGCCGGACATCCGATCCACAAGGGCCAGATGGTGGCCGCCTCACCGGCGATCTCCAACCGGCTCCCGGAGGACTTCCCGGATCCGGACGCCTTCGACCCCGATCGTTACAACAAGCCGCGCCAGGAAGACCTGATCAACCGGTGGACCTGGATCCCGTTCGGCGCCGGACGGCACCGCTGCGTCGGTGCCGCTTTCGCCCAGATGCAGATCAAGGCGATCTTCTCGGTCCTGCTGCGCGACTACGAGTTCGAGATGGCCCAGCCCGCGGAGAGCTACCGAAACGACCACTCCAAGATGGTGGTCCAGCTGGCCCGTCCGGCGAAGGTGCGCTACCGCAAGCGCGCGAAGGAATAGTCCGGTGGGCTGCTACCGAATCGAACTCGACGAGGACCTCTGCCAGGGCCACGCCATGTGCGAGCTGGAGGCGCCGGATGTCTTCAAGGTACCCAAGCGCGGCGTCGTCCAGATACTGCACGCCGAGCCCGCAGACGAACTCCGCGAAGCCGTGGAGATGGCCGTCGACATGTGCCCCACCCGAGCTCTGTCAATAATCGAAAAAGACTGAAAGGCAACGACAATGGCGTCACGAGAAGCTCTCGAAGACTGGGTCCAGCGGTGGCTGAAGGCCAACCAGGATGCCGAAGCCGCCGGCGACTGGAAACCGTTGGCGGAGTTCTACACCGAGGATGCGACCTACGGGTGGAACATCGGCCCGAAGGAAGACGTCATGTGCGTCGGCAGGGATCAAATACGCGAGATCGCCTTGGGCCTGGAGATGGAAGGCCTGGAGAACTGGGTCTACGAGTACCAGAAGACCCTGATCGACGAGAAGCAGAACGAGATCGTGGGCTTCTGGAAGCAGATCGCCCACAAGAGCGACGGCAGCAAGGACGAGATCTACGGCATCGGCGGCAGCTGGTTCCGGCTGAATGACGATCTGCTCATCGAGTGGCAGCGCGATTTCTTCGACTTCGGGCATGTCCAGAAGGCCTTCCTGAAGCTCATCGAGTCCGGCGACCTGACCCCGACCATGCAGAAGCGCATCGAGCGGTCCATCGCGGGCGAGAAGCTGCCGGGCTACTACCCGCTGGGGCAGGCCCCCGTCCCGATCTGGTGACCTCCCGGCCAAGCAGTTGCTTGGGGGTGGGTGTGACGCACGTAACTACTGGCTCTAGTCTGTGGGCACCGGTTCTAGTGGAAGGCACACGCGCATGAAGACAAAAGGCGCTCTCATCTACGAGTTCAACCAGCCGTGGTCGATCGAGGAGATCGAGATCGGCGACCCCGTCAAGGACGAGGTCAAGATCCAGATGGAAGCCTCGGGCATGTGCCACTCCGATCACCACCTGGTGACCGGGGACATCCCGATGGCCGGCTTCCCGGTCCTTGGCGGGCACGAGGGTGCCGGCGTCGTCACCGAGGTCGGCCCCGGCGTCGAGGGCCTGGAGCCCGGGGACCACGTCGTGTTGTCCTTCATCCCGTCCTGCGGTTCATGCCCGTCCTGCCAGGCCGGCCTGCGCAACCTGTGCGATCTGGGTGCCATGCTGCTGCAGGGCACCGCGGTCTCGGACAACACCAATCGCATTCACACCGCCAAGGGTGTGCCGGTCATCCCGATGACGCTGCTGGGCACCTTCAGCCCGTACATGGTGGTGCACAAGAGCTCGGTGGTGAAGATCGACCCGTCGATCCCGTTCGAGGTGGCCTGCCTGGTGGGCTGCGGTGTCACCACCGGTTACGGCTCCGCGGTGCGCAGCGCCAACGTCCGCCCCGGCGATGACGTCGTCATCGCCGGTATCGGTGGTGTCGGCATGGGCGCCCTGCAGGGCGCCCTGAACGCGGGCGCACGCAACATCTTCGCCGTCGATCCGGTCGAGTGGAAGCGCGACCAGGCGCTGAAGTTCGGCGCCACCCACGCCTACCCGGACATCTTCTCCGCGATGGGCGGCGTCGCCGAGGTCACCCAGGGCCGGATGGCCGCCAAGACCATCATCACCACCGGTGAGCTGCACGGTGAAGAGATCGACAACTACCTCAACATCACCGCCAAGGGCGGCACCTGTGTGGTGACCGCGGTCGCCAACATGGCGAAGTCCGATGTGACGATGAACCTGTCGATGCTGACCCTGCTGCAGAAGAACCTGCAGGGCACCATCTTCGGCGGCGGCAACCCGCACCACGACATCCCGCAGCTGCTGTCGATGTACAAGGCCGGCCGGCTCAACCTCGACGATATGGTCACCCGGCAGTACAGGCTGGAACAGATCAACGAGGGCTACAAGGACATGCTCGAGGGTCGCAACATCCGCGGCGTGATCCGCTACACAGACGCCGACCGGTAACCCCTACGAACCCGCGAAATTGCATTCCAGCAGGCAAAGTTCGAGTGGAACCCTGCTAGAATGCAATTTCGGCGAAGGCAGGACTCGCATGACTGAGACCACCGACCTGACACCGGTTGTCGCCGCGTCGCGAAACTCTTGGCGCTGCGTGCAATCCGGGGACCGCGCGGGCTGGCTGGCACTGATGTCCGAGGACATCGTCGTCGAGGACCCGATCGGTGAGGCCGTCACCAACCCGGACGGCACCGGGGTGCGGGGTAAGGCGGCACTGGCCGCGTTCTACGACGCGAACATCGGTCCCAACACCCTGACGATCACCTGCGAGGAGACGTTCCCGTCGAGCTCCCCGACCGAGATCGCCTACATCTTGGTGTTGCGCACCGAATTTCCGAACGGATTCACCGCCACCGTGCGCGGCGTGTTCACCTACCGTGTCAACGATGCGGGATTGATCACGAATCTGCGCGGCTACTGGAACATGGACGCGATGACGTTCGAAGAGGGTTCGGCCGATTAGCGCAGTGCTCGCCGGCCGCGCCGCTGTCGTGGTCGGCGGCACCCGCGGGATCGGGCTCTCCGTCGCCGAACTGCTCGCCGCCCTCGGCGCCCGGGTGGTGGTCAACGGCCGCGACCCGGACGCGGTCTCCGAAGCCGCACAGCGTGTTTCGGGTATCGGTTTTCCCGGCTCCCCCGCAGATCCGCATGTCGCCGACGGCTTGATCGACGCCTGCATCGCGGAGTTCGGCCGCATCGACGTCCTGATCAATTGCGCGGGCGCCGCGGAACCCACGGGCTCGTCGATCCTGAACGTCACCAGCGGCCAGTTTCGTGAGCTGCTCGACGCGCATCTGGGCACCGCATTCGAGATCGCCAGAGCCGCAGCGCCGCACATGGTGGCCCAAGGCGGCGGGGCGATCGTCAACACCAGCTCGTTCGCCTATCTCGGTGACTACGGGGGCACCGGGTACCCCGCGGGCAAGGGTGGCGTCAACGGCCTGACGCTGGCCATAGCGGCCGAACTGAAGGCCCACAACGTGCGGGCCAACGTCGTCTGCCCGGGCGCGAAGACCCGGCTCTCGACCGGCGCCGACTACGAACAGCACATCACCGACCTGAACCGGCGCGGGTTGCTCGACGATGTCAGCCTGCAGGGTGCCCTGGACGCCGGCCCGCCGGAATACGTCGCGCCCACCTACGCGTACCTGGCCAGCGACCTGGCCGCCGGTGTCACCGGTCGGATCTTCATCGCCGCCGGCGGATTCATCGGCGAGTTCGCTCGCCCCGCACCGGGTTTCATCGGCTATCGGGATCACCATGACTGCGGCCCGTACACCGTCGAGGAAGTGGATGCCCTGATCAGCTAGCCCGCGCTTCTCGTCTCGATGCCTCGCGGGCCAGCAGCCGGTCGCGCTGTTCCTCGAAGCGCACGACCTTACCGCCCATGTCCTCCAGGAACGCGGCCAGCTTTTCGCGGCGCGCCTCGCCCGACGGCCCGAAGTCGGTACGCTCGAAAATCCGCCACTTGCGCAGCACCGGCAACACCACCTCGTCGAGGTGCTGGCGCAGATCGTAGATACCGTGCTTGGCCATCAGAACTCCGTTGCGCCGGAAATCCGGCATGCCCTGGCCTGGCATCCGGAAGTTCTCCACCACCGCGGCCACCGCCTCGAGCGCCTGGTCGGGCGAGAGGTCCAGGGCCGCACCGCAGATGTTGCGGTAGAAGATCATGTGGAGGTTCTCGTCGGCGGCGATCCGCTGGAGCAGTCGGTCGGCGGTGGGGTCATCGCAGACCCTGCCGGTATTGCGGTGACTGACCCGGGTCGCCAGCTCCTGAAAGGTGACATAGGAGATCGACATCAGGAACTCCGAATCGTGTTTGGCCCGTTCCTCATCGGTAGCAGCAAAACCGTTGGTGACGTGTTCCATCCGGGCCCGTTCCAGCGCGATGACGTCAACCGCGCGGGTGACCACGAGATAGTCACGAAGAGCGATACCGTGCCGATTCTCCTCGGCCGTCCATCGGTTCACCCAGGTGCCCCAGGCGCCATCGCCGGAGAAGCTCCCCGCCGCCTCCCGGTGGTAGGACGGCAGATTGTCCTCGGTGAGCAGATTCGTGACCATGGCCGCGCGCGCGACCTCGCCCAGCCGGGACTGCTCGACCGTCCAGTCCGTGCCGCCGGCCGCCGCGAAATTCTGTCCCTCACCCCAGGGCACATAGTCGTGTGGGTACCAATCCTTGGTGCTGCCCAGGTGCCGATTCACGTTCTCCGCCGCAATCGGCTCCAGTTCGTGCAGGATCGCGGCGTCCGAGAGGGGGCGTTGCATGGGGTAGATCCCTTCCAATCACCCCCCGGCGGCCATCAGTGTGCCGGGACGGATCGCATATTGGACTACGACACGTCGATCGCTGCGCAATTGGTATCGGCTGTGCTGGGCGTGGTGTCGGCCCCGCCTATGCTCGACGCCATGGCGACCGTCTTCAGCATGATCATCAACGGCGATATCCCCGGCCGATTCGTCTACGAGGACGACGAGATCGTGGCGTTCCTGACCATCGAACCGATGACACAGGGCCACACCCTGGTGGTTCCCCGCGCCGAGGTGGACAACTGGCAGGACATCGACCCGGGGCTGTTCGGCCGGGTGATGGCGGTGTCGCAGCGGATCGGCAAGGCCGTGTGCGCGGCGTTCGACACCGAACGTGCCGGGGTGATCATCGCCGGACTGGAGGTGCCGCACCTGCACGTGCACGTGTTCCCGGCCCGCAACCTCAGCGATTTCGGCTTCGCCTCCGTCGACCGCAACCCGTCACCGGAGTCCCTGGACGAGGCCCAGGCCAAGATCAAGGCCGCGCTGGCTCAGTTGGGCTGAGCGGCCAGATCGACGATTCTGGGCAGACTGACCCGGAACCGGCAGCCACGCCCCGGCGCGGTGTCCACCGATACCGCACCGCCATGTGCGTCGACCAGCGAGTCGACGATCGACAGGCCCAGCCCGAACCCGCCACTGGCGCGGGTCCGTGACGAATCCGCGCGGTAGAAACGCTCGAAAACCCGCTGCGCGTCTTCGGCATTCATGCCGGGACCCTCATCACACACCTCCAGCACCGCGTTGTCCTCATCGGTGCCCACGCGCACGGTGATACCCGCCGACGGCGGGGTGTGCTGCACGGCGTTGGACATCAGGTTGCTGAACACCTGGCGCAGTCGCGCCTCGTCCCCCAGCACCTCGGGTGTGCCCGGGCCGTCGAAGACCTCCATCCGGATCCTGCGCTCCGGCGCCACCGTCTGCGCATCGTGCACCGCGTCGCTGGCCAGCGCCAGCAGGTCCACCCGGCGCTGATCCAGCGGTCGCTGTTCGTCGAGGCGGGCCAGCAGCAGCAGGTCCTCGACCAGCAGCCCCATTCGGCCGGCCTCACTCTCGATGCGCCCCATCAGCATGTCGGTGTCGCGGGCCGCGCCCTGGCGGTAGAGCTCGGCGTAACCACGGATGGTGGTCAACGGGGTACGCAGGTCATGGCCGGCATCACCGACGAAACGGCGCATCCGTTCCTCGGACTCGCGCGCCATCTCCGCCGACTGGGCCGAGGACGCCATGGCGCGTTGGATCTGCGCAAGCATCCCGTTCAGCGCCAACGAGAGCCTTCCCACCTCGGTACGGGGATCACGTTGCGGGACACGACGATCCAGCTCACCGGCCGCAATCGCTGCGGCGGTCTGCTCCACTTCGGCCAGGGGTCGCAGACTACGGCGCACCACCGCGTAGCCGACCACCCCGAGAACCAGCAGCACGGCCGCGCCGATGGCGAACTGGGACCAGATCAAGGCGCGCATGGTCGATTCGACCTCGGTGAGATCGATCGCGACGGTGGTGAGCTCCCCCTCCGGCCCACGGACGGTGACCGCCCGCCATTCGATCCCGGACGTACCCTCGGAGCCCACCGTCACCGGGTTCGGGCCGACATCGTTGTTGGCCGGCAACGCCGGATCGGTGGCACCGCTCTTCACGGCCAACCGGACGCTGCCGTCGGCGTCGGTGCCACGGACATAGAAGGTCGACGGCGGGTAGGCCGGGCTCGGCTCGGGCATGGTGGTCGGCGTCATCATCGGCGCTCTGGCCCAGCCGCCCGACGCTTCCAGCAGGGTCTGGTCGAGGCGCTGGATCTCGGTATGGCGCATCAGCGAGGTGACCGCCACGCCGGAAGCGAGCAGACCCAGACCGACCAGTACCAGGGTGGCCGCCACCAGCCCCACCCGCAGCGGCACCCCGCGCCCCAATGTTCCCCCGTCGCTTCGCTCGCCGGGCCGGTTCTCCCCGTCGCTTCGCTCGCCCGGATGCCCCGTACTCATCCCCCGCGACTAGCGCGGTTCACGCAGCACGTAGCCCACGCCTCGCAGCGTGTGCAGCAGGCGCTTGTCGCCGGTGTCGATCTTGCGGCGCAGATAGGACACATAGGACTCCACGACGTTGACGTCGCCGCCGAAGTCGTACCGCCACACGTGGTCGAGGATCTTCGGCTTGCTCAGCACGGTGCCGGCGTTGATGACGAAATAACGAAGCAGGGTGAACTCGGTCGGCGACAGCGAGACGGGCTCACCGGCCTTCCACACCTCGTGGGTCTCCTCGTCGAGCTCGATGTCGGCGAAGGTGAGCCGCGCGTTGCGGGGCTCCTCGACACCGCGGCCGACGCGACGCAGGATGACCCGCAGCCGGGCCACCACCTCCTCGAGGCTGAACGGCTTGGTCACGTAATCATCGCCGCCGAGGGTCAGGCCGGTGATCTTGTCCTGCAGGTTGTCCCGGGCGGTGAGGAACAGGGCCGGGGCGTCGATACCGTCAGCGCGCATCCGGCGCAGCACCCCGAAGCCGTCCATACCGGGCATCATGACGTCCAGGATCACCGCGTCGGGACGGATCTCGCGGGCCTTGTCCAACGCATCGGTGCCGCTGGAGGCGGTGTGCACCTCGAAACCCTGGAACTTCAGGCTCACCGAGAGCAGCTCGACGATATTGGTCTCGTCGTCGACGACGAGCACCCGCGCCTCGGGAATGCTGTCCGTCGATTCCGAAATTGCAGCCATGGCCATGACACCACCGTCCTCCTCGGACTTGAGGTGAAGCTGCGTACTGGTTGTGAAGTTGCTGAGAATGCGATTGGGCGCCGCCCTAGACTGACGTGATGAACCTGGCCAACACCGTTGTGCAGTTTGCCACCGCGCCCGTGCGGGTCGGTCTGGCCGTGGCCGACCTGGGCCTCAACATCGCAGGTGGAACGCTCAAAGTCGTCCAGCGCTCACTCAACGATCCCAACCCGGCGAGCAGCTCGACCTCGTTCGCCTCGATGCTGGGTATCGATGACGCGGTCGACCGCGCGAACCGGCTCGCGAGGCTGATGGATGACGACGCCCCGCTGGGTCGTGCCCTGGCCCCGGAGGGCCCGCTGAACCAATTGCTGCGACCGGGCGGGCTCGTCGATCAGTTGACCGCACCCGGTGGACTGCTGGACCGGCTCAACTCCGAGACCGGGCCGGTGGCGCGCGCGCTGGCCAAGGACGGGCTGATCGACCAGGTCACCGCCGAGGGCGGCCTGGTGGACCGGTTGACCGCCGACAACGGGGTGGTGACACGAGTCATCGCGCCCGGCGGCCTGGCCGACCGGTTACTCGCCGAGGAAGGTGTGGTGGAGCGCGCGCTGCGCGAGGACGGAGTGGCCGATCAGCTGTTGTCAGAGACCGGGCCCATCGGCCGTGCACTGGCCAAGGGCGGGCTCGTCGATCAGATCACCGCCGAGGGCGGCCTGATCGACCGGCTGACCACCGATAGCGGTGCGTTGTCCCGGGTGATCGCGCCGGGCGGGCTGGCCGACCGACTGCTCGCCGATGACGGTCTGGTCGAGCGGATTCTCCGCGAGGACGGGGTCGCCGACACCCTGCTGTCCGAGGGCGGTCTGCTGGACACCCTCACCGATCCGGACGGCCCGCTGCTCAAACTCGCCGATGTGGCCGACACCCTGAACCGGTTGGCGCCCGGACTTGAGGCGCTGGCCCCGACGATCGACGCCCTGCACGAGGCCGTCATCACGCTGTCCCAGGTGGTCAATCCGCTGTCCAATATCGCTGGGCGCATTCCGCTACCGCGTCAGCGCAGCCGGCGCAGCAGCACCGGACCGCGGGCGGTGGTCTCCGAACGGATCATCGACGAGGAGCGCTAAGCTGTAGCGCGTTCCATGCCTCCGTAGCTCAGTGGTAGAGCGGCGCTCTTGTAAAGCGTAGGCCGTCGGTTCAATCCCGACCGGGGGCTCCACAACAATCCAGCAGCTGCGCCGGCCCACGCCGACTGTGTGGGAACTCGGCGACGAACACCCCCGACAGCGCCGACAACCCCCACACTCGGCGTCAGAGCGTCGGCACGTCGTTCTAGCGGTCCTCCATGGTGATGGTGAACGTCATCCGGTCGCCCCGGTAGAGCGAGCGCCGCTGCTCGATGGGTACGCCGTGCTGGTCATAGGACACCCGGTTGAGCAGGAACATCGGGGTGCGCGCATCGACGGTCAACAACGCCGACTCGCGCGCATCCGGCAGCGCGGTCTCGATGGTGTCCACGGTGCGGGCGAATACGATTCCCCTGCTGCGGATCTCGGCGTACAGCGAGGTCCGGTAGTCGAAGTTCTCCGGCAGACCCGGGTAGCGGTCGGCCGGGAGCTTCGAGGTTTCCAGGCCCACCCGCACCCCGTCGGTGGTGAAGACCCGCTCGAGCTGGATGACCGCAGCCCCGGCCGGCACCTGCAGGGTCGCGGCGAGGACGGCGTCGGCATCCAACCGTGTCCAGCCCACCAGGAAGCGGTCGACGCTGTGCCCCTCGGCCCGGGCCGCCTCGGTGTAGGACCCCATGCCCAGCGGCTGCAACAGCTTCGGGGCAGCTACCACCGTGGTACGCCCGCGCCGCTCGACGCGGCCGGCGAGCAGCAGCTCGCGCACGGCTTGGCGCACCGTCTCGCGGGCCACATCGAACATGTCGGCGATCTCACGTTCGGCCGGGAACGGGTCCCCGACCTGCAGTCCGTCCAGCATTCGATCCAGCTGTTCACGCACCACCTGGTGCTTGAGCACCCGTGGCTGCGCGCCGCTCATCACCCTGCTGACCGTAGCAAACGCTGGCATAGACCATGGTCTAGACCAATACGTCTCGTGTTGTTCACCGCTCGTTCCAGCGGGATACACGGCTTGGTATAGACCAGCTGTCAGGGTGTCCGCATGCCATCGGTCGAACTCGCCTTGCTGGACATGGCGGCCACCACCGAGACCGACGACGGACTGGTGCTGCGCGCCTTCGACGAGGCGGCCACCGCGGCCGGACTCCCGGAATCCGGCCAGGCGCGCGACGCCGCCCGTACCTACGTCCGCGACACGATGGGGCAGTCCAAGATCGAGGTCTTCCGCCACCTCTTCGGCACCGAGGACCGCGCCCGGCACGCCAACGCGACCTTCGAACAGGTCTACGCCGACAGCATCGACACCGGGATCGCCGAAGTTCCCGGCGCCGCCAAGGCGATCACCGGAATGCGCGAGGCCGGCGTCAAGGTCGCACTCACCACCGGCTTCAGCGCAACGACCCAGCGGCGCATCCTCGACGCGCTCGACTGGGCCGATATCGCCGATCTGGTGCTCGCCCCCGGCGAGTACGGGCGCGGACGACCCTTCCCAGACCTGATCCTGAATGCCTTGTTGCACAGCGGGATCGATGACGTCGCCAAGGTCGCCGTACTCGGCGACACCTCCAGCGACATCCGGTCCGGCCTACGCGCCGGGGCCTCGATCGTCGCGGGCACCCTGACCGGCGCGCACGATGCCGACACCCTGACCGCCGCCGGCGCCACCCACGTGGTGGCCTCGGTCGCAGATTTCGCCGAACTGATTCTCTCCCAACCCCGAAAGGCTGACCCCGCATGACCATTCGCAAGACCGCCCTCGCGGCCGCAGCGGCCGCCGTGCTGGCCGCCGGTTGTTCGAGCAGTGATACCGGCTCCGACACGGCCAACGCTCAGGGCTTCCCGGACACCATCACCCTGGCGGCCATTCCCGCCGAGAATTCCTCGGATCTCAAGGCCAGTTACGAACCGTTGATCAAACTGCTGGAGAAGGAGACCGGGTCCAGCGTCGAGTTCGTCCAGGCCTCGGATTATGCCGGTGTGGTCGAGGGCATGATCGCCGACAACGTCGACCTCGCCTTCTTCGGACCGTTCGCCTATGTGGTCGCGAAGATCAACGGCGCCAAGATCACGCCACTCGGCGCCGTCATCGGCGAGCAGGGTGAGCAACCGGGATATCAGTCCTACGGACTGACCCGCTCCGACGTCGCGGATATCAACGGTCTCAAGGACTTTGCCGGCAAGAAGGTCTGCTTCGTCGATCCCGGTTCGACCTCGGGCTTCCTCTACCCGACCGCCGGCCTCATCGAGGAGGGTGTCATCAAGTCGGGGTCGGAGGCCGATGTGTCCGCCGCCATGTCTCCGGTCTTCGCCGGCGGGCACGACTCGTCGGCACTGTCCATCGCCAACGGCGACTGCGATGCCGGATTCGCCTTCGACACCATGGTCGACCAGACCATGATCGAGAAGGGCGATCTGCAGCCCGGCCAGCTCAAGACGGTGTGGAAGTCGGAGATGATCGCCGGCTCGGTGTTCGCCGCCAACGACTCACTGGGCGCCGAGGCCATCGACAAACTCACCAGCATCTTCACCGAGAAGGCCAACGTCGAGAGTCTGCAGGCCGCCGGCTTCTGCGAGGGCGACGCCTGCCGGATCACCGACGAACGGGCCTGGGGTGTCGTGCCGGCCACCGACGCCGACTACGACGGTGTGCGGCATGTCTGCGATGTCACCGGCTCCGAGAAGTGCAAGGGCTGAGGTGTCGCTCCCGGCCGGTCCCGGCCATCCCGTCGCGGGCGACGACCTGGTCGTCGTCGCCCGCGACGTCACCAAACGATTCGGTGACACCCTCGCGTTGGACAACGTCTCGCTCGAGGTGCGGCGCAGTGAGCTGCTGGTCCTGCTCGGGCTGTCCGGGTCGGGCAAGTCCACGCTGCTGCGCTGCCTCAACGGACTGCACGCGGTCAGCTCCGGCCACGTCGACGTGGGCGGCACCCGGGTCGAGGAGGCCTCGCCTGCGCAGCTGCGGGCGCTGCGCACCCGGGTGGGGTTCGTGTTCCAGCATTTCAATCTCGTGGGGCGGCTCAGTTGTCTGGAGAATGTCCTCATCGGCGGGCTCGGGCAGCTCAGGTTCCCGCGCTACGGCGCGCTGACGTACCCGAGGCACATGCGGATGGCCGCGCTGTCCCATCTCGACCGGGTGGGTCTGGCCGACCTCGCCGAACGCCGTGCCGACACCCTGTCCGGAGGACAGCAACAGCGGGTGGCGATCGCCCGGACGCTGATGCAGCGTCCGGCGCTGTTGCTGGCCGATGAGCCGGTCGCCTCGCTCGATCCCGAGAACGCCGGCGTGGTCATGGATCTGTTGTTCCAGATCTGTGTCGAGGAGAAGCTGACCGTGGTGTGCACCCTGCATCAGGTCGACCTCGCACTGGGCTGGGCGCATCGGCTGGTAGGCCTGCGCAATGGCCGGAAAGTTCTCGACCGGCCGGCCGTCGGCCTGACCCGCGATGAGGTGATGGCGATCTACCAGCGGGTCGAGCCGGCCGGCGACGCCGCGGCAAAGCAACGCTCGTGACCGCGGCGCCGGTCGCACCGCCAGCCGCGCCGACACACCAGAAGCGCTCGCTGCCAAGCGCATTGCACTACCTCACCGTGGTGGCGCTGGCCGCCACCGTGGTGTCGGCGTGGTCGATCGACTTCTTCCCGTCCGCGTTCATCGACGGTTTGGGTGATGTCGTGCGTCTACTGGAGCGCATGCTGCCACCGCGCCTGGATGACCCCGGCCGCATCGGGGTGCTCGCGGTCGAAACCCTGTTGATGGCGGTCCTGGGGACGGTGCTGGCCGCCGTCGTCTCGATCCCGCTGGCATTCTTGGCCGCCCGCAACACCACCCCGCACCCCGTCGTGCACGCCGCGGCCCGGGCGATCATCACATTCTGCCGGGCGATGCCCGATCTCCTGTTCGCGGTGCTGTTCGTGCGGGCGCTCGGCATCGGGGTGCTGCCCGGCATCCTCGCGCTGGCGTTGCACTCGATCGGCATGCTCGCCAAACTGTTCGCCGACGCCATCGAACAGACCGATCCCGGGCCCCGTGAGGCGGTTCGCAGCACCGGCGCCGGATATCTGCGCGAGATGCTCAATGCCGTGGTACCCCAAGTCATCCCGTCCTGGATCGGGACGTTCGTCTACCGCATCGACATCAACCTGCGGATGTCGGTGGTGCTGGGCTTCGTCGGGGCCGGCGGCATCGGCTTCGCGCTGCAGGACGCCCTGCGCGGCCTGATCTATCCCCGGGCGCTCGGTATCGTCTGCGTCATCCTGGTGATCATCACCGCGATGGAACTGTTGTCCATCGTGATCCGGCGGATGCTGTTGGCGCCAGGGCATTCCGATCCACGGCGCGAGCGGGTCATGCGGTTCGCCTTCTCCGGCCTGCTCGTCGGCACCGTGATCGCCTCGTTCGTCATGCTGCGGATCAATCCGCTGTCGCTGGTGACCTGGATGATCCCGTCGGCGCAGGTGTTCACCCGGATGGTCCCACCCAACTTCGGCGCACTGGGCTGGGACCTGTTCGAGGCCGCCGCACAGACCGTGGCGATCGGCGTGGTCTCCACCGCGATCGGGGTGGTTCTGTCCATCCCGGTGGGAATCCTGGCCGCCCGCAACGTCTCCCCCGGCCCGGCGGTGTACTGGCTGGCGCGCGGCTGGATCCTGGCCGTGCGCGCGGTGCCGGAATTGATCCTTGCCGTGGTGTTCGTGGCGGCACTCGGGTTGGGTCCCATCGCGGGCACCTGCGCGCTGGCGATCGGATCGGTCGGCTTCCTGGCCAAGTTGGTCGCCGACGCGGTGGAAGAGATCGATCCCGGGCCGATGGAGGCGGTCCGGGCGGTGGGCGGCGGTTGGTGGAAGACGTTGTTCGCCGCGGTGATACCGCAGGCCATGCCCGCGCTGGTGGGCTCCAGCCTCTACCTGTTCGACGTCAACGTCCGAACCTCCACGGTGCTGGGCATCGTGGGCGCGGGCGGGGTCGGGTTCCTGCTGTTCGAGTCGATCCGGACGCTGAATTTCGATATCGCCGGCGCGATCGTGATCGTCATTTTCGTCATCGTGTATTCGATCGAGAGGTTGTCCGGATGGATCCGGTCCCGCCTGGTGTGACCACCGCCGCGATATGGCAGGGCGGCTCCGGGACCTCGCTGCAGCGGGTACCGGTCCCCCGCCTGGGCCCGGGCGAAACTCTGGTCCGGGTCCGATTGGCCACCGTCTGCGGTAGCGACCTGCACACCGTGAGCGGACGCCGGCCGGCGCCGTGCCCCTCGGTTCTGGGGCATGAAGCCGTCGGTGACGTCATCGCCGCCGGTCCGGGTTCGCCGGCCGAGCCCGGTCAGCGCATCGTCTGGTCGGTGACCGTGAGCTGCGGCGCATGTGCGCGCTGCCGGTCGGGACGATCCGCGAAGTGCACCGCCGTCCGCAAGACCGGCCACGAACCGTTCGACGGGGATTGGCCGCTGTCGGGCGCCTATGCCGAACACATCGTGCTGCCGCGCGGCACCACCGTCGCGGCGGTCCCCGCCCGGATGCCCGACGCTGTCGCGGCCCCGGCCGCGTGCGCCACCGCCACGGTGATGGCGACCGTGCAGGCGGCCGGCCCGCTGATCGGCCGGCGGGTGTTGATCGGTGGCGCGGGGATGCTCGGACTCACCGCGACCGCGGCATGCCTGGACGCCGGCGCCGCGGTCCAGGTGATCGACCACCATCCGGATCGGATGGCGCTGGCCACCGAGTTCGGGGCGCGGCCCGGTGACGACGGCCCGGTGGACGTGGCCATCGACTTCACCGGATCGACCGCTGCGGTGAGCGCGGCACTGGCCCGGCTGGACGTCGGCGGCATCCTGGTGATCGCCGGATCGGTCGCGCCGTCGCCCACGCTGGCGGTGGATCCCGAACAGATCGTGCGGCGCTGGCTGACCATCACGGGCGTGCACAATTACGAACCGCGACACCTGCGCGAGGCGGTGGTCTTCTTGGACCGCACCCTGCACCGGTGGCCCTGGCATCAGCTGGTCGACGACCCGGTTCCGCTGGCGGACCTGGCGTCCGCGCTGCGGCCGCCCCCGACACGGATGCTGCGTACCGCGGTGGCGCCGTGAGGCCTGTGTAGGTTTTGGGGCGGGCGAAGCGACGGCAAGAGCGGGAAGAGGTAGGCGTGTCCGAAGCCGGATTCTGGATCGCATGGGGGCTGCCGACGCAGGGCCGGGAACCGCAGGCCCTGGAGACGCTGAAGAAATCACGGGACTTCCTGGGCGAACTGACCGGCAACGGGCGCATCGAGCGCTACGACGTGGTCATCCTGCGCCCACAGACCAGCGAACTCGGTGGTTTCTTCCTGGTGCAGGGCAGCACCGAGCAGATCGACCAGCTGCGTCGGGACCCCGACTTCGAACGCTGGGTGAACCGGGTGCAGATCGTCGCCGACCGGGTCGCCATCGTGGACGCCTGGGTGGGAGACGGTATCGACGAGGCCACCGACCTGTACACCGAGGCCCTGCGCGAAGCCGGTCTGATCGACTGAAAGCCCAGTTCAGCTGCAACAGCAGTTGCCCATGGTGTATTTGCCTCTTCCACTATCGGCGGGACTGAGGTTGTATTAGCAGTACTTGTTGGGCCGGGGGCGGACAGCACGGAGGCACCTTCATGGGCTCATCGGCTTACTTTGGGCGGGGCGGGCTGGCGGTCGGCCGGGTCGGCGGCTTGGCCGTCGCGCTCGGGGTCGGCACCGCGATCGCCACCGGACACGGTATCGCCGCGGCCGGCACCGGCGACTCGTCGACCGGGTCCACAGCTAACGATTCGACCACCAGCTCGGCAGGCACCGATTCCACCGGCGGCTCCGCCACCGGTACGGACACCGCGGACAAGCCCGCAGCCGATTCCGCCACGAAGTCCGAGACCGGGGATGCGGACGACCCCGGCGAGCAGGTCGTCAAGAAGCCACGGCCCACGCTGCGCACCGCCGGGAACAAGCCGGCGACCGCCCGCAAGGCCGGCAGACCCGCAGCGGCGGCGATCACTGCACCGGCGCACGACTCCGAACCCGCCGCGGCCACCACCACCTCCCCGCTCAGCACCGAGCCGGTCCGAGCCGCCGATCCCGCGGACACCCTCGCGACACCCGACAAGGTCGCGGTGTTCGCGTCACCACTGGCGCTGGCGTCCTCGACCGTGTCGCAGGCCCAACAACGCGTCGCACCGATCACGGCAGCCCCGCCGCATCCACTGACCCCGGTCGTCAAGGTGGTCGCCAAGGTGCTCGACTGGGCGGCGGGGGCGGTGCCCGGGTCGCCGGCTGCTCCGACGCTGGCTTGGACACTGCTGGCGTTCGCCCGCCGCGAGGTCGACAACCTGCTCAACCGGATGGACCCGTCGAGTGCCGCCGCCACCGCAGGCGTCGGCACCGACAACACCTCTCTTGCGCTCGCCGCCGCCGCCAATCCTCGTCCGTCCTTCCCCCGGCCGGGATACCAGTTCAGTCCGTCGACCAGTTTCGTGGACTGGGTGACCGGAAACTGGGCGCCCAACGACACTTTCAACCGGTACGGCATTTGGGGCACCGATGTCGGGACCATGTGGGACAACGGAATTCCCGATGATCCGGCCACCCCGATCAACGAGAACCAGGTGCTGATCGCTTTCGGTGACACGTTCGGCGGCCCGAACATGACCGGCACCTGGCGACTCAACACCCTGTTCCGTAGTCCGGACCGGGATCTGTCGAACGGGATGGCCGTGCCGGACGGTCAGTGGCTCAACGGCAACATGTTCGGCGGATCGCCGCTGTGGGAAGAGCACTACGCGCGTCAGATCATCCTGCCGGAGCGACTGCCTCGCGGCCTACCGACCGGGGTGACCCTGATCCCCACCGCGGGCATCTCGGTACCCACCCCGGGCACCCAGTTCGGCGCCACCCAGTACCTCAGCTTCATGTCGGTCAAGCAGTGGGGTGCCGCCGGGTCGTGGTCGACGAACTACTCGGCGATCGCCTATTCCGAGGACAACGGCGAGAACTGGTACATCGCGCCCAGCAGTGTCCGCAACAATTTCGGCGGCAACGCCAAATTCCAGCAGGCCGCCCTCGTCCGCCCTGGCGACGGCTTCGTCTACTCCTACGGGACTGCGAACGGACGGCAGGGCCAGGCCTATATCTCGCGGGTCGCCGAGGCCGACATCCTCAATGTCACCAAGTACGAGTACTACAGCAAGGGCAGCAAGGGCGGACTGTTCGGGATCGGGGCCTACAAGGCCGGCTGGTACCGCAACGATCCGGCGAAGGCCTCGCCCATCTTCGGTAAGGAGAGCGGCGCGTGCGGCGTCGGCAAGCCGGGTAACCAGGTCAGCGAGATGTCGGTGCAGTACAACAAGACCCTCGGCAAGTACGTCGCGATGCACGCCGACCAGTACAACAACATCATCCTGCGCACGTCGGACACGCCCGAGGGCGCCTGGTCGGGTCCGACCGTCGTGATGGGCCAGCAGGGCGGCGGCATCTATGCCCCGATGATGCACCCGTGGTCGCCGTCCACCCTGGGCACCGGAACCGACCTGTACTTCAACCTGTCGGTCTGGAACGACTACAACGTGTGGCTGGTCAAGACCGACCTCACCAAGTTGTAGGCATGCGCACACTCGCCGCACTACTGTGCGCCGCGCTCGCGGCGGCCGCTCCGGTGCGCGCCGATCCCGCTGTGCCACAACCGTATTCGGCGTGCCCAGCGGAACTGACCGGCGCGGCCACCCTGCCGTTCGGGCAGGCACTGCCGCTGATCTGTCAGCAGCAGCGTTGGCAGGCGGCCACGGCTCCGACCGACCCCATCGACCGCTGGGTCAGCTTCGGCCCGGTGATGGCACTGCACGGCGGCGGCCTGCGCAACCCCAATCTGTCGCCGGGTCCGTGGACGGCGACGCCACTGGATCCGGACACTCGTTGTGCCGCGACCCAGCAGGTCGTGGTCAGCGCGGGCGTTCTGGGAGCACCGGTGACGGCCGAAGGTGTTGCCGGGCAAGCTCTCTCACTGGAAGTCCTGCCGAGCCTGTTCGACATCTCGATGACCGGACACTGCCTCTGGGAACGCGACGGCTAGCGCCGCACACATAGACTCCGACATGTGCGTGAGGTTCTCGATGCCGTGATGGCCACCTGGCGGGCCGGTGGCACCGCCGGCCTGGCCACCGTCGTACGCACCATCAAGTCCGCACCGCGGCCGGCGGGCGCGGCGCTGGTGGTCGCCCCGGACGGCACCGTGGCGGGGTCGGTGTCCGGCGGCTGCGTCGAGGGCGCGGTCTACGAGCTGGCCGCCGAGGTGGTGTCCACCGGGGTGCCGGCGCTAGAACGTTACGGCTTCAGCGACGACGACGCCTTTGCCGTCGGCCTGACCTGCGGCGGCATTCTCGACGTGTTCGTCGAACCGGTGTCGCAGCAGACGTTCCCGCAGCTCGCCGACGTCGCCGCGACCATCGCCGCCCATCGCCCGGTGGCGGTGGCCACGGTGATCGCGCATCCCGACCACGCCTGGCTGGGCCGACACCTCATCGTCGAGCCGGACACCGTGGCCGGGACGTTGGGTTCCGGACGCGCCGATGCCGCGGTGGCCGACGACGCCCGCGGACTGCTGCTGGCCGGCCGCACCACGGTGCTGTCCTACGGGCCCGACGGCGAACGGGTGGACGAGACCACGGGCGATACCGACACCGGCATGGCGGTCTTCGTCGCGAGTTACGCCCCGCCGGCACGCATGCTGATCTTCGGCGCCATCGACTTCGCGGCCGCCCTGGCCCAGCAGGCCACCTTCCTCGGCTACCGCGTGACGGTGTGCGATGCCCGCCCGGTCTTTGCGACGGCGGCCCGTTTTCCGGCGGCCGACGAGGTGATCGTCGACTGGCCCGACCGCTATCTGCGCGCCCAGCAGGAACTCGGCGCCATCGATGCGCGGACCGCGATCTGCGTACTGACCCACGACCCCAAGTTCGACGTGCCCGCCCTCCAGGTCGCCCTGCGGCTGAACGCGGTCGGATACATCGGGGCAATGGGGTCGCGGCGCACCCATCTCGACCGACTGGCCCGGTTGCGCGAGGCCGGTCTCGGTGAGACCGAGCTGGCGGGGCTGTCCAGCCCCATCGGACTCGACCTCGGCGCGCGCACGCCGGAGGAAACGGCGGTGTCCATCGTCGCCGAGATCATCGCCCGCCGGTGGGGCGGTGGCGGACGGCCGCTGACCGCGGTGGACGGCCGGATCCACCACGAGCCGGCCTGATCACCAGCAACGACGAGCGGTAACGCCACTCTCCTCTTTTGGAATGCAGCTTCTCGGGGTAGGCTAACGCCGCTCGCAAGAACGTGTGATGTAGCCCACTTACACGCGCAAGCAGTCGATCGAACAGGAGCCCCAGTGACGGGAACCGTCGCCGCCCGCTACGCCGGCACCCGAGTGCCACGCGTCGAAGACACCCGCCTGCTGACCGGCAAGGGCACCTTCGTCGACGACGTGCAACGGCCCGGGATGTTGCACGCCTGCTTCGTGCGCAGCCCGTTCGCGCACGCCACGATCAACGGCATCGACAGCCGGGCAGCGCTCGCGCTGCCCGGCGTGCATGCGGTGTTCACCGCCGCACACATCAACCCCGGCGTCCACGAGGCCTGGCACGCGGTGGCCGGCCGGGACGTCCCGGACACCCCCCGCCCGCCGCTGGCCGAAGGCGAGGTGAAGTTCGTCGGCGACCCGGTCGCCATCGTCGTCGCCGAGAGTCGGCGCCTTGCCGAGGATGCCGTGGACCTGGTCGACGTCGACTACACCCCGCTGCCCGCGGTCGCCGATTTCCGGAAGGCCGTCGGATCAGAGGTCATCGTGCACGAGGCCTACCCCGACAATGTCGCCGGCGGTATGGGCGGGATGCCGCCCGACGAGGAGCTGTTCGCCTCGGCAGCACATGTCGTGCAAGAACGCATCTACCAGCAGATGTACGTACCGGTTCCGATGGAGACCCGGGGCATCGTCGTCGAATGGACGGCCGCCACCTCCGAACTCACCATTTGGGGATCCACGCAGACCCCACACGAATTGCGCGCCTTCGCCGCCCGCCTGCTCGGCATCCCCGCCCAGGGCGTGCGCGTCATCGTGCGCGACACCGGCGGCGGGTTCGGCCAGAAGGTCGTTCCGATGCGCGAGGACATGAGCATCATGCTCGCCGCACGCCAGGTGTCCGCGCCGGTGAAGTGGATCGAGGATCGCCGCGAGAACCTGATGTCGGCCGGGCAGTCCCGCCATGTCGACGGCACCGTCCGGATGGCCTTTGACGCCGACGGCAAGATCCTGGCCGCCGATATCGACTTCGTCCAGGATGTCGGCTCCTACCCGACGCCGTATCCGGTGCTCACCACCGCCGCGATCGGCATGTTCTTCCCCGGCCCCTACCGGGTGCCCAAGGCCAGCTTCAACTACAAAACGGTGTTCTCCAACACCCCCGGCCTACACGCCTACCGGGGCCCGTGGCAGTACGAAACCCTCACCCGGGAAATGCTTCTCGATATCGCGGCGCGCAAGATCGGGATGGACCCCGCAGAGTTGCGGCGGATCAACATCCTGCGTGGCGACGAGATGCCGTTCTTCAACCCCAACGGCATGCCGTATGACAACTGCGCACCGGCGGACACCTTCGAGCAGGCGGTCAAGATCCTCGACCTCGAGGGATTCCGCAAGGAACAGGCCGAGGCGCTGGCCCAGGGCCGCTATATCGGGCTCGGGTTCTCCGCCTATATCGAACCCACCGGTGCGGCAACCGGAAACCTGGCCACCGAAGGCGCCACCATCCGGATGGAGTCCACCGGCAAGATCAACGTCTACGTCAATGGCGGGTCGGCCGGCAACAGCATCGAGACCACCGTTGTCCAGCTCACCGCGGATGTGTTGGGCGCCAACATCGACGATGTGTCCACCATCCAGGGCGACACCGCGGTGACCCCGTACGGTGCGGGCACCCAGGGCAGCCGCAGCGCACCGATGACCGCCGGCGCGGTGCACGAAGCGGGCGCCATCCTGCGCGGGCAGATCGTCGCCATCGCGGCCCAGATGCTCGGCGCCGACGCCGACGCCATCGAGCTGGCAGATTCGCGGGCCGTCCTCATCGGCGACCGCGAGAAAAGCGTCAGCTTCGCCGATATCGCCTACCGGTCCTACTACGACCCCGCTCAACTGGCCGGCGTCTCCCCCACACTGGAGGCCACCGCACGCTTCAACTCGCAGGCGATGATCCACTGGGCCAACGCAACCCACGCCTGCACCTGCGAGGTCGACATCGTCACCGGCCAGGTGAGACTGACCCGCTACATCGTCAGCGAGGACGTCGGCCCGATGATCAACCCCAACGTGGTCGAGGGACAGGTCGCCGGCGGCACCGTACAAGGCATCGGCGGCGCGCTACTGGAGCAACTGGCCTACGACGACGCGGGCAACCCGATCGCCTCGACGTTCGTGGACTACCTGCTGCCCACTGCCACCGAGGTGCCGACCATCGAATTCGGCCACGTCGAGATCCCCGGGCCCGGTGTCGGCGGCTACAAGGGCGCCGGTGAGGGCGGGGCCATCGGCTCCCCGCCCGCGGTCATCAACGCCATCAACGACGCACTCGCCCCGCTCGGGGTCACGATCACCCAGCTACCCGCCACCCCGGCCAAGATCATCGAACTCATCGAGGAACAAGCAGAAGGGACCCGCTGAAACGTGGAACTCAACAACGAATTCCGGGTCGCGGTGCCCTCCGCCACGGTCTGGGACGTGTTCACCGATGTCGAGCGGGTCGCCCCCTGTCTGCCGGGCGCCACCCTGCTCAGCGTCGACGGGGATGATTTCACCGGCGCGGTCAAGGTGAAGGTCGGACCGATCACGGTGTCGTACAAGGGTGTTGCGACCTATCAGGAGAAGGACGCCGACGCGGCCCGGATCGTGCTCAAGGCCGAGGGCAAGGAAACCCGGGGCAACGGCACCGCCGCGGCCACCGTGACCGCCCAGCTCAAGGACGAAGGTGAGGCGACCACGGTGGTGATCACCACCGATCTCGCCATCTCCGGTAAGGCCGCCCAGTTCGGTCGCGGGGTACTCAACGACGTCTCGGGCAATCTGATATCCCAGTTCGCCCGCAGCCTGGAGGCCGAACTGCTCGGCGGCGCAACGACATCCACGGCACCGACGTCCACGGCACCGACGTCCACGGCCTCGCCCACCGCGACGACACCGACCGCCGCGCAACCCGCCGACTCCGTCAACCTGCTGAAAGTGGTTGCGGTGCCGGTCGCCAAGCGCTACGGACCCGTCATCGCAGCCGCCGCCGCGGCCGGGGTCATCGGATACCTGGCGGGCAGACGCAACCGCACCGCCGCACCGACCCCGTCCGCGGAGTTGCAGGCCCTGTTGACCCGGTTGCTCGCGTGAAAGCCGCGCCGTTTGCCTACCACCGCGCCGAATCGGCGAAGGAGGCCGCGGACGTGCTGGCCGAGTTCGGTGACGAGGCCAAGGTGCTCGCCGGCGGGCAGAGCCTGATTCCGCTGCTGGCGATGCGCCTGACGCATTTCGAGAACCTGGTCGACATCTCGGGGATACCGGAACTGCAGGGCATCGACCGGGTCGACGACGAGGTGGTCATCGGGGCGGGTACCTCACACGCGTTGGTGGGCATGGACGACGAGGTCGCCGAGTCGGTGCCGCTGCTGACACGGGCCACTCCGCACATCGGGCACTTCCAGATCCGCAACCGGGGCACCCTCGGTGGCGCGATCGCGCACGCCGACCCGGCCGCCGAGTTCGCCGCGGTGGCCCTGACACTCGACGCCACCATCGAGGCGGCGTCCTCGCGTGGTGACCGCCGCATCGCGGCATCGGATTTCTTCACCGGCCTGTGGGAGAACGCGCTGGCCGCCGACGAGCTGCTGCGCGCGGTGCGGTTCCCGGTCTGGTCCGGACGCACCGGGTTCGCCGTGCACGAATTCGCGCGACGGCACGGTGATTTCGCCATCGCGGGCGCCACGGTGGCGGTCGAACTCGACGCCGAGGACCGGGTCCGCCGCGTGGCGGTGGGCCTGCTCGGGCTGGGCTCCACGCCCCACCGGGGGACCCCCGCCGAACGGGCCGTGACCGGCCGACCGGTCTCCGACATCGCCGCGGACGAGTTCGGGCGGCTGGCGCTGTCCGAACTGCACGATATCCCCGCCGATCTGCAGGGTTCGGCGTCCTACCGCCGGCGGGTGGGCGCGGCGATGGTCGCCCGCGCCTGGACCGACGCAACCACGGAGGCCCTCGATGCATGAACTACCCGTCGCGGTGTCGGTGAACGGTCGCCCGTACCGCGGCACCGTCGAACCGCGGGTGACGCTGGCCGATCACCTGCGCGAGAACTGCGGGCTGACCGGTACCCACCTGGGCTGCGAACACGGCGCCTGCGGCGCGTGCACGGTGCTGCTCGACGGCCAGGCCGTGCGGTCCTGCCTGGTGCTGGCCGTGCAGGCCGACGGCCGGGAGGTGACCACCGTCGAGGGCATCGCGTCCGGCGAGGGTGAGCTGTCACCGGTTCAGGCCGCCATGCGGGAATGTCACGGTCTGCAGTGCGGTTTCTGCACACCCGGTTTCGTCACCTCCATCACCGCGCTGCTGGCCGACAACCCCGATCCCAGCGACGAGGAGATCCGGGAAGGCCTCTCCGGCAACTTCTGCCGGTGCACCGGATATCAGGGCATCGTCAACGCGGTCAAGCGCGCTGCCGAGCGGATCAACGAGGGCGCTGCCCCGTAACGCAGCCGCTTCACCTGCCGATATCCACCACAGCGCTGACGTGCGTACTGTGCGTTGGTGACGGGACAGGAGAACCGATGACTTTCAGGAGCGTCATGCGCGCGGCCATCACGGCCGTCGTGGTCGTCGGCGCCGCCACCACGTTTGCCGCACCGGCCGCCGCCGACGAACCGACCGAAACCGATCAGCAGTTCCTGGCGGCGCTCACCGAGCACGGCGTGCAGGTCGGCACCGACTCCAAGGCGATCGACATGGCCCGGTCCATGTGCCGCAAGCTGGGTAACGGCGGCGACAAGGGCATCGAGAAGGCGCTGTACTACATCAAGGACAACACCGACCTGTCCAACGATCAGATCACCACGTTCGCCGGTATCGCGGCGCAGGCGTACTGCGCCGAGAAGGTGCAGAAACCGGCCGGTTAGTTCGGAACCACCCCGCGCAACCCGTCCGCGCCGAAGACCGGCTCCAGCATGGCCGACAGATCGGGTCCGCGCCGCAGGCCGTGCCCGCCGTCGATATTGATGACTTGGCCGGTGATCCAGCCCGAGGCATCGCTGAGCAGGAACACCGCCGCATTCGCGATGTCTTCCACCTCGCCGTGGCGCGGCAGCGGGGTCTGGGCCGCATAGTCACCGCTGAGTTCCGGCATGGACAGGATCGGGGCGACCATATCGGTGGCGATCAGGCCCGGCCGGATCGAGTTCACCCGCACCCAGGACGGCCCGAGCTCGTCGGCGGCCAGCATCATCAGGTGATCCAGCGCGGCCTTGGTGACGCCGTAGGCGCCGAACCACCGGTGGGTGTTACTCGCCGCGATCGACGAGATCCCGATGAACGAACCGCCACCGCCGCGCACCAGCTCGCGCGCCGAGTGTTTGAGCACGTACATGCTGCCGTTGATGTTCAGATCGACCGCGCGTCGCCACCCTTCGGAATCGACCTGCGTGAGCGGGCCGATGGTCTCGGTGCCGCCCGCGCAGTGCACCACCCCGTTCAATCGGCCAGTCCAGGCCGTCGCGGCATCGACTACCCGGGCCACCTCGTCCTCGTCGGTGACATCGGCAGGCTCGAAACGTACGCCGCCGTCACCGGGGCCGGCGCTGATCTCCTCGACCGCCGCGGCGAGCTTGTCGGCGTTGCGGCCGACCAGCATCGCGTTACCGCCGCTGGCCACCACGGCCGCGGCCACGCCCTTGCCGATACCGCTTCCACCACCGGTCACCAGGACCGTCTGTCCCGCCAAGGTAATTTGCACAGCTACACATTTACACGGGTGGCGGCGGCCACAACCCTGACTTCGCCTAGAATTGCGTGATGCCCGCCAAAACAGATAGCGCCGAGATCGGCGACGTCGAGCCCGTGGCCGACGATACCGCCAGCCAGGCCCGCCGAGTGGTGGCCGCCTACGCCACCGACGCCGACGAATGTCGGACCTTCCTGGCCATGCTCGGCATCGGACCGGCGAAGCCCGAGGCCTAGGTGTCAACGGGAGTCGATACCGCCGACTCCAGCCCGGAAACGGGCCATGCCGAGTTCGTCGTCGTAGCCAACCGGCTACCCGTCGACCAGGTCGTGCTGCCCGACGGTTCCACCACCTGGAAGCGCAGCCCCGGGGGATTGGTCACGGCGCTCGAACCGATTCTGCGCAAACAACGCGGCGCCTGGATCGGCTGGCCGGGCGTCGCCGACGACCGGGTCGGCGAACCTGACCCCGAACCGATCGTCCAGGACGATCTGCAACTGTTCCCGGTCCGGTTGTCCGCCGATGATGTCGCCGAGTATTACGAGGGTTTCTCCAACGCCACGCTCTGGCCGCTGTATCACGATGTCATCGTCAAGCCCACCTACCACCGGCAGTGGTGGGAGCGCTACGTCGAGGTGAACCGCCGGTTCGCCGAGGCCACCTCACGGGCGGCCGCCCCCGGAGCCACCGTGTGGATCCAGGATTACCAGCTCCAGCTGGTGCCCAAGATGCTGCGCATGCTGCGCCCCGACCTGACCATTGGCTTCTTCCTGCACATCCCGTTCCCACCGGTCGAACTGTTCATGCAGATGCCGTGGCGCACCGAGATCATCGAGGGTCTGCTCGGCGCCGACTTGGTCGGATTCCATCTGGCCGGCGGTGCCCAGAACTTCCTGATCCTGGCCCGTCGCCTCATCGGCGCCAACACCTCACGCGCCTCGATCGGTGTGCGCTCCCGGTTCGGCGAGGTCCAGGTGGGATTCCGCACCGTCAAGGTGGGCGCGTTCCCGATCTCCATCGACTCTGCCGAGTTGGACCGCAAGGCGCGGGCCAAGCACATCCGCCAGCGCGCCCGCCAGATCCGGGCGGAACTGGGCAACCCGCGCAAGATCCTGCTCGGCGTGGACAGACTGGACTACACCAAGGGCATCGATGTGCGACTCAAGGCGTTCTCCGAGCTGCTGGAGCAGAACCGCGCCGACCGCACCGACACGGTGCTGGTACAGCTGGCCACCCCCAGCCGGGAACGGGTGGACAGCTATATCGAGATGCGCGAGGACATCGAACGTCAGGTCGGCCACATCAACGGGGAGTACGGCGAGGTGGGCCACCCCGTCGTGCACTACCTGCACCGGCCGGTCCCCCGCGATGACCTGATCGCCTTCTTCGTGGCCGCCGACGTGATGCTGGTGACCCCGCTGCGCGACGG
>Ga0075163_10002089_pt1 | contig 26954 bp, 25 predicted proteins | sample JI1023141ADNA_FD_71478 | JGI IMG/M metagenome (GOLD analysis project Ga0075163, IMG submission 71478) | Wastewater effluent complex algal communities from Wisconsin, to seasonally profile nutrient transformation and Carbon sequestration -... | ecosystem: Engineered > WWTP > Effluent > Algae...
CTCGCGTGCTCGTAGAGGCCGTCGAAGTTGTCCTCCAGCAGCGAGTAGGTGAGCTCGACCTCCGAGAGGTACTGGGTGTGCATGTCAGATGTGCGCGCGGGCATCGTCAGCCTCTCGTAACTGTCTGTTTCAAGTGTACCCGACAACCCTGCCAGCACCTCAAGCGAGCGCACTGACAGCGACTTAAAGCGCCCTAAAATGTCAGCGCGGCGCCGATCATGCTGAGCTTGCCGGCGATGCTGACCCAGGGGGCCCAGCGCGACTCGGGGACAAAGTAGCGGTAGGTGTCGCAGACGACCGGCGCCATCAGCATGAGGCCGATCCCCCACGGTGGAACGCCCAGCGCCCGGGCCATGGTGTTGACGTCGCTCTGCGGCGGACCGATGCCGGCAAAGCCGGTGATGGCGTAGCCCAGGCTCAGCCCCAGGTGCATGGCCATCATGCCCTTGAGCAGCGGCCGGTGGTGCTGCCGCAGCTTCGGATCGATCTGCAAGATCAGCTCTGAATAGAGGTCCTGCATCATGAAGCCGGCCTGCGCGATGGCGTAGCGGCGCTGGTTGTCGTGAACGTTGGTGGGCTGGATGGCGAAGAAGGGAAACGGCCCCAGCTTGACGCCCACAAACGTCGGCCTGGCGTCGAGCGCGTAGTCGAGCGTGAGGTGGCTGCCCTCGTGCAGCACAAAGCCGATGCTGGCGCCCAGCGCAAACCACAGATAGTCGGTGACCTTGCGAAAGTCGGCCTCGCCCGCGGCGGCCGGACGCGCCGAGCCGCACAGCAGCGCCACCAGCAGCACGGCAGCCAAGCGGCTGCATCCACCCCGTGTAAAAATCGCGCTCCGACCCCTCTCCCGCTCGCGGGAGAGGCGGGGTGAGGGCAAAGTGGCGGCGAAAAGACCCTCACCCTGCCCCTCTCCCGCTTGCGGGAGAGGGGCGGCGGCGGGCTCTTGCAACAGACGGCTAAAGGTCGGCCTCCAGCTCTTCGCCATCGTCTTGGTCCTCGCCATCGGCGAACGCGTCGAGGTCGTCGTCGAGCTCTTCGTCGGTCTCGGCTTCGTCATCGTCCGCAGCCGCGTCGGCTCGCTGGGCCAGGGCCAGGCGCTGCCGCTGCGCTTCGTAGAGCAGCACCGCCCCAGCGTTGGCCACGTTCAGTGAGGCGCCTTGCAGCCCGCGCTGCATGGGGATCTCGACGCGCAGGTCGCAGGTCTTGCGCACCAGCGGCCGCAGGCCCTGACCCTCGCTGCCCAGCACCAGCGCGCTCGGCTGCGTGAGATCGATGGCCCACGGCGGCACCCCGCCCTGACCCGGCGCCACGGCGGCGATCAGCCACACGCCGTTTTCGCGCAGCTCCTCCATGGAGCGCACGAGGTTTGGCACCTGCGCGATGGGCAGGAGCTCGGTGGCGCCGGCTGCTGCCTTGGCCGCCGCCGGCGTGATGGTCGCCGAGCGGTCGCGCGGCACGATGACGCCGTGTCCACCGAGCACATAGGTGCTGCGCACCAGCGCCCCCAGGTTCTGCGGATCGGTCACGCCATCCAGCAGCACCAGCATCGGCCTCTGCTCCAGCGATCGGGCGCGGCCGAGCAGCTCATCGACGCCCTCGGCATAGCGGTAGGCGCCGCACAGGGCGATGACGCCCTGGTGGACACCGCTCTGCGACAGGCGGTCGAGCTCGCCGCGCGTGCGCTCGATGGGGGTGAGGTTGCGGTGGTTGGCCTCGTTGCGGATGGCGGCCAGGGCGCTCTCGTCCTGGGCGTGATCGCGCGAGACAAACAGCGCCTGGATCTCGGCGCGCGGGTTGCGCAGCAGCTCGGCCACCGCATGCAGTCCATACACGACGCGGCCGGTCGGCGGTGCCGGCGGCGCAGCTGCGGCCGGGCGCGGCTTGGGCGCAGGCGGACGTTTTTGAGGCGGTGCGGCAGAGCGCGGGGTAGGACTGGCGGGACGGGAGCCTGGACGGGCGGCAGGCGGGACTGGGCGGCGACCGGTTGTTTTCACCGCCCGATCTAACAGAAACAGACGCTACTTGGGTAGCCGGAAAAGCCCGGGATCGAGCTTGTCGTCGAGCGTCGCCGACTCCACATCGACCCCGACGCGGTAGTTGTTGGCGCTGTTGTCGATGTCGATGCGGGTCGGCACCGACTGCCCCTGCACTTCCTTGAACTGCTGGGCGCGGATCGTGCGCTCGGTCTCGACGATGCGCAGCTCGCCCTCCTTGAGCCCGAGGGTCTTGGTGCGCGACGGCAGCCGCGGCTCCAGATCGTAGGTCGCGGCCAGGTCGGCGCCGATCGAGAGCAGCACCTTCTGCTGCAGGCTGCTGTCGGCGCCGCGCATGCCCTGCACGACGCTGATGTCGCCGCCGACCTTGACGATGTCGAACAGCATGATGCCGCCGGGACCGAACGCCTGGAGGCGGAAGCGATCGGGGCGCTCGACGGCGATCATGCCGCGCACGTCCACCTGCTCGCGGCCGTCGCCCTTGGCGGCGTCGATGTGCACGCGGTGCACGGCGCGCATGGTGCTCCAGCGGACCTCAGCGACGGGCTGCACCAGCGGGCCCTTGATGATGACGGGCTTTAGGCCGTTGTTGCAGCTGGTGGCGCCGAGGCCAGCGAGCGCCAGGCAGCCAGTGAGAAGCCAGCCGCGGAGGCGGCGGGGCCGGGCGGCAGAAACGGCAACTGAAGACGCAGGAGCGGACATTGTTAATTGGCCTCCATCTTGGGATGGTCGATTGGGGCTGTGATGGTTGAGTTGACCCGCCACCACGGCGAGCCGATGACCAGGCGCAGCACGCGCAAGGTGTCTTCCCAGTTCCGGAAGTGGGTCGTGGGCGCTGCGGTGTCGCTGCCCGGCCCGTCCTGGGCCTCGGCATCCTGCTGCGGGACCGGCTGCGGAACCCGCCGCGGAACCCGATAGATCGTCTGGATCGGCACCTCGACCAGCGGCACGTTGAGCTTGCTCGCCCACAGGAGGATCTCGGTCTCGGTGTCAAAGCGGCTGGTGCGCAGCGGCAGCGTGAACAGCCGGCGCGGGTAGATGCGAAACCCGGTCTGGGTGTCGCTGTGCCGCCGGTGCGCAAAGTGCGAGATGAAGAAGGTCGAGATGCGGTTGCCGATGCGGCTGCGGCGCGGCATCAGCGCCGGATCGAAGCTGCGCACGCCCAGGACCAGGCTGCCAGGCGCCTGCTCCCAGGCCGCCGCGAGGCTGGCGATCTCGTCGGGGTCGTGCTGACCGTCGGCGTCCAGGGTCAGCACTGCCTCGGCGCCGCGGCGCTGGGCAAAGGCAAAGGCGGTCTGGAGGGCGGCGCCCTTGCCGCGGTTGGCCTGGTGGCGCAGCACCAGCGCCCCGGCCTGCTCGGCGGCGGCTGCGGTCTCGTCGGTGCTGCCATCATCGATGACCAGCACCGGCAGGCCGCTGCGCAGCGCCCCGGCCACAACCCCCCCGACGTGAGCGGCGGCGTTGTAGGCGGGGATCGCGATCCAGATGCGGGCCTGCGAGGTGGCGGGATTCATGGCGGAGAGCATCAGAATATCACTTTGGGCTTACGGCGAAAAGCAGCCGTCCGGCTGCGATTTCACGGGGTTTGGCTGCAATGTCGGGCGCCAGCGCCTCGGCACGGGCCTGAAAGGCGCACAGCGCCCCCAGGCTGCCCTGCCGCTCGACATGCAGGATGAGGGTCTCGCCGATCGCAGCGGGACGCGCTGCCGCTGGACCGGGGCCAGGACCCGGACCAGGATCTGGCGTCCCAGCAAAATTTTCGATCGCCGGGAACCTGAAGTCCGAGATGGCTACTAAGTAGCCAAGATGGTCGCCGGAAGCGTCGGCGAGCTTGGCAAGTGACAAGGAGTTCAGACAGGCCGCGGCCTGGCACAGCGCCTCGATGATCAGCACCTCGGGGAAGCGGTCGCCGGCTGCGGGCATGGGCGTCGAGCCGAGGCCAGGCAGGCTCGACTCGGCCGGCCACAGCGCGTCGCCGGCAGTCAGGCGCCGCTGCGCCACCAGCTGCCCGCGCTCCAGATCGACGCTGAGCACCTTGTCCAAAAGGCGAAACGGCGGCTGGTGCGGCAGCTGTACGGGCAGTTCAGGAAGCACAAGTTTCTTATACACGCGGCGATTCGCTCTGTCGCCGCTCACCGCGCGAGAAACGCGCGGCGGGGGGAGGCTCAACTGGCTTTGCCAGTTGAGGGGGCACGGGCAAGTGCCCCCCTGATGAGCTACAACCAAAAAGTGGGAGTCGTCATCATGTTCTCGAATAAGTTCGGTGCGAGACGGACCTTTTCCATGGCCCTGCTGGGCGGTTTTCTGACGGTGTCGGCCATGTCTTCCAGCGGCTGCGCCCATCGGGCAGCGCTGGGAGGACAAGGCGGCCTGGGCCAGGGATCCGCCCAGGTCACCAGCGTCGAGATGGAGCCGCTCACGCTGGAGGTGAGCAAGGGCGAAGGGGGTCCGCAGATCGAGGCGTATGACGCCCCGACGCTGTTCGAGGAGGGCGGGCAGCACATGGACGGCGACCGCTTTGCCGAGGCTGCGGCCAGCTACGAGCGCCTGATCGTGAACTTTCCCGACAGCCCGTATGTGCCGCCCGCGACCTTCAATGCCGCCCTCTGCTACGAGGGGCTCGGCCGCTACTCCGACGCCGCCGAGCGCTATCACCGCATCACCGAAGTGTTTTCCGGGGCCAAGGTGGCCAAGGAGGCCACCATGCGGCTGGGCGCCGTCGACGCTGAGCTAGGCCGCTGGCCGGCTTCGATCGAGGTCTACGAGAGCGCGCTCCGCCGCACCGACCTGAACCTTTCCGAGCGCATCGAGGCCATGTCGCGGCGGGCGCTCGGGCTCTTCGAGATCGGCGATCTCCAGGTGGCCGAGTCGAGCTTCCGCGAGACCGTCGCCTACTACGCGGCGCACAAGGAAGAGGAGCGCCTCGACTCGGGCTTTTTCGTCGCGATGGCGCAGTTTTATCACGCCCACATCGCCCACCGCCGCTTCCGCGAGCTGCCGGTGCGCCTGCCGCAGAAGCAGCTGGAGCAGGATATCCAGGCGATGTCGCGGCAGTTCCTGATCACCCAGGAGCGCTACGTCGACGCGATCAAGCTCAAGGATCCGACCTGGGCCAGCGCCGCCGGCTTTCACGTCGGTGCGCTCTATCGCGAGCTCTACGACTCGCTGATCAAGGCGCCGCTGCCGCCGGAGCTCGACAACGACCTGAAAAAGATCATCTACAGCGAGATGCTCAAGGGCAACCTGCGGAATCTGCTGGAAAAAGCGCGCGGCATCCTGGAAAAGAACGTCGAGATGGCGGGCCGCGTCGGCATCAAGAACGGATGGATCGAAAAGTCGACGGTGCAGCTCGACGAGATCAGCAAGCTCTTGGCGGCGCTGGACGATCAGCCGGTGGGCCCGAGCGTGGCGACGCCCCCGGGTGAGCGGCGCCCGCCCGCTCCCTCGAACGCGGCCCCGCGCGCCCCGCGCCAGCGACAGCCGGAGAGCATCGCTCCGAGCGGCACGCTCTAGAGTTCTTGTTCCGCCCCCGCCTCAGCCAGTAACATTGGCATGGGGCTAGCATATCTACGCGAAGGGGCCATGGCGCTGCTGTCCACACCAAGTGCGATCGTCGCGCACCGCTTCTTGATCGCCGAGCTGGCGGGCAGCGGTGGGATGGGGAGCGTCTACAAGGCCCGCGACCTGCTGACCGGGCAGCTGGTGGCGCTGAAGATCCTGCACGGCGCGACGCCCACCCCGCAGGATGCAGAGCGCTTTGCCCGCGAGGCGCGCCTTTTGGCGACGCTGGAGCACCCGAACATCGTCCGCTATGTCGCGCACGGCCAGACCAGCGAGGGGCAGCCCTTTCTGGCCATGGACTGGCTGGACGGCCACGAGCTCACGCACCACCTGGAGCACCACCAGCTGACCCTGGCCGAGAGCCTGCTGGTGACGCGCCAGGTGGCGTCGGCGCTGTGCCTGGCGCATCGCCGCAGCATCGTGCACCGCGACATCAAGCCCTCGAACCTGTTTCTGCGCAGCGGCCACGTCGGCCGGGTGGTGCTGCTCGATTTTGGCATCGCCCGCGACGGGCAGCTGAGCCGCGCAGTGACCCGCACCGGGGCGCTGGTGGGTACGCCCGGCTACATGGCGCCCGAGCAGGCGCGCGGCCGGCAGGAGCTGTCGCCGAGCGCCGATATCTTTTCGCTGGGCTGTGTGCTCTTTGAGTGCCTGACCGGGCGGCCGCCGTTTGTCGGCGAGCACCTGGAGCAGATCCTGCTTCAGATTCTGTATCAGCCAGAGCCGTCCCTGCGCTCGCTGCGGCCCGAGATGCCCGAGGCGCTGGAGCAGCTGCTCGCGCAGATGCTGAACAAGGACGCGACGGCGCGGCTGCCGCACGCGATGGCGCTGCTGGAGGCGCTGGAATCGCTGAAGATGGCGGACACGGCGCGCACCGCATCTGGCTCGCGCAGCGACAGCAACCATCAGCTGACGCCGCTGCCGATCGAGGCGCTGTCGAGCGCGGAGCAGCAGCTGGTCTGCGTCATCCTCGGGCGGACGAGCGACGTCGCCGAGGCGCAGACGACGCTGAATCCGCAGCAGGCCGAAGAGGCGCGCAAGCCGCTGGTCACCGCCGCCGAGCTGCTGGCGCCGCTGCACGTCCAGGCCGAGCTCCTGAGCGATGGCACGCTGGTGGGCGCGCTGCTCCTGGGCCATGGCGAGACGGCGGGCGAGCTGGCGCAGCGGGCGGCGCGGGCCGGGCTGCTCATCCGGGCCAACTGTCCGGGCGTCGTGGTCGCGGTCTCGATGGGAAGAGGGACGCTCGATGGCATGCTGCCGGTGGGCGAGGCGCTGAATCGCGCCATCCGCCTGTCGCACGCCCGGCAGGTGGCCAAAGAGGGCAAGTCGGAGTTTGTCACCATCGACATCGTGACCGCGGACCTCTTGTCGCAGCGCTTCTGCACGGTGCCGCTCGACAGCGAGTCGGTGGCGCTGCTCGGCGAGGAGCCGCTGGTCGACGCCATGCCGCTGCTTCTCGGCCGGGCCACGCCGTGCACCGGGCGCGAGTCGGAGCTCGGGCAGCTGGAAGCGCTGCTCATGGCGTGCATCGACGAGTCGGTGCCGCGGGCGATCCTGGTGCTGGCGCCGACCGGGCTTGGCAAGTCGCGGCTGCGGCACGAGTTCATCCGCCGCCTGGAGAGCGCTCACCGGGACTACCTGGTCATCTACGCCGAGGGCGAGCCGCTGACCGCGGGGCTGAGCTACGAGATGCTGCGGCGGGCGCTGGATCGGCTGAGCGAGCTCGGTCCCGACGATCCGCTGACGCCACAGCGCCAGCGGCTGTGGGCGCAGCTCGGGCCGGATCGGCCGGACGAGAGCGTTCGCGAGCCGTTTCTGACCTGGCTGCGCGCCGAGTGCGCCGCCCGCCCGGTGATCTTCGTGCTCGAAAACCTTCAGTGGGCGCACAGCTCGACCGTGTGGCTTTTTGACCTGGCCCTGCGCGAGCTCAGCGACTCGCCGCTGCTGGTGCTGGCGCTGGGCCGCCCCGAGGTAAACGAGCTGTTTCCGCGGCTCTGGCAGGGGCGGGTGCAGTTTCTGCCGCTGCGTCCCCTGGGCCGGCGGGCGAGCGATCAGCTGGCGCGCTCGGTGCTGGGAAACAAGCTGTCGGCAGAGGCCATCGCCAGGCTGGTCGACCGCGCCGCCGGCAATCCGCGCTATCTGGAGGAGCTCATCCGCTCGGCCGGCGAAGGGCACGGCGACGAGACTCCCGGCACGGTGCTGGCGATGCTCCAGGCGCGGCTGTGCCACGTCGATGCCGAGGCGCGACAGACGCTGCGGGCGGCGAGCATCTTTGGCGAGCGCTGCTGGTCGGGCGGCGTGGCGTCGCTCCTGGGCGTGCCGCGCAGCGAGGCCGAGCGCAGCCTGAGCCATCTGGTGCGGGAGGAGCTGCTCGATCAGCCGAGCGAGAGCCGCTTTGCCGGCGAGATCGAGTACTGCTTTCGCCATGGGCTGCTGCGCGAGGCGGTCTATAGCACGCTCACCGACGGCGATCGGCTGCTTGGCCACCGGCTGGCAGGCATGTTTTTGCAGCGCCACGGCGCCCGCCCGGATGAGCTGGCGCACCACTTCGTCGAGGCTGGCGCGGTGGAGCAGGCGCTGCATCAGGTGGTGGCCGCCGCCCAGTCTGCGGCTGCAAGTGGGCTGCCGGCCGACGAGCGCCGCTACCAGATCCAGGCGCGGCAGCTGCTCTCGCGGCTGCCCGAGAGCCCGCAGCTCTGGCCGCTGCAGCTGGAGCTGCGGCTGCGCCAGATCGAAAATGGCCTGACGCACGAGCCGCTGGCCGTGCAGCTGGAGCGGCTGACCGAGCTGCGCGCGCTCTTGGAATCGCACGCCGACCAGACGCCCGAGCAGCTGCGTCGCATGGCCGCGATCGAGGCGTGCAGCGGGCAGGTCTACCACTACGGGGGGCGCCCGAACGAGGCGATCCGCTACCTGCGCAAGGTGCGGCCGCTGACCGATGAGCTGGGGCAGCCGGAGCTGGCGCTGAGCGCGTCGCTGTCGATCGGCGGGGCGCTGTGCATGCAGGGGCGCTTCAAGGCCGCGCAGGAGCGCCTGGAGTGGGTGCTGGGCCCGGTCGAGCAGCTTGGCCAGCGGGCCGAGTGGCTGCGCGGCTACGGCTATTACGTGACATCGCTGGCGGCCATCGGGCGGGCGGCCGAGGCGCGCAGCCAGGCCGAAAAGGGGCTTCAGGCGGCGCTGCTCAGCGAGCATGCGCCGACGGCGACGCGCTTTCGCACCATGCTGGCCATGGTGCATGTGATGAGCGGCGACTGGCCGGCCACCATCGCCGAGGCGCAGGCGCTGCTGCCGATGGCAGAGAAGCTCGGCGACCGCCTGTACATCTATGCTGCGCTCGATCTTCTGGCCTGGGCCGAGGGCAAGCTCGGGCTCCACGATGCGGCGTTCATGCACCGGTCGCGCTCGCGCGAGCTGCGGCGGGCCGTGGGCGGGGGCCTGTTTGCCGACTGGATGAACGCGGTCGACGGCGAGCTCCTGCTGAGCTGCGGTCGCGTGCAGGAGGCGCTGGAGCAGGCGCGGGCCGTGGTGGCGCTGGCGGAGCCATCGGGGCTGCTCTTTTCGCAGGCGATCGGCCACCGCGTGTGGGGCGCGGCGCTGGCCGAGCTTGGCGGCGATCCCGGCGATGTCGACTGCCACTTCCAGGCCGCCTTGGCCCGCTGCAACTTCGGCGAGGCGCAGCAGGTGGTAAACGCCGCCTTCACCGAGCTCGTCTGGGGCGAGGTGCTGGAGCTGCGCGGCGACCGGGCCGGTGCGGCGCTGCATCGCGAGCGGGGCGTGGCCGCCCTTGAGGCCGCCGGCTGCGATGTCGCCGCCAGTCACGCGAGACAGGGTAACTCTTTGTAACATCAGGTATCCTGCGGCCCATGTCTGGGCCCCACGATTCGGTGGCGGGAGCCGCGGGGCGCTCGCCCAAGCTCCTGCGCACCATGCTGCGCGCCGTCGAGCGCTACCGCCTCATCGAGGCCGGTGATCACATCCTGGTCGCGGTCTCGGGCGGCAAGGACAGCTACACCATGCTCGACCTGCTGCTGGCGGCGCAGGAGCGGGCGCCGATCCGGTTCGAGCTCACGGCGGTGCATCTGGATCAGGGGCAGCCGGGCTACGATGGCCGGCCGCTTGAAGACTGGCTGAGCCGGCGCGGCTGCCGCTTCGAGATCCTGCGCGAGGACACCTACAGCATCGTCAAGGGGCTGACCGAAGAGGGCGGCACCTACTGCGCGCCATGCTCGCGCCTGCGCCGCGGCATCCTGTACAGCGCGGCCGAGCGGCTGGGCTGCAACAAGCTGGCGCTCGGGCACCATCGCGAGGACACGCTCCAGACGCTGATGCTGAACCTGTTTTACGCCGGCAAGCTCCAGGCGATGCCGGCCTCGTATCGCACCGACGATGGGCGCTTTGTGGTCATCCGCCCGCTCATCGAGTGCGCGGAGCGCGACATCGTGGCCCATGCGGCGGCGGCGGGCTATCCGATCCTGCCCTGCAACCTGTGCGGCTCGCAGGATGGCCTGAAGCGGCGCGAGGTCGGGGAGCTCTTGACGCAGCTGGAGGAGAAGATTCCGGATCTGCGCGCTGTGATGCTGAACGCGCTGCGCAACGTGCGTCCGAGCCACCTGCTCGATGGCGAGGTCGCGGAGGCATGGGCCAGGCGCGCGCCGGCCACGGCCCCCGCCAAGCTGCCGCTGGGCCCGGGGCGACGGCTGCCGGTGCTCGATTCCAGCAACAATTAAGCGCACTTGGGTCGGCCCGCGCGGGCGACGGGGCCGAAGTTTGGGGCGCGTGCTAAAACAGTGTCCATGATTCGATTTACCGCGCTCGCCGTTTCGCCCTGGTCCGAGAAGGCCCGCTGGGCGCTGCTGCATCACCACATCGCATTTCACGAAGAGTCCTACACGCCGGGCCTGAGCGAGCCGCTGCTGCGGCTGCGCCTGCGCAAGTTCAATGGCAAGGTGACGGTGCCGGTGCTCTACGACGGGCAGCGCTACTACACCGACTCTTTTGAGATTGCGCGCTTCGCCGAGCACCATGCCACGGCCGCGGGCAAGCCGCTCCTGCCGGACTCGAAGCTGCCCGAGATCCAGGAGTGGAACCGCCGCAGCGAAGCGGCGCTGGCCGCGGGACGCCAGCTGTTCATGGTGGAAGTGCTCAAGAACCCCGAGCTGACCAAGGGGCTGATTCCGCCGCAGGTGCCCGAGGCGCTGCGGCCGGCGCTGATGCCGGTGCTGAAGCTGGGAAACCAGATGTTTGCGCGCAAGTACCGGCTGGCCAAGTCGCCCGAGAGCTGTCGGGCCGAGATGACCGAGGCGCTGACCGGGCTGGAGCAGGCGCTGGGTGGACGCGACTACCTGCTCGGCGACTTTTCCTATGCCGATATCACGATGGCGGTGGTGCTCCAGGCGCTGCAGCCCGTGGAGCCGCGCTACGGAATCCAGCCCATGGTGCGGGGCAGCACGGGCTCGGTCGATCCCGAGCTGCGCGACCGGTTCAAGGGACTCATCGACTGGCGCGACCGCCTCTACGCCAAGCACCGGCCGGTGAGATAGCCGCCGGGCGCTTCGGTTTTTTGCTTTTTTGTTTGGCAGGCGGACGGCGAAGGCCGTAAACCCTCGGGCATGGTGCTTCGCATCGTTTATTTCGCGCTGCTTCGCGAGCGGCTCGGGCGCAGTGAAGAGGCGCTGGAGCTGGCCGCGGGCTCCACGGTTGCCGATGCTCTGGCCGCGCTGACCGCCCGCCACGCCGTGCTCGGTGGGCTCTCGCGCAGCCTGCTTCTGGCCGTCAATCAGGCGCTGGTTCCGGCCGACTTTCCGCTGAGCGATGGCGATGAGCTGGCGCTGCTGCCGCCGGTCTCAGGCGGCTCCGGACAGCCGGACGCGCCGGCCCTGCGCTGCCGCATCAGCCGCGAGCCGCTGCAGGTGCAGGAGGTGCTCGACCTGGTGCAGGGGCCGGGGCTCGGCGGGCTGGTGCTGTTCTGCGGCATGGTGCGCGATCACAACCTGGGCAAGCAGGTGGTGCGGCTCGACTACGAGGCGTACGACAGCATGGCGGTGCGCTCGATGGTCGCGATCTGCGAGTCGATCGAGTCGGCCACTGCCGGCGTGCGGATGGGGATCGTGCACCGCGTCGGCAGCCTGGCGATTGGCGAGCTGGCGGTGCTGGTGGCAGCGGCGGCGCCGCATCGCGCCGAGGCATTTTCGGCCTGCCGCGAGGCGATCGAGCGCCTGAAAAAAGAGGTTCCGATCTGGAAAAAAGAGTTCTCTGCCGACGGAGAAGAGTGGCTGGGCGGGGCCGGCTAGCGGACCGGGGTTCGCGAGCGCGCTGCTAGCCGTACTGCTTGAGCTCCCAGTTTTTTTCCATCTTGGACTTGACCGGCCCGAGCGTGACGGCCTGCTTGTAGGTGAGCTTGACGCAGGTGTCCCAGCTCATCTGGTTGGCCTCGGCGGCGGCGATGAGCGAGTAGGCCGGGGTGGCGCCGATATAGGCCTTGAGGCTCTCGGGCGCGCGCGCGGTGTCGCACTGGCCCTGGAGCGCGTCGAGCGAGTGGTACCAGACGTTGTTGTTCGGGCCGATGTAGGCGCCCACGCCGGCGGTGGACATGAACAGGTCGCTGGCGCTCTGACCGTCGTCGTACTCGCCTTTGTTGGCGGCCATGTCCTGCGCAATCATCCACCACTGGATGCGGTGCGTCTCGGCGCCGTGGCGAGGGGTCACGTAGGGATCCAGGAACGCCATCTTGCCCTTCATCATCTTGAGGAAGTTGGCGGGGCTGAGCACGCCGGTGACGTAGCAGACCTGGGTCTTGTGAAAGCCCTCGTCGGTCTCGACGCTGCGGAAGATGTCGTAGAGGGCCTGGCCCTCGGCGTAGTTCGCGTCGTCCTTCTGGTACTTGTCGACCTTCTTCTTGATCTGGGCGTTGAGCTCTTTCAGGTGCTTGTCAACGCTGGCCTTGTCGTCGAAGAGGGCCATGATGCGCTGGAAGGACTTGGCATACGGAAAGTCGGCGAAAGTGGTGGCAACTTCGATGGGATAGGTCTTCTTGAACGCCATGCTGGGCTCCACAGTTCAAATGGAAATATGGCAAATCCGAGTCGAGCAGCCGGGCAGGCCGCGACGCGACGCGACGCGCGGCCGAGCGGGCCGCGGGCACGATCGATTATGCAGCACAAAATGTAGGGGATGTTGCGTTTTCGGGCGCGGCGCCGCGACGGGAAACTAGCTGGCGGGGGTGGTCGGCTCCTGGCGCTTCGGCGGCGCCAGGCGGAGGTCCGAGGTGAGCCAGGCGGTGCTCTTGGTCTTGGGCGGCAGCCGGCGGAACGAGCGCAGCACCAGATCGGCGTCGGCCGCAGCCTCGGCCATGGGGATGTAGGGGGGCGTGGCGACGCCGATGCGGAAGACGCGGCCGTCGTGGTCGGCAACCCAGCGTGCGACGGTGTGGGTGCGCGTGCCGCTGATCAGCATGCTGACGTCGATGGCCATGGCCAGGCGCGGTCCGGCGGCGCTGAGCGCGGGGTCGGCAGGAATCTCGATTGGCTCCTGCTTCATCTCGATCTGCGTCGCGCCCTGGCGCTGCCACTCTTCGACCTGGCGCTGCACCAGCGCGAGCAGCTTCTCCTGGCGCCCCTCGGGCGGCAGCGACAGACCCGAGATCACGCGGATATCGAGCATCTGCGGATCGTCGGCGCCTTCCAGAATCACGCGTGAGAGCAGCGCAACGCCGATCGGAACCGGCAGCACACCCTCGGGAACCAGGGCATAGCGCGGCGGGATCTTGATGGCGCAGCCGACGCTCGAAAGCTCCAGCTCGGCGCCGCTCTGCGGCAGCGGCTGCGCCGGCGACGTGATGGCCAGCTTGTCCTTGGGAAGCCCGAGCAGCCAGCGGGCAGCAGAGCGCACGCAGGTCAGCGGGTGGTTGGGGAACTGAGCGTCGTACTGCGGATCGTCGAAGTGGGTCTGCCCGAGGCGGCGCGCCAGCTTTTGCGGCCCCTCGCCGGGATACTTCTGGAGCGCCATGTTGAGCAGCGCGTTTTCGCGATACCCGGTCTCCTGGGTGTGCTGAAACAGCGTGATGTCGATGAGACCGGTGGCCAGCGGGATGAGCAGGTTTCCGACCACAGCCTCCATCGCCGGCTCGTAGGCGACGCGGCGGACGGTAAACAGAACCGGCTGGCCGTCGATCTCGACGTGCTCGATGGAGACCACCGGGTTGTACTCGGGGTCGGTGGTGCGCACCGGCGGACGCGCTGGCGGCGCTGCCTGTCCGGGCGCGGGCCGCGGCTGCGGAACCTGCGCGTAGTGCTGCTCGAAGCCGTAGCGGGCGTGGCGCTCGATGTCACGGCGCAGCTGCTCGCGGTGCTCGGGGCGCAGGTCCAGGCGCCAAGGCGCATGGATGAGGTGCCAGCCAACGCGGTGCTCTGCGTCGACAAGGACGGCGCGGCGCTCCTGCTCCTCCTGGCGGCGCCAGGTGTCGGGGATTGCCAGCTTGATACCGGGGAGACCTTTGATGAGATCGTCGAGGAAGCCCATAGGAATGCTACTCTAACACGAGTCCATGGCCCGATTCCACGGCCCGATCTACATCGGGCGGCGCGCGAGTTTCTCCCCACCCGCGACTGCCTAAAATGAAAAAGGCCGTATCCCGTCGGGATACAGCCTTTTTCTACTTGTGCGAAGGGGGGGAATCGAACCCCCATGAGATTGCTCCCGCTAGCACCTCAAACTACGGCCCCCCGTCGACAGGTAGGTTAAAAACAGTTTCCATAGCAACATGCTCCCGTCGGAAAAAACCGGGAAACTGCCCATTTTCTCACTCGGGAGAGAGTGTAAAAAAGGGCTGTTTTTGGAGCGCTTGCGCTAGTGGGTGTGACGGCCTACGGACGGTGGAATGGCTGGGCAGGTGGCAGAGTGTTAGGGCTCGGGCGCTGCGTCGGGCAGGTGCGGATAGGCGGGCAACTGCGCCCCGTGCCAGACATCCACGATGAGCACGGTCTTTTTCTTCTCGTCGATAAAGTAGAAAAAGCGATAGGGCTCGACGATAAACTGTCGAATCGGCGCCGTGGCATGCTCGGGCACGTGGTGCCCCATGCGTGGGTAGCGGCTGATGCGCCGCATCGCTTTGCCGACTGCATCAGCGAAGCGCCTCGCGGCGAAGGGATTGACCGAGTATAAGCGCCCCAGCACGTCGTCGTAGACTTCTGCGGCTGGCTCCGTGAATCGGATCTTCATGCTGGCGGCAGGCCGTACTTGGCGCGCGTGCGCCGGTCGAGCTCTTCCCAATCGACCCCACGGCCCGTCTGTGCCTCAGCAATGCCCCGGTCGAGCCGGGCGATAAGCTCAGCGCGCACCTTGGGATCTGTCGGCAGCGGCGGCGGCACTGGCCCCAGCGTGCCCTCACCGGGATCTGCGTCCTCGCTGGCCGGCGTCGAGCGCGCACGCGACCCGCCGCCGCTGTGGCCATCGGCAGGCTGCGCCATCATCGGGTATCCCTGCGATCGGTTGGCAGACATCGAGAACCTTCCTTCCCGGTTCGTAGCTCAGACCCGGGCGACTGGCAACCACTCTAGCATGGCCGCCAGACGGCGGCAGGGGCCAGCAAGACCACAGGTCCGCAGGCAAATGCAGAGCAGACAAGGGGCAGACTCACTGAAGCTATGGCCAGGGTTGACAGCGACGGTGCATTGATGAGCGATCGAGCCCATGCGCATCCTTGTTGTCATTCTCTCGGCTCTGACAGCGGCCCTCTGGGTCCCTTGTGAGTGTCTGGCGGATTCTGGAGTCGTGCAAATGCACCGTCTGGAATCTCTCAAAATAAAAATGGTCAAAGCTAGACCTGAGCTTGACACCAAGGCGCCATGGATGATCGCCCTTGAGCAAGTGCTGGACCTCTGGCTGATACTTGGACCGGCCTCCGATGACATCGTCGCCCTCGCTGAGTTGGCCTCTGCATCTCCAGATCCACCTCTAGTGGAGGGCATACCGTGGCGGACATCAGGCACTCTTATTTTCAAGGAACACGTAGAAGGATTTGCGCTCCGAACCGCCGGTATCATTCGTCTCTCTAATTCCGCGAGGGTGGCCTTTCTTGTAGAGCACGGAATACCGAATGAGGGCATCGGGAAAACTATGGACCTCGTCGGGCTCACGGCCGGTGCTGTCCACACCCAACATCACGGCAACATGCCTCTCGTCGCTGCCTATGCTGTCACGAGCGGAGGTTCCCTGGAGAAGGCCATTTCTCTGTGGCATGCGCTCTACCAAACTAAGCCCTTCTCTCCGTCGCCTGACTGGATGCTGTCGCATACAAGACGATGGCTAGGACTGCCCGCCATCTTGGCCACACCCAAGCCGACGATCGCCACCTCGCCTTCGCGGTCGAAACTTGCCAAGCGCGCCCCGGACTCCACGCCAGACATCCCGCAGCGACCCCTTCCTGTTGTTGAGCAGCGCGACGGCCACATGGAGTGCGTCCCGCGCCGATCCGGCGGCGAGGAATGCCACTACGTACCCAGTCCGTCTGAACTCACCAGATCGCCGGGCAACTAGGATCGGCCCAGCATCAGGGCGCGATTGCCTGGGCGCTTACTTGGACCCCGTCCGTAAGGAGGATGAGCCGCGTCTGTGGAAAGCCGCGTTCCAGCTCTGCGACGAGGCGCTGTAGGTTCCCATCGCCGCAGACAAAGGGGTCCACGGTCACGGTCAGCACCGTATTGGGCCCGACTTCATGGCCCTGCACTTGGTAGCCGAACATCAGCCAAGCCGGCGCAACCTCAAGCGCTTTGGCGAGTCGCTCCCAGGTGCTGGCCCGGCAGTCTGCGCCATCCAAGATGTTTTTGAGAGTGGTCCGCGAAAGTGAACTGCTGGAGCAGACCGCGTGCCAAGTCAGACCGCGCCGCTGCATGAGCCCTCGCAACCGTTCCTGCCGTGTCATGACTGTCCCTTCCCCACGGCCCGATTCTGCGCTGCGAGCAGCTTAGGGGCCCCAACGAGGGCGCGCAATAGAGGGGGCCAGTTTGCGAAAGAGAGCTTTGCGACGCTGTGGTTGTTCGCTGCAATGAAATATGCCTCTTGATTCGTCGCGCTTGATGGCCGGTCGTTCCTCGCATCGTGCATACCGTCGTGATATGGACGGTACATGGCCAGGAAGCGCCAACCGAGGCCCGCTGTCAGCTGCTATGAAGACCCTGCCGAGCCAGGCAGGCCGCGCGATCTGCGATGCTTTCAGTACCGGCAGCCAGCTCTAGATCCTGAGCGTGCAGGCTACCGCCGAAGCGCCGGGCCGTGCTGGTACTGCGAGCACGGCGCCTGGCACTACATCATTCAGCTCGCCCTCACCCTCAATGCTGTGGACGCTGAGAGCGTTGCTGCGCGGCTGAAGAAAGCCAGCGTTGCGGCTTTTGCGCTCAGCCGAGCCGTGCGAGAGGACACCGGCTCAGGGGTTCTTGAGCTTGATCAGATGTCCCCATATCTGGCCAAGCGCCTGCACGACTTTCGCCACGCCTGGAACGCTGCCCAGATCGCGACCTTGATCCAGGATGGCCCCGAGCCGCGCTGGCGCTGGGCCGAGATGCCGTCACCGGACGGAGTCAGGTTTCTAAACCCCGGTTCGGTGCTGGCCGTCAGTCCAGCTGTCCAGCAGAGCGGGGTGATTAGAGCGGGCGACATCGAAAAGGCGGCTGGCTGGCTCTCTGTTCTATCGTCCGCCTTCCAATCAGAGTTCGAGAGTCATAAGGCCGATAAGCTGGGCGCTGACGCATTCGCGGTGCGGTGGATCGAGCAGCACAGAGCAAGTCCGCTCGCCCTCGCAGAGCGGGTCGCAACCCTCCTATCACCCGATGGGCAGCTTACCGAGCGCGGCAAGGCGAATGCCGACGCGATGGCCGTGCGGTGGCGGAAAGCGCTGGAGCGGCTGCGCAAGCGGCAGGCTCAAGCAGCAGCGGAGGCCGAAAAGCGCTAACAGCGACGGCGTGACATCCGCGATTTGGGGCGCGGCTGATGTCACGGGATCGGGACCAGGCCGGCGGGTATTTGTTGGCCATGGCTCTCAGTCAAGACGGTCTCTTACCTGTTTCGCCTTCTTTCGAGTTTCACCGGCTAAAAGCGGTACTGGCGCTCCAGCGGCGGCCATTTCAAGAGTTCTGCCGGGCGCTGCACGTGACAACTCGCCATGCGCAGTTTGTTCTCATCGGGCAGCGAAAAGGATCTCGGGCGCTGCTCGATGCCATCCGGCGGGAGCTGGGGGAGCCGGGCTGGCTGTTTGCTACCGGCCAAGCTGACACGCTCGCCGATGACGGGGGGACTCGTGGCCACGTTTGATCCTGAGCGGCTGGCCGATGGGCTCTGGCGCAGGTTCCGGCCCGGCTTGATCGCGCTGCTCGACGAAGTGCTGGCCGAGTCTGCGAGCACCGAGCTTGCTGGCGATGAGCTGAGCCCCAACGACCGCGACCGCGCTGCGGCTTGGGTTGCCCGCTGGCGCGTGCGTGACCGCGGCCGACCAAGTGGCCGAAAGAAGACCGGGAGCAAGGCACATGGCCAAGCCCGCCGCTAAGCGCGAACCCGGGAAGCCTGACCGCTACAGCGACATCTCGGCCGAAGTAGAGGATCTATGGCAAGAGCCGCTGCCGCCGTCGATTCCTACCGGCATCGTGCCCCTGGACCGCGCGCTTGATGGCGGGTTCATGGCCGAGTCCCTGAGCGTCCTGGTCGCAGGCACGGGACGCGGCAAGACGGGCCTGATGATTCAAATCGTGCGCGGCTGGCTGGCGCAAGGCTACTCGGTTCTGTTCATCGAAACAGAGATGAGCAAGCGCCAGATCGCCGCGCGCTTCCTGGCGCAAGTGAAGCGCCATGCCTGGCGAGAGGTCTACCAAATGGGGCCATCTGAGCGACATGCGCTCGCCGACCTTGCACGTCAGAAGCTGGGCGGGCTGTGCGTCTGGCGCTGGCAGCCAGGGCAAGAGCTGGCGGAGCTTATCGGCGGATTCATCGCGCTATATGGTCAGCGCGGGCTTGTGGTCCTGGACCAGATCAGTGATCTGGCGCGGGCGCAGCGGCTCACAGACATGCGCTATGCCACCGGCACGGTCACCGCCGAGCTCAAGGCGCTGGCCGAGCAGCACAAGACGGTGATCCTGGCTGTTTCACAGACAGCGCGGACAGTCACCGCAGATCGGGACAGGTCCAAGCGCGGACGGGACTTTGAAGGCGTGGCCAAGGATGCCGGCGAAGTGGAGGCCGACGCAGCGAACCTGTTTTACCTGGTGACCGAGCCCTGCCCGCGCGATGGAACCTCACCGGCCCAGCTGCACATCGCCAAGTGCAGGGGCGGGCCGTCCAACGAGGTTGTCGGTCTGCGCTTCTATGGTGCCCTTGGCAGCTTCGAGCCCGACGCGAGCGCCGAACTTACCGCAGAGCAGCAGACCCTCTTGCGGGCCATCCAAGAGCACACCAGCAAGACCGAATACGTGGGCATCAAGGTACTCAAGGATGCCTTGAGCATCGGTCAGGGCAAGCTCAGCAAGTTGCTGTACGGGCTGACGTTGGCCCATCACATCGAGCGCGACCCCCGGCTAGGCATTCGACCTATCAAGCCTGCTGAGGGGCGATGAGCCGGGCCTACCTACTCACCCCTTTACAGGGGCAGGTATACCCCTGCAAAAGGGAGGGGGTACCCAGCTATACCCGTGAGCATTCAGCGACGGGAGAATACCCGGCCAGGTAGGGGGCTACCTGCCTACCTGGGTATGGGTGCTTTTCGCTGTTTCAGTCCCGTCGAGAGGTAGGGCAGCAGGTATGCCCAGGCTTCCGACAAACCTGTGGCACCCACCAAGCCACGCGATCGCAGTCCAGTAAGAGGAGCACAGCACATGCGTCGAGAGTCTCTGAACATCACCCTGTCCGAGTCGCTGCGCAAGGCCCAGATCCGGCAGCGGCTCGATACCCTGGCCGATCATACCGGCCTCACCGCGACCCAGATCGCCGGGCGCTCGATGACGCTCGGGCTTGCGCTCATCGAAGGCGACACCCGCCTTCTTTTTCCTGGCCAAGCCGCATTGAGCAGCGCAGCGCAACCCGCTACCGCAGCGCTCCCTGCGCCACCGCTGGCCGCACCGGAAAGCGAGACTCGCACAGGTGAAGCGTTAGCCAGTACGGATGCAAAACGCGCCACCACAGCAACCCAGCCGCCGCCCGCCACCGTGCAGCCCGAAGCTGCACCGCCGCGCATGGTCTCGACGTTGGAAGCTGCCCGCGCGCTCGGCTATCGCGAGGAGTCCGCGTTCCGTCAGCACTGCCAGCGTCACCCCGAGATCAAGAAGCTGTCCCAGAAAAAGGGGCGCATGCTCCTTTGGAACCTGCCCAAGCTGCGCAGCGAGTACGAGCGGCTGGGATGGCAGCCGAAGCAATAGCGCTGTCTATGGTTCCGCAGCCGGCGGGGTAGTCCGCAAGCGACGGCGCGACGGCGCAGCCTGTGGGCCAACCCCATAGGCCAGCCAGCAAGGCGACACCCCGAGCCCCTTGGCCAGCGCTTCGAGCTTGGCAAGGTTCGGCATCGTCTCTGCGCCTTCGGTCATACGGACCAGCGTGTCAGAGGTGCCAGAGAGACGCCCCAGCTCGCGCATCGAGACCCCGCGCTCCTGTCGAGCCTGCGCTAGTCGCTCAGGTAGCCCAGCCGAGCGTAGACACTCAACCGGCTGTCCTGTCTCGATCCCGAAGGCCAGCCAGCAAGGCGAGAGATGCAACGTGTCTGCGATCTGCTCGACGGTATCAAGGCGAGGCACCCGTAACCCGTGCTCCAGCCCATGCAAGGCACTGCGGGTCAGTCCGGCAGAAACGGACAAAGCAGACCGACTAAGCCCAGCTGCCCGCCGAGCCTTTTTGAGACGGACATGGAAGCCCTGGTGAAGCGGATTCTGTCTCCCTTGTACCACGGCCCCCGGTATCACGGCGGCAGACCCGATATCCACTTTGGCCCGATTGGCAACGGCAATGATTACGAGTTGTTGCACATGCGGGGAAATGAAGGTAACTACCTAGCACGGGAGGTAACGACCTCTCGCCAGAAACAAAACGGGCCGCCGACCTAAGCCGGCAGCCCCCAGCCCGCGACGGACACCGCCGGCAAGCTACGTCCGACGCAGACAGGAGCATTCTATGTGCTTCGCCCGATCCGCTACAAGTGTATCTCGTCGTCGCCGCAATCTTTCACCGTCGAGCCTGCCAAAGGTGGCCGCTGTGCTCGACCTCAACAAAAGCACCGAGCGCGACACCCAAGATTTTCTCCGCCGTGCATGCTCGGGCAGGTGGCCGATGTGGCGCCTGTTTGGCATGCGCCGTCAGGAACAGAAGCTGTATGTCGCCGTTGAGTGGGTGCGCATTGTGAGAGCAGAGCGCTACTCGGTGGTAGAGCTTGCGCTGGATCGGCTGGCGCTGTGCTGGCGCGACTACCCCACGGTTGCCGCCGCCCGCGCTGCGCTGGCCGCTTGCGAGCAGCGAACTTCCAGCGAACTCATGGCGGGGGAGGGCTAGCGATGGCGCGTGAGCTAAAAATCTTTGGTCCCTATCAGCGCGGAGACTCGTTTCGCTGCGTGCTTGGCGACGGCCAGACCCGCATCCCGCTGCCCAGTGCGCCCACTGCCCAGCGTGCGCTGCGGCTGGCCGAGAGCACCTTGCAGAAGATTCGCGCCGAGACGCCCCTCGGCATCGCAGAGGCGCTGGCGAGCTACCGGGAGCACCTGGAGCTGACGAATCGGCCCGCCACCATCACCACGGCCATGTTTCGGCTGCGCAGCCTGCTGCCCGACGAGACACAGACCCTTCGGGCCCTGACTCCTGCGAAGTGCGCGGCTCAGTATCTGGAGCTGGTGAAGCGGCAGAAGCCCGACACGCACCGCAACGCGCTCGCCGTGGCCAAGAGCTTCGGGCGCTGGCTCGTCGAGCAGAAGCTGATCCGCGCAAGTCCGTTTGAGGCCATCAAGCCCATCGGCCAGCGCAGCCGGGGCAAAGAGCAGCTGACCAACGACGAGGCGCAGCGCTGGTGCGACGAGGCGCTGCGCCAAGCGCAGAGCGGGGACGCAGGGGCGCTGGCTGCCTACATGACGCTGCTCATGGGGCTGCGGGCTGGCGAAGTGGTCGTGCGGACGGTGCGCGATGTCGACGACGGCGGCAAGCGGCTGCGCGTGCGCCGGGCCAAGACCCGCGCAGGGGACCGCGACGTGAAGATTCCCGACGTGCTACAGCCGCTGATTGCGGCCCAGTGTCAGGGCAAGCTGCCCGAGGCGCTGATCTTTGTCACCGCAGGCAAGGATGGCAGCCCCCAGCCGCATCCAGTCAGATGGGTTCGCGACCATGTGCGGCGGCTGTGCAAAGCGGCCGGCGTGCCGCTGGTCTGCGCCCACAGCATGCGCGGCAAGCATGCCGACCTGTCTGTGGCGGCCGGCATGTCGCCTGATGTTGTCGCATCTTCGGTTGGCCATACCTCTAGCCAGGTGACGATGCGGCACTACGCCAAACCCGAGACCCTGCGCGAAGTGCAGCGCAGCCGCGCCACAGAGCGGCTCGGGTTGCACAACAGCGCTTCGCTCTATCCAGGCTCACTCCCCGCCTGAAAAGTTTCCAGGCAGTTTCCAGGCAGTTTCCAGGCCGCTTTCCCGCCCTGTTTCAGCCTAGGACCGACCCGCCGCGCCAGAAATGAAAAAGGCCGTATCCCGTCGGGATACAGCCTTTTTCTACTTGTGCGAAGGGGGGGAATCGAACCCCCATGAGATTGCTCCCGCTAGCACCTCAAGCTAGTGCGTCTGCCAGTTCCGCCACCCTCGCATGCGACTATTCAGTTTTCGACTGCTTCTGGGATTGCCCGGGTTCCCGGGAAATTTCCAGCAGTTCCGGGCGCTTTTGGCGTTCCGGAGTAGGTAGTTATTTCTCAACCCGAGCGTCCCTGTCAAGGATTACTTTGTGGGGGTGAGCGGCCCGCGATGTATGCTGCGCTGAGCAATGGCTGCGAATGTTTCTGATGAGGCGGGTGGTTCAGGCCCGAGGCCCAGCCCCCAGGCGAGCCCAGGGCTGAGCCCCAGAGTGGAAGCAGTGGGCGCGTTCGTGGTGGTCACGGTGCTGGTCTCGCTGCTCTACCGGCTGCGCGGCGTCGGCTTCGTGGAGCGGAACCTGGCGGTGATCGCCGCGGTGCTGTTTCTGTACCTGCCGGCGCTGCTCCTGTGGCGCCGCGGGCGCGATCTGGAGCAGTACGGGCTGCGGCTTCAGCCGCTGGGGCGGGGGCTGGCGTTTTATGGGCTGGCGGTGGCGGTGGTGCTGCCGCTGTTCGCGCTGGGCTACTGGCTGTATGTGCGGCGGCTCTGCCCGTGGCTTGTGCACCTGCCGCTGCTGCACGGAAAGCAGGCGCTGCTGCGCTGCCCGCCGCTGGTGACGCCGGCGCTGCGGCCGCCGCCGGATCTTCTCATGAGCGTCCTTTCGCAGATCCTGGTGGTGGCGCTGCCCGAAGAGTTCTTCTTCCGCGGCTTTATCCTGGGGCGGCTCGGCGAGACCATGTCGCCGCTGCGGGCGCTGCTGCTGTCGGCGCTGCTGTTTGCGCTGGGCCACTATTTCGTGACGTTTGACCCCGGGGCGCTGGCGGTGTTCTTCCCGGCGCTGCTCTTTGGGCTGCTGCGGCTGGGGACGGGCTCGGTGCTCGCGGGCACGCTGTTTCACGCGACCTGCAACCTGCTGATCGACACGCTGCACCGCAGCCTGGGTTAACTCAGGAAAGGCCGACGACGCGCCACGGAGATGTTTCCCGCTTGTCACCGGGCTGTCACGCGCGCTGTCTAGTGTAGGAAAAAGATTCCATGCCAAGCATCCTTGTCATTGAAGACGAAGTCGACCTCCAGCACGTCCTCGAATACAACCTGAAGCAGTCGGGCTATGAGGTCTTGTCGGCGCTGCGCGGCAAGGATGGGCTGCGGCTCGCGGCAGAGAAGTCGCCGTCGCTGGTGCTGCTGGATCTGATGCTGCCCGATATTCCCGGGACGCAGGTCTGCCGCACGCTCAAGAGCGAGCCGGCCACCGCGACGATTCCGGTGCTGATGATGACCGCGCGCGGCGAGGAGGCCGACCGCATCGTCGGCTTTGAGCTGGGCGCCGATGACTATGTCGTAAAGCCGTTCAGCGTGCGCGAGCTGCTGCTGCGCATCGCGGCGATCCTGCGTCGCGGACAGCCGACCAAGGAGGCGGGGCCGGGCAGCGTGCAGTTCGGCTGTCTGCGCATCGATCGCGATGCCCACCGCGTGTGGGTGGACGAGCAAGAGGTGCGGCTGACAGCGCTGGAGCTGCGGCTGCTCTTGAAACTTTATGATGCGCGCAACCGCGTGCAGACCCGCGCCATGCTGCTCGATGATGTCTGGGACATCGAGGCCGACGTGAACACACGCACCGTCGACACCCACATCAAGCGCCTGCGCGAAAAGATCGGCTCGGCCGGAGGATACATCGAGACCGTGCGCGGAGTTGGCTACCGCTTTGCCGCGCTGCCCGACGCGATAGCCGAAGGCGAAGGGAGCGATGGGCCCCATGGTCTGAAGGATCACGGTCCGTGAAGCTCGGCATCCGATCCAAGCTGTTCCTGATCTCGCTTGGTCTCATCGCGCTGTCGCTGACCATCGGTCTTGGCTATCTGACGCCAGTGCTGGGGCGCGTCATGACCCAGCGCATCAGCGAGAACATGGAGGTCCGGCTGGAGCTGATCACGCGGCTGGCCTCGCAGACCGAGCTGCCGTCGCCGGTGCGTCCTGAGGATCGGCAGGCGTGGGCGCGGCTGGCGGGCGAGCTGGGTCAGCTGGCGCGGGCGCGCGTGACGCTGCTCGATGATGCGGGCGATGTGCTCGGCGACTCTGAAGTGTCGGCGCCGCAGCAGCTGGAAAATCACCGCGAGCGGCCCGAGATCAGCGAGGCGCTCGCGCATGGCCACGGGGTCAGCACGCGCTACAGCAAGACGCTGGGACTGCGCATGCGCTATGTCGCCGCGTCTTTCAAGAGCCCGCGCAATGGCATCCGCGGCATCGCCCGGCTGGCCTTGCCGCTGGGCGAGGTCGATCGGGCGATCGCGCAGCTGCACCTGAGCTTTGCGGTGGCCGCGGTGCTGGCGCTGAGCGTTGCGATCCTGATGTCGAGCATCGCCGCGCACTTTGCCGCACGCAGCCTGCGCTCGCTCACTGCCACGGCGCGCCGCATGGCCATGGGCGAGCTGGGCATGCGCGCGCCCTCGCCGCGCGGGGGCGATGACGAGGTCGCTGCGCTGGGCCGCGACATCGACAAGCTGGCGTCGAACCTGTCCACGGCGCTGAACCAGCTGTTAAAAGAGCGCGATCTGCTAAATGGAATCCTGTCGGGCATGCGCGAAGGCGTGCTGCTCCTGGATGAGCAGGGGCGCGTGCTCCTGTGCAATCCGGCGCTGCGCGAGATGCTGCTCCTGTCTGCCGATGTCACGGGCAAGCCGCTGCCGCTGGAAGCGCGCACCAACACCGATCTGCGCGAGATTGTGGAAGGGGCGCGCAGCTCGTCGACACCGGTCGTGGGCGAGGTGGGGCTTGAGGGCATAAAGCCGCGGCGGCTGCTGGTGCAGGCGGCGCGGCTGGCGTCGGATACCGCGGGCCTCTTGGCGGTGTTCGTGGATGTCACCGAGCTGCGGCGTCTTGAGTCCCTGCGCCGCGATTTTGTCGCCAATGTCTCGCACGAGCTGCGCACGCCGGTCACTGCCTTGCGCTCTGCCGCCGAGACGCTGCGGCTGGCGCTGGAGCGCGATCCCGATGCCGCGCAGCGGTTCCTCGACATCATCGAGCGCAACGCCGAGCGGCTACAGCGCATGGTCGAGGATCTGCTGGATCTTTCGCGCATCGAAGCGCATCAGTTTCGCCTGAATCCCGTGGATGTTGCGCTGCCCGACTTCGGCGTCCACATGGTCGAGATGTTCGAGGCGCGCGCCGAGGAGAAGCAGCTGCGCATGAGCATCGATATGGATGCGAAGCTGCCGCTGGTGCGCGTGGATCGGCGCGCGCTCGAACAGGTGCTCGTAAACCTCATCGACAACGCGATCAAGTACTGCCCCAGCGGCGCCGCAGTGACGCTGCGCGCCCGCACCTCGGGGCAGGGCTTCGTGCGCGTCTCTGTGGTCGACACCGGCCCCGGCATCGAGCCGCATCACCTGACGCGCCTGTTCGAGCGCTTCTACCGCGTCGACGCCGGCCGCTCGCGCGAGCTCGGCGGCACCGGCCTGGGCCTGGCCATCGTCAAACATCTCATCGAGGCCATGGGCGGCGAGGTTGCGGTCGAGAGCGAGGTCGGCAAAGGCTCGGCATTCAGCTTCACCCTGCCCATCGGCAATGGCCGCAGCCCGAAAAGTCCCTGAGCGCTCTACAGATTTCCGAGATCGATATTTCGGCTCTGGCAGGCGAAAAGGACGTTGCTCTGGTGCGGCGCATCCAGACGATACATCGCCTCTTTGATGACCTGCAGGTCGGCCTTCATGCAGCCAGCCTGACCGATGAGCTGCCACGCGCTGTAGGGCTGCTCCTTGATGGCCAGACGGGCACTGCTGAGCGCTGCGTCGTAGCGCTTCTCCTGGTACGCCTGGCGCGCAACCTCCAGCGCCGAGCGCCGCGGCGGCGCGATGTTGACCACCGGGCTGCGCGGCCGGCTTGCCAGCGAGGGCGCAAGCCCCGGCGAGGGCTGCGGCGGCTCGACGGGAATCGGTAAGCTCGGCAGGCTCGGACTGGGCGGCTGAAGCTGCGGGGTCGGGCTCGCAACCGCAGCTGCTTTGGCGACCACGGGTGCGGGCGCAGCGGGCTTTTCAACTGCTTTTTCAGCGGGCATGGGTGCGAGCTGCGAGGTCAGAAAGTGCCGCTGCGAGTGAGGCGCGCTGATCCCCATCGCAAAGACCAAAAACGAGCAGGCCACCCACTCAAGCGCAGTCTGCGAGCGGCCGCTCCACTGAATGGTCTCGAGCCGCAGCATCGAACGCCGCTTTGGACGACGCAGCGACGCTTCGATCTTGCCCAGCTCCTTGCTCACTGCGCGCATGGTCGGTCGCTGCTCGGGCGCCTTGGCCATCATCTGCTGCACCAGCGTGCACAGCGCCGGCGGAATGGCGCGCACGTGCTGGGTCAGCGCAGGCGCCGGCGCATCCATCTGCTTGAACAGGATGCCGCCCAGGGTCGTGGAGGTAAACGGCGGCTCGCCCACCAGCATCTGGTAGATGATCACGCCCAGCGCGTAGACATCCGAGCGATCCACGGCCAGCCGCGCGTCCGACACCATCTCCGGCGCCATGTACGAGGGCGTGCCCAGCAGATCCCCCTGCATCGTCAGGCGCCTGCGCCGGGTCTGCCCGCTGTCCCCGAGCCCGCTCTCATCCCCGCTTCCGTTTGCGTC
>Ga0075163_10002090_pt1 | contig 26954 bp, 28 predicted proteins | sample JI1023141ADNA_FD_71478 | JGI IMG/M metagenome (GOLD analysis project Ga0075163, IMG submission 71478) | Wastewater effluent complex algal communities from Wisconsin, to seasonally profile nutrient transformation and Carbon sequestration -... | ecosystem: Engineered > WWTP > Effluent > Algae...
GAGATCGTTTTTTCGGTGATGGGCGCCCGCGAAACCAATCTCTCCAATGCCCGTGCATTTCTCGTCAATCACACGCGCCAGCAGCTCGACGTCCGCTTGTTCACCGATGACAAGGACAAGCTCGTTCGGCAGCTCGAGAGCAACCGCGGCGACAAGACTTCCGCGCTCGAGGCGATCGGCGAACTGAACGTCGAGAAGATACTTGCCGGCAAGGAACAGCCCCATGAATCCAGCCTCGGGGGGCAGGCGAGCATAGTATCCACCCCAAGCAATCTTGAGCGGAAGCTGGATCTCGGAAGTCTCGCGGATTACGAAGCAAGAGCGAAGGCCGGCAAGGGCGACGCCAAGACGGCCGACCGGGGGCGGGGCAGCCGGGCCGACGAAAGGGGTGTTGGTAAATCGTCTGCGCATGCGGCGACGTCAGCGGAGCGCAAGGAGCCCGAGCTCGACCGCTCCAAGGGACTCGAGCTGTGATTGTAAGAGAAAAACGATATCTGAACTGTTGGTTGCTCAGAAGAGTGGACGGCTTCCGCTGACGGCCTCCATTTGCTGCCGACCTCGGATCGAATCTGCTCCATCTAGGAGCCATATTTGATACGTAACGTGCTATATATAGCATAGGAGCTTATATATGGCACCTTATACGGTGCTCCTCGCACGGATCGAAATGTTGGACATGACCGCGCTCATCAGCGACCGGGCGAACCTGCTTGCATATTATCAGCGCATGAAGGCTCGGCCGAGTATCGGCGAGGCTCGTGTGATGCCGAACTGGAAGGGCGGTATCTGATCGATCTCGCAGCAGGGGGCGTTCGCCTTCGAACGCCAGTACAGGGACAGGCGACGACCGCGGTCGACCCGGATCATAGTCGAGGGTGTCGCCGCCCCGTTTGAGACGTTGAGAGGTAAATGGGACGACGACATCGATGTCCGTGCCAAGATTTATAAAGTACTGCAAGGTGATAGGTGGGCCATCGCTTCCGAAAATGGATCGACTGGGATGATGCTCAAAGAAGAGTCCCGCCGAAGGGTGAACCTGGCGAGGGTGTTGTATGCCCGTGGTCGCAATCAGCTTCTGGCATGTCATCCTCTTCATGGAGCCACTTTGGAACCCAGTTGACATCATCTGGAGAGCGGCGGGCGGCCGAGCGCCAGCGCCGCTTCATCTGTAATCGTGTAAACGGCCTCGCGCTGCGCACCGCGATTGGCATGGTCGACGCAATAGCCCTGATAGTGCCGGCGCAACAGGTTCGCACGGACAAGGTCCGATACCGCGCGGCTTACATTACATCGGCCCGAGTTCCGCACCCGGGCGCGGACCTCTCCATCCAGCAGCCTCTCCGCCTCGGTAGCGTCCGCGGGGAACGCATTGAGCCGCTGCAGATTGGCACGTACTTCCTCCACGATCGCGCGGCGCCGCGCATCCCGTTGGGCCATGGGGACGAGTGCATCGCAAAGCCAATCGCGTAGTGGCACATTGGTCGCGCCGTCATGCACATATGGTCCAGCACTTCTCCCCGCTCCCGCCGCCTTCGCAATCAGGTTGAGAACCATGAACGCGTAGCGCGGGCGACGAGAATGAGCCGCGATCCGCTCGATCAACCCGGGCATGCCAAGTTTATCGGTTACGGGGACTGCTGGTTCGAATAGGTTTGGCTGATAGAACATAACACGAATCTTAGCAGTCGTGAGTCGGGTGTGAATCCCCTATTTTCGGCGGGTGGCGATTTTTCATCCGTGACACTTTACCTCGCTATTCCTGGTAAAGTGTCATGGAGGGCAAGATCAAAGTGGCGCCATATCGGGCGCGAACGAGGTCCAATATGGAAATCGGGTCAAGACCGAATGAAGCACAGTTGATCGCATACAAAGGTCGTGAGCGATCCATTATTGGCTGGCGCGAACCTCAGTGCGACGCTGGAAATCTGCGAACCAGATAGTCCGCACGGCCGGAAGTGCTCCGTTTGCCTGCTTCAACCGAAGATGGCGTGACTCAATGACGCGCCAGTTGGTGAGGATGCTATCCACATAATTTTGAGTTTCGACTATCCGAGGCACACGGCGCAAGGAGCGAACACGGCCAGGGCCCGCATTATATGCAGCCAGAGCCAAGTCGACGCGGCCGAACTCACGAAGCTGCCAGCTTAGGTAGCGTGCCGCGCCGCTAAGATTCCCTTGAAGGCTGTAGCGATTTACGCCCAACTCTTTGGCTGTATCCGGCATCAATTGACCCAGCCCGAACGCGCCCTTGGGGCTAAGCGCCATGGGGTTGTAGCGGCTCTCCTGGATCAGCAGGGCGTCCATGAGCCCAATCGGCAGGCCGGCGTCACAGGCCGTGCGCTGAACAAGCGGATAAAGAAGGCGTCGCCGTTCTTCGGCGGTTCGGCCGAGGAGGCCGGAGGATCGATATGGCTTGGGTGGGCAATTGCCGATCGTCGGAAGATTGAACGTCAGCTTCTCGAAGCGGTTGGAAGATTGGCCCGCGCGCATCCAGATTGGGACCAGGATCGGGGCCTCGATGCCGGGACCGATGGGAACATCTGCGAAAAGGCTACTAGCAGGCGCCGCCGCCTCCCCTCGTTCCTGCTGGAAATCGATCAGCTCGGCGCGGCGGACCGCCTTATCGCCGGCGCTCACGCTGACACAATATGTGCACGAAAGAAGTCCGCCCAGGAATGCCAATATTGGCTTCATCGACCGAGAGACAGAAATCGCTGCTTGATCTGCTTGTTGGTTTCCAGGCCCTTGCAAACGGCCTGCTCAGCCTGATTGATGATCGCCTCTGTTTGCCAACTGTTCAATTCCTCGTCGAGCTCGCAATCCGGTCGTGCAATCGTATCGGTGAGGCGGGGAATAAGGCGCGACATGAGCGCAGTCCCCGGGCTGTAATAGGATTCAGCACATCCGATCACCTCGAGCGCGACCTGCGCCCGCAGCCGATCGATCCGTAATGCATCGCTAATGGCAATGAGCCGGTCATAACTTGGTGTGCCGCCATGAGCCAGAAAATGATCGATGGTGCCGGGGCTCAGCCGCGCCGCATTCGCGACTTGTCGGATCGAAAGCCCCGTCCTTGCCTGCTGCTCTTTGCACAAATCGCGATAGAGATTTGAAACTGACATTCGCGCGCCCCAGCAATATGAATGATATTCATATAAGGAAATAATTCGTTCCTATTGAAGCGAGCCGCCTTCGTCGAAGAAGTCAAGGAGAGAAGGCCCCAATTGTGAGGCAATATTATCTCCCGATGATGGTATAGAATATGAGCCGATGCAGTTGGATATTGGTAACGCGCATTCCCGATTCTGCCGATAACCGCCACCTTACGCGTCGCAGACGGTCATTCACCCATTGCTCGATTCCAATATTTACAGGAATGTCCCCGCAAATGACCTTGGCATCAGATAGATAAATTAGATCTTTTGTCCCAAGATTGCTCAATTCATCAATGGAATTCTCAGCTGCAAAAGTAAGCAAGCTCGGAAGAGAGAATGATTTTCGTTCGCGAATCGATAACTCGCAGATTGAGAAGCACTGAATTCTCCAGAACTCGTCGCTAACATTATAACGAAGTGTGACAGTCTTGCTCTTTGGCATATCCTATATAGCTTCCAATGTGCTCACCTGACCATGCGCCCTTTCATTCGCGCATCATCCCGGAGCGTAAGGTGCCTGAAATTCCCATCACGGCGAGCAAAAAATTCGCCAAATTACTAAAAGAATTGCGCGCAGGGTTGAAAAATTACTTCGCGAAAATCCTGCTTTTAAGACGAAACACTCACATTAGCGCAAAAAAGTGTAATTTTATGACTAACAGCACTTGACCCAATAGCGTGAGAGGACGCCCATCGACCTGACGCCCGCTCGGACGTCGCTTCACAACGATGGGAATAAGCTATGCAACTCACAATGAAACGATCCTCAATCGAGGGCCTTGCGGAAAATATTCCGCTTCTGCTGGCGGTCGCATTCCTCGCGTTCGTTCTGCTTGCCGATCCGGCATTCGCTGGCACGGATGCGACCTTCGATACCGCGTTCGATAAGTTCTCCGGGTTCCTCGAAGGTTCGGGTGGCAAGATCATTACGATTATCTCGCTCGCGCTCGGCCTCGCCGGCATGGCCTCGGGCCGTTTCAGCCTCGGCCAGATCGCTCTACCGGTCGGTGTCGGCATCGGCGTCGGCACGGGCGTTCCGATTGTCACCGCGGCCGTGACGGCAATTATCTGATCTGGGGGTTCCGGAAGCGTGTTTGCTTTGCGCGACCGGGCAAATGGGGCGGGACGGTTATGGATCGCTATGTGATTCCCGGGAAGCTGGACGAACCCGAACGGATCGGGATCTGGACCATGGACGAATTCGTCGCAATGGCCGGACCCTTTTTCATCGGCATCCTCGCACAGCATATCATCTGGGGCATATGTTTCGGAATCTTGGGTTGGTGGGTCCTTCGGAAAGCAAAAGCAGGACGCGCTGGTTCATGGCTACTGCATATGGCCTATTGGTATCTTCCCAGCGGGGTCATGGGTATCCGGGCCGTTCCGCCTTCATATCTTCGATTGATGGCGGGGTAAGCGATGGAAGCGGGATTCAGCCAGGCGCAGGCGCAGCGCGTCCTTAAACAGCGCAACATGCTCGTGCTGGCGAGCGCCGGCCTTGGCATCATCACGATCTTTTCGTTGATTGCGGCTTCGGAGCGAGATCGCGAGATTGTGCTTCAGCCGGTGTTGACGCGCCAAATCGAGATCAGCAGTGGCGGTGTTAGTCGCGAGTATCTCGAGCTTGTGACCCGCGATGCGTCGGTGATGATGCTCAATCGCAGTCCGCAAAATCTCAACTACTGGATGGATTCGGTTCTGAGGATCGTCCACCCTTCGGCCTATGGGCGGATCAAGGGCGATTTGCTCAAGATCGTCAACGACCAACGCGGCTCCAGCGTCTCGCAGTTTTTCACGATGGAATCCATGCGTGTGGATCCCAAGAGCCTGACGTCGGAGACGACGGGCACGCTCCACACGATGGTCGGCCGTCAGGAAGTAGGCGCCGTGAAGCGCACTTTCCGTTTCGAGTGGAATTACACGGGCGTCGAGCTCCGGTTGATCGGCTTCGGCATCGTGGTTCCCAACAAGCCGGGTGAGCACGCGCTGATCGGCGACATCGCATCGGTTTCCCAATGATGGAAATGCTCATGCCTTTAGCACTTGGCACCGGCGGCGTGCTGGTTTCGGCACGTTCGATCAATCGATTGCAGCGCGCTCTTGGCGTTACCATGATGGGTGCTGCGTTCCTGATCGCGCAGAGTGCGCGCGCGGACGAGACCGTGATGGTCGAGGACAACTCACGCGTTGCGTGCGTGGCATCGGAAAAGGATCTGACGCGCATCAGTCTCATCGGCGACGAGTTTGCGAGCGTGTCGAAGGTGCAGCCGACGAACCCGCTCGACGATTTCTCGGTCGTCAATGAGCCGACGCGCGGCGATATCTATCTGTCTGTCCCGGAAGGCTTTCGCCCCGAGATCTTGTCGTTCTTTGGAACGACGAAGAAGGGATACGTCTACAAATTCGGTTGCCGGATCGACGCCATCGAAGCTCAGCAAATCTTCGTGTCGAACCCGCTTGCGATGGCGAAGTCGGAAGCCGTGACAGATTCCGAACAGGCGGCCCCCGACACCGACGAGACGGCGGTGCGGCTGATCCAGGCGATGGCATCGCAGGAGATCGTTCCCGGCTACCGGATGCGCCGCTCAGCGCTTGCGCCGGTGCAAGTCGGTGATCTGACTGTCCAGCTCGTCGCGGAATATGAAGGGCTCGCCGTTGTCGGCCGCGTGGTGCGGATCGAGAACAGCTCCTCAGCTCCGATCGAAATCACCGAAGGTCGTATCGCGCCTTCCGACGCGCTCGCCGTGTCGATCGCCAACCCGAAGCTGGCGCCGCGACAGGCGACGTCGGCCTACGTCGTCACGGGCAAGGAGGGGAGCTGATAATGGCAGGTCTGGGCTCATTTCTGAAGCGCGGTGTGCCGCGCGGTGCCGCCGCAGCCGCACCCTTGGTTTCGGAAGGCGCGAGCCTTACGGTCAATGAGGCCGTCGAAAAGCGGCAGCGAATGTTGCTCTTCGGCGTCGGCGGGCTTTTGCTGACCGCCGCGGTCTACTGGCTCTTTTTCGCCAATGGCTCTGAGCTCGATCCGAACGCGCCGAAAGACATGGCCGCTCAAAATATCAAGGTTTCCACCGACGATCTCGCCGCCCGCAATCTTTCGGAGAAAGAATGGCTGTCGATGTCGGAAAACCGGCTGAACAGCCAAGACAATCAGCTTCGCCGAATGCAGGGGCAGGGCGATCAGCTTGACCAGATGCAGGCGCAAATCGACGCGCTGCGCTCGGAGAACCAGAATATGGCGTCCGAAGGGACGCGCGTTCTATCAGCCTATGACGAAGAAAATCGTGTCCTGAAAGCGCAGCTCGCAGCGGTTCAGGCTGGCGCCCGTCCTTCAGCGGGGCCGACTGCGCTCTACGGCGCCGGCGGTCCCGCCGCCTATGATCCAACGGGGAGCGGCGGGGTTGCTGCGGGGCAAGCGCGGCGTGAGCTCAAGGTCATCAGCTTTGTGGCAACGCCGGCCTCCACCGGCGGCGGCGCGAAGGCTGCGCCCACCGGCAATCTCTTTGCGACGGATAGCCCCAATTACTTGCCCGCGAACAGCTATGCCAAGGCGCGTGTGATCGTTGGCGTCGACGCCGCGTCGAACGTCCAGTCGCAGTCGGATCCGCTTCCCGTTGTCCTTCGTATCGTAGGGCCCGCGCGGTCGGTCGCGCAGAACGGCAAGGTGCTGACGACACGGATCGATGGCTGTCTGGTAAACGGCGCGGCCCGCGGCGACCTCTCGTCCGAGAAAGTCTATGTGAAACTCGCGAAGATGACGTGCCCGCAGCCTGGAGGCCGGTACGCCGAGAGCGAGGTCAAGGGCTTCATCGCGTTCGGCGGCAAGACCGGCGTGCGTGGCCGGGTTGTCAGCCGCGAAGGCAGCCTCACCATGCAGGCGTTTTTCGCGGGCCTGGTGGGCGGGATAGGTCGCGGCTTCTCGGCAAATTCTTCCAGCTTCCTTTCGGGCGCGACCACCGTGGTGAACGGCGAGCGCCAGAAGCTTTCCACTGCCGACATTGCCAAGGGCGGCATCGGCGAAGGCGTGAGCCAGGCCGGCGACATGCTCTCCCAATATCTCATCGAGCGTGCTGAACAATATCAGCCTGTCATCGAGATGCCGACCGGCGTCGAAGTCGAGATCGTGTTTCTCGACGGCGCATTCATCCGCAACTGAGGAAAGGGCTGAACATGAAGCTCCGGATTGGTTTAGTCGCCGCATTGCTTTTGGGGGGAGCCGCGACCGCAGTCTACGCCGCCGATCGGCTTGAGCCCACCCGGGTATCGGCTCTGCTCAAGACCCGCCTGCCGAAAACCCAGGTGTCGGCGATAGACTGCGACAAGGTCGCGGGGCTTTGCGAGGTTGTTGCCGGCAAGACGCTCTTCTACGTCGATGGGACGGCGCGTTACCTGATCGTGGGCCGCGTCTACGACATGGAATCGCGTCAGGATCTCACGGCCGCCAAGCTGCTCGAGATGGATCCCGATATGCTTCTCGGTGGCGCTGCCAAGGCCGGCATCGAGGAGGAGAGCGAAACACCGGTTCCACAAATGGCGGCAGTTGGCCCGGTGGGACGAGCCGCGCCAACGCCCGCCGCCGCGCAGAAAGTGGACCTGTCCAAGCTTCCGGCCACTGGCGCAATTGTTTGGGGGAACCCATCCGGCACGCCCGTCACCATCTTCACGGATCTCCGCTGCGGCTTCTGCCGCGCGCTCGCGGGCGAGCTCGAGCAAATGAATGTGCGAGTGATCGAGCGCCCGATTTCGACGCTCGGCACGCGCGATCTGTCCAACCGTGTCTATTGCGCCAAAGACAAACCAAAGGCGCTTCGTGCGGCTTATGCCGGCGCCGAAGTGGCCCCGGCGCGCTGCGATACCAGCGGCCTTGATGCCAATGAAAATTTTGCGCGTTCGCACGGTTTCAGCGGCACACCTGTCCTCGTTCGGTCTGATGGCACGGTGCTTGAGGGCTATCGCCCGCGCGCGGTTCTCGAGACCTGGCTGAAGGGGGCGAAGTGATGCGCAGCCCGGCCCTCGTCCCTATTCTGCTCTACTCATTGACAGCGCTCGGGCTGGCAGGAGCCTTGCACGTTTCGCGAGAAGGTCTCGCGGAGTGTGGCCCCGGAGGCCGGTTGGCCTTCATATTCGGCTCCGTCGAAGCGTTCGCGACCTGCTCTTTCATCTCCGTTCCGGCAATCATGGCGGCACTGTTGATCCGCGACCATGTCCAGACCTGCGGCCCTGTGTGGCCCTTTACCATTGGCAGGAGCTAAATCATGCGCGGCTCGTTTCTTGTTTTGACCTGCGGCCTGATGTTGGCCGGCTGTGCATCCATGGGCGGAAACATCAAAGGCAATTTCATCTGCCGCGCACCGGACGGGATTTGCGCGCCGACCTCGAACATCGATGACCAGGCGATTGCGGCGATGAAGGGTGGGACCCCCACGAGCGCCGTGGCCGGCGCCGTGGCCGCGAATGTTTCCGCCCCCCAGTCCGCCGGTTCGCTGAAGGTGGTCTTGCCCGCGAGGACCGATCGCTTTGGCCGATGGCGCGAGGAAAGGGTCGTCTACATTGAGCCCCAGTTTGCCGCTGCAAGGGAAGGCGACAGCCAGATTGCGGCGGGTGGGCCGCGTCCCGCGCGCCTGTCGCTGGTTGAACTTGCGGCGGGAGCGCCGGCGCCGGCGGCAATCGCAAGCGCCGCGGTAGCAACGACAGGGAAGGGCGTAACCGGCGAGACTTTTCGCGCTGAAGTAGAGCGCCGTCTGGCGGCCCGGGAAGGCCCGGAACTTGTCGAGCTCCCGCCGCCGAATAGCATGGCGACGGTCAGCGATAGCGTGGATGCTGTGGTGTCCGCCCCCTCGCTGGCGGCCCAACCGGCGCCGGACGGCAACTGATGGCGGGCTGGCTCGACAAGCTGTTGGGAGATCTGCTCGGTGGACCGCGTAAGGTCGACAAGGCGGTGCCGTCGACCTCGATCCCGATGTTCGCGGATTGGCTGCCCTATCGCAGCTTCGATCCGAAGACCGGGCTCTATTATAACAGCGCCTCGCGCGGGTTCATCCTTGAAGTCTCGCCGCTGGTCGGCGCCGACGACAGGACGAGCGAAATCATTTCGCAGTTTCTGTCCGAAGGCATCCCTGACAAGACGTCGATCCAGATTTTGCAGTGGATGAGTCCGCGTATCGCGGAACGGATGGTCCAGTGGTTCATCCCGCGCCAAATGGCGAAGGGCGTTTACGAGCGGATCGCGCAGCATCGCGCGGACTATCTTGAAAAAGGTGTCTGGTCGAGCCTCTCGGCCGACGCTCCATTCCATCTTCGATCGCATCGTGTGTTCATATCGCTGGGCGTGCCGGAAGGGGCAAAGGTCAGCGACGAAGAGCTCATCGTGCTTCGGGAGTCGATGATGTCGATGCTACGGTCGATCGACGTAGAAGCCCAAATTCTCGATCCGGTCGGTCTGCTCAAGCTGGTCGACGATCTGACCTCCCCGACAACCGTGTCGGGCGAGGATGTGGTTGACTATAACCGCTTCGATCCGATCGCCGACCAGGCGGTGCGCCGCGATATGGAGATTGTCACCGATCCGAACCGCATTCTGATCCGCACCGAGCGTTTTCGCGCGCTTGGCGCATTGCAGGATGGCACGCCGGAAATCGGGGAGATTGTTCCCGATCGCTTCGACATTCGCTGCTACGCGATTCGCAATCTTCCACCGCGCTGGGCACCGTGGGAAACCGCCAAGCTCATCGGCGACCCCTATATCGACAAGCTCCGGATGCCCTGTCCGGTGGCGACGATGCTCACCATCACCTATCCGGACGAACAGGCGGCGACCTCGCGTGCGGCCTTCAAATTCATGCGAACCACGAGTCTGGCGAATTCGCAGAGCGCAAAATTCACACCGCAAATTCGCGACCAGTCGCGTGAATGGGAATATGTTCAGGACCAGCTCCGGCAAGGGCAGAAGCTCGTTCGCGTCTTTTACAGCGTGATGAGCGTGTCGCCTTATGGCGAGGGTGATCGGCACGAACGCAACCTGAAGGCTGTCTACAAAGCCGCGGGCTGGGAGCTGCAGGACGAACGCTATCTGCAGATGGCGGGGCTCATTTCGGTCATGCCGCTGACGATGGCGAACGGACTGGCGAAGGATTTCGAGCGGCTGAAACGATTCCGCACGATGCTGACGACGACGGTTGCAAACATTGCACCGTTGCAGGGGGAATATAACGGCGGGCCGATTCCGCACTTGTTGCTTCTCGGCCGTCGGGGCCAGCCATTCTTCTGGTCTCCATTCGAGAATAGCGCCGGCAACCACAACGTTGCCGTGTTCGGCAAGTCGGGGTCGGGCAAGTCGGTCGCGCTGCAGGAGATGACCTCGGCGCTGGTCGGCGCCGACGCCAAAGTGATCGTGATCGACGATGGCCGAAGCTTTGAACATAGCTGCAAGCTTCAGGGCGGCGAATTCGTCGAGTTCACGATGTCGTCGGGGTTTTGTCTCAACCCTTTTTCCATGATCGACCCCGAAGCGGCTCAGCTTGATGAGGATTATCGTCTCGACTGCATTGCCATGCTCAAGGCCATCATCGGTCAAATGGGGAGGCACGTCGACCGGCTCGACGATACCGAACGTGGTCTGATCGACGTCGCGGTCAACGCCGAATGGGAAGAACATGGCACGCACGGCTCGATCGACGGCGTGATCGCCGCGCTGAACGGGACGAAACACATCCAGGGCGAGGCCCTGGCGATTGCGATGCGGCCGTTTTCGAGCGGGGGCACATATGGCGGCTTCTTCAAAGGTCAGTCGACCCTGAGGATCGGTGCGAACCTGACCGTCTTCGAGCTGTCGGATCTGTCCTCGCGTCCGGAGCTTCGGTCGGTCGTCCTGACTGCGATCATGTTCCTGTCGAGCCAGGCGATGCGCAAGGATCGGGGCAATCGCAAAGCTCTGCTTCTCGACGAGGCGTGGCAGCTCCTCAAGGGTGGGTCGATGGCCGACTTCGTCGAGACCTATGCCCGGACATGCCGCAAATATGGTGCGTCGCTCATCACTGCTACGCAGTCCCTCAACGACTATTACAAGTCGGAAGGGTCGATTGCGGCGCTGGAGAACAGCGACTGGTTCGTGATCCTTCAGCAAAAGCCCGAGACGATCGCGGACTTCAAGAAACTCGATCGTTTCGACATGAACGATGCCGTCGAGGCGATGATGCGTTCGATCAAGCGGAACGGCACCGAATATTCGGACATGATCATCAAGGGTCCGGAAATGCTGGCGATGGGTCGGCTTGTCCTCGATCCTTACTCGGCAACGCTTTATTCCTCGAGCCCCAACGTGTTCGCGGCGATCGACGAGAAGACGGCGGCGGGGCTGACCATGGCGGAAGCGATCGAAGAGGTCGCATTCCCGGGATCCGTCAAATCGCAAGACAGGCGCGGTGATTATGCGGAAGCGGCCGAATGACCGCCGCTCAGCCATCTGCCGGCAGTGCGACGTCGGCTACCGGGCGGTCGCTGTTTCAGGACATAGCCTATTCGTTTGTGTCGGTGACATGCTGGCTTGCGATCAATTGTTTGGCCGCCGCCGGGCTGTTGCTCGGATTCTTCGCTCTGATGGCAAACCTCAATATCGACCAGTTTTTTGCCGAAACGGCCAATCTCTCAAATCACTATCTCGCGGCCGACGGAGCTCGGCGCGGCGAATTTACCGAGATGCTCCTGTATCTCTTCGGCGGCTTCGTCCTGTTCTTCTGCATCGTGCGGCGCTCGGCGCTGCTGTCTCCGGCGGGGACCAGCAAAGGGGGTAAGTTCCAATGACTGAACAACTCGCATTGACGATCGGTGGCGAACCGCTTGTTCCGTCGACCGATGCCTCGGCGGCGCCAACCTCTCGCCGTGGCGACTTTGCTGGGTTCAGTTGGGGGCAGATCGCGGGGGGCGCAGCCCTTGTGGCCGTGCTCATATGGGGCGGCTGGGCAACGCGCGAGCTCTTGATCCTCAAGGAACGGCGGATCGTCTCGATCAGCCTCGCCGGCATGGCGAACGACTTCATCATGGCCGAAGCACGCTCCGGGGCCAGCCCGGAACAGCTTGATTCCGATACGCGGCACTTCATGTCTGCGATGCAGCACACGCTTCAGGACCGTGCGGTCTCCGGCGAAACGATCGTGGTGAGCGAAGCGGTGGTCGCGGCCTCGATGCCGGACATAACACCGCAGGTCCGTGCGGCAGTTGGCGAGTTCATAAAGCGCAATCCGCCACCGCGCGTGGCGGCGGCGGCGCCGGCGCCAGCAATGCCTGCTCTGATGCCGTCGCCCCCTGCAGCGGGGCCCGCGGCAAGCTCACCGGTATTTGGTAGCGGTGGCATGCTGCCCGGCGGCGGGCAGTGACGCGGGTGGGGGCGCTGCGATCGCCTTTTTTTCGCAATAGCGTGATCGCGATCGGAATGGTCGCGGCCACGAGCGGGTGGCTGTCGCTGGACAGTTACATGCAGCGTCATGGATTTTTCATCAACCGATCACCGTCGCTCCCGAACTGGGCCTATTATTTCGAGCGCGGAAAGGCGGTGAAGCGTGGCGAGATAGCCTTCTTTACACCGCCATCGAACGCGCTTGTTCATGCACATTTTGGCGCCGAGCCGTCGGTCTTCGGCAAGATCGTTTACGGAATGCCGGGTGACACGGTAGCGCATCGTGGCTCGGACGTCGTCGTGAGCTGGGCGGGAGGCGCCGGCAATGATGCGCCATCGCAGCTGCTGGTCGGAAAGCTGAAGCCAGTTTCGTCCGTCGGCGAGAAGCTCGAGCCCGGGCCGACGGGCGTGATCCCGAGCGGCTGCTTTTATATGGGCAGCCCGCACCCCGATGGCTTCGATAGCCGGTATGCGGCGATCGGCTTCGTATGCACCCGGCAGATTGTCGGAGTTTCCAAATGGCCGCTGCTATGAAGCGCTCCGCTCATCGCCGCGCCGCGCTGGCTGCGGCGGTCATGCCGCTGGCACTCATCATAGACTTGCCGTTCGCCAGCGCGAAGGATTATGGTCAGCAAGGGGCGGTGTTCCGGATTTCGGAACCCGATCTACTGCGGACAATCGAGCAGAAACTTCGCTCGCTTGAGGCGAGCGGCGGCATCGAGCGGATGAATGCGGAACTCACCCGCCGCACGGAAGCCGGCGTTCGCCGCCCCCGACCCGTCGCCGGTATCGCGCTTGCGGTGCGCGAGCGCAGCTGGATCTTCGACCCGGCAATGCAGGTCGGACATGATATTCTCGACAATAAGGGCCATGTGATCGCGCGCGCGGGCCAGCGTGTAAACCCGCTGGATTTCGTGGCAATCCGGCAAAAGCTGGTGTTCATCGATGGGGATGACCGCGATCAGGTGAATTGGGCGCTGCGCCGGTTTGATGACCGCGGCGCCAAGCTCATCATGGTAAAGGGTGCGCCGCTCGACGCGATGACCGCACATCAGCGCCGCTTCTATTTCGATCAGGGCGGCTTTCTTGTCGGCCGCTTCGGGATTCGAGCGGTGCCGGCGGTGGTCGAGCCAAACGGGAAAACGATGCGGGTTTCAGAAATCCCGCTCGGCGTGGGACGCAAATGAGCGCTCGCCGCTCTATATCCGTCGGCCGCATCCTTCGGGCCGTTCAGTCGTGCGTTCGCGTGGCGGTCACGGCGCTGGCTTTCACAATGCTTGCGCCGACAACCGCTGGGGCGGCAGGGATCGACGGCACGCCGGGGAAGTGCACCGGCAAATTCGTGAACCCGGTCACCGACGTTTGCTGGTCGTGCCTGTTTCCGCTTTCGGTCGGCGGGCTGAAGATTATGCCGTCGGATCGTCCCGACACGGACAATCCCGATTTGCCGATCTGTGCTTGCGGATCGCCGCTTCCCCGGATCGGCGTCGCGATGGGATTTTGGGAGCCCGTTCGCCTGGCCGACGTCACCATAAAGCCTTGGTGCTTCGCGAGCCTCGGCGGCAAGAAAATCTCACCCGGGTTCAACATCGGCCACGGCCGCGCTGCGACAAGCGTCGATGGACATGATCGCGGCGCGAAATGGCATGTCCATTGGTACATCTATCCGCTTCTTTATTGGATGGAGATCCTCACGGACGTCGCCTGCCTCGAGCAGTCTTCGTTCGATATTGCCTATGTCACCGAGATCGACCCGCTGTGGCAGGACGACGCGTTGACGGCACTTATCAATCCGGAAGTCGCGTTGTTTGCGAACCCGCTGGCGCAGACGGCTTGTGCAGCGGATTGCGGTGCCTCGACGTTGAAACTGCCACTCGATCCGCTCTTCTGGTGTGCCGGCTGCCTTGGATCGATGTATCCGATGAACGGCAATATCGCCGAGCATATCGGGCATGTTCAATCGAGCCGCCTCGCGCTGTCGCGGTTCGCCTACAAGCTTCACCGTCAGGGAATTGCGTGGGGCACCATGGGCAAGAAGGGCCTGTGCGGAAAATATGTCATGCCGATCCTGCGCAAGCAGCAATATCGATTCCAGGCCACTGTGCCGTCGCCGATGGTGAAGGGTCGCTGGGCCTGCCCGCCGATCGGCGCCTCCGACATGAAGCCGGGATCCGGCAACACCTATCCCGCCGTTGGCGAAGACATGGGCTATCTTGTTTGGAGGAAGCGAAATTGCTGCGTCCTTTGAAAAACCTTTCCGGAAAAGGGAAATTCTTTGCCGTCGCCGCGATCCTGTCAGTTTGCGGTGGCGGCATTGCTCTCGCGCAGAATGTCGAAGGTCTCGACCTTCAGCACATTCTCAGCCGCGGCGAAGCTGCCGACGCCGATGCGGAGGCCCTCATCCGCGAGGTCTCGCGCCGCGGCGATGAAATGCGCGCCGACGCAAAGGAAGCTGCCGAGACGGGCAGCCGCAATCTGGCAGATAATAAGGACGTCCTTGGCGGTGGCCCCACCGGACCAATCGATTTCGACCAGATGCTCGCCGCGTCGACCGATCTCGAGGCCAGTGACAAGGGCGCGCCCCAGCTGATCGTCTTCGCGTCGTTGTCGATGCCGGAACAGAGCTTGAAGAAGCTCATTCGCGACACTGCGAAAGCCGGCGGCACCGTCGTCTTCAATGGTTTCCCGGGCAATTCGATGAAAGCGTTTCAGCAGGGCATCAGACAAGTCGTCGACAACGAGGACGCCTATGGGAGCATCGGTATCGACCCGCGCTTGTTCCGCGCGTTCGATGTGACGGCCGTGCCGGCGATCATCGTCGTGACCTCCGATTTTGAACTTTGCGACGGCTTCGACTGCCGGACTTCGGTTCCGCCCTTTGATCGCATGAGCGGCAACGTGCCGCTCGAATATGCGCTGGAGACTTTCGTCGACGGCAGGGGCCCGGGATCGGCGATCGCGGGCCAGGCGCTCGTTCGGCTCAAACGGGGGCGGGGGTCATGAGCGATGCGGAGCGTGCTGTCGTCGGACTCGGCCGTCGGCTGAGCCGCTCCATGGTCGCGATTACCGCTGCGCTATCTATGGTAGCAGGTCCGATGCCGGTGGTCCGGGCACAGACCACTCCTTCTGGCGATATCATCTCGGCTCAGAAGGAGGGCGAAGCTTTCGCCAAATCGGGCAAGGAAGGCGCCGCGTCAATTCCGGATCGGGAAGTGGGCGGCGACGTTATCCCGGGCTATTCTTCTTCGCCAAGCGAACTTTCAAACCTCTTTGGAAGTGATGACAGCGCGCTGAACTCTGCCGGGGGCAGCGCTGTCGGCAATGAAGCCTGGGAAGTGATGATGGGCGCTGACGCAAATCGCGCGACCATCGACCCATCGTCATTCGAAGACATCATCAAGAAGGGCGAGGAGATCAACGAGAACGCCGGCAGCTCCGAGCTCGGCGAAAACATCAGCAATACGCCTGGCACATGCGAAGAGGTCAAAGTTGGCGAGAAGCAGGATTATTACGATGCGACGTGCGATGTCGGCGTCACGGTGACGACGCCGACCCGCGTCGAGGAATTGAGTTGCCCCGATGGCTATACGCTTGTTGGCCGGACTTGCTCGAAGACGCTGACCCAGCTTGCGGACGTGACCTACACCTGTCCGGACGGCGGCGTCCTGCAGGCCACAACCTGCGTGGTTACCCAGCCCGCATCGGTGTCGAGCCACAGCTGTCCCGCGGGCTTCTCGCTGCAGGGCACGAATTGCGTTCGCACGACAACCGAGCCGGCGGTCATCACGGGCTACAGCTGTCCGGCGGATTATATGCTCGAAGGCGACCGGTGCGTTCGGACCCTCGAGCAATCGGCGACGCCCAACTATAATTGCCCTGCAGGCTATGTTCTTGATGGAACCACCTGTCGGTCGAAATCGACCTATGCGGCGGCCGCTAGCTATAGCTGTCCCGCCGGCTACAATCTGTCCGGCACCACCTGTTCACGCACGCTCTCGCAGCCGGCTCACGTCTATTATACCTGCCCCGCAGGTTACGATCTGAACGGCACGACCTGCACGCAGACCGGGACCTATACGGCGGTGCCGAACTATAGCTGTCCGTCGGGATATACCCTGTCGGGTACGACCTGCACAGCAAGCGGCAGCTATGGCGCGACCCCCAATTATAGCTGTCCGAACGGTGGAACGCTGCAGGGGACCGAGTGCGTCACCTCGGGCAGCTACGCCGCAACATCCAGCTATAGCTGCCCCAATGGCGGGGCGCTTAATGGCACGAACTGCATGACGTCCTCGCAGACCCCGGGCACGCCGGTCTATCAGTGCAGTGGTTGGGCCATTCCGATGAATCTCTATACTTTCGAGGGCAAGCCATATTGCGGGATGCCGAAGACGAGCAGCACATGCCCGACTGGCTGGATCGGGTTTTATAAAGAAGGCGTCGCCCAAGGCTATTCGGGTCGGAAATGCTTCTTCCACCCGAAGGTCAATTACACCTGTCCCGGTGGCACCGTTCTTGAAGGTTCGATGTGCACAATGGTCACGGCAACGCCGGGCACCGTTTCCTATAGCTGCCCCAACGGGGGCACGCTGAACGGCACGACGTGTCAGACGAGCTCGAGCAGCCCCGCGACGGTTACGTATAGCTGTCCTAGCGGGGGCACGCTCGCGGGGAATATCTGCAATACAAGCAGCTCATTGCCCGCGACGGTCACGCATACATGTCCCAATGGCGGCACGCTGAACGGAACGACTTGCACGATCGTCACGTCGACGTCGGCGAGCCCGGTCTATTATTGCCCGTCAGGCTATAACCTCTCGGGGACAACCTGTTCGCGGACCGAAGAGGCAAGCGCGACCGCAACGTACAGCTGCCCGAATGGCGGGTCCCTGTCGGGCTCGGTTTGCACGATCGACCTCGCGCAGCCGGCGGACGTGACCTACAGCTGTCCGACTGGGTGGCAGCTCCAGGGTGACAAATGTCGATCGGTTCTGTCGCAACCCGCAACGCCGATCTATTCCTGCCCGTCTGGGTACAGCCTCAGCGGCAATATGTGCAGCAAGACGGAAACGCAGCCGGCGACGCCAAATTATAGCTGCCCTACCGACTTTACCCTCTCTGGCACGACCTGCAACAAGACCTATCCCGCGCAGCCGAATTATAGCTGTCCGGCGAATTACACCCTTTCGGGTACGACCTGTTCGACGACGCTGTCGCTGCCGGCGACAATTACGATGGTTTGCCCGCCCGGAGCCACCGAGCAGAATGGCACTTGCTACGGCGAGAGCGCGGGCCAGAGCGAGTGCGCGGAGCTCGAGTCCAATCCGAAGTGCAGCCATGTCCGCGATACGTGCCTTGATGAAGAACCGAATGGTCCATGCAAGGTCATGGAGCGGACGTTCAAATGTCCGATTCCGAATTCTCCGCCGACCGACGTGAAGGAATATGTGTGCGGCGGCTCAATGTATTGCATCAACGGCAGCTGCAGCGAGATCGAAGACGAGGCGTCGAACGAATTCAAGGATGCGCTCGTCGCGATGGGCGCGATCGACCAGGTGGGCACGGAATTCGACCCGGACGCAATGGGTCTGTTCAAGGGCACGCGCGAGACCTGCCACAAACCTGTGTTCGGGCTGGTCAACTGCTGCGCTGGCAAGGTGTCCGGTTTATTCTCGGGCGGTGTCGCCGCGGCCGCGGCATGGGCCGGACTGAGCGGTGGCCCTGCAGCGCTGGCGGGTGTTGCGACCCAGTTCCTGACAACCTTCCTTTGTTCGAACGAGGAAAAGCAGCTCGACGTGAAGGATCGTCTGGGTCTTTGCGTATCGATCGGAAGCTATTGTTCGTCGAGCTTCCTCGGCGTCTGCCAGACGAAGCGGAAGACATATTGCTGCTTTGAATCAAAGCTGACGCGGATCCTGCAGGAGCAGGGGCGGCCGCAATTGGGCAAGCTCTGGGACAAACCGAAGGAGGAGAAGTGCGAAGGCTTCACCGTCGACGAATTCTCGCGGCTCGATCTCAGTAAAATGGACTTCTCCGATATCTACGCGGATTTTCTCGAAGCTGTGAAGCTCCCCGAAGAGGCGCAGATGGCTAGCGAAATTCAGGCGAAGATCGACGCCTATTACAAGCAGCATGGACCGGGAGGCCAGCCTGGCCCTGGGGAGAATTGACAGGATGAAGATGACGATCCGTAATGCGATTCCACTGGTCGGGGTGTCCCTTGTTCTTGCCGGCGCACCTCTTCATGCCCAATCCCACCTGGATTCAGGTGAGTCGCGAACGTCGGCCGAGGAGCTAACGACAGATGCGACAGACGAATCTCCCAACCAAGACTTCTACTGCGGCGCCCGAAAACTCGGCACCTGGTTCTATTGCGAGAAGCCGCCGCCTCGCCCGAGTTCCAAACCGGCGCCGGTACCGTCATCGGCCGCCGCAAGTGAACGCCTCGTTGCGATCAGCAAGCAGCTGGACGAACTGAAGGCACGGGCGATCCTCGAGCCCTCGCAGCAGAATGTCACCGCCTATATTCGGTTCCAGCGCGAACAGCTCGACCGGGCGTCGACATTTTCGGACGTTTGGCAGCGCGCCATGTGGCAAAATCCCGAACTTGATTACACGTTGCAGCGCCCGGTTTCGACGCTCGCGAAGCGAGCATGGATCGATAATCGCAAAGCCGAACAGGAAACGACGCTTCGCAATCTCTCGCGCCGCTATGGGATCTTCTATTTCTATGCGCAAAGCTGCGGTGCGTGCGACATCTTCGCGCCGATCCTGAAGTCGCTTGCGGCAAGCAGCGGGTTCAATGTCGTCGCGGTGTCCATGGACGGCGGTCCGAACGGCGTATTCCCCAACTATGTTGTCGACGTCGGCCAACACGCGAAAATGGGGCTGACCTCGAAGGCGACGCCGGCGCTCGTTCTCTACGATACGATCAGCCGCCGCCCGATCCCGATCGGCACGGGCATTCTGTCGGTAGACGAAATCACCGAGCGGATTTTTACGCTCACGAGCACCAAAGTGGGGAGCGATTTCTAATGGCTGGAATCAAATTCACGGCAAGCATACGCGTTGCAGTCTCTCGCATCGGTATCGGCGTTATTGGGCTATCGGTGGCAGCCGCGCCGGCACAGGCCGGCGTCGGCGACGAGATGAGTGACTTCTTCAACGACATGGGGGCATCGGCGAACGCCACCGGCGCGATTGCTTATCAGGGTCAGTCAGCCGGCTATTATTCGCTGGGCTCGGTGTGGGCGCGGTTCCCTCAAAAGAGCGTTTATCCCGCGAACATCCAGCTTCCCAAAGTTCGTGCCGGATGCGGCGGCATCGACATTTTTTCGGGATCCTTTTCGTTCATCAATATGGCCGAATTCGTGGCGAACCTGAAGGCGATCGCGAACAATGCAATCGGGTTCGCATTCAAGCTCGCGATCGACAGCATCAGCCCGCAAATCGGCGGCGTGATGGACCAGCTCCAGGACATCTCCAACAAGGTGAACCAGTTCAACATGCAGAGCTGCGAAGCTGCGGCCGCGGCCGTCGGCGCAGTGTGGCCGAAGATCGACGCGGCGGAAGATCGTATCTGTCAGTCGATCGGCACGTCTGCCGGTCGGTTCTCGGACTGGGCGAAGTCGCGCCGCGGGTGCGGCAATGGTGGCGAAAGATCTTCAACGATCAATTCCAACACGGATCCTTCGCTCGCTTCGATGACACCGGGGCCGAAAAACTATGCCTGGGACATGATCAAACAATCGCCGCTCGAGAGCGCCGATCGCCAGATGCGCGAGTTGGTGATGACGCTGACCGGGACAATAGTCGTCGGTAAACGGCCTTCCGACAATGACCCGCTGCCGATCATTTATCGCGGCGAGGGCGATCCCGCGATTCTTGATGCGCTGCTCGATGGCGATAAGGCAATCGACATTCTTGGCTGCGACGAAACCGATCGATGCCTGGGCCCCGGCAAGCTTACCATCCCTGCGCTTGGCGGGACGGCTCTTCGCCCGCGCGTGGCGGCATTGATCCAGTCGATGAGCGATAAGGTCCGGACGAATGCGGCGCTGACGACCGAAGAGAAGAACCTTCTCGGTGTCGCCAGCATCCCGCTTTATAAAGTTGTCGCCGTTCAGGCCGCCTCGGGCTTCAATCTTTCGCCAGGCGAGCTCAATTCTCTCGCGGAAATCACGGCGATCGACCTTCTCAACTCGATCGTCCAGCGAATGCTCGACCAGGTTGCCGCCGGCCAATCGAACAACAGCAATCAGGCGGACTCGGAGAATCTTCGCCAGTTCAACGAGCAGCTCGCGCGCGTTAGGCAGCGGTTGTTCGAGCGTGAAAGCACGGTCAACCAGCGCGTGACCCGTACGTTTGAAATCGTCGATCGCGCCATGATGATCGAAAGCACTCTGCAGACTCGAATGGCGCCGGGCATGGCGGCATCCCTCAACTTTTCCCGCGCCTTGTCAGCGCAAGGCTTGCGACCCTGATTTCGGGCTGAAGGGACGGTTCGGATGATCGAGGTGTTCACGGTCGGAGGCGGGGAGTATCTCGTCAACGTCTTTAACGCGGTTGCCTCCTGGGCGGGCTCCGGTGGCTACCGGGGCCTCATTCGCGTCGTGATGGTTATGGCGTTCACCTGGGCGCTCCTCGTCACAGCCTGGAACATGGATCCGCGCGCACTTCTCAAATGGTTCATGCAGGCGACCCTCATGTATATGGTCGTCATGGTGCCGACGATCTCGGTCAAGGTCACCGATCGTACCAATCCGGGGGTTACGGCGGCGGTCGTCGACAATGTTCCGATCGGCCTCGGCCTGGTTGCCGGTTTCACCAGTCAAATCGGCGATTACCTGACCAAAGCTGCCGAAACGGTATTCGCGATGCCGCAAGTCCTCAACTTTTCGACAGGGGGCATGATCTACGGCGCGAAGCTGCTCGATGCCACGCAGGGCCTTCGGATCGACGATCCGGTCTATGCGACCAACCTCAACGAGCATTTCAAGCAATGCGTATTTTATGACATCCTGCTCGCCCGCAAGACCTATGACGATATTCTGAAGTCGCCCGACCTGCTCACAGCAATGGGGCCTGGCTCAGTGGCTCTCTCCCAGCAGTATATCTATGCCGATGGCACATCGGGGATTGTCACCTGCGAGACGGCTTATAATTTCATCCGCAATGGCTGGAACGGCTATTATGCCGTTGCGGCGCCCAAAATTGCAGCACAGTTCTTTCCGGGCATCCCTGTGGCGCAGGCCTCGGCTCGCCTGAACAATGATATGAGCGGGATGAACGCGGCGGGGATGGGCTCTAGCAGCGGCCTGCTCATTCGGCAGGCCATGTTCATCAACGCTTTGACCGAAGCGCGGGACAGTTTCGCAAGCAATTCGGCTCAAGGCGCGATCGATGCGTTCGCGCAGACGCGCGCAGACATACAGACGCGCAACACCTATTCCACGATCGCGTCGGGCGCGATGAAATGGGTCCCGTTGCTGAACATCGTGCTGACCGTCGTGTTCTATTCGCTCTTCCCGATCCTTTTCCTGCTCATGCTGCTGCCGACCAACGGGATGACGGTGGCCAAAGGCTATATCACGGGCTTCTTCTATCTCGCCGCGTGGGGACCGCTGTTCGTCATTTTAAACATGATCTTCATGTCGCGCTGGCAGGATACCTTGGCAGCGTGGGGCGCGAGCGGCGGGATGACCGCCTCGAACTTCTTCGGTATTTCGGCCGTCAATCAGGATGTTGGAGCGCTCGCCGGCTACATGATTATGTCGGTGCCGTTCATCGCTGCCGGCATGGCCAAAGGCGCCATGGCGATTGCATCGCATTCGGCGAGCTTCCTTGCGCCGAGCCAGAATGCCGCCGAGCAGGCGGCGGCGGAAGCTACCACCGGCAATTACTCCTATGGCAATGCGTCGCTGATGAGCCGCCAAATCAACACGCTGAGCCGTGACCAATATTCGACGGCTCCGAGCTTCCACACCGGCGCCGGCTCGATCCAGCAGCGCGCCGGCGACGGCGCATTTACGCGGTACAACGAGGATGGCACTTTCGCCTATGATACGAGCCAGGGCATTTCGAACCTCGGCTTCGCGATCTCGGCGAGCAAAGATTATGGTTCGCAGCTACAGAAGGGCCTTAGCCAGGGCTCGAGCGTGGTCGAGCAGAAACGCGTTTCAGCAAATGACAGCTGGGCAACGACCAGGACGGAATCGGCTCGCCTCTTCGACACCGCTCAGACTTCGTCAAGCGCAACCACTGAAGAAGGTCGCTCACTGCAATCGTCTATCGCGCAAGTGCAGGATCTTTCGGCGAACTGGTCGAACACCTTGCAGACGCTGTTCGGTATGACCAAAAGCGAGGCGGACCAACTCGCGCGCGATACTGTGCTAACTGGTAGTGTCGGCATGGGTGCATCCGGTGCGCTAAGCGCTGGACGAGGCGGCCCCATATCCAGGCAGGCGGATTTGAAGGCTGGACTTGACGGTAGATCTAGCGACTCGCGACGGACAGAGGAGGGAGTAGCCACGCAAAGCGCGAATACAGACGCTTATCAGTGGCTGGAGAGGGAATCGAATTCGGAAGCTGCTCGCCAAGCACGCGAGAGTTTTTATCGCGCGACCACATCGTCGACCGACAGCCAGATTCGAGGGCTCGGCCAGGAAGTGTCGCAGGATCTGCGACACTCGCAGAGCCTCAGCGAGGAAGCATCACATGCTGAAGATCAGTACCAGCGCTGGTCGAACGAATTCTCACAGTTTGAGCGGGACGGCTATTCACTCAACAAAAATTTGAGCCAAGATTTCGTCCGCTATGCTCAAACAGCGATGATGGATCCGCAAAATCGTCATCTCGACCAGAGCTATCATCCTGGGCTGGTCAATATTACGACAACTCAAGCGATGACTCAGGACGCTTTGCTGCAGCAGTTCATGGATGATCGCGTCGACCAGATGCATCGAGATCTTGGCGTCGTTCCGGATGCGCCCGCGGCGACAATCGCGGGGCCGTCGTTCTCCACCGTCGACGACATCCGCGCGGTCGGCGCTGCCGCCATGGCCGACATCTCCTCGCGCGGCCATTCGGTCGACGTCTCGGGTTCGGCGAGAGATGTCGCGCTCGAGAACGACGTCACTGGCCGACTGGATGGGAGTGTCGCGCGGCTTGATGAATATGGTCAGGGTATGAGGGCAATTCTGCTCGGCGATCGCCGGCAGGCCGATAGTCTCGGCGCGACGGCGGAAGCCCGTAATGACTCGTGGGCATTCCGTACCATGCCCGGCGTCGCCGGCGCGCTTCGAGCTCTCGGCCTAGACGGCGCGGGCGAAGCTCCTCTTGGTGGCCAGCGTGTCAATCTCGGAGGTGTCGCCGCGGCTGCTGGCCTTGGGGTGAAATCCGGGGCCGATCTAAGTTCGATGAATTCGAACATGGCTCCCGCGCTTACCGCCGCCGCCGCTTCGGCCTCTGCGCTTGGGCTGCCGCAACGGGTGGTCACATCTGCTCGCGATAGCCAGCATAATCGCGGCAGTCTCCATCCTGACGGGAAGGGGATCGATCTGCGTGGTAACGACATTAGCGTTGGCCAGGGGCGCCAGTGGGCTCGCGATGTGCGAGAGCGCCTCGGGCCTGACTACGACGTCAATTTCGAGACGTTCAAGGATAATCTGGCCAAAAATCATCTCCACATTGAGCATGATCCAAAGCCACGGGGCCGTGGTCGCAAACGATAATCTCGGTCGCCGACGGGAGTTCCCGTCGGCGACGCTCAGTGCGCGCCAGCGATCAAGATGAGAGCGAAGTACGCGACGACAAGCGCGAAACCCGCATAGAGCGCGCGCCTGCCCCACGGGCCGAGGTCAGTCGTACGACCGTAACGCGAAAGGCGCACGAGTCCGTCCTCCGCAGCCGACGAGACGTACAACGGATGCGACGGATCATAATACTGGCGGCTCCAGTCGGATTCAGAGGGCTTATATTGATCGTCCATGACACATCCTTCCTTGCGAACTTACAGGAAACGGCCTGAACGACAAGGTTTCTATGTTCGTACGCACCGGCTCTTACGGTAAGATGTGGCGGGGGGGATTTGTGGTCTCAACTCTTTTGAGATGATAGCGAGAGAGTACGAAACTCGGTTATGGCTTGTTAGAAACTATGATGCTATTATCTAACGGACAAGGAGCACCCTAGGCATGTCAGCTGTAGCGGACCAGATCATGAGACGAGTACGTGGGAAAGGCCGCGGCTGGGTCTTTACGCCCAAAAATTTCGTTGATCTCGGTACGCGAGGCTCGGTCGATATGGCACTTTCTCGTTTGGTACATGCCGGCAACATTCGCCGTATTGGGCGAGGACTCTACGACTATCCGCGCAAGCATGATAGCCTGGGCACTCTAAGCCCAGACCCTGCGACCATTGCCCAAGCAGTTTCCGCCCAGAGTGGTGACAAGATAGCCCCGTCAGGCGCGACCGCAAGTAACAGCTTCGGCCTGTCGACACAGGTGCCGGCGCGCGCGACTTACGCAACCAGCGGTCGGAGCCGAGTACGCAAGGTAGGAGGACGGAGCGTAACGCTCCGCCACAGCCGCGCCCCAGTACTCGACAATGCGAGCGATACTGCGAATGCTGTCGTCCAAGCTCTCGCCCACCTCGGCCGTGATCAGGTCGATGACTACAAAGTTCGTCATTTCGCAGCTCGGCTGGACGACAAGGATATAAGCGATCTCACGCGCGCACGCGCGCAAATGACGGGCTGGATGGGAGATGTGATCCTCAAGATCGCGGCCGCGCGCAATGGATAAATTTGCGCGACTACCAGCAGCCGACAGGCGACCGTTCATTGAAGAGAGTGCGGCTAGGCGCGACCTCACGCCCACCATCATCGAAAAAGACTTCTGGGTCTGCTGGACGCTTCGCCGCCTTGCGAAAGCGAAGGATATTGGCCGCCACCTGACTTTCAAAGGTGGAACTGTGGATCGGCGTTGGAGCGGGCCCCTCCCATTTTGCGATCTATCATCTTGAAACGGCGTAACAAGCCGGTTTTGATTGGGGTTCCGAACGGCGCCTATCGGGACCCCTTTCATGCGCCAGTTTAGGATTAAAAATCAAAGTCATAGCCTCCGTGAGGGCGGGGTCCCACTCTGACGCTAATCCACACTCCGTAGAGAGACGCATTTAATGGATGCATTGAGCGGGGCCGGCCATGCATCTCCGCCGCCGTCCACAGAATGCTCGTTTTCTGGACAGCGCAGGGCTGATCCCTCTGAGCACTGGTTCTGGTTGCGACATTTTCTGTTTTATGGCACAAGTTGAAAAGTGCCATTTTATGATTGCGAGGTTTGATATGGGAAAGGCATTCGACGCCAGAGTTGCCCACAATGGTCGTTTGGTTTTGCCAAAGATGGTGCGCGAAGCACTCGGCATGGCAGACGGAGGAACAGTGGTGTTTTCCGTTGAAGGCGGTGAGATCAAACTGACCTCGATCAGACAGAGCATCAAACGCGCCCAAGGCCTCTATCGCCAGTATGCCACCAACGACTTCACGGTTGATGATTTCATCGTCGAGCGTCGGGCCGAGGCCGCCCGCGAAGATGAGGCCTGAGAATGGCGTCGGTTGTTTTTGACGCCTCCGCCATTCTCTCTCTTCTGCGCGACGAGCCGGGAGCAGACGTTGTTGCGCGCCATGTTGGCGACGCAATCATCTCGGCGGTCAACTTTCAAGAGGTGATCAAGGAGTTGTTGCGGCGAGGTATCCCGATCGCGACTTCGCTGGACTTGCTCGATGCCTTGCATCTGGATGTTCGCCCGCATGGCCGGGATGATGCTGTAGCGGCTGCGGCCATTTATCCCGCAACCAAGGCATATGGCAGTGGCTTGGGTGATCGATCCTGCATGGCGCTGGCTATCGCGGAGGGCCTACCCGCCATCACCGCCGATCAGGCTTGGGCCAAGGTCGAGGTGGCGGGGCTCAACATTCAGCTCATCCGATGACCGCAATCCTCGGTTACGCCCTTGTCAGCACGGGCGATCAGGATCTGGCCGGGCAGACCCTGCGCTTGGATCAAGCCGGTGCCGTCAAAGTATTCACCGACGTGATGTCCGGCAAAAGCATGGACCGCCCAGGCTTGGCCGAATTGCTAGCCTATGCCCGTCAAGGCTGTAGATCAGCATCAGAATGAGATCCCGCTCTCAGGGAAGCTATTGCCTTGTTTGTTATGCCTAAATAGATGCATGCGGGGGTCCCGAACGGCGCGTATGGAGCCCCCCATTCAAAGCCGAATTTTTAAGTCTATTCAAGATTATAGGTTGTGCAAGTGAGGGGTCCCGCTCCAGCGCCGATCCACACTGGGGCATATCCGAGTCCGCCTACAACGCACGGGATCTGCAGCTCACATATCAATATTCAA
>Ga0075163_10002093_pt1 | contig 26937 bp, 21 predicted proteins | sample JI1023141ADNA_FD_71478 | JGI IMG/M metagenome (GOLD analysis project Ga0075163, IMG submission 71478) | Wastewater effluent complex algal communities from Wisconsin, to seasonally profile nutrient transformation and Carbon sequestration -... | ecosystem: Engineered > WWTP > Effluent > Algae...
TCACTCTCTCATGTGAATACAGGAGAAGGAATGACCTTCCGTATCCTCACCGGTGCCACCTCAACTATCTTGGTATCGTCGACGACACAGTCGCTTAACTACAATGCGATCGCTGACCAATCGACAACCTTCGTACCGAAGGCGATCGTGACCTATGATGTGGCGTATGACGCTATTGCTGTTGCGCAGAATTATCTTGCAGGGAATGTCTACGAGGACGACGGAGTAACACTCTTTACGACACCGCTCAATCTTCGGATTGCTATAGGAACAAGTACGCTTAGTCTAAGCACAGTAACGTCTGAGGTAGACGGTTCATGGGCATTTGCTCCTGATTCGACCAGTTTTATTTCTTCATCGACACCAATCCTCGTATGGTTTGATGGGTACGGAACAACCACTGCGGGAGCAGTGTTCACAAAGGCTCTTGGAACAACAAGTATTTCTGATCTCGATGTCTATCAGAATCACCTCATTGTTCGCCACGAAGGTCAGAACGGAACAACGACACGTACTGCTGATATGGCGTTTTATGACGGAGATGATGATTCGGATATTCAATTTTACGCATCAACGACCGGAAGTGCTGGTCTTGAGGTAAAGACAAATCAGAAGCTCTATGTATGGCCAGGGGCGCACTTTATTGCAAGCGGCACAGTCCAGATTAATGGAAATGCCTCAGGAACATCACTTACGGATGGTAGTTTCCATCTCGCATCGAGTAGTTCGTATACTGCAGGAGGGGAAACACGTGTTGCAGGTAGCTTTACTGCATCGTCGACTGCAGTATTCAATCATAATGAATACCGCCTCCTCTTCAACGCATCAACAACTGGCAAATACATCAACGCTTCTCTTGAGACTCTCGGCTCGACTACCTTTAGTGGAAGTGGGGGAGGATGGACGTTTGCAACAACGTCGACAACTACAAACCTCACTATTACTCAAGGTACCGTCACAGGACCGTCATCACGTCTCGCGATTACAGGCAACTACACGAATAGTGGAGGAGTCTTCACTGCAGGAAGTGGAACCACAACCTTTGCAGGTCTTTCATCGAAAGTTGCAACTGGTACAATGACGGGATCTTCTGGGCTTGGAAATGTTGAAATAATGGGCGCTACGTCAACGTGGGTGACACGCACAGCACCTTCAGATTTGAATTGGACTTCAGTTACGTATGGAAACGGCATGTTTGTTGGTGTTGCAGTTTCAAGCGGTGGTTCACAGGTGATGTATTCATATGATGGTATTACCTGGACTGGTGCAAACGCGACAGAGGCGAGCACATGGGATGAAGTGGCCTATGGTAGCGGCCTTTTCGTTGCAGTATCAAATGATGCAACAAATAAAGTGATGACCTCACCAGACGGCATTAACTGGTCTCCACAGTCAGCTGCAGCAGATGCACAGTGGGTTTCAGTTACGTACGGGGAAGGACTCTTTGTAGCAGTTGCACAAAGTGCAGGAGAAATTATGACTTCACCTGATGGTAAGTCTTGGACTTCACGAACTTCACCATCAGCATCAACATGGTTTTCTGTAACGTATGGAGAAGGGATGTTTGTTGCTGTTGCGCCATTTGGCCCCTACCAGAGCATGTACTCATACGATGGTATTACCTGGGCAACAAGTTCCTTCCCAATTAGTGAAGAAAATCAGTGGCAGAGTGTCGCATATGGTAATGGCGTCTTCGTAACGGTAGGAATTGACGGTGCTGATCGCGTTCTCGTCTCTTCGGATGGAATAAACTGGACAGCAGAAGTTGTAGCTCTTAAGGAATGGAAATCGATAGGGTATGGAAATGGGCTCTTTGTTGCGGTCGCATCTTCAACTGCGACCACTGCACAAGCAATCATGTATTCCACAGACGGAGATACATGGTCGTATGCGGACGCATCAAGTCTTAATGCGTGGCGTTCAGTCGCTTTCGGTCACGATTACTTTGTAGTAACGGGCGAAAATACCACAAGTGCGATCATGACATCGAGAATGCGCCCAACTGCACTTACGTTCGGCAGTTCTGCAGCGGTATCGAACTTGAGTATAGGTTCTGGAGCGACAGTTACGGCCCCAGCACTCAACCTCGATGTATCGGGACAGTACAATAACTCAGGAAGATTTGCACATAACCATGGAACAACAACCTTCAGTGGCTCGAGTGCACAGACGCTCTCAGGTGCGCTTACTGGTACAAGTGCGTTTGGGAATCTTGAGTTTACAGGAGGTGGGGTAAAGTCATTTGGAAATACGCATGCTTCTTCAACAGGGAATGTGGTCATTCAATCTGGGGCATCACTCGCAGCTCCTTCGGCGATATTTACTATCGGAGGTAGCTACTCAAATCGAGGTACATACACACCTAGTGGCACCACTACTTTTGGTGGATTGGGTACGCAGATTTCTGGATCACTCACTGATACAAATGCACTAGGAAATGTTGCCTTCGGGCCATCAACTGCAGATGCGTGGGAACTCATATATGCAGGAGAAGCAGGTGTCGAAAGTCTCTATGCCATGGTCACTGATCATGTGGGCGGAGTGCTCTACATAGGTACAGGTGTGTTCGGACAGGTACTTCGGTGTGTGCTATCGAGTGGTTGTGACGAGACGAGTGACTTCAGCATGTCATACGACTCTGCAGAAACGGTAATCAATTCAATGACACTCGATACTACAAATCGTGTGCTTTATGCTGGTACTGGATTTAATGCCCTCATTTATAGGTGTGACATTGTCGCAACAGGGTGCGATGCTGACGGTGATTGGACTACAGTCTTTGATTCAACTGAAACATCCATCAGTGCGCTCGGATTTGATGCCGAAAACGGAGTCCTCTACGCTGGAACGAGTAACGGTGAAGCAGTGATCCACAGATGTGCCGTTTCGACTGGGTGTGATGTGTCAGGTGATTGGACAACTGCGTATGACACCACTGCAAGTAGTATCAATACGTTTGCATTTGATACCACCAACGACGTCCTCTATATCGGTAGTTCGTTTGGGGCCTCACTCTACAGGTGTGTACTCTCGACAGGTTGTGATACCTCAGGTGATTACACCACATATGGCATGGGAGGTTCTGAAATTATTATTGATTCCACTAGTATGGTGCTCTATGCAAAGGCGGCATATTCAGCATCGGTTTTGAAATGCCTCCTTTCTTCGGGATGTGATGATAGTGGAGATTGGAGCACTACCTACACACTTCCGAATAGCGACAGTATTAGTCGGATTGGTATTGATCCAACTCATGGAGTTCTGTATGTAGGTACTGACCCAAGTGGGCATCTGTACCGCTGTCTCACTCAAAGCGGTTGTGATGATACATTTGACTTCACACAAACGTTTGATGTTGCCATGACGGGAATAGCAAGTTACTACCATGATCCAGTGAATGATCGTATGTTCTTTGGTACGTACGATAATGCAGAACTTTACCGGAGAGAGGGAAGCATTGCTCTGTTGAGTACCGCTTCGACTTCTCATATGACTGTGTACGCTTCTACGACTCTCGAAACAGGGGTACATCTCAGTATTTCAGGAAATTACAATAATCAGGGTATTGTGAGTGCTTCATCAACAGGTACAACTACTTTCTCTGGATCATCTGCACAAAGTATTGCCGGTAACCTTACAGGAAGTTCACCCCTCCCGAATGCCGTATTTACCGGTGCTGGTACAAAGGCATTCCTCAATACTGCCTCAACATCAAACTTCACGATCCAGTCAGGAAGTGGAGCGGTGTCTGCACCGACATCTCTCAGTATCCGTGGAGATTACAGTAATAGCGGAACCTTTACCTCAGGTGGGGGTACAACCACATTCTCTGGAACAGGGACACAAACTGCAACAGGTACCATGACAGGTACATCTGCTTTTGCAACGCTTGTGCTCAACAACACAACAGGCACTACCACCTTCGGCGCAGCACTTACGGCGTCACAGCGATTCTACGCATCATCATCTGAGGGTATGCGACTCGTCTTCGCACCAAATGCCACCGCGACACTCACCAATGCAATCCTTCATGGAAGCTCTACGCACGAACTCGTCCTTCGCTCTGGCCTCGATGGTACGCGCTCACTCCTCGATCTCGATGGTTCTTACTCCGTACGATACGTTGATGTAAAAGATAATAATGCGTGTCCAACCACTGGTACCGATATCACCGCAACAGGTACGGTAAATAGTGGAAATACGCTCTGTTGGGGATTTGCAAATGACCCAACGTTTGCGTCCCTCGCGAATCAAACATTTAGCCTCAATGGTGGAACAACATCTGTGAGCCAGATGACTATTGCAGACCACTCGACGCCATCTATAACAAGCGCAAATGATATTCGTATCAAGATAGCAACGTCGACTGTTCGGATGAAATGGGATACGACAGACACCACTGCAACGTTCGGCGGTACTGCTTCAGGAAAAGTCTCTGAGACGGTTTCCTACGAAGGAGATGGGTCTGTACTCGTCATCGATGTCACCTCAAGTTTTGCAGGAAGTGATACGCTCACCATTTCTGGACTCTCGTTCAGTCAGTTCTCTGGAACAAACACTGCGGCAGTAGCACTCTCCGCATATATTGACGGAGCAAGTGATGTGGATGTAGATGCAACTGATGATAAGACTGTAGTAATAACAGGATCTCTCGTTATTGCTGAGCATACTCTTGATCAGGTCGCGGATTCTTTCCGTTTCTCACGAGAATCTGATGTAGAGCTATTCCGATACAGACTCACCCCGACAGGAGAAACATTTACGGTGACCGAGACCACGATAGAGCTTACTGGTGTTGATGGTATTACGGCTGAGGATGTTACCAGTGCACGTCTCTACAGAGACGTGAACGACGATGGGAACCTTGATCAGAACGATACACAAATCGGGGGAAGTGGAGTGGTCACACTCGGTAGTCAGTCTGGCTCAATAACATTCAGCACTTCGTACCAGGCAACAACAACACACGACTATGTACTTGTTATTGATATCGAAAATCTTAAGCCAGGTGATCTACTTACTGCCATGATGGACGTCGACAGTATTGTTGCTACAGGAAACCTCACTGCAGCTAACGTTGTTTTGGTTAGTACCGTGTCATTTGTACAGCATGTGAAGTATGGTACTGGATTTTCAGGAAGCTCACTCGGGAATGATGCGCCTGCTGGGGATGGTATCCGAACTGGAGGAGGAAATGGTGGAGGAGGTAGTATCGATACCGACACCGGCGGCACATCACTTGGAAATTCCACAGGGTTCTTTGCACCTACAACACAAGGTAGTCCGCAAAGTGGGTGGTCTACTGGAGCCTCAGGTTTTGATTCTGATGGCAGCTATGCAACCGCAGCGTCAACGAACCTCAGGCATACTTTTGGTGGATTTGGGATATCTGTACCATCAAATAACGAAATCACCGGTATCGAGGTGAAAATTGAAGGTTCGGGAACAACCGCAGCAGGCGAGATCGAAGTGGCACTCTCGTGGGACGGGGGTTCGAGTGTGACCACGTATAAGACAACAGGAACACTCACTGGTACGGATGCAATCTACACACTCGGTAGCCCGTCTGATACCTGGGGTCGATCGTGGGTACCGAGTGAGGCAGATAGTTTTGCTATCGAGGTTCGTGCTCAGCCATCTTCAAATACCGTACAAATAGACGCGATACGAGTTCGTATCTATCATCAGTCTACAGGGGGAGGGGGAGGAGGGGGAGGGATGGTGTATGTACCGAGAACACTTATTCCGAACTGGGTACTTCTCTATACGAGGATGGTAGGTATAGACCCTCGCTATTTGAGTAACCTCCAAACAAACACCAAAGAGTCGGTATGAAGCTATTCACAGTCTTAAGAGAAAGTGCGATACGAAATAGCTAATATCAGTTATACTGATAGCAACCAGGATTTCTCTGGTACTTAGTTCATATCCACATTCATTATTCACCATGAGTCAAACACATCTAGTTCACGCTCTCAAGAGTTCGTTTGTAGCAGCGCTCATCATTGCACTGCTTTTCCTCTCGTCTTTTTTGGCATTTGAGCCAAAAGTTGGTCGAGCAATCACCGATACATTCTTAGTATCTCAGCAAATTACTGATGAGGTATCATTTCTCGTTAATGCCGCTGATGTAACTATGGTAGGAAGTATTCAAGGTCTCACTGGTGGATATGCAACTGGTACCACGTTTACCGTTATTCGTTCAAACGATCCGCAGGGCTACACGCTCACTCTCGGGTTTAGTAGTACAACAGCGATGAATTCAACGAGCTCGACTGCATTTATTAACAACTATACACCTGCACTAACGACTGCGCCTGATTTCCAATGGGTGGATAATAGCTCGGGCCAGGCAGCTGAGTTTGGCTATTCAGTGAGAGCATCTACAACAGCCGAGGTAGATCTTTCATTCCGCAATGATGGTGCTTCATGCAACACAGGTTCAAATGAAACCGACAATCGTTGCTGGCAAAATCCAACTACTACCGCAGCCGCTGAAACAATTGTTTCAACATCTGGAGCCGTATTGAGTTCGACAACTACTATCAAGTTTAAGGTCGCAGTACCTTCGAATCCTTCACCTACACTACCTGCAGGTTACTACGTTGCAACAGCAACATTGACCGCAACGAACAACCCGTAGTAGACTTGGGCTAACGCTATGTTATCTATTGTGCACAGTTCACGTGTCTTTGTTTCATTCGTCTGTGCACTTCTCATTGTGAGCGCATTTCCTACGGAAGTGCGCTCACAAGACGTTTCAGAATCCACGACGACACCTGTAGTTGCTACAGAGGCTACAGAGCCACCATACCAAATTGACGGCATCCCTGGTGGTGAAGCAGTTGTCGGTGACTTCGTTGTTGGTCCAGGTAAAGTTGATGCGACTGTCGTTCCTGGAGAATCAAAAGTCGTCTTTATGACGATAACGAATAGAACGGGGGAGCGTCGTATTTTTAATATTACTGTTGAAGATGCCGCAGGAACAGGAGACCTCCGAACGCCAGTACGGCTTCTTGGTGAAAGCAGAGGGCCATATTCACTCCGCGATTATCTTTCAATACCACATCTCTCTTTTGAGCTCGGTCACAATGAGCGTGCGCGTGTACCTGTCACAATTTCGATCCCTCCAGATGCCGAGCCAGGGGGAAAGTACGGTAGTGTACTTGTTGATACTGTCGCGCTTGAACAAAAGACTGGAGACATTGTTGAGACAGTTCCACAATCTGCAATTATTGCCCGCATCGGTACGTTATTTTTTGTGACCATACCTGGTCCTGTTGAGCGTGATGCAGAGCTCGTAGAATTTGGGACGCTTGGAAAGAAGAAAATATTTAGTGAAGGTCCAATCACGTTCGGTATTCTCCATGAAAATAGAGGATCAATACACATTGCTCCATACGGTGAAATACGAGTAACAAATATGTTTGGTGAAGAGGTTGGGTATGTAGAGCTCGATCCATGGTTTATTCTTCCTGGTTCAGCACGTATACGAGAAATTACGTGGGATAGAGAATTTCTCTTTGGAAAATACACCGCAAGGGCAGATATTAATCGAAGTTACAATGACATCATTGATTCCGGAGAGTTTACATTCTGGGTGCTACCGTGGAAGCTCCTCGCAGGAGGATTTGGAGTAATATTTGTCTTCATATTCCTTATACGAACTTTCTTCCGCACATTCGAGTTTAAACGAAAGGGATAGCACTGTGTATGCGCGAGATTCTCGTCACAACACTCAGTGCTTTCATTCTCACACCCTTTGCACTTCTCTCACTCTCTCTTGCTGCAGCGCAGGTGATGCAGAGTGGAAGTTATCGCATTCAATCTGACAGTATCAATATAGGTGGTGGCTTCTCCACTTCGTCGAATTATGAACTCGAATCCACTGGAGGTGAAGTGGCGACAGGAGAATCTTCAAGTGCTTCGTACCAACTCAAAGCCGGGTATCAGCAGATGCAGGAGGTGTACATAGCACTTTCTGGATTTGGATCTGTAACACTCACCCCTTCCATACCGGGTATTTCTGGAGGGTTTTCTAACGGTTCAACAACAATTACAACCGTAACTGATAGTTCGTCTGGGTATGAGCTACTCATTTCAAGTTCAGTTTCTCCTGCGATGCAAAAGGGGAGTGACACGATAGCTGATTATGTTCCAGCTGGTGCTGTTCCAGATTTTTCTTTTACCACTGATGCAGCTGATGCACATCTCGGGTATTCGCCCGAAGGTGCTGATGTTGCCGTTAGGTTTCTTGATAACGGAAGTTCGTGTGGAGTTGGTTCACTCGATACCACTTTTTCGTGTTGGGATGGACTCAGTACGACACCAGTTTCTATTGCATCGCGTACGACGGCAAATCACCCTATAGGGAGCACAACGACAGTGCACTTTCGTGTTGGCGTAGGTGGGTCAGTTCTTCAGCCTCCTGGTACCTATGTTGCAACGACGACAATAACAGCGCTACCGTTATAATGTATGCATATGGTGCTCATTCGATTTGCTACATATCTCCTTTCATTTCTCATTGTACCAATCGCTCTTAATGCAGCGAGCGACGAATTTATCGTCCGTTCGTTCGTTGGTACTGAAACAAATCCACCTTCTATCCCTTCTAGCCTCACTGCGACACCAGTGGCCATGACGCAGATAAATTTGAACTGGGCGAGTTCGACTGATGATTTTCTTCTCTCTGGGTACCATGTATATAGAGATGGTAGTCGTATCGCCACCACCACGGTGACAACCTATGAAGATGTAGGGCTCGCTCCTTCGACGACATATGCATACTATGTCACTGCTTTTGACTACTTCAACAATGTATCTGCGTCATCAAGTGTTGTAGCAACAACAACGTTTGCCACACCAACGGTACCAGTAGTGATAGAAGAGGATGGGGGGACAACCTATGGTTCGCGCGCTCGATTACCGGAGCTTATTTCCCTCGAGGTGGTACCCGCTCTTTATGGTGCGGTCATTAGATATGAAACAGATTCGTACGTCCGATCGGTAGTACGGTGGGGAAAAACGATATCGTATGAACTCGGTTCAAGCCGGGAGCGTTCTTTTGCGAGGCAACACGAGGTATTTATTGAAGATCTTACGCCAGGAACTCGGTATCGCTTCAGCATTGAAGGTGAAGAAAGTAGGGGGCGTTTTGGAGTACTTGCTGAGTCGTCTTTTCTGACGCTCCCTCTTGAAGATGTGTATCCACCAGGCAATGTGTCTGGACTCCGTGCAGACATTGAGGGAAGGGATGTAACGCTCTCATGGGTTAATCCCTATGATGCTGATTTTGATCATGTGCGGGTTGTGCGAAGTGAGCTTTTTTACCCCACTGATGAAGTAGATGGATGGGTTGTGTATGATGGGGCAAAAACAGTCGCCCGTGACGAGGATATCATTGATGAAGGGAAGACAATTTTCTATACCGTATTTTCATACGATCAAAAAGGAAACGTTTCATCAGGCGCTGTTATTTCTGTACGGACAAATGGCGGTGAAGTTACTATTGTTGACACTGTTGATGAAACTAAAAATGAAATCGCTCTCAACTTTGAGGATATCCATTTTTATCAAAATGGAGAGCGTGTTTCTGTACAGGAAGGAGTTGTACATATAGACGGTGCGCACTATCTCACGATAGAAATTCCCTACGGCAAACTTCCGACGCATCTTAAAACAATACTTGTGACAATGGTCCCACAGCACGACACTACTAAGAAGCTCGATTTTCTCCTCAGAAGTACGACTGACAAAACTGCCTATAGAGCATATCTTGCTCCACTTGGCGTCGCGGGTAATTTTGCGCTCCGTGTTTCCGTTTTTGATTTTAAAACAGCACAAATTGGGTATGCGCAAGGAATCATGACGTCGCGTATTTATATGTATGCTGACCAAACCACCTCAGGTATCGGTGCAGGGCTCTTTACGTGGATTACAACGCTTCACTCGAAACAGTACGTGGTCCCCTTCGTTATATTTCTTATCGCTTTAGCGCTGCTCGCTCGAAAACTCATGTATAATGAGCAAAGATAATTTTTAAAGTTACAATGAGCACAATAAAGATTGGTATAAATGGTTTCGGTCGTATAGGGAGAACATTCTTCAGGATGGCATATGGGCATCCTGATATTGAAGTTGTCTCGATCAATGATCTCGGGAATCTCGAGAATCTCGCATATCTTCTCCAGTACGACACTGCGTATGGAAGGAGTCCATTTGAAGTTAAGGCCGAGAATGGTGGGCTTGTTGTAGATGGCAAAACCATCACGTTTACACAAATAAAAGAACCAAAAGAATTATCATGGGGTGCGCAGGGTGTTGATATTGTTGTAGAGTCAACGGGAGTTTTCACGAGTTATGAGAAATCGAAAGTCCACATCGATGCAGGAGCGCGACGTGTAGTGATCACTGGTCCAGTAAAGGAAGAGCCGGGTGGGGCGACTGTACTCATGGGTATGAACGAAGACGCGCTTACAGAGTGCGAGATTAGCTCAAATGCATCGTGCACAACGAATGCAACAAATCCACTCATCGGTATTCTCCACGAAGCAATTGGAATTGAACGAGCTATTCTTTCAACTACACACGCATACACCGCATCGCAGGCACTCGTAGACGGTCCATCAAAAAAGGATATGCGTGAAGGAAGGGCAGCTGCTCAAAACATTGTGCCATCATCAACCGGAGCTGCGATTGCAACAACGCTCGTGCACACAGACCTAAAAGGAAAGTTCGATGGTATATCGCTTCGAGTACCTGTTCCTGTGGGCTCTATTGTAGATGTAACTTTTGTCGCAAAACGACCAACGACTCGAGATGAGGTGAATGAAATTCTTCGTACAGGAGCTCTGAGTGATCGGTGGTCGCGATTGTTTGCAGTGACTGATGAACCCCTTGTTTCTTCTGACATCATTGGTGCGCGACATGCGGCAATTGCAGATCTTGAGATGACACGCGTCGTCGATGGAACGCTCGTTAAGGTACTCGCCTGGTACGATAACGAGACAAGTTATACGCAGACACTTGTAGATCATGTTGTCGAAGCTGCACGTCTTCTCAGATAAAGCGATGAAAATCTACTTTGCTTCAGATCATGCTGGCTTTGAACTCAAGAATGAACTTCTTGCTTTTGTGCGAGATGAGCTCGGTTCTGACTGTGAAGATGTTGGGGCGCACACGTATGATAAGGATGACGACTATACCGACTTCATTGGGATTGCTGCAGAGGCAGTGCGTAAAGATCCTCTCCATACTCGCGCTATTATTCTCGGGGGAAGTGGGCAAGGAGAGGCGATGTGTGCCAATCGAATACCAGGAGTGCGCGCAACTACGTACTATCATCATGACCTTGATATTATTCGGCTTTCGCGTGAACACAATAATGCGAATGTACTTTCGCTTGGCGCGCGCTTTCTTGATGTACACGAAGCAAAAGAAGCTGTTCGGCTATGGCTCACAACGCCATATACAGGTGAGTTCCGACATCAGAGACGAATAGAAAAACTTGGGTAATATGAACACTATTGTTCCTGCGATTATTCCGCAATCTTTCGATCATTTAGGCGACTCTATTGCTCTAGTGAAGGATTTTGCAAAAGAAATACAAATCGATATTGTCGATGGTCAGTTTGTCCCTTTTACCTCATGGCCATATCGAGGAGGGAGTTCTGTCATGACCCTTCATAGATTTACAGACGAGTATCTTGTAGAGGTTGATCTCATGATTGCAAAACCTGAGGATGCTATACCGTTCTATATTGAAGCAGGTGTTAAAAAAGTTGTTCTGCATATGGAAGGAGTTACAGATCTTTCACATGTACGGGAATACCAAAGACGGCATCCATTTCAGTTAGGGCTTTCAATTAAGAATGATTCACCGATCGAACTCCTTACTCGGTCACTTGAGGAGGGTGATTATGTGCAGCTCATGGGGATTGGTGCAATAGGAAGCCAAGGGCAACCTTTTGACGAACGTGTACTCATCTCCTGTACACAACTACGCGCGCAATATCCTGATCTCGTCATAAGTATTGACGGAAGCGTCAATATGCATTCGCTCCCACTCCTTAAGGAGGCAGGTGCTAATCGTTTTGTGTCAGGGTCTGCAATACTCAGTGCTCAAGATCCTGAAGGTGCATTTAGAGCACTCACGCTTCTATAAACAGATCAAATATTTTTTGAGCACAAGGAAGGGTATACTAATTCTATATGCAGTACCTTACTGATGAACGCGTACTTGCTCTCGAAGAGAAAGCAAACGAAATTCGACAAAGCATCATAGAGATGCTCATTGAAGCAAAAAGCGGACACACCGCAGGTCCACTCGACATGGCTGATGTTTTTGCTGCACTCTATTTTGAAGTGTTGAAGCATGATCCCAAAAATCCTTTCTCCAAGGATCGAGACAGGGTAGTGCTTTCAAATGGTCATATATGTCCAGTGCTGTATGCAACGATGGCACATGCAGGGTATTTTGATGTGGAAGAACTTCTTACGCTCAGAAAGTTTGGTTCGCGCCTACAGGGACATCCTCATAAAGAAATGCTTCCTGGAATTGAGACAAGTTCTGGACCTCTCGGCTCGGGACTCTCACAGGCGGTAGGTATGGCGCTCGCTGACCGAATGGATAATCCATATACTGCAAAGTACGTATACTGTATTTTAGGTGATGGAGAACTCAATGAGGGACAGATATGGGAAGCTATGATGCAGGCAGGTAAAGAACGCCTCCATAATCTCATTGCTATTGTTGATCGAAATGGTATTCAAATCGATGGATATACAGAAGACATAATGCCCCTTGAGCCACTTCGAGAAAAATTTGAAGCGTTCAACTGGGATGTGCAGGAAGTAGATGGACACAATATTCGTGGTATTTGTGATGCCATTGGAAAAGCACAGGCAGTGTATAGTCAGCCATCAATCATCATCGCGCACACAATCCCTTCAAAGGGAGTAGATGTCTTTGAACGTGATTTTAGATGGCACGGTAATCCCCCCGGTCTCGGACCAGAGGATAGAGTGAAGCGAAGTGATCAAGCGAAGATTGCGCTTGAAAAATTACGTACCCTTGGCGGGAACTTACAGGACCCTGATTTCTCTTAATGTATGGATATCACACAGCATCTTAATCCAAATCTGTTTTCAAAAGACGTCGAGGTTGCGCCTAACCGCAATGGTTTTGGAGATGGCCTTAAGGAAGCAGGGGAGTCTGACGCCAGGATCGTTGCACTGTGTGCAGATCTTACCGCATCCACAAAAATGGATGTTTTCCAAAAGGCATTCCCAGAGCGTTTTGTAGAAGTGGGAATCACCGAGCAATCAATGGCTTCGATGGCCTCTGGTATGGCTGCAATGGACAAGATACCCTTTATCGCTTCTTATGCGATGTTTTCTCCAGGGCGAAACTGGGAGCAGATCCGTACCACCATTGCGTATAATGGATCAAATGTGAAGATCATAGGAGCGCATTCGGGAGTTTCTGTGGGTCCAGATGGTGCTACACATCAAGCAATTGAAGACATGGCTATTATGCGCGTTATACCGCGTATGACGGTTATTGCACCTTGCGATGTACATGAAGCAAAACGGGCAACTATCGCAGCGGCAAAACATCAGGGGCCTGTATATATTCGACTTGCTCGTGAAAATACTCCTGTTATGACAACGGTGGGTTCACCGTTTGTTATTGGTAAAGCCGAAGTCTATCTTAAGCGTGACAAGGCACACGGAAAGAAGGTTGGTATTATTGCTTCGGGCACCATTTTGTACCATGCACTTATGGCTGGTAAGCAGTTGAATACCGTAGGCGTTGGAGCCTCGGTAATGAACCTTGCTACTATAAAACCTCTCGATACTGAGGCTGTGCTCTCATTTGCAAATGAGCATGATGTGCTTGTTACTGTCGAGGAGCATCAAATTGCTGGAGGAATGGGTTCAGCTGTCGCTGAGTACCTCTCTACGGTTCGACCAACACGTATCCTTCGCCTTGGAGTTAATGACCGCTTCGGGCAGTCTGGGACTCCTGAGGAACTGATACAGCACTACGGTATTGACCATGAATCTATTGTCCGTGAGACACAGCGTTTTCTCTCGGTATAGTTTTCTTTGCACACATACATAAAAAGTGCGGGCATTGCCCGCACTTTTTATGTATGTGTATCTTAGGTGATCTTTTTAGGAACGTAGAATTCTGGTGCCGTTTTAAGGTACTCGAGAAGTTCGTCTCGTGTGAGAAGACCTGCTTGTGCACCAATGTGCTGTACAACCGACATAGAATTTATTGGTCCCCACGCAAGGGCAGTGCCAACTTCTTCACCTAGAATAATTGCTGAGGTAAATGTTGAAGCAAAGGCGTCTCCTGCACCTGTTCTTGAAACAGGTTCTTTTGGATCTGGGTACATAGGCATAAACCAAGTATCACCTTCTTGGTCGAGCGCAAAGGCGCCGTTAGGTCCATCGGTGATGACAGGAATTTTAGGACCGAGCGCCTTTATACCACCAAGCAACGTAGGCATGTCCGTTTCGTCAGTCTTTAGAATCTCCTGAGCCTCCTCTTTATTGCAAAAGAAAATTTCAGTCACTGCATAGAGGTCTTTCAGAGCCTCAACGCCAAGTCGAATCTGAAACGTTCCTGGCTGGAAGGCAAGCTTTGTTTCAGGATGCTCTACGAGATATTCGGCAATATCATGGTGTAGCCCAACACCATTCTCGCCAATAGATGAAAAATAAAGGTATTTAGGTGGATTTTCGAAATTTGGGAGCACATAGGGATACTCCTCGTGCTTTATGAGAATTGTTCGCTCAGCGCCGAGGCGGAGTACATAGTGGTAATTCGTTTTTTTGCCTTCATGAACTTTTACGTAATCAGTCTCGACACCTTCTCGTCGGAGCTGATCAAGGCAATCTTTACCATTTCTGTCATGTCCAAGATTTGTAACAAGTGCAGAACGTAGTCCGAGTCTGTGCGCTGAGACGGCTGCATTTGGCGAATTGCCAACTGCGTTTACAATCACAACATCTTTATAAGGAAGCTTTTCCCCGAAGTTCATCTCAAGTTGCTTTCGCCCCGTCTTTTCATTCTTTGTGACGCGCGCATCTTGTTCTGAAAGTTCAATAAATGCATCTACGGTTATATCGCCGATAGCGACGAATTCATACTGTGCCATATAGAGTAATTCTAGCATCTCAGGCAGCGCCTCCCGTGGTACAATTGTGATCATTATAAAGATTCATACAGTACATCCTTATGGCACTCATCTACGTTACTCGACACATCCCTGAAATTGGTCTCACCATGCTTCGTGAAAATGGGCACACACTTGATGTGAGCACCAAGGATGGTGTGCTTACTCGTGATGAACTTCTCGCTGCACTTTCTGCAAAGCCTTATGATGCTGTAGTGAGTCTCCTCACGGATACGATTGATGGAGAGGTGTTTGATGCAGTTCCTACAGCAAAGATTTTTGCGAATTACGCTGTTGGTTTCAACAATATCAATCTAAAAGATGCGCAAGAACGCGGCGTCACCATTACCAATACACCGGGTGCACTCACGGACACTGTTGCAGAGTTTGCAGTCACGCTTATGCTTGCTATCACAAAGCGTCTTGGTGAATCAGAGCGATTTCTTAGAGCAGGCAAGTACGAAGGGTGGGGGCCAGAGCTTTTGCTCGGAACTGATCTCAAAGGGAAGACGCTTGGTATCGTTGGAGCAGGACGTATAGGGTACGAAGTTGCCCGCCGTGCACATAATGGATTTGATATGAAGATTGTGTACTACGATGTGAAGCAGCTCCCTGTACTCGAGAGTGATTTTGGAGCGGTGTACCGTGCAACTGTTGATGAAGTCCTCAAGGAAGCTGATGTTGTTTCAATCCACGTACCTCTTTTACCTGAAACAACACACCTTATCAATGCTGAACGATTGCGCATGATGAAGCCAAGTGCGTATCTCATTAACACTTCTCGTGGTCCTGTTGTCGATGAGGTTGCACTCGTTGAAGCGCTTACGGCTGGGGTGATTCGTGGTGCTGCGCTTGACGTGTTCGAGAAAGAGCCGCAACTCGCTCCGGGCCTTGCTGATCTCGAGAATGTGGTCATTACTCCCCATACTGCGTCAGCGACCGAAGGTGCACGAAATGAGATGTCTCGCATTGCTGCAGAGAACGTTCTCTCTTTCCTTAAGGGAGAAGTTCCTCCCAATGCCGTGAAGCAAGCGTAGTGGAGTAGTATTTTAAAAAACTGGCTTGAGCCAGTTTTTTAGTGCTTACGTAATTCGCTCAGTATGAGTGCGGTTGCAACACCAACGTTGAGTGATTCTGCAGCGCCATATCGAGGAATGGTGATACGTTCATGCGTATGTGAAGCTACTTCATCACTAATGCCATGGGATTCACTCCCCATGATTATGAACCCATTCTTTCCGAAGGTTGTTTCGTATACATTCTTGCCATCGAGGAACGCACCGAACGAGGGTATATTTTGTTCCTGTGCGCGAGAAATCAACGATTCAAGGGGAAGTTCGGTTATCTCTACGCGGGTAAATGAGCCCATACTTGCACGGATAACCTTTGGATTATAGGCGTCTACAGTGGTAGGAGAGGTGACAATATGTGTGATCCCGAACCAATCTGCAGTACGAATGATGGTGCCAAAATTTCCAGGGTCTTGAATACCATCAAGAATGAGCACGAACTCTGACAATGACGCATGAAGTATTGCTTCTTCTGTTGTTGCTCTGCGCATGCGTGCCACCGCGAGGCCGGCACTACTTGTTTCAAGGGTACCCAAGGACGAGAGTGTATCTCTATGCACAACGGTGACTAAAGGTGGGCGATTCCCGGTACGTGTTTGGTAGAGAGTACAGGCAGGGTCTATAGAGACACTTTCTTCGAGAGTCACATATATTCGAAGAATTTCAAAATCTGAATTGAGGAGTTCAAGTATGCTTTTCCTCCCTTCAACAATAAAGAGTCCCGTTTCAGAACGGTACTTCTTGTGTGCCAATTTTGCGTCGGTTTTGAGGGACATACGAGTATGTGTAGCTAGACTAGCATAAACCTGTAGTAACTTGAAGAATTTGAGGGGTATGGTATAGTCGTCGGGCATTTATCACACATATATATGACATTTACACTCGAAGCATCACCACGCACAGAAACAGGAAAAAAAGTACAGGCACTTCGCAGTGCAGGCAAACTTCCTGCTGTTGTGTACGGTCCAAAACAGGCGCCAACTGCGCTCACGCTTTCAAAGGCAGATTTTGATAAGATCCTAAAAGAGGCGGGTGAATCTTCTGTGATTACCCTCACTGGTCTCGACAAGTCAACAGACGTACTCATTCATGATGTAGCGTTTGATGCGCGAAAGGGTGGAGTAGTACATGTCGATTTTTACGCAATTGAGAAAGGAAAGAAAATAACGGTTGACGTCCCTCTTTCATTTGTTGGTGAAGCTCCAGCACTCAAGCTTGGAGGTACTCTCACAAAGGTACTTCACGAGGTTGAAATTGAAGCAGAGGCAACACATCTCCTGAAGGAAATCATTGTTGACATCAGTACACTCGTTGACTTTGATTCACAGATCCACGTACGTGACCTTGTGGTACCAGCGGGGGTACACATCAAAGATAGTGGTGACGATGTCGTCGCACTTGTGCAGCAAGTGAAAGAAGAATCTGAAGAAGTTGCTGTACTCGATATGAGTGCCGTAGAAGTCGAAAAGAAAGGAAAAGCTGAGGAACCAGCAGCATAGCCCACAAAAAAACCAGTCACATGACTGGTTTTTTTGTGGGCACTGGGGTCTGGTATACTAGTGAAATGCGATTTGGTCGTACCGTCCTTGTATTCCTGTGCATTTTCTTTTGGAGCGGATTCACCGTTGCTTTTGCTGAAACTGAAGCCGAACGTAAAGCGCGCCTTGAGGCTGAGCTTCAAAATGTTGAGCGCCAAATTTTAAAGCAGGAAGTTCTTGTAGAAGAAAAACAAACCGAAAGGCAATCGCTCGAGCGAGACGTAAACCTGCTTGATGCACAAATCAAAAAAGCTCGTCTAGGTATCCAGGCGAGAGCGCTCGCGATTGAGCAACTTGAAGATCAGATAGTTGATAAAGAGGGTGTTATCGTTGAGCTGAGCAACCGTGTCGAGACGCAACGTGAATCCTTGGCGCAGCTGATTCGAAAAACACAAGAAGTTGATGATTACTCTCTCATTGAGATACTACTAGGAAAAAAGCAGTTCTCCTTTTTCTTCGAAGACCTTGAAAGTTTCCATGCAATAAAAGCTTCGCTTAACGAGTCTCTCGATCTTCTCAAGGAAATCAAAAATGATACAGAGGAACAAAAAAACTCACTTGAGGAAAAACAACTTTCGGAAGAAGAGATGAAACGTGTTCAGGAGACACAAAAGAAGACGATTGAAGTACAAGAAGCACAGAAGGAAAAAATACTCACCGTGACAAAGGGTGAGGAGGCGGCCTATAAAGAACTTCTCGATAGTCAAAAGAAGACTGCAGCGCAAATCCGGGCTCAGCTCTTCAGTCTTCTTGGAGATAGTGGGCAAATTCCATTTCCAGAAGCGGTTGCGCTCGCAGAGTATGCTGGTGGAATGACTGGGGTGAGTCCAGCACTTCTCCTTGCGGTAGTTGAGCAAGAGTCAAATTACGGAAGCAACACAGGATCATGTCTTGTGGGTGATATACAACATGGAAAATCCGTGATGCATCCTGAACGTGACGCACCAGTATTTCTTGCCATAGCAAATATTCTTGGGTTTGACGCTGCTTCCCAGAGGGTTTCCTGCGCTCTCATTAATAGTCGAGGGGTAAGAATTGGTTGGGGAGGTGCTATGGGACCGCTACAGTTTATTCCGTCTACATGGGCTATTTATGGAGGGATCATAAGCGTAGGGAATGGTACGTATATCTACGATAGGGCGAGTGATCGTATCAGAAATCTCACCGGAGGAAGTACCGCTTCAAATCCATTCAATAAGCAGGATGCGTTTATGGCTGCCGCACTCCTCCTTCGTGATAATGGTGCTAACGGTACCTATGCTTCAGATCGTCTTGCTGCTCTCAGGTACTATGCAGGATGGGGTGGGGCCTCGCGTCCAGAAAATCAATTTTACGGGGATGGGGTGATGACACGTAAGGCTCGGCTTACCGAAGAAATACGAATTCTTGAGGAGTAGGGTACTTGTGTTTTTAAGGCTCTCTGGTATAGTGTCCCGACTATGAAGACAGATATACATCCAAAGAACTACCGAATGGTGATTTTCCATGATAACTCAAGTGGAGAGCGCTTTCTTATTGGTTCAACAATTGAAGCCTCAGGTACCGAAAAATGGACTGACGGCAATGAGTATCCTGTTGCTCGTGTAGATGTGTCGAGCGCGTCACATCCGTTCTATACAGGAACAGAAAAGGTTATGGATACAGCTGGTCGTGTTGAACGATTCAAGGCACGAGCTGAAAAGGCAGTCACGCGTAAGAAGAAGTAGTGAAAAAACCGGAACATGCTCTCTGTGCTCCGGTTTTTTCTATGGAACATGATATAGTCACAGCACATGCATTTTGATGAAGCACAACTTGAAGCTTTTCGCACAAATGAACGCACGATGTACCACATGCGTCGTTTTGACGAGCTGAGAAAGGAAGAGCTTGAGGCTCGAGAATTTAGTCAGAATGATCAATCGATGCGTGAACTAGCTGAAGAAGAGCTCGAGCGAATTGGAAAAGAGGCAACAGAGCTGTATCGAGAAATGGAGCGCATCGTAAAGGCGACAGAGGAAGAGGAAGCAAAGCCGTATGGTGTTCTCCTTGAAGTGCGAGCAGGAGTTGGAGGAGAGGAGGCGGCTCTTTTTGCAGAAGAGCTCGCACAGATGTACGTGCGTTTTGCTGAGACAAAAGGATGGGTGGTTACTGTGGTATCGGAGTCACGAGCAACGCAAGGTGGATACAAGGAAGGCTCTTTTGAAATCATTGGAGGTGATGTATATGAACTGTTGCGGTACGAAACAGGCGTCCATCGTGTTCAGCGTGTACCAGCAACAGAGAAGGCGGGTCGTATCCACACATCCACTGCCTCAGTAGCAATTCTTCCGATGCGGCGTAAACCAACCATTGAAGTTAACCCATCTGATATTGAGATGGAGTTTTCTCGTTCCGGTGGTGCTGGAGGGCAGAACGTCAATAAGGTTGAGACTGCTGTGCGACTCGTGCATACACCAACAGGTGTCGACGTGCGGTGCCAGTCTGAGCGAAGTCAGTTGAAAAACCGAGAGAAGGCGATGGCGCTTCTTATTGCAAAACTTGAAATGATTCATGAGGAAGAGGAGGCACGAAAACATGCAGATACAAGAAAAAATCAAATAGGCACAGGAGATCGTTCTGAAAAGATACGTACGTACAACTTCCCACAGAGTCGCATTACTGATCACCGTATAAAAGAGTCGTGGCATAACATTGAGGCCGTCATGGCAGGGGGGCTTGAAACCATCACCAAGGCCCTCGCGGGGGCAGCTGCGGGCGAGGATGGTATGCCCATTGCGGAATCAGAGGATGCGTGATAGTATCTCCCTGCTTTGCGCAGTTGCGCATTTTTATTTATGCAATCAGACACTCAAAACACAACACCATCGAGCTCTCTTATAGAGAAGCTTTTCAAGGCGGGAGCCCACTTCGGCTTTACGCGTGCACGTCGTCATCCAACCGTTACTCCATTCATTTTTGGTAATAAGCAAGGTACAGATATCATCGATCTCGAAAAGACCGGTGAACTTCTCCTTAAAGCCAAGAGTGTTGTTTCTGATACAGCGAAGGCAGGGAAGGCAGTACTTTTTGTGGGTACGAAAGAAGAAGTGATCACTGTGGTACGCGATGCTGCCGTAAAGATCGAGATGCCATTTGTGGTAAATCGCTGGATTGGCGGAATGCTAACAAACTGGAGTGAGATCCGAAAGCGTATCAATCGTCTCACAGATCTTCTTGCACAGGGAGCATCTGGAGAACTTGAGCGCAAGTATACAAAGAAGGAGCGTGTCATCATTGGTCGCGAAATTGAGAAGCTCACATTCAATTTTGCTGGAATCAAAGACATGGAACGAATTCCCGGTCTTATGGTTATTGTTGATCCTCGACATGACACTATCGCACTTCGAGAAGCGCGCGATATGAATATCCCTGTTATTGGAATCGTGAGCTCAGATACGAATCTTAAAGAAATCCAATACCCTATTGTTGCAAACGACACTCTTCAGTCGAGTGTGCGAACTATCCTTGAAGAACTTACTGATGCGTATACGAAGGGGAAGTCTGAATACGTAGCACCGAAGGCTGACGTTCGTACTCGGTAAGCGTACTGTGGTACGTTGCCACTTACAAATACAAAATCAATAGCTCTTTTGACTATGGAAATCACAACAGCACAACTAAAAGAACTTCGCGATAGTACAGGCATCTCAGTAATGCAATGCCGAAAGGCGCTTGAGGAAGCGGGTGGCGACATGGAGAAGGCAAAAGTCATTCTCACGCGAAAGGGAGGAGAGGCAGCAGCAAAAAAGTCAGATCGCGAACTCGGTGCAGGGTATATCGGCGCATACGTCCACTCAACGGGCGAAGTTGCAGCGCTCGTACATCTCGCATGTGAGACTGACTTCGTTTCAAAAAACGAAGAGTTTATTGCGCTTGCTAAAACTATCGCGATGCAGGTTGCTGCTCAGAATCCGGCATACATCTCACGTGCAGAAGTTCCAGAATCAGAAATTGAAAATGCTAAAAGCGTTTTTGCAGCGGAGGTGAAAGATAAGCCTGCTGATATCCAAGAAAAAATTCTTTCCGGAAAGCTTGATGCATATTTTAAGGATCGTATCCTCATGGAGCAGGCGTACATCAAGGAGCCTGAAAAGACTATTGGCGACCTCGTGAATGCAGCTGTTCAAAAGTTCGGTGAGAACACCGTTGTTGCACGAATGGAGAGACTTTCGGTAAAATAGCTCAATGTCTATTGTAAGCTTAGCGCTTCTTGCGAGTAGTATCGCACTTCTCTTTCTTGTCTTCTTGTTTCGGTATGAAGCAAGGCGTGGGAGAAAGTTCTTATCGGGCCTGCGTGCACATGTTGATTTTTTCTTGTTGAAGATACGGCATTTCTTCAATGTACGTTTGCTCGCATGGGGGAGGTATTTCATTCGGCAAATAGGTCATTATATTCTCCATACACTTCTTACGGGAGCTATAGCAAGTTTGGCGAGTCTCGAAGAGCGACTACGAACCATTGCTCGATCAAACAGAGCAATCGCTAAACGTTCTGACAAGGAGCGTTCACATATAAATAGGCTAGAGGAAATAGCACTTCATAAAATGGAAGTTGCGCTCTCTGAGGAAGAAAAACGTATCAGAAGACGAAAAAGCCTTGAAGGATAATGCTGTTGCATTTATCCGGCACTTCTCGCATAATAGCGAGGCTCAATTGAATCATATAGTAGATTCTTCTGAGCCGACTTAGCTCAGTTGGTAGAGCAGCGGCTTTGTAATCCGCAGGTCGTCAGTTCGATCCTGACAGTCGGCTCAGAGAAATGTACGATGCCTTCTTGGCAAAGGTGGTGGAGCTGAAATAGTCCGGGGGACTGTTTCAGAGCTTTGTAATCCGCAGGTCGTAAGAAATCTTTCTGCCTGTATTCGCTTAGAGATGGAAATATAAATTTCCATCTCGTTCGCTCATTTGGCAGTCAGTTCGATCCTGACAAATGAGCGAGTGAGTGTTGTAAAAGAAGAGGCGTCATAACCTCTTCTTTTATGACCGAGGGAGTGAAATTTGTATGATCTTCATACAGTCGGCTCAGAGAATAAAGATATATACGTACATGCAATCAACATTTCTACTACATCTTCTATCCATATTCCTATACAATAGACTCATATCAGCCCAAATTATCTCCCCATGCGTTATTTAGCGGTACTCGTCCTCTTTTTTGTTCCTCTCCTCTCCTCAGCCATGTCCCTCGGCACAGTCTCTCCCGAGGTGAAGGAACTCCAGAAAGCGCTCAACACGGCAGGGTACACCGTCACCAACTACGGTGAAGAGACCACATACTTCGGTCCCGCTACCGAAGCAGCACTCGCACGGTACCAAGAAGACCATGCTGCAGCGATCCTCGGAGGAGGAGGAGTGATGAATAACCTCGGTACACTCGACCCACTCACCCGCACACACCTTCTCCCTGGAGAAGTACTCGGAGCAGCACTCTCTCCGTTCTATACAAACCTCTCACTCGGGATGACTCATCCTGACGTGAAGCGTCTCCAGGAGTTTCTCAATACAAACGGATACACGGTTGCACAGACTGGTCCTGGCTCACCGGGACAGGAGTCCACATACTACGGACTCGCTACCATGGCGGCAGTGAAGCGATACCAGGAAGCGAACGCAAGTACGATCCTCGTTCCGAATAACCTCACCCAGGGAACCGGACAGTTCCTCACCACCACCCGTGCCACCGTGAACGCACGTATCGCATCGTCACCAACCACGATCACTGCAACCCCAACACAGACTGCTCCTGTTGCAAGCACCCAAACGACACGTACCCTTGCGGTGAAGCTCTATGGAAAGGGAACGGTCACCACAAACACGGGACTCACCTGTTCAACCGCTTCCTGTGCCTTTGTGGTACCGAAGGATAGCCGTATCACCCTCACCGCACGTGCAGAGGCAGGTGCGTACTTCAGTCGCTGGTCTGGCTCATGTTCAGGTACAAAGAGTACCTGTGCAGTCACCATGACTCGTGGCAAGAGTGTCACTGCAACCTTCAAGACTGGCTCAGCAAGCTCAGGCGGAGGTGGTGGTGGAGGGGGAGGTGGATCAACAACCCCAACCCCAACGCCAACCACATACGCACTCACCACTTCAGTCTCTGGAAACGGAACGATCAGTGGTACCGGTATCGCCTGTGGTACTGACTGTACCGAGACATACACGAGTGGTACCAGTGTCACCCTCACCGCAACCCCAGCTTCAGGCGCTACCTTCGCAGGATGGACCGGTGCATGCTCTGGTACGGCGACAACCTGTACCGTGTCTATGACACAGGCACAGAGCGCTCAGGCATCATTCGCAACTATCCCAACCACACCAACCGCAACAAACGGCAGCTGTGGCTCATCAAATGGTACGACCGTATCATCAGCACCAACAGCAAACCTCTGTACCACAGGTACTCAGTCGAGTGTGACCACGAACACCTCTACATATACCTGGTCATGTGGAGGCACAAACGGTGGCACGACCGCACAGTGTTCAGCGACGCGGACGGTGACGCCAACCACATACACCCTCACCGTATCAGCACCAACCGGAGGAACGGTGACAGGCTCAGGCGTGAGCTGTGGCAGTGACTGTACCGAGACATACAACAGCGGTACCTCAGTCGTCCTCACCGCAACACCATCGTCTGGATACACCTTCACGTCATGGGGAGGTGCATGTTCAGGCACCGCGACTACCTGTACCGTCTCAATGAGTCAGGCACGTTCAGTCTCAGCAACGTTCACTGCATCTACCCCAACCGCCACAAACGGCAGCTGTGGTACTGCAGCAAACCAGTCATACACGACTGCACCATCAACAAACCTCTGTACCACAGGTACCCAGTCGAGTGTGACCACAAACACCTCTACATACACCTGGTCATGTGCAGGAGCAAACGGTGGTACGACGGCACAGTGTTCAGCAACACGCACCACCGCACCAACTGGAGGTGGCACCACATACTACTTCTCTGATTGCCAGACTGGTGCAGCAACATCATGTGTACCAGGCAACAACGCGAACGCAGGTACGTCGTCGTCAGCACCGAAGCGGGATCTCACCGGTATCGATATTGATACACTCCCCGCAGGGACAAACCTTCTCTTCGCACGTGGTGGATCATGGAACATGACCCTCCGCTTCGAGAACCTCAACGTGACGAGCGCACAGCCACTCACCTTCGCAGACTATGGTTCTGGTGCACTCCCAATCTTCAATACCACCTCAAACACCACTGGAATCATCTTCGGCTCATACGGTGACACCACCATTGACGGAGGGTACACCTTCCGCAACTTGAAGCTCGATGGACGAGGAGTGGGTCAGTGGGGAGCATGGGTACAGGGTGGTACGCGTGACGTGATCTTCGACGGCGTTGAGATTGCAAACTTCGACATTGGTATCCACGCACAGCAGGGAAGCGCATCAAACCAGCGTCTCACCGTTCGAAACTCATTCATCCACCACAACAATGATCACGGTATCTTGGGTGACTCAGACGGCTTCCTCATTGAAGGCACTCGCTTTGAGGACAACAACCCAGACGGAGGAGGCTTTGAACACGGTGCATACCTTGGTGGACACTCAACCGGTATCACCGTTCGGAACAGCACCTTCAGACGAAACTCAGTCAATGCTGCTACTGGACGCTGTGATGGAGGAAACCTCACCATCCACGGTACACACGACAGTGTCCTCATTGAAGGCAACACGATCGAAGAAGCAAACGCAGACGACGGATGTTTCGGTGTCTCACTCACCGCAGCGTACGGAAGTGCTGAGTACTTCAACAACGCAGTCATCCGTAACAACACCATCGTGAACCTCGGTGCATGTGCACTCTGTATCTCATCAGCACCAGGTGTCCTCGTTGAGAACAACCGTATATACAACACACTCTCACGCTGGCACGTCGGTGTCCTCATCCCAGCAATCGCTCCAGGACCAGGAGATGCAGCAGATACTGGCGCAATCATCCGCAACAACCTCGTCTGTCACACAAATCCTGTGGGAGGAAGCTCCGCAGTGAACGCTCCAAGTGCAGCATCGATAGCAAACAACACGTACGTCACCGGTGCAGGTGCGACGACGGGTGCGTGTGCGAGGTAGATGAAGCAAAGATGAAACAAAACCACCGGCCATAGGCCGGTGGTTTTGTTGACAGAATTACTCCTGGTGCTACGCTTACACACATGGCCCAGTTCGCATATTCATTTTTCTTCTTTTTTGACCTCGAATACCGGGCGGCCTTGTAGTTTGATGTGAAATAGAAACGGCCGCCCACAAGGCGGCCGTTTTCGTTTCAATGATCGTGTTCATTCAAATCAACCAAATCGAAAGGAGGTTCGCATGAGCGAATCGATTACCACACGTGCTGCACGTGCCATTATGAATGGACGGTACATCGGAGGGCTTCAAGATGTACCGGTGCCATTCTCACGAGCTGAACTCTACTGTGCGTATCGGGGAGGTTTCTTTCTCTTCCATGTCCCTGCGGGTTCGCTTGGTTCGTACCCAGGTCATCTCCATGCAGTGCTCGAAGAGAGAGATTTCCTCTACGAGAGGGATGCGTTTCGGAACGAAGCACTCACTCAAGCTGAGTTTGTGCTTGCGCCCCCGCGGCTTCATGTGGGAAGTGGAGGATGCACGCTCGACGAACAAAAACGGGAGGTTCACTCGCATTCGATCCTCAGTCCGTATGAGATCGTGACGATGTACAGCTTGTTTCATGGCATGTATCCAGGCAAAGCTCTCTTTTTGGGGCAAGCACGGACCGAGTATGAGGTAGGTGCTTTTCGAACGCACCTCCACACAGAGCCGCTCACGACCATTCTTTCATCCACTGTACCTGGTCACATTAAGCTGGGGAAAGGGTATGTAACCCAGATTTCGCCAGAACTTGGCGTCATGACGGGGGAACGGAGGTTGGTTGTGTAGGAGGGTACGAGAGCCCGTGTCATTTTTTGGCACGGGCTTTGTTTGTGTCCTCGCTTGCAAAAACACCCCTATTTTAGTACTATGCTCGGCACCGCATCGTACAAGTGTACGTGTGTAAGTTGTTCTTCACACAGCATCTCTGTGGTCGGAGGCAAGGTCGTTTCTCGCGCCCTTTCTTCTCATCGCCGGGA